>JAABUQ010006453.1_pt1 | contig 17791 bp, 4 predicted proteins | sample 5560001 | NCBI WGS metagenome assembly JAABUQ01 (sample SAMN10711888, study PRJNA513371) | rock metagenome | isolation source: Antarctica rocks | place: Antarctica: Victoria Land, Finger Mt nord | collected 2015-12-18
TGCAACTTTAACAATCGTAACAATAAATCAAAACTTAAGATAAATTGAACACGATTTATAAGAGAGTCGTATTAGGAAATCTATATACTAAAGAAGATTCTTTTTGTTCGCTTTGTTCGCTATCAAGCATGTCGAACGTTGTTCGCTTAGTTCGTTGTCAAGCATGTTGAACGTTGTTCGTTTAGCTCGTTGTCAAACATGTCAAACGCAAGCATTGTTCGCTTTGTTCGCTATTAAGTATGTCGAACATTGTTCGTTCGCCAAGTTGTCAAACATGCAAGTAGTTGTACTTCGTACTACATGTTGCGTTGTAATTAATATATCACGCTATTTCGAGCTAGACTCGTAACAATGTTCGTTAAATAGTTTTCTTAACTTGTATGTTGATTTACATAATAAGTGTGCAACGTCGTCTTCTTACTCTTTATCTATTAGCTCTATCGCAATTCTTAATACGCAATATTACTAAAAATGTAATACAATCTATAAAAGAGTTTTGCTTTATAGCATAATTGTAATTAATTTACTTAGTAGAATTTATTACGTTAATTAAATGCTTAAAGTTTTAGTAATTCGTAACTATCTATATTTATATAAACTTAAATCGATTTTTCTTAATCTTTAAACACTAGTTAGTAGCTCTTTAATTTCTATATTTTATTTGATTAATTTATTGTATCTCTAAGTTAATGCAATCTTAGAATCTAGATAAATCTCTAAATTCTTTTGTAATTCTAGAATTGCTTAAAGATTTAATACTTTTAATATTTGCAAAGTTTTCTTTAAACTTAATAGTATTTTAATTTAATAACAAAGAAGTAACTAAAGTAATATTTAAAATTATTAATATAATTTTTTTTTACTTAATCTTTTTTTGAAGTAATTAAAACAATATTTATTATATTTTAATTAATATTGAAGATTCTATTGCAAATACAATAATTACTTATAACAAATTTGTTAAACTATTTAATAAACTTAGTAAAAGCAAAATTATCTTAAAATTGCTAGAAATATTGTATTGCAAAATTTAATTAACTAGATTCTATTACAAATAATAAAAAAGATAGAAATAATATTATAGATAGAAATATTATTTCTAATGTAACAATTATCTAGAAAAAATTTGCTAAAATAAATTTAACAAATAGTAAATAAATTTTCTAATATTCTTGCAATATTTAATAAATAATATATTTATAATTAAAAGTTTAATACTTAATTAATTTTATTAGTTTTATTTTGTTATTAATTTATATCAACGATTATATATAGTTTTAAACTATAATAAATAATATTAACTATATATATAAATATATATAATATAGAAAAATTCTTTGCGAAAAACAAGAACTTTTAGAACGCAAAAATTATATTAATATAATAAATAATATCTTATAATATAGATATTTTATACTTAATATATAAATTAATAAGTTTAAGAAAACTTTATCTATATAAGTAGATAATTTAAAATTTTAAACAATATTTCTTATAAAATTATTTATATTATATATAATTATATTAATTAATTTTGATATATATAAAAGAGTTAATATTGCAATATATATTAATCTTAAACAATATATAATATCTTAAGAAAGAAAATATTAAAACTATATATTTATTAATAATAATAGTCGAAATATATAAAAATTATATATATAAGCTAGTTATTACAATATAGATTTAAATATATTGTTATTTTTATAAAGTAAACTTAAATAAATAAATAATTAAGTTCTAATAATAGTAAAATTTAAGTTAATATATATAAATTAAACTTAACTTTCTTATAAGATAGCAAAATCTATAAATATTAATTTTAAATATTGTAAAGAAATATTAATCTATTGTTTAAAAACTAGTTTTGTTAGATTTTCGAAAAATATCTTTAATATTTCTTCTTCTTTAATATTTATTTTATTAAGTTCTTTTTCGAATATTATTTTCTAATTTAAGAATTTGTAGATTAAACTTTTATTATTAATATTAATATTAATTATAATATATAGATAAAAGCAAAAACAATATTAAGATTAATATTTTTAACTTTAGAGACAAATATATTTAGTTTTATATTTTTATATAAATGCAATATAAATTATACAATATTACAATTGTTAAACTAGTAAAATATTTAACAAATTTTATCTATTAAATAATAATAAAATATATCTTTAAAAATAATAATAAAATTACAAGATATAATATATTAAATAATAAGAAATGTTAAGATTATTTTTTATTAAATGAATTCTTGCAACTTTTAAACAAAATTAATTATATTTTTATAAACTTAAAATCTTTCTATTACTTATATATATAATTTAGACAATATTAATAATTTATAATTTATTTAAATATTAAACTATTTATCTATATTGTAATATTTATAAAATATTTTTATTTTATATTTTTATTTACTTAATTTATTATTATTTTATTATAATATTTTTAGACTATAATAATATTTATATAATATAAAATTAATTTATTGCAAAATTTGTTAAAATTAATAAAAAGATTTGCTTTGGAGTCGAGTTAAGAAAAAAGTGTTCGACTCAACCTAACGATCACACTAACTAGAATAAATATATTAATTTTATTAATTTATTTAATAAACTAATACTATAATATATATTTAAGAATATAATATTTAAAAGTAAATAATTATATATAATTTTATAATTTTATAATTTTATTTAATAATATTTTTTAAGAAATATTTAATTATAAGTAATAATAAAATATTAAAATTTTATGAATTTATTAACTTTATTATAAACAAAAAATATATAAAAATCTAAAAATATTCTTAAGCAACTATTATATAAATATTAAATATTAAAGATAAAGAAAAGAATTTTTTTTATAGAAATTTAATATATAAGATTGCAATTAACAAAAGTAAAAAGAATAATTTTTCTTTCTTTCTAATTATTAAGAAAAGTTTAGTAATACTTAGTTATATATAGTGTAATTGTTAAGATAAATCAAACACTTTTTTCTTAACTTAATTTATTTTCTTAAATCTTATAAAATTAAGTTAAAATTAAGACGTAAAATTAATTCTAAAATTAAATTTTATTAAATTAATATTAAGAATTTAAGTTAACTTTGTCGCATTAGCATTTGCTTATTTTATTTTATTTTATCTATGCGTTAACTTGATTAAACTACTATAAAATTTACATTAATTACATATAATTAGCGCGTTATATAATATTATATAATTAAATAAATTAAGTTAAACATTTAAAACATTATCTTTATTTATTTTATCTTATTAAACTAGAAAATTTATCTAATTCTAAAATTAAAATTGAACAAATTAATTTAATTAAATTAAAATTTGACTTAATAATTACACTAGTTATATAAATATAGGATTAAAGAATAAAATCTTCGAAAGTTTGTAATTAAATATTAAGATATTTATTAAAATAATTATATATTATTAAGTTATTTTTAAATTTTTACTTTAAGTTAATTATTATAGCAATTAAATTAATTGTTAATTTAATTTTCGATTTTAACTTTTAAAATTAAATTAAATTAAAAAGTTATCATTTAAAATCAAATTTAAAAATTAAATTATTTTAGATAATTTGTTAACTTCTTTAAGTAATTTAATTTTAAAAAAAGATTAAGAAATTAAGTCTTAACGCTTTAATATAATATTTTCGCTTTCTTTTAATTAATTTAATAGCAACAATATCTATAAAATATAATTAAATAAATATATATTTATATCTAGTTTTTCTTATTATATTACAAGATTTTTGTTAGACTTTAAACTTTATTTAATTTAGCAAATATTATTTTTTGATTTTTTATAAGAAATTGCATTAGTTTATTTTTCTAAAACTTTTAAAACTAAATTAATAAATAATATTCTTTATACTATAATCTTTAATATAAAATAAAGATATTAAATTCTATTATATTGTATAATATTAATATAAATGTTAACTTAAATTAAATTTTTTTTTCTTAATTTAATTTATTCTCTTAAATCTTATAGAATTAAATTTTGTTAAGTTAATATTAAGAATTTAAGTTAATTTTGTCGCATTAATACTTGCTTATTTTATTTTGTTTTATCTATATATTTAATTTAATTAATCTAATATAAAATTTACGCTAATTATATATAATTAGCGTATTATATAATGTTATATAGTTAAATAAATTAAATTAAATACTTAACGCATATTCTTTATTTATCTTATTTTATTAAGTTAGAAAATTTGTTTAATTCTAGAATTAAAATTAAGCAAATTAATTTAATCGAATTAAAATTTAATTTAACAATTATATTATATTATATATTAAATATATAAATATTCGAAATATATTTTTACAATAATAAAAATAATAAATAACTAAAATTTATTATTTAGATATTAAGTTTTATAAAAAGAAAAAAAAATCTATAGAAAAAGTAATATTATATTAGAAAGATTGTTAATTTCTCTTTTATAATATAAGTTAATATAATTTTCTTTAAAGTAGAAATAGAAATAAGTTAAAAATATTAAGCAATATAAATAACAAACAATATAAATATTAAATAATTCTAATTTATTATATTATATTATATAGATATTACGCTAATACTTCTTACCAAGATATTAGAGAAAGTTATGCTATTAAAGAGATTTGTAGACGTCTTTAGGCAATGCAAGCAATCATTTGATAACAAGGAATTGCAACTTAGTAGTCGTAATAGTAAATCAAGACTTAAAATAAATTAAACACGATTCATAAGAGAGTCGTGTTCGAAAATCTATATATTGAAGAAGATTTCTCTTTGTTCGCTTAGCTCGTTGTCAAGTATGTCGAACATTGTTCGCTCAATTCGTTGTCAAATATGTTAAACATTGTTCGTTTGTCAAGTCGTCGAACATGCAAGTAGTCGTACTTCGTACTACATGTTGTGTCGTAAATTATATATCACATTGTTTCGAATTAAGCTCGTAACACTATTTCTTTTCTTAAAGATTTTCGTCTTAAAAGTTAAATGTTTCTTTTATTATATTTTGTTAGCAACAAAGTCGTCTTCGTGTTGCATTCGAAATCGAACGTTACAATATATTAATAAATATTGCTTGCGAACGTTGCTCTCTCTTTGATTATTTTTGTATTGTCATGAAAGACTTCTCGTCTTATTTGAAGTGTTCGAAATGTGTTCGTGCGAACAAATTGTGCGTGAACATGTCGTAATCTTCTCTTGCTATGCTAGATGATTTTTCGAATCTCGATAGAATTTCTAGATAAAATTATAGTAGTTATCAAGATTCTTCTTGGATTCTCACGTGTTCTTTGAGATAGAATATCTTTTTCACTTGATTAGATAGTTTTGACCTTGCTATTTTAGAATATTTTTCATTTTGTATTTACTTTCTTTTTGAGCTTTGTAATGAAATGTTTCCTATATAGACGTACTAAGATCGACTAGTTCCAATAATAAGATATAAAATATTAAAAATACTGTAGCGTTCTTAGATAGATCAAGCTCGTAATTGATTAATCTCTTGACTTTCTTAATAAGAAACAATTTGACTTTGATATAATTCAATTTCTTGCTTAACTTTCTTGTCTTTAAATTCTTCGTAAAAAGATATATTCTATTTCTCTTCTTTAGATAAGATGTCGTTTTTCGTCTTTTGTTTTAATATTTAGTCGATCTTTCTTGCATCTTTAAGATGTTGTCGTATATCTTTTTTAGTGTTGTTACTCTCTTAATGACTAACTAAGTCGACGAATGCTTTCGTTCTTCTTCGAAGAGATTAAGTTTCTTGTTATAATTGACGAAGAATAAAGTTATTTTAGTGATATTCAAAATCTTTGCTTTTAATGTTAATTAAATTATAAATAGAAATGATATTTAATTATTGTAAATATTATTAACGTAGTGCCTTAGATATTGCTCTAGACTCTAGTTTGTTCGCTCTATTTAATCATTCGTGACAAGATAATAAACAATAGACATTCGAAGTCTCGTTCCTAACATTAATATAAGCGTTTTTCAATAGTTAGACGTGAAGAGCTTGTCTTTATCACTAGTTAGTTCTTTGAATATATTATAATATCGTATAAGTCGATTCAATACAATATATTCTAGTTGTTCTACTATGAACTTTTTCGTACATGCGATAATATATAAGTACTTAGTAAGTTTGTTAATCATTACTAGTATTAAATTATATCGATTTTTAGTTGCTAGATTCGTTGACTTAAACAACTTAATAATAAAGTTTATCGTAACTTTATCTTATAACGATTTAAGTAATTTCTAATATTGAATTTCGTCATAACTCGCATGTGTATCATGTTTGTTCTACTAATAGCTAAGACATCGTTTAACGTATATCTTAATAGCTTGTCTTATCTATAAGAACTAACAATGTTGACGTAAAAGCTAAAGAATTTTAATTATTCTCAAATGTCTTTGCAATGATTTATTATAATGTTCTCTTATACATTCGTCGATTTTGTTAATAGATATTTGAAGTTTTTCTTTCTTTACTAGAAATTCTTTTATATTGTCTCTAAGTATTCGTAATGTAGCATTTAGCTCATACTTATTTGCTAATAATGATTCGTTTTTGTTGATCTTAAGTATACTATAATTAAACGATTTCTTCGTTTTTATATAATTACTTCGTCTACTAAGTGCGTCGACTTTGTCATTATCTTTATTTAGAATATATTGTATTTTGAACTTGTATTGTTCGAGTCGTTCTAATTATCGTATTTGTCTTCTATTAAGCTATTTAATAGTGATAAAGTATACAAGATTCTTATGATTCGTAAGAATTGTAAGCTTTGCTAATTCTTCGATGTATATTCTTTATAACTTTAAGAAGACTACAATAGCGAATAGCTTCTTGTCGTAAACATCGTAATTCTATTTGATTAATAAGAGTTTTTTTAAAAAATATATTATTAAGTGTTACATGTTTTTATGCTTTTAATTAAAGCATGCATCGATAATTAAATTTAATGCGTTAATTTCAATTTTATTTAACAATCGTAAATCGTACATCTTTAATATTGATTTCTTCAAACATTCTAGCTTAAGATCTTGAAATGATTTCTCTTTTGCGAATTCTTATATTTATAACGTATTCTTTTTCGTAAAATTTGTTAATAATATCGCATTAACGAAGTAGTTTTTAATAAACTTTTTGTTGTAATTTATGAAATTTAAAAAGAATTGCACTTTTTTGACGTTAATAGATGATTTTTATTCTTTAATTGCTCGTAGTTTTTTAAGATTTATGCGTACTTCGTATTGTCTTACGACAAATTTAAGAAAATTAACTTCTTTTTAATGAAATTCGCATTTCTTTAATTTAAGATATAAGTTTTTTTATTTAGACATTTCAATACTTTGAAAATATAACTAATATGTTCTTTTAAGATCTTTAAGTAAATTATAATGTCGTTCAAGTATGCTATGACAAATCGATTCAAATGTTGTCGTAATGTATCATTGATTATTTCTTGATACATTGTTAAGACGTTTGTAAGTTCGAACGACATTATCGTATATTCGTATAGTTTATATCGTATACAAAAAGTTATTTTTTACTCTTTTCTTGTTTTTATTCTAATTTAATTGTACGCTTCTTGTAGATCTAGTTTAGTAAAGTACTTGACTTCGAATAATTAATTTTAAAGCTCGCTAATATTAAATAATAAGTATTAATTCTTGATTATAATATAATTTAGCTTTCGATAATTAACACATAGACAAAGAGTTTCGTTCTTTTTAGATACAAAGAGAATCGAGTATTTTGTCTATAATTAGAATTTTTTAATAAATTTTTTTTTTCATTTTTTGCTAGATATTCGCGAAGTACTTCGAGCTTCTTTTTAAATAAAGCATATATAAGTTCAAACGTAAGTTGCTTGTTTAATTCAAATCTAATTTCATAATTTTATAATTAATGTTTAGAAAGAATCTTTGTTGTTTTCTTTTCTTAAAATAGATGCTTTCAATTGTTGTATATTCGTAATACGTATTTTAGCGATTTCTTCGCTATATTAAATAATTTAAGACTCTTAGAAGATTCGCAATTTTTTTCACTTACTTTGACTTTATAATTTAGCTAATCTTTGTCGATGTCTATTAAGTCGAACTTGATTAAATCGTTTTTTTTCGAAAATGCAAATTCGCATCTTGCGATCAAATTTCGATTTTGTCTTTTATCTATTATTGAACGTTGTTAATGCGTAGATTAAATGTGAATTATGTGATCACATTGTTTAAATCTAAGTACTCGTGTATTTTAGTTAATTTCTAGATTGTGTTGCTTTAATTAAGGCATTTCTAGTATAATATTATAAGTAACTATTCTTACTATATTAAAGATTAGTTTCTCGTGATGTTGCTAAATAGCTATTGATAGTAATTTCGTTTCTTTGTTTATTCTTTCATTCTTGTTAAGTAATAAGTTTTTATCTACAATTACTAGATTGTAAGCGTCAAGCTTCTTTCGAATAAAATATTCTTCTCTCTTTACAAGAGCTTTGATCATAAAATTACTTATTGTATCAAAATCGATCATTGCGATAAGTTAACAATCATTGACCTTAATTAATGTGATAAAATATTGTACATATGCTATTAAGTTTAGTTATTGCTATTAGACTAATATATTGCATTTCTTTAGTATGCTCTTTATTAAAAAATTTGAACTTTTCTTTGCTCTTGTGTTGCGACTTCTATTTCAAACGTCTATTTACATTAAGCTTTCTTTTGTTACTAGATTACTAACTTTGACTTTCTAGAAAATCAATTAACTTCTTTCTTTTCTTCTAGATAAGTCTAGCATAAGTTGTCGTAACAAGTTGTTTAACTAAATATCGCATATTTCTTTAATTGCTCTATCTTCTATCTAGATAAACTAATATTGTTTAGTTGTTGTTCGATTTCGTCAAGAATATCTTTTTCTTTAATGACGTCGCTTCCTAGCGCTTTCTTGCATTTGTTTACGATTTAATTAATTTGTCTTTTCTTTAATGAGTTAGCTAAAGCGTTAAGATGTTTCGTAATGTTTTCTATGCAATCGTAAAAGTTCTTCTAGTTATACTTTTCGTTTAAGTCGATAATTAAGTTGTGAGATTTAATGATTTTCTTAAGTGCTTAATTAACTTTTTGCGTAGATGCGAATGCCTTGTCTAATAATGTTTTATCTAGAACTTTCTATAATTGATCTAGATTCTCTATTAAATAGTAATCGTCGTTCAATTTAATTTTAAGAATGTTCGCTTCTATGTTAACTTGCTTCTTGATGTCGTTTTAGCTATCAAATATTTCTTTTAACATAGCATTGATTTGTCGACGATTTATTAAGTTTCGCGATCGACAATCTCTTGCGAAGTGACTTGATTTGCCATATAAATAGCACGTTTTCTAAGATTTGTTATTTTGCTTTTTCTTAAAATTTTTCTTTTTGCGTCGTTAAGTAAAATCTAGTTTCATAGATGTAGATTTACGATAATTTAAGTTATTGTACTTTTGATTAAAACGAGATTCTCTCGAATAATATTTGATCGTTAATTTAAAAAAGATTCTTGCTTTTTCGTAAAATTAATTATATTGCTTTTTCATAGCTCTTTTATATAGCTTGTCGTCGAAATCGATAATTACTTTAATAAGATCAAATATATCGCTAATAAATTTGTCATTGCGCATAATTTCGTTCTTAAGATTGTTCTTAAGATTTCGTCAAAACATTGTCATAAATGCGACATCGTCTTACTTAATAAAATTAACATATTTTTGAAATCTTGTTACATACTTTGTTGCAAAGATTCGTTAAATTAAATGTTAAATTACTTTTTTTACGATTTGTTTCTCGTTAGATGTTTCAAAGATTCTTCGAAGTTCTTTCTTAAAATTGTCGAAATTCGTGAATATTGTACAAGAATTTTCGTCATAATTTTTTAGATATTTGCGTAAGTTTAACTTGAGTTAATGCTAAGCTTTTTCTCTAAGAAATGTGAATGTAAAAATTATCTTCTTGTTCGCTAAAACAAGATAAAAGATAAAATAAATATTTATTTGCATAAGTTAGTTCTTTAAGCTAATTCGATCTTTATAATAGACGTCGAATTTGTTAATTCTTATTGCGTCGTTTTTATTAACAAAGAGTCGACGTAATGTTGTTAAGTTAATGTTCGAGATAAAAACGCGTTAACTTAATATAAATATTCTTAGAATATTCAAAGTGTTATGCTAATACTTTTCACGAAAATATTAAAGAAAATTATGCTATTAGAGAAATTTGTAAACGTTTTTAGACAATGCAAGCAATCATTTAATAATAAGAAATTGCAACTTAGTAGTCGTAACAATAAGTTAAGACTTAAAATAAATTAAATACAATTTATAAAAAAGTCGTATTTAAAGATTTATATATTGAAGAAAATCTTTCTTTGTTCGTTTTGCTCGTTGTCGAACATGTCGAACATTGTTCGCTTAGTTGATTGTTAAGTATGTCGAACATTGTTCGCTTAGTTCGTTGTTAAATATGTTAAACATTGTTCGTTTATTAAGTTGTCAAACATGTAGATAGTCGTACTTCGTACTACATGTTGTGTCGTAGATTATATATCACATTGTTTCGAGTTAGACTCGTAACAATAGAATTAATATTATTATATAAATTTAAATATTAAATATATAAATGAATTCTTAACAAAGAGTAGAAAATATAAGTATAATTATAAAGAATATATATATTAAGATATTGTTAAATTATAAGAATTTATTAATTGTTAACAATTATATATTTGTTAAAAAATTTAATTTAATATTAACTTAAAAAGTTAATCTAAATATTAAAACAAAATTTAATTCTTTAACTTCTATTATATAATATTTTATTATAATATTTTATTATAATAATCTATTATTGAAATAAATAGAAAATATATATTCTTTTATATAAAATAAATTTATAAAACATTATATAAATAATTCTTAAATATATTATTGTATTTTAAGTATTATTACAATTATCTAAATATCTTTAATAAATAGAAAAGAATTTAAAATTTAAAATCTTTATTATAAAATAAATTATAAAAATTATCTTTATATAATATTTACTAGAATATTTAATTAGAAATAAATTAATACTATTATTTATTAAAGAATTAAATCTAATATTAATTTAAAAAATTAATTTTAATATTAAAGTAAAATCTAGTTTTTTAATTTCTACTATATAGTATTTTATTATAATAATACTTTAAGAAAAATTAATCAATTAATTATTTATTTTATTAAGAATTTAAGTTTTTTCTATTTAGAAATATTATATAATTAGCAACTATTTATTAATTAATTATTTATATTTTTTATATATATTTTCTTAATAAAATAATTTTTTTAAGTATAATTATCTTAGTTATCTATTTTATATATTATATTATTAAATAAATTTTCGATTTAATAAATTTTATATTAAATATTTTAATAATTTATAATAATTAAAACTCGAAAATAATTAATAAATTAAATTTCTTTAATAAATATAAATTGTTTTCTTTGAATTATAAAAATTTATAAATATAATCTTTAAATTAAATTTGTTTTATATTTTTATTTTATTTTTTATTTTCTAGTAATTAGAGCGTTTGGATTAGAAATAAGAGTTGATCGCACGCGAGCCTTAAGTTTGTTCGATTCGTTAGAATTAAGCTTTGCAACTTAGATCGACAATTTTCGTTTAATTTGATCGCAACGTTCTTGACCCAAGATGAAGACTATAAGCATCGAAGCATTGCTCTCGATTTGCAACTCTTTGATTGTATACGAGATTGTCAATATTTAATCGCAAACGTTTTATTGTTTCTTGCGATTAACTTTTAAGTTGTCAAGTTAACGCAATCGTCTTAAGCGTTCTTTTTGATCTTGAGAATTCATTCCTCGATATGCGACTCTCGTTCGATTAGCTCGTCGCTTGATACGATTCTTACTATTTTGATCAACTCTTTGTATAATTTGTTGCTATTTATAAATCTAGCTTCGCACTTAATACGATAAAACGTTTGTTAATTGATGAAGCTCGCACAACGATCTTGATTCGCAATCCTCGCTTTGCTTCATTAACTTCGATGTCTATTATTCATTCTAAATTTTTTTCTTCTTTAACGCTTTCTTGCCTTTGCGTTCGCAACATAAGTCGTCGCATTTTATTTTAAATCATTAAGACTTGTCGCTCTCGCGATTGTCTTCGTCATTAACGTTCGCAAATCTTGCAAAAGATCAAGATTCTACTATGCGATTGTTATCATTAACATATTGTTATCGACGTCGATTCGAATGTCTCGCAAATCTTATTAGCGATCGATAGTTTTCTTTCTTAATTACGACTTATTTATTTAGAATCTTTTTATCGTTTATTAATAGTTTAGATCTAGTTTAACATGAAGCGAACGATCTCTTGTTTGCTTTCTCGTTGTTGGCAATATACAACTAGATCGAAATCGTCGCTCAATCATATTATCGATTAATTAGCGACAAGATAAGCGATTGTCTTACTTCATTTACGTCGTTGAAAAAATCTTAACTTTCTGCGCAATAAGCATACTAGAGCGTAGATTTCTCGTAAAGAATTGTCGAAAGTTCTATATTTATCTTATTTAGCGATGCGCTTTCTTGAATTCCTTGAATTTATTTGCTTTCTCTTCGTTTTTCGCTCTTCTTTTCGCTCATTCATTTGAGTTTTATTTACGTCAATATGACTCACAATCAAAAACTAGTTTCTTTTACTTAAGAAAAAAAGCTTGCAAAGCAACGCGATTATCAAGCCATTCTTAACGATCGTCGCAACGCTTAATATGCTCAATATCTCGTAAATTATTACTAGTAGATTTTCGCTCTTCTTATTTTTATATTTTTCAACGTCTCTCTTAAGACTCTATTAATAGCGCAGACGTCTTCTTTTACTTTCTACGACATAATTATTTCGTTCGTAATCGCTTCGACTATTAATTAGATTGCGAACAACATCGCAACGCAAAGTCTTCTTCTTTAGTTTTTTATCGTTATCATTATAAACTCGCTTCTTATTCTCGAATCTCTTTCGCTTTAGTTAGCTTTCTCTTTCGCGTTCTCGACGACAAACGTTAGCTTTAATCTTATTTCACATCGTACGCGTTTTTAGATTTTTATTGTCGCATTAACATTTTAAATCACTTTCTTAATGACGCTCTTAGAAGTATTATCTCTCTTTTTTTTGTCTTTTTAAATCGATTTTGCATCGAACTTAACGTTCGCATTGTTCATCGACGAATTCGTTCTAAATACGAATTAGTTCTTAACGCGACTTTAGTCGCTTTTTATCTCTCGTAAGTACGTTTTCAATTACACACAATTCTCGCTCACGTATAGTAGCGACTTTTGTATTTGTCGCAAATTTCATTGATCTTAACGTCGAAAATGTAGAAGCAATCGCATTACGCGCATCGTTTTCGAATGTTATCTTGAGCAATCTCTCTAGTTAGCGTACAACATTTATTTGAAGCTTTCACACATTTCTTTTTATTATTTTCGAGATTTTTGAGTCGCTCATAATAGATAAGTTTCTCACAAGATCTTTAGAATGTTTATAAACAAAGTAGATCGAAAAACGTTTAACGTTCGTTAAAGTCTTTTATTTTAATCTTACTTTAATCTCTTGATCGCAAGACAAGATCAAATGAGTTACAAGATATTTATAAACATTATTAACTCTTTCTTCTTAATTATTTGATAAATCTTTTCTTTCTTCTCTCGTTGCGACTCGCATTTAATTGATTTTTCCAAAATAAAAATTTCGAAACGTTCGTCGATTTTGCTCAATTTTATTAACATCTTGTTGCAAATAACTTTCTTACACTCTTTTCTAATTTATTCGTCATTTTTTGTCGAAACACAACGCGATTTGTGTCTCTATTGTTGATGCTTAATCTTTCATCCTTTCTTCGCACTCTCGAACGATCGTTTTTATCAATTATGACGTCATTGATTTCTTGACAAAAAGTCGCTTTTTCGCGCTTAATGATTTGTCCCCTAGTCAAAGTAAAAGTTTTATCAAAATTATCTTAATCTTTAGATTTGGGCGTTCATTTCTTATATCGTTTCTTGTTATGCGTTAATTTATCAATACAATGTTAAGTAAAGAATTCGTTAGCGTTCTTTTGAAATAGCGAGTTGCGATACAACAAACGTTAGATTCGTTTTTTAACTCGTTCTTCAATTCGTTTGCAAGCTTAGAAAGCTTCTTTAGCGACAAATTCGAACAAAAGAGCAAGTTTAATGTTAACAATTTTGTCAAGAATGCTTTTTAGCTAAAGTTCAAGAACAAGAAACTTGTCGAATAAAAGAATTTTAATATCTTTAAGATCGAGAGCGATTCTAGACTTGTAATCAATATACAATATGTGCGTGATTGCGTCTTTATAATCTCTTAATTTAGTTGTTTTTGCGATACGTTGTTTTTTTACTAGTCTTAATCTTTTTACTAAGAAACGCTATAGAAGAGCTTTAAACAAAACTTCTCTCTATCGCGCTTTTCTTAGTCGAGATCGTTCGTACGTGAAATTTTATCTCGTCGTTAGCTATTAATTCTCGCACGAATTTCTATCTCTTGCTTTATTCGAATGACATACTTTTTCGCAATGAGCAATTTAATAACTATTACAACATTAAATGGCGCAAATAACTTAACGATTAAGATGCATCGCAAATTGCTTTTATCAAAAGTAAGAAAATCTTTCGTCTTATTAATGTGTTCGCTTATCTTATTTTTCGTCGTACATTAAACTTCGATAACATAAATAAACGCATAATTTTCTTAAATTCGTTGCTTTACGACTTCAAGTTCGTTTATTATCTCTTGTTTCTCTAGCGCATCATCTAAAATTCTAAGATGTTGCACATTAACGATAAATCGTTCGACAAGTTTAAACAACTTCGCATTAATTATAAGCAAAAGAACAAAAAATAAGATTACTAAGTTTACGTTCTTTTTTCTCACATGTCGCGAATTCTTAAGAACATTATCTATCTAAATGATTCGCTATAGCAAATATAAATTGATTGAATCATTCTTCTAGCACTCTACAATTGCGACGTCTCTCTTGCTTTTCTTGCTCAACATCTTAAAAGCTTTCGTGTAATCAATTCTTAGATACGCGCTAATAAGAAGTTTTGTCTTGTTGAGACTACTTATCTCGCAAACATCGTCTACTTCATTCTTAAGCATCTTCTTCGTCACTTTTGAAAAAAGATGTTAACTCGCATTTATTGTTATTCTCTTTTTCATAATTTTGTCTTGATTCTCTTTAAGTATAACTAGAAGATTGAAATGCAAAGATTCACTCTAGCAATCGTTCGTATAATTTAATTGATTTATCTTCGATCTTAATTCGACATCTTAAAGAAGATCATGTTAGAGACTTTTGTTAACTACGTCTTTAAGTATGTTTTCTTCGTTAAAGCTTACACTCTAATTTGGAAAATCTCTTGTCTTTGTGCGTAAATAGCTAATTTTCACGATTTTATCGTTCGTGAAATCTAAATAGTTATTACGTATTACTTTTTTTTGCTTGTTCTTCTTGTCGAAAGCCATGTTGATTGCTTGCTAGGCGACGACAATAGATAGACGATCTTGCAATGCGATAGCAATAATGAAGATGTTATTGTCGATAATATGAAAATGGTAGCTTCAACGTACGATTCGAGTCAATCGCTCATTTGATTCAAACGAACGACATTGATCGCCAGTTCTCCCACTTAGCCTCGCATTCACCACTAGACACTAGATCATTGTACTAGAGTCGACATTCGTTTGCGTTTCGCAGTCACTAGGCACTAAATCATTGCATTAAAGCTAGCATTCGCCTACCTTCCATAGTAACTAGGCACTAGGTCATTGCACTAGAGCTAGCAAGCCTGCCTTTCGCAAGTGTCTATCTAATTGTATTGAGATGCCTTCCTTAATCAAACTAGTTGATCTCGCCCTTTTCGTTCTTACTTATCAAATTTTGCAATTCTGCACTACTGAACATCAATATATCTCTTGCATTAGTGAGTCAACTAGGCTAAGAGTCGAGGAGCTCTCCAAACTTTTGTCTCGTTCGTCTTCATTCGAATCAACAAGTAGAACTCGTCGTTTTGCTTAGTTTGCTCAATCTAGTGAAGACAAGCGAATTTGATTAGTCGAATGGGCAATTGACAAGGCTTTACTCAAACGAGCAATCAATAAATTCGAAAGAACGCAATAGGCAACTTCATTTGACACGATTGACAACGAAGTTTCGACGAAGAAACCATCATCTATCACGACTCACAATTAGTCTTCGATAGGGACATCATCGTCTATCGTTCTTGATCATTAGATTTCGAAGACATCACAATCTGCTACAGTTGACGTCGTCACTTCAAAGGCATCATTGTCTTCTACATTAGACGACATCATCTTGAAGGCATTATTAGAGTCGTTAGCAAGGCAATTATCTAAACATCAAAACAAGCAACTTGAGCAAAAGAATCTAAACGTCTATCTTGATAACATTCTAGACCTAGAACCTTCTAATTCGATCGTCGTCTTAGAGCATCTCGACGAAGTTCTCGTCGCCCAACGAAATAGGCTTGCGTCCTCAAGCACCTCGAGTCTCGCCTCTCCACTCGCATCTTCTACGTTACCTGCGTTCTTAACTAGATAGTTAATGATTGACCCTTTCGACAAACTAAGAAACGACAAGGTTGGCGAATCAAACGACAATGAATCGCGCAAGGACACATTAGCGAACGTTGGCAATCTACATCATCGAGAGCGAGCTTCCTCTCTTGAGAAAGATAGCATAAATCGTCGTCGTTGACCTAGAATTGATCGAGCGAGTTTCGAGATAAACAATAGATCCAAGATGATAGATTTACGCTTTGACAATCCTTTGCAAAGTGATTAGCAACAATTTGGTCAACCTAGCTTTGTCGCGCAATCGTACAATTCATAGTCTTTCAACTTATTTGGCGCTAGACAACATGCTTAGTACGATCAACAACGAGATGTCGAACCTAATGCATCGCAATCGAATGCCTAGTCTACTCACTCTTCGCTAATCCAATCGAGCACAACTACGCTTGGTAATACAAACTCGCAACAGTAGCAAGGGCTCGTTTGGCAACCTCCTAACGCCCAAGTCAATCTAGCGATCTTTGGGCAGGCTTCGATCTCGCAATTCAACTTCGCGACTTTTGGGCAAGCTTCATCTCTTGCAATCTTTGGTCTAAACTAGTTGCGAGCTATGTTGCGTGAAGAAGATTGACGCTCTCTCGTAGAGTAGACATGGCACTTGCCTCGAGATGAACCAACTAGTTTTCGTCGCGCCTCTAGGCACTTTGATGAGCCTTCACAAGAAGATATAGGTGTGCCTTCTAGTCGATTTAAGGCGCCTAATCTAGGCTTCTTTCATTTAGACGCTCTAGACAACTATGGGCCAAGCAATATTATTTTCGCTCATAAGGAAACGATATATAGAGAAGTCTTTATCTTTGTCGAACGTGTAAATGATTACGCACACGTTGTTAGCGAAGTCGTCGTTCGAGACAACCTCTCTCTTTGCCTTCGTGGCTCTGCCATGACGTGGTATCTTAAGGAGATGAACGACTTTAAACGTCGAACATTTCGAAGCCTGTCTCTTTTGGACTTCATCGATGAATTGTAGAATCGCTTCAAGATGAGGATTAGCAAGGCGCTTGGCAAGTTGACGTTAGAGG
>JAABUQ010006454.1_pt1 | contig 17788 bp, 17 predicted proteins | sample 5560001 | NCBI WGS metagenome assembly JAABUQ01 (sample SAMN10711888, study PRJNA513371) | rock metagenome | isolation source: Antarctica rocks | place: Antarctica: Victoria Land, Finger Mt nord | collected 2015-12-18
GAGGAGGGCACGCGCTTGACGTAGCCCTTGGTGGTCATGGTGACGACCATCTCCTCGGGCGCGATGAGGTCTTCGTCGGTCAGGTGGTCGACGTCGGCGGCGACGATGCGGGTGCGGCGGTCGTCGCCAAAGCGGGTCTTGAGGTCCTCGAGCTCGGCGATGATGAGGGCGTCGATGCGCTCGGGACGGGCCAGGATGTCCTCCAGGTCGGCCACGATGGTGCGTTTCTCGGTCAGTTCGTCCAGGATGTTCTGCCGCTCCAGCGCCGCCAGCCGCGAGAGGGTCAATTGCAGGATGGCCCTGGCCTGAACCTCGCTAAGGGCGAAACCATCCATCAGGCCCTGCCGCGCCACCTCGGAGGAGGCCGAGCCGCGGATGAGGCTGATCACCGCGTCAAGGTTGGAGAGGGCCAGACTGTAGCCCTCCAGGATGTGCACGCGGTCGCGGGCCTTTTTCAGATCGTAGCGCGTGCGGCGGCCGACCACGTCGCGCCGGTGGGCCAGGTAGTGGCGCAGGATTTGTTCCAGCGACAGGATGCGCGGCTGGTTGTCCATCAGGGCCAGCATATTGGCCGAGAAGCCTTTCTGCATGTCGCTGTGCTTGTAGAGCGCATTGAGCACCACGTCGGCCTGCGCATCGCGCTTGAGCTCGATTACCAGGCGCATGCCCTGGCGGTCGGACTCGTCGCGGATATCGGAGATGCCCTCGATGCGGCGCTCGTTGACCAACTCGGCGATGCTCTTCTGCAACTCGGCCTTGTTGACCTGGAAGGGCAACTCGGTCACGACGAGGCCGGCCCGGCCGGCGCGGATCTCCTCGCTGTGGGCCTCGGCGCGCACTACCATACGGCCACGCCCCGTGGCGTAGGCGTTGCGGATGCCCTCGGCGCCGAACAGCGTCCCGCCGGTGGGGAAATCGGGACCCTTGATGATCTCGGACAGCTCGGTCACAGTGACCTCGGGGTTGCGGATCATCAAGATGATGCCGTCGCACAGCTCGCGCAGGTTGTGCGGCGGGATCTTGGTGGCCATGCCCACGGCGATGCCATCGGCGCCGTTGAGCAACAGGTGCGGCAGCTTAGCCGGTAGGACGGTGGGCTCGCGCTGCGTGCCGTCGTAGTTGTCGGCCATGTCCACGGTGTCGCGGTCGATATCGGCGAGGAGTTCTTCGGCGATGGCGGTCATGCGCGCCTCGGTATAGCGGTAGGCCGCGGGGGGGTCGCCGTCGACGGAGCCGAAGTTGCCCTGGCCGTCGATCAGTTGGTAGCGCATGGAGAAGTCCTGCGCCAGGCGCACCATGGTGTCGTAGACGGCGACGTCGCCGTGAGGATGGTACTTGCCGAGCACCTCGCCGACGATGGTGGCGCTCTTACGGTAGCGCGCGTTGGCGCCCAGGCCGATCTCGTTCATGGCGTGCAGGATGCGGCGTTGCACGGGCTTGAGCCCGTCGCGCGCGTCGGGCAAGGCGCGGCTGACGATGACGCTCATGGCGTAATCGAGGTACGAGACGCGCATCTCGTCTTCGATCGTCACCAGGCGGACGGTACCGATACTCTCCTCCATGCAGGAACGTGCAATCCTTTCCTACCTCACCATCCGTCTTCCACCGTCCCAGAGCCCCGCGCGACCCTCAACGAACCAATTTACTGGCACGGCTGAGGCGGGATCGATGGGTAGCGAGAGCGGACGCTCAGGCCAGAATCGAGGGCATAAAAAAGGCCGTATGGGTCCCCACGAGCGGTCGATAAGGACGCCGCAGGCGCTGTCATTTACACTTACATTATAAGTACGTGTAGGAGACAGGTCAAACGACCCTCACCCCCACCCCATGGCTGACTGGCCTCTCAAACCCTAGCTGCGGGTTCGACGGTCCAGCGCGCTCTCCCTGTGCGCGGGAGAGGGGAGAGGGGAGAGGGGAGAGGGGAGAGGACACGCACCGCTGTTCCCCCGCGCGGCAGAGAGGGAGAGCGGGCTGGGGTGAGGACCGCAATCTCTTTTGACGATGGCCGGGAACACGGTATAGTATGCTGTTGGCGTAAGAGGATGCTCGGATAGCTCAGTGGATAGAGCACTGGTCTTCGGAACCAGGTGTCGGGGGTTCGAATCCCTCTCCGAGCGCACATTTTTGCAATGCCGTGGCCACAAATGGTACGGTAATCCGCTCCCATTGTTGCAAACTCACAACCGGGATGCGCCTGCCCGCTTCATCCGTCCGCATCAGCATTTACTCGTCATGCATAAATCAAGTAAAATTAGATATATGCATGACAGCGACAGTACGCCAGATGAGCAGGGACTATTTGCCCTTTCATCTGAACAAGCAGGCTATTTCACCAGCGCGCAGGCGCACGTCCATGGCTATAGTCCCCAGCTCCTGAGCTATCACGCCGATCGTGGCCGCTTCGAGCGGGTGCGTCGTGGCCTCTATCGCCTGCGCGATTATCCGTCTTCTCCGCGCGAGGAGGTCATGGCTGCCTGGCTTGCGGCAGGGAAGGATAGCACCGTCGTGTCGCATGAGAGCGCGTTGGAGTTGCTCGGCCTGTCAGACGTGGCGCCGACGATGATCCATGTGCTGGTCCCGCGGGGCCGTCGCTGGGTCCGCGCCCTGCCGGGGGTCATGGTGCATACCACGGCATCCGACCTCGCATCGGGAGAGATCATCACGCGTCAGGGCCTACAAATCACGGCGCCCATGCGCACCATCCTCGATGTCGCGGACTCTGGCACAGCACCTGAGCAGGTCATCATGGCGGTGAGACAGGCGCGTGAGCGGGGAATGATCATCGCCGGACGCCTGCGCCACGAGGCCGCGCGGCGCGATCGACGTGTCCGCGATCTCATCGACCGGGCGCTGGAGGGCGGGAACTGACATGCGCTATGCCACTGCCGCCGCGTTCCGGTCGGCCCTCGAAGCGCAGGTGCGCCTGCGGTCGCAGCGTGGCGGTCTCTCTATCGTGCGCCTGCGCAAGGCGATTGCGTTCGAGCGCCTGCTGGCTCGCCTGCTCGCCGTCGCTCCCGACCGCTGGATGCTCAAAGGGGCGTTAGCCCTCGATTTTCGCCTTGGCATCCATGCCCGCGCCACGATGGACATGGACCTTGGGCGCTACGACGATACGGATGCCGCCACCCGCGATCTGCTCGCTGCCCAGGAACATGACCTCGGCGACTACTTCGTCTTCGGCGTTGAGCGCACGGAGCGCCTTGCGGCGCTCCGCGAGGCCATGGCCGTGCGCTACCACGTCCACACCGAGCTTGCCGGCCGGACGTTCGAGCATGTGACGGTGGATATCGGCTTCGGTCCTCCGCCGACTGACCGGCAGCCACAGCACATTGACACCATCGTCGGGCCCGATATCCTCGCCTTCGCCGAGATCGCGCCCATCCGCATCCCCACGCTATCTCTGGAGTATCATATTGCCGAAAAACTGCATGCCTATACGCGGGGCTATGGGGAAGTGGGAACCGTTCAGAGCACGCGCGTCAAAGACCTCATCGATCTGGTTGTGATCGCCTCGACGACCGCGTTGTCCGCGGGCCATCTGCGTGCCGCTTTGATGGAGGTGTTCGAGGGACGTCGGGGACACGCTGTGCCTCTACATCTTCCGCCGCCGCCACCATCATGGCGGCGTCCGTACGCGACGATGGCCCAGAGTGTGGCCGTGGATGTAGATCTGGCAGTGGGCTATATGCATGCAGCCGCATTCCTCGATCCGATTCTGTCATCCCAGGTCCCTATGACCACAGCGTGGGATCCGCTGCAACGACGCTGGGGTGTGCCGGATGGTAGACCATAGGATGGTAGACCATAGATTGGCTCCACGCCTACCGCCCGCTCTAACGCGGAGACAGCGGTCATCACGAGAGGGGAAGGATCAGGCTGATTGCCACGCGCACGGCCCTGTACACGCTCAAAATCCGTCCGCAAATCGTCCGCGTTTACTCTAAAACTGCCAAATGCCTGGTGTCGCGTAGTGGCCTCGGTGGCGCGTTGTGGTAGCATTTAGGCGTGAAAAGGCGGGCTTGGTGTGATCTCAAGGCCCTGGTGTCACCACTACCTTGGCTTCAGAACCAGGTGTCGGGGGTTCGAATCCCTCTCCGAGCGCACTTTTTGCAACGTCGTGGCCACAAATGGTACGGTAATCCGCTCCCATTGTTGCAAACTCACAACCGGGATGTGCCTGCCCGTTTCATCCGTCCGCATTTTTCTGATTTGTCCTCATTGACAGCCTCGCGCATGCGTGGCCGGAGGAGGTCGCGGCGCAGGTCTTGCGAGCCTTCGCCAACGAGCAGCGGCGCCGCGCGCCACACCATCCTGGGCAAGATCGCCCCCTCGCCGCGCCAACTCGATTCATGACGCACCTCGCCATGCAAGACGTCGACGACCAGGGTAGCGCCGTCACCTGGGGCGAGCACGTGACCGACGAGGAGTATGGAGCGGCGCCATCGCTTGACGCCTGAGACGCCGCGCACAGCAAGCAGCGTGACAGAGCACGGGACGCGCATGGACGGTGTGACCGTCGGTGATGGACGGAGAGGAGGATCACATGGAGTACACGAAGCTCGGACACACCGGCCTGGATGTGTCGCGCCTCTGCCTCGGGTGCATGGGGTTCGGGGACGCGGAGCATTGGTTTCACAAGTGGGTGCTCAACGAGGACAACAGCCGGCCGATCATCAAGAAAGCCCTCGAGCTGGGGATCAATTTCTTCGATACCGCCAACGTCTATTCCCTTGGGGCGAGCGAGGAGATCCTCGGACGGGCGTTACGGGACTTCGCGCAGCGCGACGAGGTGGTCATCGCCACCAAGGTGCACGGCAAGATGCACGACGGACCGAATGGCGCCGGGCTGTCGCGCAAGGCGATCCTGAGCGAGATCGACAAGAGCCTGACGCGGCTGGGGACGGAGTACGTGGACCTCTACCAAATCCATCGCTGGGATGACCACACCTCCATCGAGGAGACGATGGAGGCGTTGCATGACGTGGTGAAGTCCGGCAAGGCCCGCTACATCGGGGCCTCGGCCATGTTCGCGTGGCAGTTCCAGAAGGCGCTGCACGTCGCCGAGACGCATGGGTGGACCCGCTTTGTCTCGATGCAGGATCACCTGAACCTCATCTACCGCGAAGAGGAGCGGGAGATGCTGCCGCTGTGCCGCGCGGAGCAGATCGGGGTGATCCCGTATAGCCCTCTCGCCTCCGGACGATTGACGCGTGACCCGTCGTCGGAGAGCACGCTGCGGTCCGACACCGATCACATCGCGAAAAGCAAGTACGAGGCGACCGCCGACACCGATCGCCAGGTCGTGGAGCGGGTCGCGGAGGTCGCGGAGAAGCAGGGGGCGCCGCGCGTGCATATCGCGCTGGCCTGGCTGTTACAGAAGACGCCGGTGACGGCGCCTATCATCGGGGCCACGACGATCAGGCATCTGGACGACGCCGTTGGCGCGCTGTCCGTCACACTGACCCAGGACGAGGTCGCCTACCTGGAAGAGCCGTATGTGCCGCATCCCATCGTCGGTCATCAGTAGAGAAGATGACAGCCGGTACACATCGGCGCCGGAGCGACGTCATTACCGGTCGTCAGGAGCGTCAGATGTGTCCTCCAATCTGGCCAGGCGTCCGCACGTGGACACTGGACGCGGCCTCATAGCGGTGAGCATCGGTCCTACGTCAAGCATAACAAGATGTCAAGATGTCGAGGCGAATGATACCGCAAAGCGGCGCATCAGGTAGGCTACTCAGGGAGGCGCCGACAGCGTGTCGCCTCGCCGGACACCGGCTACTAACCATGCGCACCGAGGAGGCAAGATCGTGGACTGGACGCTTGAACTCGTGGTGGTCCCCGTCGCGGACGTGGATCGCGCCAAGGCTTTCTATACCGAGAAGGTCGGCTTCCATGTGGACGTCGACCACCGCGCTGGCGACGACTTTCGTGTCGTGCAGCTGACGCCGCCGGGCTCGGCCTGCTCCATCTCGATCATGAGGAACACGGAGGCGGCGGGCTCGCTCCAGGGTCTGCATCTGGTCGTCTCCGACATCGACGCGGCGCGGGCCGCGCTCGTTGCGCGTGGGCTGGACGTCGGTGAGATCTTCCATTTTGAGGCGGGCGGCCAGGTGCAGGGACCAGACCCTACCCACAGCGACTATGGCTCGTTCCTCTCCTTTAGCGACCCCGACGGCAACGGGTGGATGGTCCAGGAGGTTAGGAGACGCGCGTCGGGGGGCTAGCGAGGGACACCGAAGAGGGCTGAACGCACGGCCGACGGTCCGCGTCTGGTGGACGACGCTGTGGCGCCCCCGACGGAATCGGGTACGATGGTGGGGCGTAGCGCACCATCCTGTTCAGCCGGGACGCTGGGAGCGGAACACACGAGTATGACCTCAGACACACGCCATTTTTCAATTCGTCCCGAGGGACCGTTCTCCCTACAGGAGTCGGCCCTGTTTGGCTTCGGGCAGCGGCATACTACCAGGTTCGATGGAACCATGCGCCTGGCCTTTTGCGTGGACGGCGACGTATATCGCCGTCAGGTCGGCGTGGCCGTCACCCAGGACGCCGATGGCGCCGTCAGTGGCGAGGTCGTCGGCGACGCCGATCTCGACACCGTCCGTGCACAGGTGGCCCGCGTCCTCTCGCTCGATCACGACGCCCGCGCGTTCGCGCGGATCGGTGAGCGCGATCCGGTCATGGCCCGGCTGCTCGCGGTCGCGCCCGGTCTGCGTCCGCCCCTCTTCTACTCACCCTACGAGGCCGCGATCTGGTCGGTCTTGAGTGCCCGGCGCCCGGCGCGCCAGATGGCCATCGTCCGCGATCGATTGGGCGAGTACCATGGCGCGGTGTTCGATGTCTCCGGAGAGCGACTAACCGCCCTGCCCACGCCGGAGCAGATGCTGGGCGTGGACTCGTTCGAGGGTATCCCCGAGCCCAAGCTGCGACGGATGCACGGCGTCGCCGAGGCGGCGCGTCGCGGCGCCCTGGACGTGGATCGCCTGCGCGCCCTGGAGCCCGACGAGGCGATGCGCGGCCTGCAGCGGCTGGACGGGATCGGCCCGTTCTACAGCGCGCTGATCGTCATTCGGGCGCTTGGCCACGCCGACGTGCTGCCGGAGGACGAGCCCCAAGCCCTCGCGCTGGCCGGCCGGCTCTACGGCCTGGGCCACGACGCCAGCCCGGCAGAGATGCGTGAGATCGCGGAGCCCTGGCGGCCCTTCCGCACCTGGGCCACCGTGCTTCTCCGTGCCGCCGGGCCTCGTCTTGCCCCGGCCTGAGCCGACCCACCACGATACGTCACGGGCCGGACACGGTCCCGGTCGGTCGCTGTCCCGCTACGCGACACAGGCGGATAGGCGCCGGCGCTCAACGGCGAGTTGTGCGCCGCTCCAGGCCGCTACCGGAGTTTGTGATGAGATCCGACGAGGTTGGTGTGCAACGGCTGGTCACCCACCGTCTTGCCGGCGCGCCGTGTACGACGCCTGAGGAGGTGGTGCGCTGGATGGGCGCGCTCCAGGCGCAGGACTACACACAGGCGTTGTGGGCGATCGGCCTGCGCACGCGATCCTCCACGCTGGCACACGTCGAGCGCGCCATCGCCGAGCGAAAAATCGTCAGAACATGGCCCTTCCGGGGTACGCTTCATGTCGTGCCCGCCGAGGATGCGCGCTGGATGCTGACGCTGTCGACTCCGCGCACGCTGCGTGGCGCCACGCGCCGCATGGCGCAGCTGGAGCTTGACGAGGCCACCATGGAGCGGTGCGCGACGCTCTTTCGTGACGCGCTCGCGGGCGGGAAGCGCCTCACCCGTGCCGCGATGATGACGCTCCTGGATGACGCGGGCGTCACCCCGACGGGCCAGCGCGGCTATCACATCCTCTGGCGTCTCGCGCAGGGTGGCCTGATCTGTTTCGGCCCACACGAGGGCACACAGCAGACCTTCGTGTTGCTCGACGAGTGGATACCCACGTCGCGGGAGGTCCCGCGCGAGGACGCATTGGCAGAGTTGGCCGGGCGCTACTTTACCAGTCATGGACCAGCGACCGTCCATGACTTCGCCTGGTGGGCAGGGCTCACGCTCACGGATGCGCGGTCGGGGCATGACGCGGCACAGTCACGGCTGATCGTCGACAGGATCGACGGCAAAGACTACTGGATGAGCGGCGATAGCCCCGGCTATGCAGCGCACGATAGGACGACTGTCCACTTGCTACCGGGCTTCGATGAATACGTGCTTGGCTACACAGACCGTGGGGACGTGCTTGCCCCGGATCATGCCTCGAAAATCGTGCCAGGGAACAACGGCGTCTTCATGCCGTCCGTTGTCGTCGCGGGCCACGTTGCCGGTGTCTGGAAACGCACCCTCACGAAGAACACGCTTGGTATCACGCTACACCCCTTTGCACCACTCACTGCAACAGATGACAGCATGGCCGCGGCCGCACAACGCTATAGAGATTTCATCGGGGCTCCGGTCACATCCATCACTGTGACAGAGGGGTAGATTGCATTCCTTACGACGCGTCCGTGCTATGTGTGGCGGGTTGGCCGATGAGTTCGAGCGAGACCGTCCACAGTTTCTGTGCGGTGTCGGGGTCAATCGCCCACTGCTTGACGCCGTCGCCATTGTCGAACAAGTCGGCGTCGTTGGGCACGGTGTGGGCCTCTCGGCCGTCAGTCAGATAGTGCCCGCCGGTGTGGGCGAATTCGGGGGCGACGGCCGCGACGAGGGTGGTGGCGGCGCCTTGCTCGACCGTCTTGTAGACGAAGACGCCCGCGGCCTCGGCGTCGGCCAAGTACTCCTTTTGTTTCTGTGTGAAGTCTCTTTGCAGCCCGGTGGCGACGCCGCCGGGGTTGACAGCGTTGGCGACGATGCCGTCGGCGGCCCAGCGGCGCGTGGCTTCGACCGCGAATAACGCGTCGGCGGTCTTGGACTGTGCGTAGGCCGCCTGCGGGTCGTACGCGCGCCGCTCGAAGTGGAGGTCGTCGAACACGATTGGTGATCTCATATGCGCCGTGGAGCTGACCGAGACGATGCGTGCCTCGCCCCGTTCGCGGGCGCCAACGGCGAGGGCGTCATGCAATCCGAGGCTCAGGGCGAAGTGGCCAAGGTAATTGGTGGCGAACTGCAGTTCCCAGCCTTCCGCGGTGCGGGACAGCGTGCTTGGAATGACCCCCGCGTTGTTGATCAGCAGGTGCAGCGGGCCGGTCCAGCTCTGGACAAAGGTGGCGACCGAGGCTTGATTGGCGAGGTCCAGGGCGGCGACGCGCACGCGCTCAGTACGGGTCGACGTCGTAATGTCCTTGGCGGCCGTCGCGCCAGCGTCGGTATTGCGGACCGCGAGCGTGACGTCCGCGCCCGCACGGGCGAGTGCGCGAGCGGTTTCAAGGCCGATGCCGGACGAGGCCCCGGTGACGATGGCACGGACACCGGTGAGGTCGAGACCAGCCACGACGTCCTCAGCGGTGCTTGTGGCGTCGAATCGGGTCGTGATGAGTGGATTGGCTGTTGTCATGAAAACCTCCTGAAGGAAACAGTAGTGTGTGCGGTGCTAATCTAACTATACAGAGTGAGCATATATTGTCAAGCGTGTTACGTTTCGTGTATACTGTCGCTTATGAGTTCTACCCGTTCCGACATCCTCCGTGTGGGCGAGAACGAGGGCAGTCGTCGCCAGCACGTTTTGGACGCCGCCCTGCTGATCTTTGCGCGCTACGGCTATCGGAAGGCCTCAGTGGAGGATGTTGCACGAGCCGCGGACATTTCCCGACCGGGCCTGTACCTCTACTTCCCCTCCAAGCAGGATCTGTTTCGGGCCGCCGTCACCTATGCGCTCGATGGCGATGTCGCGGCCGCCGAGCGCACCCTCACAGACACTGATCGCCCCCTACGCGATCGGCTCATTGACGCCTTCGACCAGTGGACCGGGCGGTACGTCGGACCGATGACGACAGACGTTGCCATCTTGATCGAGAACAACCCGGACCTCCTCGGCCCGATGGTCACGGACTACCCCAGACGGTTCGCCAAGATGGTCACGGACGCGATTGCCGCCGACATGTCCGCCGAGCGCGGACGTATGGCGAGCGAGGTAGCCCAGACCTTGCTTAGCACTGCGTACGGTATCAAACACGAAACGAGCACGCGCGAGGAATTTCGCGCGAGAATGACCATCGGCATCGACCTTCTCATGTTGGCCCTACATCGCAGCATGTTGTTGTAAAGTATGAAAGCAATACCCTAACCCCATAATTGACGTAGACTAGGTGCAATTCGGCCACATTGCCTTCGGCTACCTTGACTACCGCGTGTGGGAGCCCGACGCGATCGCCGTGCGCGTGCAGGGCCAGCTGGCGACGATCCGCTACCAGGCGCAGCTGGCCATCGTCGTCGGGGGGCAGACGGCGCCGCTCCAGCGCACCTGGCACACCGACTCCTATGAACGACGTGACGGGTGCTGGCAGGTCGTCTGGTCCCAGGCGACCGCCATACAGCAGGTGTAACGGGGAGTGCGCACAGACCCGACGTGTCGAGGCCACATCGAGCACAGGCAACGGACGGGATACCGGGCACATTGACAGCGGTGGGACGACCGTCGGCGCCCACCGTGCTGTCGCCCTGCCGGCCGTGCTGATCTTCTGGGAGACGGCGCCCCTCGACCCACGGCGATGACCATGTCTATGCCGCGGCCCGTCGAGGACGTAGGCGCCGTCAAAAGAGCAAGATTGGAGAAGTTGCTTCTAGGACATGTGTGCTATATTAGCGATGGGTGAATGCTCGCACCCCATGGACATGCAGGCGATAGGCCTGCGAGAAGGAGGACATGATGCCCGAGATGACCAGTCACGCGCCGAACACGCCGTTCTGGGTAGACCTCGCGAGCCCCGACATGACGGCATCGGCCCGCTTTTATGGCGGGCTCTTCAGCTGGGAGACGCGGCAAGTCGCCGGACCCGAGATGGGCAACTACACGAACTTCACGCTCGACGGCAAAAACGTGGCGGGCATGGCCTCCCTGATGGCGCCGGGACAACCGCCGGCCTGGAACGTGTACATCGCCACCGATAATATCGACCGCATCGCGGAGAGCGTCCGCGCGGCGGGCGGCGCCGTGATGATGGTGCCGGATGATATTCCGAACGCGGGGCGCATGGGCTTCTTCGGCGATCCCGCGGGCGCCGCCTTTGGCGTGATGCAACCGCGGGAGCACAGCGGGGCGCAGGTGGTCAAGGAACCCAATGCCTTCGTCTGGGCCGAGTTGCAATCGCGCGACGTGGCAGCGGTCACGCCCTTCTACCAGCAGGTCTTCGGGTGGGACGCGCGGAGCAATCCCATGGGACCGGGCCAGCCGGACTACACGGAGTGGACGCTGCAAGGCGAAGGCGTCGGCGGCGCCATGTCCATGCCGGCGAGTGTTCCGGCCCAGGCACCGACGCATTGGATGCCCTATTTCCAGGTCGCGAGCATCGAGCGTTCGACCGAGCAGGTCACCGAGCTGGGCGGGACCGTCATGGTCCCTCCCACGGACTTCCCCGGCGGCCGCCTGGCCGTCGTCGCCGATCCCCATGGCGCGACGTTTGGGCTGATTGAGGCGGGTTCCTAACGCGGTCGTCAGCGGAGGCTAGGAAGGACGGGGCGATGAGCAACGGGGCATTATCCATGGTGCGGCTTGGCCGGATGCGCGACGTCATGGCTGGCTATGTCGAGCGGGGCGACGTGCCAGGTCTCGTCACGCTTGTCAGCCGGCGGGGCGAGACGCATGCCGATGCGCTCGGCACGCTGGCCGTCGGCGGCCGTGATCCCATGCGCCGCGACACGATCTTCCGCATCGCCTCGATGACCAAGCCGATCACCGCCGTGGCAGCGATGATCCTGGTGGAAGAGTGCACCCTGCGCCTGGATGAGCCCGTCGACCGGCTGCTCCCCGAACTGGCCGACCGCAGGGTTCTGACGCGGCCAGACGCGCCGCTCGACGAGACCGTGCCGGCGCACCGGTCGATCACGCTGCGCGATCTGCTGACGTTCCGACTGGGCATCGGGGCGGTGATGGCGCCGCCCGGCTGCTACCTGATCCAGGGCGCAATGGCCGAGGCGGGACTCGCGCCGGGTCCGAACCCGCCCGCGCAGGCGCCCGACGCGTGGATGGCGCGCCTCGGCGCCTTGCCGCTGATCCACCAGCCGGGTGAGGCGTGGATGTATCACACGGGCTCCGACATCCTGGGCGTGTTGATCGCGCGCGCCGCCGGCCAGTCACTGGAAAAGTTCTTGCACGACCGCATCTTCGGGCCGCTCGGGATGATGGACACCGGTTTTCACGTTCCGGCCGAGAAGCTGGATCGGCTGCCGCCCAGCTATATGGTAGATCCCGCGACCGAAGCGCTCACGGTTCATGATGACCCCGGCGATAGCCTCTGGGCCCGCCCGCCCGCCTTCCCGGCCGGCGGGGGCGGGTTGGTCTCGACCGTCGACGACTATCTGGCCTTCTGCCGGATGATGCTGCACAAGGGCCGGCACAGGGGCACGCGCATCCTCTCACGACCGTCGGTCGAACTGATGACCACCGACCATCTGACGCCGGAGCAGAAGGCGGACGCCCGTATCTTCTTTGGCGACAACAGCGGGTGGGGGTTCGGCGTTGCCGTCACGACACGACGCGACGATCTTGCGGCGGTTCCCGGGCGGTTTGGCTGGGACGGCGGCGTGGGCACATCGGGTTATACGGACCCTGTGGAGGAGATGATCGGGATCGTCATGACGCAGCGCCTCATGGAGTCACCCGAGCCGCCCGGTGTCTTTCGCGATTTCTGGACCCTGGCCTACGCGGCGATCGATGATTGAGGCGCGCACGTGTCGTGGCGCGTTGGTGGTTTGATGCGACGCGCGCGGGAGCGCACGGATGAGGAGGGATCGATGAGTCGGCTTATCGTCACTATGTGGATCAGCCTGGACGGCTACATCGCGGGACCGAACGACGATATGTCCTGGGTGCGAGTCGATGACGAGATGGGTGCATACGAGGGTGCGCTGGTCGGCGCGGCGGACACGCTGGTCCTGGGCCGCGTGACGTATCAGAGCTTCGCCGGGGCGTGGCCGTACGTCCCGGACAGCCCCACCGCGTCGGTGGGTGAGAAGGCGTATGCCCGCACGCTCAACGCCATGCGCAAGGTCGTGTTCTCGCGGACACTCGCTGCCGCCGACTGGAGCAATTCGACCCTCGTGCGCGAGATCAACCCGGACGCGACCCTGGCGCTCAAACAGGAGGCTGGGCGCGACATGGTGATCTATGGGAGCGCCAGCGTCGTCCAGGCCCTGACGGCGCACGGCCTGATCGATGAGTATCAGCTGCTGGTCCATCCCGTCGTTCTGGGGAGCGGCAAGCGCCTGTTCGGTGAAGGGAATGCGATGACGGCATTGCAGCTTGTGGCGACGCGAACCTTCGGATCAGGCGTCGTTCTCCTCACCTACCACCCGGTTGGTGACGCTGACGCGTGACCGAGGACGACGGGCATGGACGGGTCTGCAGCCGAGGAAGAGAGCGCAGTGTTCACGACCCCGCGTCGACGGCTGGGCTGCAGCGCTCCCTGTCCAGCCGGTCTCACCGGCCGCAGGGAGATAACGGCAGCCAGACGAACGAGGAGAGAGGACGAATGACCGCCAAGCAGCACGCGGAGCAGGATCAGGACCCCGGCACGACCAGCGCGCCTGACGCACATGCTGGCTTTCCCAAAGGCATTGGCGCGCCCGCTACCCGGGCGCTCTCAGCAGCCGGATATACCGAGCTCGGGCAGCTCGCCGGCGTGCCAGCGTGCCGGCGTGCCCATCGCCGACTTGAAACATCTCCATGGGATGGGACCGAAAGCGCTGGCGCGGCTCCAGGAGGCGCTCACGCGGCAGGGACTCTCCCTCGGATAGATCGTGGCTAGGACGACGCGACGCCGATCCGGGCGTCTGGCTGACACGAAGGACGGGACACCATGACGCAGGTCATCACTGGGCTATCAACGTCTCTGGATGGGTTCATCGCGGGCGCGGAGGACAGCCCGGCTCGACCATTGGGCATTGGGGGAGACCGGCTGTTCCGGTGGTTCGAGGACGGCAACACGCCGAGCCAGTTCTACCCCGCGTTCCGGATGTCGGCCGCGAGCGCGTCCTACGTCGACGCGTTCGCCGACCGCTGCGGCGCGGTCATCACCGGGCGGCGCACCTACGATATCGTGGGGGCGTGAGGAGCCATGTCCTAGATGTCCGGGCAGCGTCGTCGTCTCCTCACGTCCTGATGCGGTAGTGGAGGTGAACCACGCCGTTGCCGAAACGGCGTTCGTCCAGCAGGTCGAGCGTCAGGCGGACCTTGCTGGGGAGGGACGGTGTGCCGCCTCCCACCACGATGGGCGCGACGAACAGATGACACTCGTCGACCAAGCCCGCCTTGAGCGCCTGGGCAGCAAGCTCGGGACCGCCCATGGTGATGTCACGTCCCGCTGTCGCTTTTATCTGCCGGACCGCGTCAGGGTCGAAGTCTCGCTCGATCCGGGTCCTGGCGCTGGCTACCGTCTCCAGCGTCGTGGAGTACACGATCTTGTCGGCCGCCTGCCATATCTGGGCGAAGTCCTGCACGACGGGCGGTTGGTCGGCGACGGTGTGCATGGTCTCCCAGACGACCATCACCTCGTACATCCGGCGCCCGTAGAGGTAGGTACCGATCGGACGCTCGAGGTCGTTGACGAAGCGGTGCAGCTCCTCGTCCGGCGCAGCCCAGTCAAAGATGCCGTCCTCGTCCGCGACGTAGCCGTCGAGCGACGTGATCGCCGAGTAAATCAGCTTGGCCATGATGAGCCTCCCCGCTCCAACGCCAGGATTGCGCACTCGAGCGGGACCACCGCATCGGTCAGCAGGGCCCGCAGCCACTCCGCAACTGCTCCGACCAGCACCTTTCGTCGTCTCACCGGAATCCATACGACATGATAGTGTATGAGCGTCACCGAGGTGCGCGTATGTTGGTGCGTTGCATCCATCGACATCAGTATCGTAGACTGAACGCATGGGCGCAACCACGACGATCCGCCGCACCTACCGTTTTCGCTTGGAGCCGACCACCGCCCAGGAGGACGGCTTCAAGCGGTTCGCGGGCGCGCGGCGCTTCGTCTGGAACCGGGCGCTCCAGCAGACACAGGCCCACCACGCGGCGACGGGCAAGGGCCTCCCCGAGAAGGACCTATCGGCGCGCCTGACGGCGCTCAAGTCAGAGCCCGCGACAGCGTGGCTCAAAGAGGTCGATAGCCAGGTCGTACAGCAAGCTCTTGCCGATCTCAAAAAGGCGTTCGGCGCCTTCTTTGCGAAGCGGGCGGGGTTCCCGCGCTTCAAGAGCCGCAAACGCGACGTGGCCCGCTTTCGTATCCCGCAACGGGTCACGCTCACGGGCGGCTCCCTGACGGTGCCCAAAATCGGGTGCGTGAAGGTGCGCCAGAGCCAGGCCGTCGAGGGTACGACCAAGAGCGCGACGTTCAAGCGCGACGCCTGCGGGCATTGGTTCGTGTCCTTGGCCGCGGAAACGGAGATGCCGGACGTGCCGTTGCCCGCGCCGCGCGAGGAGCGGACGGTGGGCGTGGACCTGGGGCTGAAAGACGCCGTGGTGACGAGCGACGGGGAACGGGTCGCGGCGCCGCGCTACTATCGGGCGGCACAGCGCCACCTCAGGCGGGCGCAACGCTCGTTCGCGCGCAAGGCGCCGGGCAGCGCCAACCGGGCGAAGGCGCGGCAAAGGGTGGCCCGCGTCTACCAGAAGGTCGCCAACAAGCGCAACGACTTCTGCCACAAACTCACCACGGCCCTTGTCGCCAACCATGACGCGGTGTGTATTGAGGACCTTCATGTGCGCGGGCTTGCGAGAAACAAGCGGCTCACCAAGAGCATAGCGGCTCACCAAGAGCATAATGGATGCCTCCATGGGCACGATCCGGCGACAGTTGGCGTACAAGGGCGCATGGCATCGCACGCATATCGTGGCCGTCGGTCGCTTCTACCCCTCGTCAAAGTTGTGCCATGAGTGCGGCCACAAGAATGAAGGGTTGACCGTGAGCGAGAGGGTATGGGCCTGCTCCTCGTGCGGGTGCGGCCTGGACCGCGACCTGAACGCGGCCCGCAACATCAAACGCGAAGGGCTCAGGATACTGACCGTGGCGGCGGGGCACGCCGACACGCAAAACGCTTGTGGAACCGGTGTCAGACGACCGATGGTCGCAACTGGTGTTGAAGCAAGAATCCCACTCCTTTAGGGGTGGGAGTGTCAAGTGAAATCGAGGCTGCCAAAACGGACGGTCGATGGGACGCCGCGTATAGCTCCCAGCGCATCCTCACGACCCCTGATGATTTCCAGCAGGCGCTGGATCAGCACCCACGCGCTCGCACGTTTTTCGACACGCTCAACTGGGCCAATCGCTACGCCATCTGTTACCGGATAGAGACCGCGAAGAAGCCGGAAACGAGACGAGCGCGTATCGACCAGTTCATTGCTATGCTGGCGCGCGAGGAAAAGCTCTACCCATAGCGCGTGCGAAAGCATGCGGATCAAAACCGTGCGTCAGCTCTTGCCAATCTACGTCTCTAGTAGCCCGACATGGTAGCCTGTAAGCGTGAAACAAAGCTGCGAGCAGGGGCTGATGGCCCTCCTGACACCATCGCAGCGGTCTTCGGAACCAGATGTCGAGGGTTTGAATCCCTCTCCGAGTGCATAGTATTGCAACGTCGTGGCCATCGCTGCACGACACGTCCCGACCGACCGGACCGATCACACATGCGATGCGAGGAGGACACGAACGAGCTATGGCGCTTCAACAACGGAGTCTCGGTGGGGACGGGTTGGCGGTCTCGGCCCTGGGCCTTGGCTGCATGGGCATGTCCGATTTCTACGGCGGCCGCGACGAGGCCGAGGCGATCGCCACGATCCATCGCGCGCTCGGCCTCGGCGTCACCTTCCTGGACACGGCCGACATGTACGGCGTGGGCGCGAACGAGGAGTTGGTCGGCCGGGCCATTCGCGACCGCCGCGACGCGGTGGTGCTGGCGACCAAGTTCGGCAACGTGCGCGGCGCCGACGGCGCGTTCCTGGGTATCGACGGCCGGCCCGCGTACGTGCGGCAGGCCTGCGAGGCCAGCCTGCGCCGGCTCGGTGTGGAGACCATTGACCTGTACTACCAGCACCGCGTCGATCCTAAAACGCCGATCGAGGAGACGGTCGGGGCCATGGCCCTGCTGGTCGAGCAGGGCAAGGTGCGCCACCTTGGGCTCTCCGAGGCCGCCCCGGCGACGATCCGGCGCGCCCAGGCCGTCCACCCCATCGCAGCCCTGCAGACCGAATATTCCCTGTGGAGCCGCGACCCCGAGGATGACATCCTGCCGACCTGCCGGGAGTTGGGCATCGGCTTCGTCGCCTACAGCCCGCTCGGGCGCGGCTTCCTCACCGGCCAGATCGCGCGGTTCGACGACCTCGACCCGGACGACAGCCGGCGCAATCAGCCGCGCTTCCAGGGCGAGAACTTCCAGAAGAATCTCGACCTCGTGGCCCGCGTCAGGGAGATCGCGTGGGAGAAGGGCTGCACGCCGGGACAACTCGCGCTGGCCTGGCTGTTGGCGCAGGGTGAGGACATCGTACCGATCCCCGGCACGAAGCGGCGGACGTACCTGGAGGAGAACGTGGGCGCGCTCGACGTGGCGCTGACGCCGGAGGACCTGGCGCGCATCGATGCGGTCGCGCCGCGCGGCGCCGCCAGCGGCGAGCGCTACCCGGCGCAGGCGTTGCAG
>JAABUQ010006455.1_pt1 | contig 17785 bp, 15 predicted proteins | sample 5560001 | NCBI WGS metagenome assembly JAABUQ01 (sample SAMN10711888, study PRJNA513371) | rock metagenome | isolation source: Antarctica rocks | place: Antarctica: Victoria Land, Finger Mt nord | collected 2015-12-18
GTCGAAGCCCGGGTAGCCCATCCACACGGCGGCGGTCAGCTTGGGCGTGAACCCCACGAACCAGGCGTCATGGTTGTTGTCGGTGGTGCCGGTCTTGCCGGCCGCCGGCTTGTCGATCTGGGCGGCGGTGCCGGTCCCGTAGCGCACCACCTGTTGCAGGGCGTACACCACCTTGGCGTTCTCGCCTTCGCTCAGCACAGGGGCCCGCCCTTGAGGCTCGAGCGGGAGGGGAGTGCCGTTGGCGTCCTCCACTCGGGTGATGGTGACGGGATCGATGCGCGTGCCCTTGTCGGCGAAGGTGGAGTACGCGGCGGCCATGTCGAGCACCGACACGTCGCCCGATCCGAGCACCAGCGACGGCTGCGGGTACCTGAACGAGGCTTTGACACCAAGACGGTTGGCCATGTTGGCCACGTTCTGCGGGCCGAGCTTGAGCATGAGCTGCGCGTAGACGGTGTTGATCGAGTCCTGGGTGGCGGTGAGCAGATCGGTGGTGCCGCCGCAACAACCGCCCTTCACGGTCCAGTCCTTGCCGGCGTCGGCCTTCGGCAAGGTGATCTGGTCCGGCGAGGTGAACGTCGATTGCACCGAGTACCCCTCGTGGATCGCCTCGGCCAGGGCGAAGGCCTTGAACGTCGAACCGGGCTGGCGTCCCGACCCACCACCGTCTCGACCCACGGCCAGGTTCACCTGGTGCTGGCCGAAGTCGGTGCCGCCCATCATGGCCCGGATGCGGCCCTGGTCGTCGACGGCCACCAGTGAGCCGGACGGGTCACCGGGCTTGTCGAGCACCGACGTGACCGCCTTGTACGCGGCCTGTTGCTGGCCCAGGTCGAGCGTGGTGTAGACCCGCAGGCCGCCCCGGTAGACCGACGCTTCTCCGTAGCGCTGCACCAGGTAGCGCCGGACGTACTCCACGAAGTAGTCGGATCCCACCTCGTGTCCCCGCAACACGTCGACCTGCTTCTTCGGCTCGAAGATCTGGTAGCTCGGCGCCGTGAACGGCACGGCATCAGCCAACACGCGTTGCGGGTCGGTGATGTAGTGCTCGTGCACCATGCCGGTCAGGGCCAGCCCCCGGCGGCGCTTGGCCTCAGCCGGGTTGGTCTGGAAGTCGGCGGACCCTGGACCTTGGATGAGCCCGGCCAGGTAGGCCGACTGGTCGAGGCCGAGCTGGCCCACGTCCTTGCCGAAGTAGACCCGCGACGCCGCCTGCACGCCATAAGCCCCCCGACCGAAGTAGATGGTGTTGAGGTACGCCTCGAGGATCTGCGCCTTGGTCATCTTCTGCTCGAGCTTCACCGAGAGCACCGCCTCTTTCAGCTTGCGAGTAAGGGTGCGCTCGCGGGTGAGGTAGACGTTCTTCACGTATTGCTGGGTGATGGTGGAACCACCCTGGCGGGCCGATCCCTGGATGTCGGCGATGGCAGCGCGGGCGATGCCCACCGGGTCGACGCCTCCGTGCTTGAAGAACTCGCGGTCCTCCACGGCCAGCACGGCGTGCTGGAGATCCGGGGGGACCTGGCTCAGCTTCACCTCCACGCGGTCCTGGGACCCGTGTAGCTTGGCCATGGCGTTGCTCGCGTTGCAGCCCTGGCTGACGTCGGCGGCGCAGATGAACGAGGTCTGGTTGGCGAGGGGCGCCTTGGGCAGCTCGACCTTGGACACCACGTACCCGGCGCCGCCGAAGCCGACGGCCACGACCAGGGCGGCGAGGAACAACGACCGGCGCATCCGCCAGAACAGGCTGCGCCGACGGATCTCGCCCTTGCGGGTGGACCTCAGGTCGGTGGTCGGGGTGGGACGAGAGCGGGCCATGGGGCGAGATGGGCGCGCCGCAGCCGGGAACGGGTCGAGCTGGGGCGACGGGGCAGCTTAGGTCTTGGGATCATGGGGCCAGCCGCGATCGCGACCTCGGCACTGAGAGCACCAGCGGCTGCAGTAACAACGGCAACGGCGCAGCGCCGGCAGGAACGTCAGGTGGGTGCCGCGGGCGTGCCGGCCAGACCGGCCGACCTGGTGTGAGGGCGCACGACCTGATCGGCCCGGACGGGTGACAAGAGGAAGGTGCGGGCCAAGTGGTTCCAGGAGCACGCGGGACAGACCTCGACCACGTAACAGGCGAAGTTCCCCGCCCGCTTGGCCAGGGCCCGAAGCTCGGCCTTGGTGGTGACGCACCGCCCGTGGGCCGGCAAGCGAGGACCGAACACGTAGGAGACCAACACCACGTTGCCTTCATCGCAGATGGGGCAGGGTTGGGAGGTCTGCTCGCCCACCTGGCGCGCCGCCCGTCGCAGTTCGGGATGGGCGTCGCACACCTCGTGCTTGGCTAGACGACCCTTGCGGAACTCCGCGATCACGCTGTGCCGGGCCAAGCGGTAGTCGATCTCGCCGGGCCCGCGATCGACCTCACCCCGGACGGCGTCTGGCCGAAAGCTCACGGCGGTGGAGGCTAGGCGGCGCGCCGTGCCCTTGCACCCGGCGAGGCCCACCGACGTCTACTCGAGATCGACGCTCAGCGAGGGCCGAGGTTGACCACCAAGGGGCGATGGTCACTGATCGGCGTGGCCGGCGCGTTGACGGACCTGACCGCGAGGCCGGCGACGGCGACGTGGTCGATGCGCTCCTCCGACTGCTCGGCGGGGAACGTCGGACCGCCTTCTTCGACCAGCTCGATGCCAGCGGTGAGGCAGTGCCGTCGCACGGCGGCCACGCCCGCGTTGCAGTCCCCGAGGAACACCCTTGGAGGAGGGCGGCGTTGCAGGCGAGCGAGCACGTGGGGGAGCTGCACCGCCTGCTCGTCGGCCTTGACCCCGAGGTGGGCCACGGCCACCGCCATCGGGAGTGACCCGTGGCGGGCCGGCGTCACCGACGCGATGATCGCTCCCCGCTTGGTGCGGCGCTCGAGCCGAGGTAGCCGGAACGCCTCCACGTCAGCGATCTCGCCTCGTACGAGCAGGGCGTTCCCCCAGCGCCCGAGCCCCCCACGTCCGGTCGGCGCGAAGACGGGCTCCATGCCCGCGGCCTCAGCCACCCTGGCGGTGAGATCCACCCGACCGGAGCGCCGCATGCCGCGGTCGACCTCCTGCAGCCCGATCAGGTCCGCTTCGAAACCGGCACAGACTCGCGCCAACGCCTCGCTGTCCACCCTCGGGCCGCGACCGACCGTTCCCCAGTGGACGTTGAAGGTCACCACCCGCATCGCCCCCATGGTGGCAAGCGTCGCCGCTGGCTGCGCCCGCGGGCCGGCCGCCAGGTCCTCAGGACGGGCGCGCCACCGGGCAGACTCACACGATGGCCGACGAGAACCACCCCGGCGCGCGACGGTGGTCGCGCTTCACCGCCGCCGCGCCCGCCGGTGCGGGGCTGCCTACCGACGTGGCTACTTACGGAGCTGATGTTCCCGCGGAGCCGACCCTCCGCCTGCTCGGGCCGCTCGACGGCAAGCGGGTGCTCGACGTGGGCTGCGGCGCCGGGCACGGGTCGGTGGCCTTCGCCCACCAGGGGGCCCGGGTCTTCGCCATCGACGCGTCGGCCGCTCAGGTGGCCGCCGCCCGCCAAGCCGCCGACGCCGCCGGCGTGCGGGTGGAGCTCCACCACGGTGACTTGGCCGACCTCGCCTTCCTCCGCAAGGACACCGTCGACGCCGCGTTCAGCGCCTACGCCCTCACCGAGGTCGACGACCTCGACCGCGTGTTCCGCCAGGTCCACCGGGTTCTCAAGCCTGAGGCACCACTCGTCTTCTCCCTCCCTCATCCTGCCTACGTCATGCTCGAGCACGTCTCGGCTGGCGCGACCGCTGGAAGCCAGCCGCCGCCCAGTTTGGCTCGGCGCTACCTCGACCGTTCCGAGATCGGCTGGGATCGAGGTGACCAGCCCGTCGTCGATCATCCGCGCCCGCTGGCCGACGTGTTCCTCCGCCTGATGCGCACGAACTTCCGGGTCGACACGCTGCTCGAGCCCGACGCCTCCGAGGCTGACCAGCCGAGGAGCGAGCACTGGTCCCCGGCCATGGCCTGGGTCCCGCCCACCGTCATCCTCCGGGCCCGCAAAGAGGGCATCTGACCCCTAGACCCCTCGTTCTGGCGTAGCTCAGCTCCGTATGTGGAGCTCAGCTACGCAATTTCGGTTCGTGTCGCCCACCAGGCGTCGAGGCGCCGGTAGGCCTCGTCTTCGGTCAACGGGCCTTCCTCGAGGCGCACCTCGAGCAGGTGGTCCAAGGCCTGGCCCACCACCCGTCCGGGTCCCACGCCGAGGTGGGCCATCACCTGCTGGCCGTCGAGGTCGGGGCGGATGGCGGCCAGCTCCTCGCACTCGCGCAGCTCAGTGATCCGCTCGACCAGCTCGTCCATACGCCGGCTCAGGGTCTCGGCCTTGCGCACGTTGCGCGTGGTGCAGTCGCAGCGGGTCAGCTCGATCAAGTCGTCGAGCAGGGAACCGGCGTCGCGCACGAAGCGGCGCACGGCGCTGTCGGTCCACCCCAAGCGGTACGTGTGGAACCGCAGGTGCAAGAACACCAGCCGGCTGACCTGGTCGATGTCGCCGGTGGAGTAACGCAGCGCCTTCATCCGGTCGCGGGTCATGCGCGCCCCCACCACCTCATGGTGGTGGAAGCTCACACCTCCCCCAGTGAACGAGCGGGTCTTGGGCTTGCCCACGTCGTGGAACAGCGCCGCCAGGCGCACCAGGCGAGACGGCCGGGTCTTGGCCACCACCGCGATGGTGTGGGCCAGCACGTCCTTGTGGCGTTGGATGGGGTCTTGTTCGAGGCGCATGGCGTTGAGCTCAGGCAAGAAGTGGTCAGCCAGGCCAGTGCCGGCCAAGAACCACAGGCCGGCCGACGGGTCGGGCACCGTGACCAATCGGTCGAGCTCGTCGCGGATGCGCTCGGCCGACACGATCTCGAGCCGCTCGGCCATCGCCTCCACCGCCTCAACCAGGTCGGTGTCGGGCTTGAGCTGGTACCCGGCGATGAACCGCGCCGCTCGCAGCATTCGCAGCGGATCATCCGTGAAGGACTCCTGGGGTGACCGCGGCGTCCGCAACCGGCCGGCGGCGAGGTCAGCGGCGCCCTCGAACGGATCGATGAGGGCGGGATCGGGCAACGACAGCGCCATGGCGTTGACCGTGAAATCGCGGCGCGACAAGTCGGCGTCGACGGCCTCCGCGAAGCGGACCTCAGGCTTGCGGGAGTCTGGACGGTAAGCGTCGGCCCGGTGGGTCGTGATCTCAAAGGTTCGGCCGTGCCGCTTGAGCCCGATCGTGCCGAACTTCTCGCCTTGGCTCCACAGCGCGTCGCTCAGGGAGGCGACCAGCTCCTTGGTCTGCGCCGGTCGGGCGTCGGTGGTGAGATCGATGTCGTCGCCGGGCCCGAGCTCGCGACCGAGCAACTGGTCGCGCACGATCCCGCCCACGAGGTAGAGCCGCCGGCCGACCCGTTCGAACGCCTCCGCGAGGGGCCGCACCTCGTCGAGCACCGGTTGCAGTCGGGCGGGAACCACGACCGGTCACGCTACCGGCGGCCTGCTCCACGCCGGGTGCCTCCGGGCGGGCGCCTCTACTGGTAGGTGATGAGGTCGGGGGCTGGTTGCAGCGCCACGACCTGTTCGGGAGGCATCATGTTCTGGTCCTGGGTGTAGAAGAGCTTGAAGCCGTTGAACAACGGTGGGTCTTTGTGCAGGGCGGCGTACTTCTCGGTCTTGACCTCGGGGCCGCCGAAGCCGTCGATATGGAACGTGACCGCCAACTGCTGGCGGCCCAGCACTTGCTCGGGCTGCTGCACCATGTCGAAGGTGAACTGGTGCACCACCAGCAGCTTCTGGGGCAGCCGACCGGCGTCGACCAGGCCGTCGAGATAGTCGGACACCGAGTTGATGGTGGCGGCATCGGTGCTGCCGATGACCTGGCCCGGCACCTGGCCGGGCCGCATGCTCCACTCGGCGTCCATGGCCAGACCCACGTCGGGCTGGCGCAGGAAGGGCTCGTAGTAGCGGACCTCGTCGAGGAAGTTGGCCTGGCCGGGTTGCACGTCGATGACCAGCAAGGCGTGGGCCCGGCGGGCGGCGTCGAGGTATTCCTGCACCGACGCCGGGTCCGACCGGCTGCGGTAGGCGCCGTCGCTCCCCGGTGACCCGTCGGCGATGGTGCCGATGAGCTCGAGGGCCAACAGCACCGGCCGGCCGGGCGTCTGGTAGGCGGCCGCTTGGGCCTGGAGCTTCTGGACCGCCTCATCCGGTGACCCGTGTCCCAGCACGCCCAGCGCAGGCGTGGACGCCCCGCCGTAGTACGCCACCACCCGGTGCTCGGGGAAAACGCTGCGGGTGCCATCGGGCAACGTGGGCGGCGGCAGGGTGGTGGTGGTGACCGCCATGGTGGTGCTGGTGGTGGGCTTTCCCGTCGCCGTCTGCTGAGCCGACCGGCCGGCGCCGTTCCCGGTCGAGCTCGAACCCTTCGAGTCGGCGGAAGAGCATGCCACCAGGCCCACGGCGACGATGACGCCAACCACCAGCGGGGGGGTCCGCCCCCTGGCCCCCGCGGTCCTGCTTCGCAGGACGAATCCTCTCGTGTCCCGACGATGCACGCCGGGACCGTAGTTGTTGGTGCCGAAGTGGGTGCAAGCTTGCGTGACCGGCCGGATCCGGGAGGCGGGCACGGACTCAGTCGACGGCGACATGGCGGACCTTCAGGACGGCATCGACGATGACCGATCCTGGTCCGCCCGAGGAGGCCGGCTCGGGGCGGTGCGATGTGCCCGCCAGCGCGGCGAGGGCGGCGCCGGTGCAGTCGGTGAGGGCCGTCAGGTCATAGCCGCCTTCCAGGAACAGCAGTCGCCGGCCGGGGGCGACGAGGTGCGCCAGTTGACCGGTGAGGTCGGCGAAGTCGCCGGAGGTGAGGGCCAAGCCGGTGAGCGGGTCGGCGCGGTGGGCGTCGAACCCGGCCGACACGATGAGCCAGGTTGGTGACCAGTGCTCGGCGATGGGCGTCACCACATCGTCGATGGCGTGCCGGTACACGTCACCGGTGGCTCCCGCCGGCAGCGGCACGTTCACCGTGAACCCGGCACCCCGGCCACCGCCAGTCTCGTCGAGGGCACCGGTGCCGGGATAGAGCGGATACTCGTGGAGGGACACGTACAGCACTCGCGGGTCGTGGTAGAAGGCGGCCTGAGTGCCGTTGCCGTGGTGGGCGTCGTAGTCGACGATCAGCACCCGCTCACCGCGTTCTGCGAGAGCGGCGGCGGCCACCGCCACGTTGTTGAGCAGGCAGAAGCCCATGGCTCGACGGGGGGTGGCGTGGTGGCCGGGCGGGCGCACGGCGCAGAAGGCGGCACTGGCCTCGCCGTCGTCGAGCCGCTCGATAGCCGTCATGCCGGCTCCCGCCGCCAGCACGGCCGCATCCCACGACGCCGGTACGGCGGAGGTGTCGGCGTCGATGTGACCGCCGCCGGCCGCGCAGAAGCCCTCGATGGCATCCAGGTACTCCTCAGGGTGCACCCGGCTGAGCTCGGCGCGGGTGGCGCGGCGAGCTTCGACGTCGAGCACCGCTTCCTGCAGTCCGGCCGCGACCACCCCTTGGCGGACGGCCACCAGGCGAGCGGGGCGCTCGGGGTGGCCGTACCCCGCGTCGTGGTGGGCGTAGCGGGGATGGGTGACGAACAACACTTCGGGCACCGCCGCCGAGGCTACCGGCGCCCGGTCGTATCCTCCCCGGTGATGACCTCTCTGGCCTTGCGCCGTGCGCGGGAGTGACCTGGTCCGGCCGGCGCCGGTAGGTCTGCACGTGCGGCCGTGGCGGTGGGACCCGTCGGTGGCCCTGGTGCTCCCCACCGCCGACCGGCCGGCAGTGTCCGCCGACACCGTGCGCGAGTGCCTCCACGCCCTGGTCCAACAAGGGCGGCGCTTGGCGGTGACAGGCGCGTTGGCGCCGAGCGAGCAGGATGGCTTCCTGGCCGCGGGCTTCGGGACGCGCGAGCACCTCCACCTGCTCGTGCACGACCTCACCGACCTACGCGCGTTGGCCGAGCGCTCGACCCAGCGCTCGGCCCAGCGCGCCGTCCGCCCCCGGTTGCGCCGGGCCCGGCGGGGTGACCGGCCGGCGGTGCTGGCCGTCGACGCCGCCGCCTTCGACGACTTCTGGCGGCTCGACGATCCCGGACTCGACGAAGCCCAGGCCGCCACCCCGGTGAGCCGGTTGCGGGTGGCGGAGACGTTCTCGCCTGGAGGTGCACCAGCCGTGGCCGGCTACGCCGTCTGCGGACGAGCCGGTCCCCGCGGCTATCTGCAGCGCCTGGCCGTGGTGCCGTCTGCTCAGCGGGCCGGTGTGGGCACGGCGTTGGTGGTCGACGGGTTGACCTGGATGCGTCGCCGGGGGGCGCAGCGGGCCGTGGTCAACACCCAGGAAGGCAACGCCAGCGCGCTGGCCCTCTACGAGCGGCTCGGTTTCGAGCGACAGGCGGAGGGTCTCGTCGTTCTCACCTATGACCTCACCGACCTAACCGGTGCCACCGGCCTGGCGCCCTTCGCTTCTCGGCGGTGACCGTCCGACGGCGCACGGTCGCATCGCTGGGGATCGCGATCGCGGTGGCGGCCATCTTGCCGGCGCCGACCCACAGGGGGTTCCGCCCCCCGGCCCCCGTGGCCCTGCTACGCCAGGCCCCGGGTCCGCCCCCTGCGGACGTGACCCTTCGGGTTAAGAACCAGACGGCGTGGGCGCCGCGCAACTCCCAGTGGGTCTTGAACCTCGCCCTCACCGGCGCACCCGCAGGGTCGCTCATCACGACGCGCGTGTTCCAGTCACTGACGTCCCGCCAGGGCTTCCAGCAGTCCGTGAACGGCACCGAGCCCCGTGGCCCCTTGCCCGCGGCGCAGGCGGACCTCGCTCCCATCCCAGTGGACGGGTTGCCCCCCGCCGGCGCGGACGGCACTCGGCCCGTCGCCATCGTGATCGGCGTGGCCGACACCACGAACCCGGGCCCCGGCCAGGTTGGTCTCACCCAGTTCGGTGTCCATCCGGTGGAGGTCACGGTCAGCGACGCTGGCGGCAGGTCACTCACCCGTCTCGTCACCCACCTGGTGCGCCTCCCCGACCCTGGTGACGCGCTGAAACCGTTGCTCACGGCTGTGGTCCTACCCATCGGCGGGCCGCCGGCGGTGACCGTCGACGGTCAGGTCGGCGTGAGCCCCCAACTGCGGGCCGACATCAACGCTCCCATCGACGCCGTGGCCAGTCGCCCCGACCTGCCGGTCACCGTGGCCCCTACCCCAGAGACGGTCGACGCGGTTACCCAGAGCAGTGCTGACCTCAGCACCGGTGCCCTCGACCGGTTGCGAGCGGCGCTGTCAGGCCACCACCAGGTGCTGATCGACACCTACGTGGACCTCGACACCGCGGCGTGGGTGCAGGCGGGGATGAACACCGAGCTGGGCCGGCAGCTCTTTCGTGGCGCGGCCGTGGTCCAAGACCGGGCTGGGGTGGCACCGAGCGGTGACGCGCAGCGCACCGATGCCGACGTCACCCCCGAGGCGTTGGCCTGGCACCGCGCCGCGGGGGCCCGGCGGGTGTTGGTGCCCGACGCGGCGCTGGCCCCGCTCGACCCCGACCACTTCAGTCGCACCCTCACCCGGCCGTTCCTTATCGATGCTCCTGGCGGTGGCGCCCTGTCGGCCGTGCAGCAGGACAGTGGCCTGAGCGATGCCTTCACCCGCAACCCGTCCGACCCGGCGCTGTCGGCCCATCAGTTGCTGGCCGAACTGGCCACCCTGTTCACCGAGGACACTGGCTCGGTCGGCGGTGTGGTGGTGGCGCCGCCTGCCAATGGCCACCCCGATCAAGTGTTCCTCGACACGCTGCTCGATGGGCTGCAGCAACAGAGCTTGTTCGGCCAGGAACAGTCGCCGATCCTGGCGCCGGTCACCCTGAACGAGCTGTTCGACCGCCTGCCCCTCGCCGGACGCACCAGCACCACCGAGACCGACGGTCCTCGCCTTACCCGCACCTTGACCCACACGGCGGCCAAGAGCCTCGGAGACTTCCCGCAACGCCTCGACGAGGCCCACCGCCTGCTTGACGATTACCAGAGCATGCTGGTCGAGCCGTCACCGCGCTTCGCCGCGTTGCAGACCCGGTTGTTGGTGGCGGGCGCCGACGCGTTCAGCTCCGACGAACGGCGGCGCCGGGTCGATCGGGTGCAGGCCACGGTGGCCCGCCAACTCAACGGGATCGAGCTGCCGACGAACCAGACGGTGACGTTGGCGGCGTCCGACGCCGACATCCCGCTGACCATCCGCAACACCACCGATCAGAAGCTGCGCGTCCAGGTGGAGCTCTCGGCCAGCAAGCGCCTCCAGTTCCCACCGCGACCGCTCATCCCGGAACCGTTGACCCCAGGAGAGTCACGCCGGATCAAGGTGCGCGTCCACACCCTCGGGTCGGGCGTGACGCCCTTGCTGATCACGGTCCGCACCCCGTCCGGACTCCGGCTGACCGACACCCGCTATCGGGTGCAGTCCACCGCTGTGTCGGGGGTGGGTCTGGTGATCACCATCGGCGCGGCCGGCTTCTTGGTGTTGTGGTGGACGAGCCATTGGCGCCGGGCTCGCCACGCCCGCCGCCTTGACCGGCACCCGGCCGGCCCATCACCGGGAACGGCCTAGACCGGGGAGCGGGGAACTGCGTGAGCCGGGGCCGGGGAACTGCGCGAGACCGGGGGCTGGCGTAACCAACCTCGCCGACCGCGGGTCGAACGCCAAAGGGTTTCTGTATCCACCGCCCGGATGCCCGTGCCCACCACCCGTCGCAAGGGATCTGACGCGTCGGGAGACCACCACGGCGTCACCCGTCGCCGAGACCAACAGAGAGGAAGCCCCATGGCTGCAGTCCGCATCGTCACCGACAGCGCCTGTGATCTGCCCGAGGACGTCACCGACCGGTTGGCCATCGAGGTGGTCCCGCTCACCATCCGGTTCGGGGACGAGGAGCTCACCGACCGCAGCGAGCTGTCGACGGAGGACTTCTACGCCAAGCTGGCCGAATCCAAGGACCTGCCTGAGACGGCCGCCCCCTCGCCGGGAGCGTTCGAGCAGGCCTTCCGCAAAGCGGCCGGCGACGGGGCCGACGCCGTGGTGTGCATCAACCTCTCCTCGCAGCTCTCCGCCACGATGGCCTCGGCCCAGAACGCGGCGAAGGCTTTGGCCGGCGAGGTCGACGTGCGGGTGGTCGACTCCCGGTCGATCACCGCCGGCCTGGGGACCCAGGTGATGCTCGCCGCCCGCGCTGGGGCCGACGGCCGCTCGGCCGACGAGGTGGTGGACCTGGTGGAGGACTTGGCCGGGCGCACCCGCATCGTTGGCGTGCTCGACACGCTGGAGTACCTGAAGAAGGGGGGCCGCGTGGGCGGGGCGAGAGCGCTGCTCGGCACCATGCTCGACATCAAGCCCCTCATCGACATCTCGAGCGGCCAGGTGGAGGAGGCGGGCAAGCAGCGCACCCGCAAACGGGCCATGGCTTGGCTGCGCGACGAGCTCTTCAAGCAGGAGCGGGTGGAGCACCTCACGGTGTGCAACGGGGGAGCGACCGACGTGGACACCTTCCTCGAGATGCTCGCTCCTCGCTACACCCGCGACGATCTCCGCATCAGCACCATCGGTGCGGTGATAGGAACCCACGGCGGCCCACGGGTGCTCGGACTGGCCTGGCTCACGCCCAAGTGACACCGGGCGCCCTGTCGCAGGGGGCTCTACCTCCTGGCCCCGTGGCCGTGCCGTGCAGGACGCACCTTTGCGTTCCGTCCGCTCACCGCCGCATCTGGCGCGGGCGGCTGATCATGACCCCGATCGCGGCGCGCTGCACCACTAGATTTCGGCTGGCGTGGCCGAATCTGCACCCCAGCCAGTAGTGCCTCTGTCAGACCTGGTGGGGCAACGTCTCGCCGGCCGGTACCGCCTCGACCGGCTCATCGCCAATGGCGGCATGGCCCAGGTGTGGGACGCGGAGGACGAGGTGCTGTCCCGTCCGGTGGCGGTCAAGCTGCTCCACTCCCACCTGGCCGCCGACCAGTCCTTTGTGGCCCGCTTCCGAGCCGAGGCCATCGCCGCCGCCCGCCTGGCTCACCCCTCGATCGTGTCCATCTTCGACACCTGCCACGACCTCGGGCGTGAGGCCATCGTGATGGAGCTCGTGCGGGGCACCACGCTGCGCCGCCTGCTCGACGAACGCCACGTCCTCGACTCCGCCGAAGCGGTCGCCATCGCCATCCAGGTGGCCGACGCCCTCGATGTCGCCCACCGGGCGGGGCTCGTGCACCGCGACGTCAAACCTGCCAACATCCTGCTCTCCGACGACGGTCGGGTGTTGGTGGCCGACTTCGGCATCGCCAAAGCCATGGCCGGCAGCGACGTGACCCTCGACGGGATGATGGTGGGAACGGCCAAGTACCTGGCGCCCGAACAGGTCCAGGGCGGGGCCGTCGACGGCCGCAGCGACATCTACGCCCTCGGGGTGGTGCTGTATGAGGCGTTGTGCGGTCGCCCCCCGTTCCAGGGCGGCACCGACGCGGCCACGGCCATGGCTCGCCTCCACCAGGACCCGCTCCGGCCCCGGCAAGTGCGGGCCGGCATCCCCCGTTCACTCGAACAGGTGGTAATGCGGTGCATGGCCCGCGCGCCCGCCGAGCGCTACCCGAGCGCCTCCGCCCTGCGAGCGGCGCTGCTGGCCGCCGACGCCGACACCGGTGACGACACCCGGCCGCCCGGCCCGGTGGCGGCCAGCGCCAACGGGGCCACGCTGCCGGCGGTGCCGTCCTACGCGGCCCGATCGCCCTATCCCCCCCAGGGCCGCGGTTGGGCACCGGATCCCACCCCACGCCCCGCCCAGTCGCCGTCGTTCGCCCAGTCCGAGCGCAGCTGGCTCGTGCCGACGGTGCTCATCGTGTTGGTGATGGTGGGGCTCGGCGTCGCCGCGCTGCTCCTCGGCCGCTCCCACACCGGCCATTCCTTCGTCGACAAGGTCACCGGCCAGACCCCGCCCCCTGTCGCCCCGCTGAAGGTGCTGTCCGCCCACACCCTTGACCCGCTGCCGGTCGGCGACGGCGTGGAAGACGACGCCGACGTGGGCAACGTCACCGACGGCAACCCCGCCACCACCTGGCACACCGAGTTCTACCGGAACACCCTCGAGCAGCTCGGCAAGCCGGGGGTGGGGCTCTACCTCACCCTCGACCGGGCTCTCCCGCTGCAACGCCTCGTGGTGAGCTCGCCGTCGGGTGGGTGGGCGGCCCAGGTCTACGTGAGCGACAAGCCCGGTGCCGACCTGGCGTCATGGGGCCAGCCGGTCGCCGAGAGAACCGGCATCACGCCTGGCACCACCATCTTTGACCTGAAGGGCGTCAAGGGATCGGCGGTCTTGCTGTGGATCACCCACCTGGGTGACGAGGGCTCGAACCACTTGGTCAAGATCGCCGAGATGACCCCGCAGAGCTAGGGCGTGTCTCCCAAGTGATCGGTCCTGGTCGGAGAGTCTTGCTTGGTGACGCGTTCAGCTGAACTCAGCGAAGCGGCGTGGGCTCGCATCGAGCCGTTGATGCCGCAGGCCGTGGGGCGGTCTCGCTCGTGGCGTGATCATCGGCAGGTTGTCGAGGGGATCGTCTACCGCTATCGGACCGGGATTGCGTGGCGGGATCTGCCGGAGCGGTTCGGGCCGTGGCAGACGGTGTGGAAGCGGCATCACCGGTTCTCGACCGATGGCACCTGGGACAAGCTGCTGCGCGAGATCCAGTCTGACGCCGACGCCGCCGGGCAGGTGGTCTGGGACGTGAGCGTCGACTCCTCGATCATGCGGGCGCATCAGCATTCGGCCGGCCGCGTCATGCGCCGCGCGCGAGCGGCCATCGGGCTGGGCTGACCGGCGCGCGAAAGATAGTTCGACGACGATGTCGAATCCGCGTCCGACCGTTCGACGCACTGGTAGCGCGGGTTCGGACCGGTCACCACGAGCGGGGCCCGGGCAGACGAAAGCAGAGGGAATGACGATGCGATTCATGGTGATGGTCAAGGCGACGGCGACCACCGAGGCCGGGGCGCTGCCGAAGACCGAGGACTTCGCGGCGATGGGCGCCTACCACGAGGAGCTGGTCAAGGCCGGCATCCTGCTCGCGGCCAACGGCCTCAAGCCGAGTTCCGCCGGCGCCCGCGTGCAGTTCTCGGGCAACGAGCGGACGGTGATCGACGGACCCTTCGCCGAGACCAAGGAGCTGGTGGCCGGCTACTCGATCCTCGAGGTCGGCTCGAAGGAAGAGGTCATCGAGTGGGTCAAGCGCTGCCCGATGCCGGGTGAGGAGTCCGAGATCGAGATCCGACCCATCTACGAGGACGACGACTTCGGCGACAACGCGACGCCCGAGCTGCGCGAGGCCGACGCCCGGCTGCGGGCGACCGTGGCCGAGCAGCACCCCAACCGGTAGGCGGTTGCGCGGGTGGGCGGCCGTGCGGTTACCTCCGTGGGGTGACCAGCGCCGCCGCCCACCGCGCCGTCGAGGCGGTCTGGCGGATCGAGGCGGCCCGCCTGATCGCCGGCCTGGCCCGGCTCATCCATGACGTCGGACGGGCCGAGGACCTCGCCCAGGACGCGCTGGTGGCCGCCCTCGAGCAGTGGCCGACGTCCGGGATCCCCGACCGTCCGGGCGCCTGGTTGATGACCGTGGCCAAGCGCCGGGCGGTCGACGAGATCCGCCGGGACGTCACGCTGGCCGGCAAGGTCGAGCTGCTCGGCCGCGAGCTGCCCGAGGCCGACGAGCTCGAGCTGCCCGGGCCGGTCGAGGACGACGTACTGCGGCTGATGTTCACTGCCTGCCATCCGGTGCTCACGCCCGAGGCGCAGGCTGCGTTGACCCTGAAGATGCTGGCCGGTCTCACCACCGACGAGATCGCGCGTGCGTTCCTCGTCCCCACGGCGACCATGGCCCAGCGCATCGTCCGGGCCAAGCGCACGTTGGCCGAGGCGCGGGTGGGCTTCGAGTCGCCCGGTGCGGACGAGCTGGCGCCCCGGCTGGCCGCGGTGCTGGCCGTCGTCTACCTCGTCTTCAACGAGGGCTATTCGGCCACCGCGGGCGAGGATCTCGTGCGGCCGGCGCTGTGCGACGAGGCGATGCGGCTGGGCCGGATCCTGGCCGCGCTCGTGCCGGACGAGCCCGAGGTGCACGGGCTGTTGGCCATGATGGAGTTGCAGGCCTCGCGGCTGCGGGCCCGCACCGGTCCGGACGGTGCCATCGTCACCCTGCTCGACCAGGACCGCGGCCGCTGGGACCAACTGCTCATCCACCGCGGTCTGGCCGGCCTGGCCCGGGCCGAGCAGTTGGGCGGCGCCGCCGAGCCGTACGCCGTGCAGGCCGCGATCGCCGCCGTCCACGCCCGGGCCCGGACGGCCGACGCGACCGACTGGCCGCGTATCGCCGCGCTCTACGCCGTGCTGGCCCGGGTGGCGCCGTCGCCGGTCGTCGAGCTGAACCGGGCGGTCGCCGTCTCGATGGCCGACGGTCCGGCGGCCGCCCTCGAGCTGGTCGACGGGCTGGAGGGAGGGCTGGACAACTACTACCTGCTGCCGAGCGTCCGCGGCGACCTGCTGGCCAAGCTGGGCCGGCCGGCCGAGGCCCGGGCCGAGTTCGAGCGAGCCGCCGGACTCACGGCCAACGAGCGCGAGCGTGATCTGTTGCTCGCCGGGCCCAGGAGTGTGCGTGAGCGACGGCACCGCCCCGCGCGGCTACTCGGGCTCGCTGCAGGCCCGCAAGCCGGGCTGAAGCCGGGTCTGCGGGTTGCGCTCGGTGGCGCCCCGCTTGGCTGGACGCTGGACGACCCGCCCGAGCTCGACTGGGTGGACGGGCCGGCTGACGGGATCGTCGCCTTCGTCCGGTCGTCCGGTCGTCCGGTCGTCTGGCGAGCTGGCGCAGCGGCTGCCGGGACTGGCCGAGCGGATCTTCCCGGCCGGCGGGCTGTGGATCGCCTGGCGGCGTCGCGCCGCCGGGCACGTCAGCGACGTCACCGACAACGTCGTGCGCGAGCACGTCCTGCCGCTCGGGCTGGTCGACGTCAAGGTCGCCGCTATCGATGGGGACTGGTCGGGCCTACGCGTCGTCTGGCGGGTCGAGAACCGCGGAAAGAGCTAGTCGTCGCTCGGCGGGCAGCGGGCCTACCATCACCCTATCCAGCCGGACGAAGCCCAGCTCGTCAGCGCGGCCCGGGCGGGTGAGCGTGACGCCCTCGACCGTTTGCTGCGCTTGCACCAGGACCGCATCCACGCCGTGTGCCGCCGCATCACCGGCAACGACGCCGACGCCCTCGACGCCACCCAGGAGGCGATGATGGCGGTGGTGCGCGGCCTGCCCCGCTTCGACGGCCGGTCCCGGTTCTCCACCTGGGTGTACCGGGTGACCACCAACGCCTGCCTCGACGAGCTCCGCCGCCGCAAGCGCCGCCCCGTGGTCGGGCTCCCCGACCGCGAGCGCTCCGAGGCGCAAGGCTTGGAGCCGGTGGGAGCGGCCTCGCACCCCGGCGCCAAGGTGGCTGACGAGGTGGCCGATCGGCTCGACGTGGACGCCGCCCTGGCCACTCTGGCCCCGGAGTTCCGGGCCGCGGTGGTCCTGCGCGACCTGTGCGCCTTGGACTACGCCGAGATCGCCGAGGTGCTCGACATCCCGGCGGGGACGGTGCGCTCGCGCATCGCCCGCGGCCGCGCCGCCCTCGCTGACCGCCTCAGCGGGAACCCCACGACCGACACAGAGCGTCACACCCGTACGCCTCACCCCTGAGCAGTGATGACCCCCGACCCGCCACCCCCCGACCAGCCATCGCCCGACCAGTCATCGCCCGACCAGTCGGGACCGGCGCGGCCCGGTGACGAGCTGGTATCGGCCGTGCTCGACGGCGAGGCCACGCCCGAAGAACGGCGCCGGGTCGAGGCTGATCCCGCCCTGTCGGCCAGGCTCGGGCAGTTCCGGGCCGTCGCCGACGTGCTGGCCCAGGCACCGCCGAGGCTGGATCAGGACCAGCGGGAGGCGTTGGTCACCGCCGCTCTCGGTGCCAGCGAAGCGCCCTCGCCGGCTCCGCCGGTCGTCCTGGCCGCCCGGCGGGCCTCGCGTGCGCGCCGGTTGCCGCCGGCTGGGCTGGTGGCCGCCGCCGTCGTGGTGCTGATGGCCCTGGGCGCGGTGCTGATCCTGAACGGCCGTAACGACCACCGGTCCAACTCCGCCTCGCGTCCGACGGGCATCGGTGGCGCCACCGATGAACCCGGCAACCAGCCCAACACGAAGAGCGGCGCCTTCGCTCCCGCCCCCTCGGCTGGCCAAGGGACGACCAAGCCCGTGCCGTCGGCGCCCTTCGTCGGCACTTTCACCCAACCCGAGGACCTGCGGACCGCGCTGAAGCCCCTCGACCCACGAACCCTCCAGCCACAGGCCCCGCCGGTCGATTCGTCGACGAGCTCGACGCCCACGACGAGCGGCGACGCCGGCACTGGGCCCGGCGTGATACAGGCGCAGGTCGGGCGCTGCGACGGAGTGGTGCGAGCCAACGAGCCCGGACTGGGTGCACCGCTGGCCTTCGCGCTCGCCCGGGTCGGCCAGCGGATCGTCATCGTCATCAGCTATCCGCTGGCCGCCACACCCGAGCGAGTGCGCGAGTACGCCGTCGACGCCGGATCGTGCGTGCCGCTCCTCGCCGTCGACCGCTGACCTCTGCCCCGCGGTCCTCTCGACGACCAGTGGTCTATCGCGATAGTGAAGGTGACGTCTTGCTGAGCG
>JAABUQ010006456.1_pt1 | contig 17783 bp, 14 predicted proteins | sample 5560001 | NCBI WGS metagenome assembly JAABUQ01 (sample SAMN10711888, study PRJNA513371) | rock metagenome | isolation source: Antarctica rocks | place: Antarctica: Victoria Land, Finger Mt nord | collected 2015-12-18
ACAGTGGCAAAACGAATACAACTGCGAGCGGCCTCACAGCAGCCTGGGTTACCGCACGCCTAACGAGTTCGCCGAAGTACTGAAATCCTCAGTTATGACTGGTTGACAAAATCAAGGCATGTCAGAGTGAAGAAATTAATCAGGTTGCCGTCAGGATCACGAAACAGCATTGAGCGATTTCCCCAAGGCTGAGTCGTCGGCTCAAGCTCGAATTTTCCGACCACCTGCTTGATGCGCTCATATTCCTTATCCACATCATCGACCTTGAATTCGAGAATGGCGGTATGGTTATCTGCTGGCTTGGCCGCACCTGCACCGAACATGTCCATGCTCCGTTTGCTCGCTAGTGCCAGTACGGCTCCGGCGGTCGGGAATTCTAGGAAATCCTCCGTATAGATTTTAGGCGTAATACCTGTAATTTCTTGATAAAATCCCGCCAATGCGGCAGGATCGTTAGTGATGATTCGTATGCTGGCGAATTCCATGCTGAATAGCCTTTCAATATTGCAGTGAGTCAAAACTCCACGCGCTGCAGTTGCCGTCTACGTGCTCCTGTGCTCTCATTGCGGCTTCAAGTCAAGTATAAGAACGATTGGCGACAATCTCTGTCGTATTTCCGTGGCACCATCAAATTTTATGTACGACCCCATCATGCGAGTCCTCACAATGCTCGAAATTCTGCAAGCTCGCGACCACGTCAGCGGCGCCGAACTGGCCGAGCGCCTGGAAGTGGATATTCGGACGGTGCAGCGTTACATCGTCCGTCTGCAAGATCTCAGCATCCCGGTGGAGTCGGTTCGAGGAGTAGGAGGACATTATCGGCTTCGGCCGGGATTTCGTCTCCCGCCGCTGATGTTTACCGATGAAGAGGCGTTTGCACTCTCTTTGGGACTGCGGGCTCTGCGCCAATTAGGACTCTCGGCCTTTGCGCCCGCTGCCGAAGGCGCCTCCGCAAAATTAGAGCGCGTTTTGCCTCAAGCCATTCGCGAAAGTGTGCAAACTTTCGATGAAGTGGTAGCAATCGAACCTGCCCCTTGGGTTGTCACCACGTCCGCTGAATTCCTCATTCGGACGGCGTCGGCCATCCGGCTTTGTCGACGGATCGACTTTGCTTATTGCTCGCGCGCCGGCGACGGCTCGCAGCGTCAAATCGAACCGTATGGCTTGGTTCACACCGATGGCCGCTGGTATCTCGTGGGTCGCTGTCTGTTTAGGAAAGCTCTTCGCACCTTTCGTCTTGATCGCGTTTCTAAGCTGCAAGTCTGCCCGGATACATTCGAGCGTCCTAGCAGCTTTGATGCCCGAAGTTACCTGCAAGCGCGCAAGGCATTCGTCGAGTTCAACTTTCAAATCGACGCTTGGATCGATATGCCCATTGCGGAGGCCCAGCAGGCTTTTGCGCCCTGGCATGTTGCCACGGAAGAGGCCAACGGTGGCACAAGAGTGCGCTGCAGCCGCGACCGGCTACAGTTGCTCGCCGCGATTCTATTGAGCTTTGATCGCCGTGTCGTGGTCCGGGAACCCCCTGAGCTAAGGGAAACGTTCGCTAAACTAGCCCATCGCGCGATGCAGGCCACCGAGCAGCCGGTGCCATTCCCTTCCTCTGTCTTGTGAATCTCGACCTCAGTTGCTTAGGCGACTACATCCCTCTCTTCGCAAGGCGGAGTTGGTGTGCCTAAATCAACTAGTCGGGTTCGAGTCCTATGATCGTTAACCGCGTTCCGCAAACGTTGCTTGTGATCAGGTATTCTGGGCGGAACGTCATGGCATATGCGCTCATCAAAACTCGAAGAGGAAGCTTAGCTCGATGAAGTCGCTGTTGATAATGGCCGTATGCGCCTCGGCACTGATGTGTTCTGCGGCAAATGCCTTAGCCCAACGCATTCCCACGCCCACGCCCGCTGACTCCCAGGACGAGACCTTTACGAACCCACTGCTGCAGACTGGGCCCGACCCGTGGGTGGTTTGGTGGAAGGGCTTCTACTATTACTCGAACTCATCCAGCACGAACTTGACTCTTCGAAAAACGGCGGACATCACGGACCTCCGGCGCGCGGAAAAGAAGGTGGTTTGGACGCCTGAGCCGGGGCACCCGTGGTCGATGCAGTTATGGGCTCCAGAGCTGCATCGCTGGGATAACAAGTGGTATATCTACTTCGCCGCCGACGCCGGCGATAATGCTTCTCATCGGATCTATGTCGTCGAGAACGCGAATGATGATCCCATTGACGGCGTGTGGACGTTCAAGGGTCAGGTCACCGATTCGAGCAACAAATGGGCGATCGATCCGACCACGTTCGAACTCAACGGTCAGCACTATCTCGTCTGGTCGGGATGGAAGGGCCCTAACGACGGGGAGCAGGATTTGTACATCGCTCATATGAGCAATCCCTGGACCATCGACTCGCCGCGCACGCTGATTTCAAAGCCGACCTATCCTTGGGAAACGCACGGTAACTTGCCTGGCCGGCACGTGAGCGTGAATGAAGGTCCGGAAGCACTGTTTCACGACGGCAAGATCTTGATTGTTTTTTCGGCATCCGGCTGTTGGACGGACTTTTACACGCTCGGCGTTCTCGAGGCTGATGCGAGCTCGGATCTGCTCGCTGCCGACAGTTGGAGGAAGATCAAGCATCCGTTCCTGAGAACCGATCCTCAGGCTGGCGCTTTCGGCCCGGGACATAATGGCTTTTTCAAGTCTCCCGATGGGAAGCAGGACTGGATCATTTATCACGCCAATCCGGAGCCCCACGAAGGCTGTAGCAATTTTCGCTCACCGCGCATCCAGCGCTTTACCTGGAATCCGGATGGCACGCCTCACTTGGGTAAGCCGGTCCCGCTAGGCCAGCCGCTTGAAAAACCCGCGCAGTAAGATCGTGTGTTCCTGCAAGCCCAAGCTGCTTGATTCGGGCCTTCGCGGCCGCGCGTTCTCAGATCAACGACGCTTTTGATGCGATTGCCCGTGAAATGAGGCCTCTCACCAGCAAGTCGGCTTAGAATGTGCGATATGCGTTTCTCAGGATTAGGCAAGCAGTTCGTTTTCTTTGCTCCTCAGGGAATGTCGGACGCCGAAGCGTCCGGCCTATTCCTTAGTCATTCTGCAAATCCGCAATCCTCGCTGCATTCGGGAAGACCGTCGATAGTGTCAGTTCGCGATACTTTGCTGCCTCATCCGCACGTGCCGTCTCGGCGTACTTCACGTAAGCCTCCGCATCCTTGCCGAGGATCAGCCGCTTCGGAACGTCCTCCGTATTCGCCAGCTTGACCACGACGTCAGCAATCTTCTTCGGATCGCCCTCCGAGTTGTCGCGCGCAGCTGCCATCATCTTGTACATCGCACCCGCCGACGGTTCATACTCCGGCAGCAACTCCGGCGATCTATTGGCTGCCCTGTACCCAAAGTTCGTGCGGATGGCGCCCGGCTCCAGTGTGCATACCTTCACGCCAAAGGGAGCGACTTCGGCGGCGAGCGAGTCGCTGAAGCCGCCCACCGCAAATTTTGCCGCGTGGTATGGAGAGTTGCCCGCTATCGCCAGGCGTCCTCCGATCGACGACACCTGGAAGATGTGACCGCTCTTCTGCTGGCGCATCACCGGTACAGCTGCGCGCGTGGTGTACACCACGCCGAACAGGCAGGTCTCGATCACGTCGCGAAACTCATCGGGGGTTATCTGCTCAAACGGAGCGAAGTGTCCATAACCAGCGTTGTTCACCAGCACATCCAGCCGCCCATATGCGTCCACGGCTGTCTGCACTGCGGCCTTTGCGGCCACTTCCTCGCGGACGTCCAGCTTTACCGGCTTGATGCGCTCGCCGTACTGCTCTACCAGAGCATTCATCTCTTCCAGCCGCCGTACCCCCGCAACGACGCGATCTCCTGCCGCGAGAACAGCCTCCGCGATATCGCGTCCCAGTCCGTTACCACTTCCGGTAATCAACCAAACTTTTGCCATGTTTTGGCCTCCTGTTAACGAGATTCATAAATGAGCGAGTGGTTGCTCATTTCTATACACCGAAAGAGAGAGCTACTTCGCCATGCGCCAGAAGGCTTCAAAGCCCTTTTCGACGAGCATCGCTTTTTGTCGCGGCTTCCTGGCCACTGTATCCATCACAGCCTCCTGCATTGCTGCTATTGCAGAGGAAGCGAACCCCGGCGGTAGATCCTTGAAGGCACCTCTCGTGGCGAGTTCGCTCATCGCCTGTGCCACGGCGCCGCTTTGCAAACCAATGCGCTCCCTGGTTGCGTCCGTCACAACATCCGACACGTTCAACTGCAATGAGACTTTTCGCTCTTCCGGCTTCTCGATCGCCCAATGCAGCGTTTCGGTCCACACGTGCCGTGCGCGTTGACGCAGTTCCGCTTCGTGCGGAAAGTTGGCGTTAACGCGGCGATACACCTCGCTCTTGAGTTCGATGTACAGCTCATTCAACAGGTCGTTCTTGGTAGCAAAGTAGGTGAACAGCGTCCCTTCCGCCAGGTTCGCGCGCTTCGCAATCTTCGCGGTCGAAGCACCCAAGCCTGCGTGCGCAATCTCATGCACTGCGGCTTGAAGGATAGCGTGCCACTTCTCCGGACTCTTCGCTCTTGCCACACAGCGATGCTATCCCAGCAACTTCGTCGAGCCTTCCTGGGACTGGTTTACTCAAGAATCGATCGGTACCAAAAAGTAAGCTTTTCGTAAGTGAATGAACGCCCCTCGCGACAAGCGAGCTGGTAGGAACCTACGTAGGCGGCAGTCGGCGAGTGCGGCGATCAGACTGCGACGAGTTCGTGCCGATCGAAGAGGGCATCTTCTTCATGCGCTCGAGGAGCCGAACTCGCTTTGCAACCACGGCTATATTGCCGTGGCGAACAGCCCATGACCCTCTTGAAAGCTTTGCTGAAGGCGCTCTCCGATTCATAACCCAGAGACAGAGCGATCGTGGAAACAGGATCGTCAGTATTCTTCAGCCTGTCACCAGCCAGCATCATTCGCCAGCGCGTCAGGTATTCCATGGGCGATGTCCCCACCAACTCTCTGAATTTCACGGCAAAGATCGAACGCGACATGCCGGCACGCTCCGCTAATTCCTGCAATGTCCAGCGATACGCTGGATCGCTGTGCATAGAGGAGATTGCGGCGTTCATCTGCTGATTCGCCAAGGCGAAAAGCCACCCAACGCCACCTCTCAGCCCCTCCTCCAGGTGTAGGCGCAGAGCCTGAACCAGCATCATGTAGGCAAGCTGTTGTGCGACCAGAACTGCACCGGGCCGTTCCTCACCAATCTCCTGCCTCATACGCTCCAGACACCAGCGCAACTCCGCTTTATCCTCTTCTGAGCGGATATGCACAATGGGCGGTAGCACCCCTAGCAGCATGGCCGCATGACTGCCCTCCAGTGCAAAGTGACCGCCTAGGATAAGACCATCACCGCCTCCATTGATGGTGACGATGCTTCCATTCCGCGCCCTCGCAGCAAACGTGAGTGCGTCGGTAGGCGTCGCGGTCAGATCGCTTGCCAAGCGAAAAGGCAGTCCTCGCGGCAGCAGAAAGCAATCGCCGGCCTTCAAGTGCACCGCATCAGGAACGCTCTCCACCGCCAGCCAGCACTCGCCAGATACCAGGGCGTAGCACTTAATGCCTTCATGCCGACCGAACTCGACAGACAGTTCTCCGCCTACATCGAACCCACCGCACATGTAGCTGCGGGGCTTCAGAAGCGAGAGGACATCCGAAAGTGGATCCATAGTGTCTCCGGACGAATGGGCCAGTATTACGGACTCTTCAACATAGATAGTAACGTTAAAGCCTTCTATCGTCAGGAGTAGTGAGACGAATGGAGGTCAAGCCAGTGGGACGGGGTCGCATATGAGAAGAATTCTCGTCATCGGAGCATCGGGTTTTCTCGGGGGGCATGTCGCCCGAGCGCTCCTTGCAGACGGCTACGCGGTCCGCTGTCTGGCGCGTACTCCGTCTCGGGTTCAGGATTTGGCCGAGGCCGGCTGCGAGATTGTCGAAGGTGACATTTCCGATCTCGCGTCGGTGCAGCATGCCCTGGAATCCGTCGATGCTGTCTACATCTCTATACACACGCTCTCACCCCAACCTGCCAGTACAGCGGGTCACGACTTTATGGATGTAGAGAGGAATGGGTTAGAGAACATCGTGACCGCTTGTCGGACCAACGGCGTGCGCCGCCTGATTTACGTTACGTTCCTGGGGATCTCGCCGGATTCGCCGAGCGCGTGGGTGCGCGGCCGCTGGGAGGCGGAACAATTTCTCCTGAAAAGCGACCTTGACGTGACCGTCATCCGGCCTGCCCAGATCGTGGGCGTGGGCGGACGGGGTTTCGACATGATGGTGGCCAACGCCAAGAGATCAGTCGCCATGACGATCGCTCCCGGCCGGCAAAAGATGCGCAACATCGCCCTCGACGACCTGGTCTACTATATGGTCGGCGTGCTCAACGAGCCACGCGCCTATAGGCAGTGTTTCGACGTGGGCTGTGATGACATCCTGACGAACGATCAGATGATGGATATCGCGGCAGAGGTCCTGGGCCGAAAGCATCCCTTCAGAATCCATCTTTCACCGACGTTCCTCGGCGCGCTCGCGCCGCTCATCGAACGCGCGAGCAAGCTCCCCAAAGGTTCGATGAAAGGCATTGTGGATAGCTTGGGGACCGACGCGATTGGCGATCCCACGCCGATACGCACGATCCTGCCTCGGCCGCCTCTGCCCTATCGCCAGGCTGTGGAACGGGCGTTGACTGCCTCCAGGAATATTCGGTCAAAGGCGGGCTAACCGATTGCGGTACATAAAAAAGGAGAAATCATTATGCGTGTTTTCGTCACCGGCGCGACCGGCTTTGTCGGTTCTGCCGTAGTTCAGGAACTCATCCGCTCAGGTCATCAGGTGCTTGGTCTGGCGCGCTCCGATGCGGGCGCCAAGTCACTTGCCGCTGCGGGCGCCCAGGTGCATCGCGGTGATCTTGCGGACCACGAAAGCCTGCGCCAAGGAGCAGCCATGTCGGATGGCGTGATTCACACGGGCTTCAACCACGACTTCTCGAAGTTTGCAGAGAACTGTGAGCTGGACAAGCGCGCTATCGAGGTACTAGGCTCCGCGCTCGAAGGCTCCGAGCGCCCCTTGCTCGTCACCTCTGGAGTGGCGCTCCTGGCACATGGTCGCACAGCGACCGAGGAGGATGTGCCGCCTCCTCCTAACCCTGCCGTCTATCCTCGCGTATCCGAAGCGACGGCTGCAGCGCTGGCGGTGCGTGGTGTGAATGCGTCGGTCGTCCGCCTGCCGCCGTCGGTCCATGGCGACGGCGATCACGGCTTCGTACCGATACTTATCGGCGTGGCGCGTGACAAAGGCGTTTCGGCGTATGTGGGTGACGGACTTAACCGCTGGCCCGCCGTGCACCGGCTTGACGCCGCTGTTGTCTTTCGACTCGCTCTCGAAAAAAGCGCCGCAGGAGCTCGCTATCACGCGCTTGCCGAAGAGGGCGTGCCGTTCAAAGACATCGCCGGCGTGATCGGCCGCCGACTGAATGTTCCGGTCGTCAGCAAGACTCCCGAGGAAGCGAACAACCATTTCGGCTGGTTCGCAACGTTTGCGGGGGCAGACGTCCCGACCTCCAGCCAGTGGACTCGGGAACGGCTGGGGTGGCAGCCGAAGCATCCCGGCCTGATTCCTGATATCGATCGGCCGAGCTATTTCGAAGCTCGAACAGATCGCTAAGGGAATCGGATGGTGAGCGAAGAAGAACCGCTCACCATACCCGCGTTTCTCGGTTATTGTGTTGCGGCTGGCGGCGAACAGCTCCACGAGCAAATCTGCCCGCCATCCGGGCACGCCTTGAGAGATTAGTTTCGCCCGGTACTCCCCATCGGTCACGGTGACGCGGGTGATCGGACGCCCGCTGATATCCGACGCGATCGCCGCGACGGCAGCGAGATCAAGCGCCTCCGAGCCGGTGAGTGGCGCGGAGTCAGACCTTCGAGCCGTCCCTCGCCTGTGAGCGCGATGACAGCCGCCTCCGCGAGGTCGGCGTGGGCGGTCCAGGAGACCGGGCCGTCTTCCGGCGCGACCGAATGAGCGGCCTCGGTTATCAATGATAATCCTACTACGTTATCTTTGATATCAGACTTGCAAAATGATCGTTGCAAAATGATCAAGAGCCATTGAAGAAAATACAACGGAGTATTGTCGGGAATGATGACGGAGTTCCATGGAAATGGGCGCTGAACCACGCAGTGCTCGCGATGACACGCGAGCGCGTATCGTCGCGGCGGCGATTGACCTTCTCCACCGAGGAGGGCGTGACGCAGTAACGACAAGGGCGGTTGCAGACGCCGCGGGTGTTCAGGCGCCGACCATCTATCGTCTCTTCGGTGACAAACGCGGCCTTCTCGACGCGGTCGCGGAACACGGATTCGCCACCTATCTGAAGAAGAAGAGAGTTCGCAAATCAGGTGGTGACCCCGTTGAAGATCTGCGGACCGGATGGGACTTACACGTCGAGTTCGGGCTGTCGTATCCTGCGATCTATCTGCTGATGTACGCCGATCCTCGACCGGGTGTGAAGTCGCCTGCGGCCGAAGCCTCTTATCGGATACTAAAAGAGCACATTCGGCGCGTCGCCGTGGCTGGCCGGTTGGGACTCAGCGAGGAACGAGCCGCGGATCTGTTCCATGCCGCTGGATGTGGAACCGTTTTGACGCTCCTTGCCATGGCCGAAGATCGCCGGGATATGAGTCTCTCGGAGACGGCACGTAGGGTAGCGGTCGCCGCTATTACAACTGGTTCGCCGGCTTTCGAGAGTTCCGGGCCGGCGGCGGCCGCCGTGGCTCTGCGTGCCGTACTACCCGATGCCGTATCCCTCTCGGAGGGCGAGCGCACTCTGTTAACAGAGTGGCTCAACCGCCTTGCCACCATCCGACCGTAGTGTTCAGTACTTTACGGCCTGCGGAGTTCCAACTTTCGCCGGCAGTGTCCCGTGGCCTGCTATCACGGGTTGCCAGGAAGCGCGACGTCAATATTTTGCACCAGTATGGTCCGGGCGGTCGCACGGTCCAGGTCCGCGGCTGCCTTTCCCACGTCGGCCTTGGCGCGAATCTCCCGCGACCGTGCCGCAATCAGATCCGTTTGGCGCTGCAGCACCAAGAAGACCGACGAAGTGCCGGCCTTGAATTGTCGTTGTTCGCTCCCATATTGATCTTCGGCAAACTGACGAGCCGACACGGCGGAATCGAGCCTGGATCGCGCTGCGGACATCGACTGTAAGGCATTCCGGACATCCGCCTCCACCGCCATTTCGATGGCCTGCTGCTGGGCCGCCAAGCGCTTGCCCTCCGCGGCGCTGACTGCGGCCTGGGCCACCGCAGTCCGGTTTCGGATCGGCAAAGACATCTGGACGCCAATCTGCGCGGTGGGAAAAGTTCCGTTGTACAGGTTGTTCAGGGACTGGCTATAGCCGCCCGGAAAGATCGGTGGCAGTACACCCGACGCCAAACCAAACTGTTGGAGTATCGGGTTCGGAATGATAGGGACTGGGCGGCCGGACAAGCCTTGCACACTGAGGCTCGCTACCGCATTGATTTGAGGGCGGGCCTGCTCCAAGCTGAGGCGCGCATCCAGTCGATTCACATCGATATTCACCTTGCTCTCCGCCAGCTCGGGACGACTCGCGAGCGCCTCTTTGACAGCATCTTGCAATGGGGGCAGCGCAGTCTCCAAACTGATGGACGTGGTGGGAACCAGGGCGCTGCCCCACATTACGTCGTTCCTGGTAGGCAGCATCAGGCTTTTCAGCGCATTCTCGGCACGCGTCAATCCCTCCTGCGCCGTGAAGACTTCCTGTTGAAAGGTAGCAACCTGGGTCTGGGTTTGAATTACATCCACCGGCGCGAGGATTCCTTGCCGGACTTGCCGTCGGTTACTCAGATCCTGCTGCTCGGCCAAGCGCACTGCCTCGATTTGCACGGCCAAATTCCGGTGGGCATAATCAAGTTCCCAATACGCCTGAATGGCCTGAGTCACAATTTCTATGATGCGCTGCCTGAGCTGCTGGCTGGTGAGCAGAACATTCTTGCGGGCCACCTGTACGCGATAACGATTTTGATCGAAGCGCAAACCACCCCAAAGTGGCTGCGTCAGGTTTAAATTGACCGCCGTGGGGAACTGCGGACTCAAGGTAGCAAACGTGCTATCGGTAGACTGCCGCGACGAGGAGAAATCAAGCTTGTAAGTCCCTCCGAGCCAGGGGACACTGCCGCGGATCTCAGGATCGGCATAGAGCTGCTTCTGGGTGAGTTTCCCATTGGCGGCGCCGCCCAGGAGCGATGCGATCGGTGTGACACTTTTCACCCGATACGCATTCAGCCCAAAAACCGGATCGTAGTAGCCGTTGGCTCCACTTACATTCAAGACGGCTTCTTGCGCCGCAATGCGCGAGACAACCAGGTCCGGATCGTTGTCCAGAACCCTGCGAATCACATCGGGTAACGTGAGAATCGACTCCCCGACGATGCCCAGGCGCTCGGGGACAACCAGCGGTTTGGGCGCGGGAAGGTCCGGAGTTGCCGGCTCATTCGCCGCCACGGGTGCAGGCGGGTTCTGCGCTGCCAGCAAGGGAACGCAAAGAAGAAGGGGCAACGTGCAACGCCGGCTCACGCCACTTCTCCTGGTTGAGGTGATTTACTGTGAGGTGATGTGCTGTGAGGTGGTCGCAGGCTGTGTGATGCCACCGGTTGCGCTTCCGCTATTCTGCGTTTCGGGAACCATCTCCCCATCCGGCCGGTGAGCGCGCTAGCACGCCGCAGCGCCGGCCATTGCGAGAGATCCTCAAAGAATGCATAGAAGACCGGAACCGCGAGCAGCGTGAGAAGGAGGCACAGAGACTGGCCGCCGACAACCAGGACTCCGATGGACCGATTGGTGGCTGCACCCGTGCCACTGCTGACAACCAGCGGAAGCATGCCGGCCACCAGCGCCATCGTGGTCATCAAAATGGGCCGCAAGCGATCCCGATTCGCTTGAATAATGGCTTCGTAGCGTGGCAAGCCGGAGGCCCGTAAACCGTTCGTGTGATCGATCTGCAGGATCGCGTTTTTCTTCACGATTCCGAACAGCAACAGCAAACCAAGACCCGAGAAGATATTTACCGTCTGATGAGCGACCAGCAGTGACAAGATGCCGAACGGAACCGCCAAGGGCAACGTGAGCAGAATGGTGACGGGGTGTACGAAGGACTCAAACTGGGCCGCCAGCACGATGTACATGAAGATAAAAGTTAAGGAAAACGCCAGCAGGAAGTAGTAGCCCGTGCGCCCCAGTTCTTTCGACGCTCCCGATAAGCCAGTCCGGTAATCGGGATCCATGCCTATCTCGGTTACGGCGCGGTTCAGGCCGGCGAGAATGGCGGCTTGCGATCCACCCGGCAGAACGTTACACGTCAACGTGACCTGCCTCTGACGCGCTATGCGATTCACGGAAGAAGGGCCCGTACCGGCCCGCATGTGAACCACCTCGTCCAGGCCGACGGAACTGCGCTTATTCGCTGAGGGCACGGTCATTTTGCTCAAGCCTTCCACACTACCGCGGAACTGCTCTTGCGCGCGCACCCGAACATCGTACTGATCGTCGCTGGCGTTGAACGTGGAAGCCACTTGTCCGGCCACCAGCGTGTTCAGCGCCTGTTCGATATCGCTGACCGAGACGCCGAGATCGGCGGCACGCGCGCGATCGATGTCTAACCTCAGTTCAGGCTTCCCGCTGCGCAGCGTGGAATCGGGATCGGCGACACCGGGGATCTGCTTCATCTTCGCCATCAGCGCATCGGAATATTTGGCGAGCTTCGCCAGGTCGGGCCCCTGGATAAAGTATTGAACTTCCGCATTGCTTTGGTTACCGCCGATGGTGCTGACCAGTTCCACGCCGGTATGGACGTCCTTGGGAAAACCGCGCAGCAGCGCGCGCGTCCGCTGCATCAGGTCTTGCTGAGACACGTTTCTCTGCTTGATGTCACTTAGCTTGACGTAAATGGAAGCGTTGTTGACCGAAGCGTCGGCGCTGCTGCCGTCGGTCATCAGCGTGCTCTCCACGCCGGGAAGCCCTCGAATCTGCTGGGCCACGCGTTCGGCAACCTGCGTAGTCGCCGCCAGCGAAGTACCTTCCGGAGTACGAATCAGCACGTTGTATTGCGATTGATCGTCAGCCGGGAGAAAATTCTTTCCCACCAGCATAAAAAGCGGCACGATGCTAATAACGGTCAAGACACTTAGTCCGATGACCACCTTCCGGTGACCCATGGACCAGGTGAGCATCCGCGTGTAGTGGCGATCCAGCCATCTGAAAATTCCGGTATTCTTAGACCCACCATCGTTTGCCCCATGTCCCCCCGCCACGTGCTTCGGCGCTCTGACAAAGCGGGAGCACAGCATGGGAGTCAGCGTGAATGAAACCAGCAGGGAAACAGCAATGGAGAATCCGGACGTGAAGCCGAACGAGCTCATAAAGCGGCCGACGATACCGCCCATGAACCCGACCGGCAGGAAGACGGCCAGCAACGAAAGCGTTGTCGCCATAACGGCGAGCCCAATTTCGCGAGTTCCCTCAATCGCTGCCTGAAAAGGCGTCATTCCCTTCTCTTCAATGAAGCGATAGATGTTCTCGAGCACGATGATCGCGTCGTCGATCACGATGCCCACCATCAACGTGAGCGCCAGCATCGTGATCTGGTTGAGGGTGAATCCCATCGCCGCCATCAAAGCGAAGGTGGAAATGATCGAGGTCGGAATCGCGATCGCCGCGATCAAAGTCGTCCGCCAGTTGGCCAGAAAGAGGAAGATGATGATCGATGCGAAGATGCTGCCTTCCACCAGGTGACGCTTGATCGAATCCACCGCGGCCTCAATAAAGATGGATTGATCGCCGATGACCTGGGTCTGGATGTCTTTCGGCAGAGTCGCCCCAATCTGCTTCAGGCGCTGCTTCACCTCGTTCGCGGTCGCGACCGTATTCTCCCCGGATTGCTTCGATACCACCAGCGTGACAGCCGGAACACCATTTAGCCGCGCTGAAGTCCGAGGCTCCTCATAGCTGTCCTCCGCATAGCCGATGTCGCTCACCTTCACCACATAGCCGTCACGCGCGGCAATCGCGAGCTGGTTGAACTGATCGATATCGATTACCTTACCAGTGGTACGGATAGTAAATTCACGTGCTCCGGCGTTTAGGTTTCCCCCCGGCAGCTCCAGATTCTGCTGCTTCATCGCATTGAACACATCATTCACTGTCAGGTTGTAGGCGCGCAGACGGTCTGGGTCAACCAGAATATGTACCTCGCGGCGCGCTCCGCCGACAATGGTGATCTGTCCAACTCCGCGCGCATTTTCGAGCTTCTGCTTGATCTGTTTATCCGCAATGAGCGTCACGTCGCGCAACGAACGAGGCGCGGACACGGCCACTTGCAGGATCGGTGTCGCGTCCGGATCGAACTTCTGCACCACAGGCGTCTTCGCGGTCTGCGGCAGATCGTTGACGATCAGATTGACTTTATTTTGCACCTCCTGAGCCGCCACATCGCCGTTCTTCGCGAGCTCGAAGGTAATCACCACCAGTGCTTGCCCTTCCGATGAGGTGGAGCGCACTTCGTCTACCTGGCTAATCGTGTTCACCGCATCTTCGATTTTCTTGGTGACTTCCGTTTCGATCTCTTCCGGAGACGCGCCGCGATCTTCCACTCTCACCTGGACCGTAGGAATATCGACTTTAGGAAAAAGATCGACGCCTAAACTGAAATACGAGAACACGCCCACCACCACCAGCGAGAGAACCAGCATCGTGGCGAAAACGGGTCTGCGGACGCAAAGCTGAGCGAGTGCATGCATGGGGATTCCTAGAGAGTGGCCGCGGAGGTCTGCGACTGAACGGCCGCTCCATCAAAAAGCTGCGACTGATTGGTTGTGACCACCGATTCGTCTCCCGACAGTCCGGATTGAATGCGCACCGAGTCCCCTTGGATCTCGCCCGCAAGAACAACACGCATCCGGGCCTGCCCGCGGTCCACAACATAGACGAGATTGGAATCCGTGGTCTTGTCGCGTACCACTGCCTTCCGCGGAACGAAGACAGCATTTTCCCCGCCCGGGAGAACGACTCGCGCGGTTGAGAACATACCGGGGCGGAGCGCGTTATCGGGATTAGAAAACCGCGCCTCCAGCACGAACACGCGGGAGTTCGGATCCACCGCCGGATTGATCGCGGAAACCTTGCCTTGAAATTCCCGGTCGGGATAGGCCGAAACGCTCGCGAGGACAACCATCCCGAGCTGCGCCTTGGCGGCCCGTTGCTCCGGCGTCTGCAACTGCAGCTTCAACGTCCTTACCCGGACCACCGTCGCAATCTTATTCGTTAGCGCCACATACTCGCCGGCCGCTACCGGTCGATCGCTGATATAGCCCTCGAACGGCGCTTTGATATAGGTATCCGCCAAGCCCTTCTCGGCTTGTGCAACCTGGGCGCGTACCGCGTCAAGCGACGCCTCCGAAGACGAGATGACCTGATAACTCTGCCGAGTGGTGTTGAGTGCTCCCTCCAATTGCTGGCGGGTGGCGTTGGCTTGCGCTTCCGCTGTCTCCTGCTGTGTACGGGCCTTCTCAAATGCGCTGCGCGAGACATCTCCGGATGCAACCAGATTGGCGTAACGCTGCGCGTCGGCGGCCGCCAGCTTCGCCTGTGCTTGCGCGGACTCATAGCTGGCGCGTGCCGCGGCCACTTCGGGCACCTTAGTCTCGTCGAACTTTCCCGTTCCCAAGCCGATGCGCACCTGTGCCTGCCGGACACCCGCTGTCGCTTCCGCTAGCTGCGCGCGCACCTGCTGCAGCTTTAATTCCGCATCGCGATGATCCAGCTCGCAAATCACTTGCCCTTCCTTCACTAATGCGCCGGCGTTCACCGGCGTTCGGATCACCCGGCCGGCGACCGGCGGCGCAATGTCCGAAGACTCGTCCGCCACAAACGTTCCAGTTTCGTTGAAGGCGGCCGGAACCTGGCGCACCATCGGCCTTACGGTTGTCACCGCAATCGACTTGGCCGCCGGAGCTTCGGCTGCCGTACTCAGCCTCTTACCCGTGCAAGAACAGCCCCATACACCCAGAACGCAGAGCAGCAGAATCGCGTTTCCTCTCATTGCTTCCTCGTTTTTTTGGAACTACCTGGCCGGGGTGTAATCCCTAGCCCATCCATCGCAATACGCGTGAAACCCTCGAGTGCCTGATCGTCGGAAATCCAGTTCTTCTTGAACCCATGGACGTATTTGCCCAGCGCATAGTGCTGTGCCATTCCGACAATGGCCATCAGTGCCGCGTCCGGACCAATGGGGGAAAGGCGACCTTGCTTCTGCCGGCGTAAGAAGTAGCTTCGATATGTCTCCACGATGCAAGCCGTGATCTGGCGCATATACAGCAATGCGATTTCATTCCCCTCCAGCGCCGCATAAAGCATCAGTCGTTCGAATTTGGGGTCGGTCTTATGTGTGTAGATAACGGCGTTGATCAGTTGCCGAATCACGGCCTCATCGTCATCCCCATCCATGGCCGCCCGCAGTTCGGCAATCCATTCCGCGGTGTCTGGAGAATTCACCTTTTGATCGATAATCGCCGTATAGAGGTGCTCCTTCGTTTCGAAATGGCGAAAGATGATGGCCTCTGTTACGCCCGCGGCCGCGGCGATCTCCCGTGTTGTCGTGCCGTTAAACCCCTTCCGGGAAAAAAGATCGACCGCAACCTGAATCAGTTGTTCGCGCCGTTTCCCGGCCGGCAACCGGACGTGTTCTGAGTCCGGAACCTGCTTGGAGCGCGCCACAGCCTCCATAGTAAGTAAGCGCATACTTACTTGTCAAGGGGAGTACCCGATGGTAAATCGGTAACTGAGCCGCGACCGCGAGAGAGCGGACACTGCTGAGCCGGCTTATAGGGGAGCGGTGCTGGCGTCCGGCAAGAGCCCGGTCGGTCAGGTTGTTTCCGCGCGAATCTCCGCCGGAATTTCTGCCGGAATCTTATAGTTAAATCATGGCCCTGCTGGTGAATGGCGAATACATCGATGACGCCGCCATTCGCGACGAGAGCGAACTGATTCGCCAGCGCCTCCAGCACGAGATGCCCGGCGAGGATGCGCCCGAGATCGACATGAAAGTACGCGAGTGGGCGCTCGACAACCTGATTGAGCGTGCCTTGCTGCGCCAAGCCGCCTGGGGCTTCGCGGAAGCTCAATCTGCGCCGGACGAAAGCCTCACACAGGAGTCCCAGCTCACAGAGTCCCAATTGGATCGGCGGGTGGCTGCGTTTATCGATCACCTGACGGGGAACATCCCACGGCCCCACCGCCGCGAGGTAAGCGACTACTACCGCAAAAACCAGATTCTGTTTCTCGCGCCCGAGTGCGTCCACGCCTCCCAAATAGTCAAGCATGTGGATGAGCGCGTCAGCGAAGCGGAAGCCCGAGCGGGCATCGAAACCTCCGAAGCTGCACTGCGCAGCGGGAGATCCTTTGCCGAAGTGGCCGACGAATATTCCGATTCTCCCGGCGAGGGCGGCGACTTGGGCTGGCTTTCCCGCGGCCGGATCGCCGACGAGTTTGACGCCGTGGTATTCGCGCTCAAGCCCGCCCAGGTGAGCCCTATCTTCCGCTCTCCCTTCGGCTTCCACCTGGCCAAATTGCATGCGCGGAAGAAGGCGGGCGTGCTGCCTCTGCGCGAAGTGTACAGCCTTGCCGAAGAGCTCATGATGAAACGCAAGCGCGACGAGGCTATGGAGCGCTTCCTCGATGACGTTCGCGCCAAATCGGATATCCGCCGAGTCTCTCCAGCCAAGCCGGAGGCGACGAGTTGACGCCGAGGCGGACGTCACCCTGATCTGCAATCATGATCTGCAATCATTGATCTGCACGCCACTTCAGAACCCATGCTTCCCAGTCGGGCACCGCCTGACGTCGAAGAAGGAATCTCCGGGCTGACGGTCCTCCCATTCTGAACAGCCCGCGCCTCTAGAGCGACTTGCAAATTCAGAATCGAACGTCAGAAAGCGCGAAAAGCCGGGACTGACTTCGATTTCCCGAGCGCCAACAACGCTGAATCAGGGATCGTGGGCGGCTTGCGAGCGGAAATCGTTTGTCTGTCCCAGCGCTTTTCCCCAACCCCCAACCCCCAACCCTCCGAATCAGTGCAGCCCGAATTTTGCAAGTCGATCTCTAGTCGCCGTGCCCCATTTGAAAAAACGAACCCAGTTAAGCGCACAGAGCGGTTGCTGCTCGTTGTGCGCGTTAGATTTAAGTTCGTTCGGCAAAAACGCTCCTGTCCTGCGGTGAAGCCCATCCGCCACACCCGGTGACAAATTCTAAAAAACGCTCATCCCACCCAAAATCAACACCTTCGCTCAAAAACACCGCCCCACCCCGAACGTCCTCAGTGGAAACTCGTGCACGAAAGGGCAACCATGCACGATCTCACCGGCGAAGAAATAAAATCGCCACCAACCACTGAGCCCGCCCCCAACCCCACGGGGAAACCAGGCCATAGCACAGGTCCGCGCACTCCGGAAGGCAAAGCCCGCTCCTCCATGAACCGCCTCACCCACGGCTTGCGCTCCGAAAAAGCCGTCCTGCGCGACGAAGATCCCGCCGAATACGAAGCCACCATGCAAGCCTGGGTCGACACCTACGACCCGCAAGACCGCAAAGAAGACGAGTTGGTCCACGAACTCGGCTTAGCCCACTGGCATCTCAAACGTGGGCGCA
>JAABUQ010006457.1_pt1 | contig 17780 bp, 30 predicted proteins | sample 5560001 | NCBI WGS metagenome assembly JAABUQ01 (sample SAMN10711888, study PRJNA513371) | rock metagenome | isolation source: Antarctica rocks | place: Antarctica: Victoria Land, Finger Mt nord | collected 2015-12-18
ACGTTTTCGCCGGAGGATCACTCCAGCTTCGTTCATGACGGTAATCTGCGATGTGCTCTTGTGAGCGTCGACTCCAACGTAAAGCATCGGGCGTCTCCTTCGTAGCCGCCCGTCATCGTACCTTTATTTTGTAGTAGTTTCAGGCCGAAGCGTAAGCCTCCGGCCTTTCAGCGGTGCCGCAATCATCTTCGGTGCTGTCATCGCCTACTTCTTTGTTCGAGGCATCTAGGCTTGGCAAGCAGATGGAGATCTCGCATTGCCATTGTCCGACTCCCTTGACTTGGAGGTCGCAGCGGATCAGCCAGTTGTCAGCAGTTGTCTCGGCTAGCACCTCCATGTTCCAAACGCGCTCAATACATTGCAGAGGCGTGTTTTGACGCTGCGTAGCGGCGTGTAGTGCGGGATGGCGGATTGCCGGACCACTTCTATAACTAAGAGACGACTGAACCAAGGAGAGTCGTGGAATGCAGCGGAATATTCCGCGAAGCGGACCCCGCTATTCGGGTCGAAAAAGCTTTCGCCTTTTTGTAGCGACAAACATGACCTGATCTTCTGTGGCAGCGAAGCCAGCCCGGACACTCTAGCGATCTGACCGTTTTCCACGAACATGTCGTTCGTGATCGGAGATATTGCCCATTGGCTTCCCAATTGCTCGGCCGCAATCCTTGGAAAACTCGGCGCCACTTGGCATTTGATAAGGTAGCCGCCTTGGTTCTTTTCGATAGCGGGACCGGCGGTCAGCGCTCTGCCAGCGGCCACGGTACGGAGGTCAATCGAATTGAGATTGCAGCGCCACGTCTTTGCAAATCTGCGCTCGACTTCGAGGAACTCTTCAGCTTGCCAGCGATGAAATGCTTCCGCTTCCGGCACTTCTTCAAAAACCACGCCCCTCTGATCGCCAACCTTTACTGGTCTTCCTCCCACTACGGGGATTCTGGCGTTCATGGGTACGTCTTTGCCCATGAGGTTCACCCAACACATCTGATGATGGTGGGCACAAGGGTAGCTGTGCATTTGCGGCGTTTTCTGTGCGATGATCCGGACCTCCTGTTCCGGGGTTCGTCCCTCTCGGACCGACTTTTCAAGATCAGCCAAAGTCTCGACGTAAAACAGTGGGCAGATGATCGACAAGAAAAAGTTATCGAATAAGACCGCTTCATCAACGGTGAGTGATTGAAGAAACGATTTATCGAAAAGGGTTATTGGACCGCTCACAGCAGCCTCGTTTATGAGGGCAAAGTACTTGGGTGCAGTGCGACGATTCCGGCGTAGCGTCCGAAGTCAACCGTGTTGAAGGTCGGGAGCTGCTGAACGCCATGCGTCTGCATGATGGCAACGAGCCGGGCATCATGGACCTTGGCACCCTTCACTTCATGCGTCACGACCAGCCGCCGCCAATGCTGAAAAATCTCAGCCGTGTCGGGCAGCAGTGTAAAGAAGGTTCGATGCGCGCCGTTAGACGATCCGTGGCGGCAATTGAATTACCGAGACCGTTAACCTCGGCCCGCCGGGTGCAGACGTTCCAGAATTCAGCGATGTTTTGCGCTGCTACGCAGAGTTCGTTTCCTTGCTGGGTAAGAGAGCGCAGCGCCTGACGTGCGGCGCGCATGAGCGGATGGCGGCGCTCGACCGATCGCACGAGGATGTTGGTATCAACCAGGATCCGCATTAGCGGTCAGGGTAGAGATTTTCGCGGCTTAACGCAGAGTCGGGAATCAGCGGCGCGTCAGGGAAGCTGTCGGCCCACTCTTCGAATTGCGTGCCCCATTCTTCCGGACTCAGGCGCTTTGCCTCAGTACCGGAGCCATTTACGGCCGGACGCTTTCCGACCTGCGCATGGCTGAGAGTCTCGCCCCGTTCTTCCTCTTCGAAGTAGCGGCTCATTACGTCCCGCACCAGCTCGTCGGCATTACGGCCTTGCTGCGCGGCCGAGTGCGTGAGCTTGGCTTCGAGTTCGGGCGTGAATTGCACTTCCATGGGGCGTCTCTTTCTCAACTATCTTTCTCAGAATAAATCATTTACCCGGGCCTGTCACGCATGCCATCAGCGGAGTGTGAACGAATATAAGGCCTGCCGGGCAGTCCTTTTCGGCCCGCCAGTCTACCCGATTCCATGCTTTGGCTATCCGCCTCAGCATAGAGCTTAAGCGACTCGTCGCTTAGGCAAGACCAGAAAAGTTTAAAGCTGACGAAGCGGCAATACATTCCCAAAACGGCCTTGTGTCTTAGGTTTAAAACAAAAACGGGAGTAATCCTGATAAGTCATTGTGTATGACCCACGTGTCAAACAGCAGAAGATCACTTGGGCGAGTCGACGAGCAGATGTCATTCGGACGAAGATCTATTACAGCCTGCGTAGCCGTTTGAATCCGCTCAAAGACACTACGGGCAAGCGGCAAAATAGCCGATTTCCGACAATGCTGACGGTCTTCTGTGGTCCCAAGCGGAAAGCAGAGCACAGAATCAACAACATACGATCCGAAACTGCCGGCTTTATTTCACAAAAAGTAAAATTTTGCGCTTATCTCGGTGCAGGGCCTGTATTGATCTGCGACGACACCGCGACATTCGCAAATGCCTCTTCAGACTCTGCAGCGAGGCCGGAGTGGACGCGCACGTCGGCTGCAACGGGCGGGAAGCCGTCGAAATGTGCCGCACCCACGTCTACACCCTGGTGCTCCTCCGTGAAATCATGGCGCACGTCTGGGGCATCGAAGCGGCTTCGCTCATCCGTGACCTTCCGTCGCCGTTCAACGGCACCTCCATCGTAATGGTCACGACAAAGCCGATCGGTCAGTTTTCAACTACGGATCTCTTTCTGGCAGGCATCGACGATGTGATCGAGGAGCCATATTCCGTCAAGGAAATGCAGGCCTTGTTCGTCCGGGGCAGGCCCAAGCCGGGATTCTTTTCACACTGCTAGACGGCTGGCCATTCTAGAAGTCCCGCCGCGGCGAGCCACAAACCTTCCGTAGATGATCTTTTGAAACGGATTGCCGCACTGGAGGATTCGAACCGCCAGCTCAGAGGCGCGCTGATATTCACCGGCCGCAGGGGATACACCGGCTGAGGCGCAACGACCGTTCCCTGCCCCTCCTCCGCCAAGCGCTCAAGGAAGCCCGCGCCGCCGCGAAAACATCGAAGGCTGCTACGGCCAGCGTATAAAGGGGTAGTAGCCACATCCAACCGAAAACCGGAGTTAGTGTTGCAAGCATTGCTAAGTCTCTGATTCCATTTGAAAGCGGCTCATCATACGAGACCTTGAATTGGTGGTGGTGGACGACAAGCAGGCCCTCTAGCCGACCTATCCGTCAGTAATAGAAGGAACGCCTTAGGCGACCGTTGTGTTACGTGGGAGTCTTAACGGATGTTTTCCTGTGCATGTGGCTACTACCCCTAGTCGCCCGTCATCGCACCTTTATGTTGGGCTATACGCAAAATGCGAAACATAGGAGGTTACAGTGCCCGAGAAGGCTTTGCCCTTGACTCTGGAGTTAACACTAGAGTGTAGGCTTTAGCTATATGGCGCATGGCAGCTTCCAAATCGGACAGTTAGCTCGGCAAACGGGATTAACGGTAGATGCCATCCGCTTCTACGAAAAGCAGCGACTCCTGAAACGCGGACCGAGGGCGGATTTCGACTCTTCAACGGGCAGGACTTGCAGCATATTCAGTTCATCCGCCGTGCTCAGGAATTGGGTTTCTCGCTAAATGAAATCCGCGAGCTACTGGCACTACAGGGTGAGCGGGCAAAAGCCTGTTCCCATGTGCGGGACATGCTCGCGGCCAAGCTGGGCCTGGTCCAGCACAAGATTACGGAGCTGCGGAAATTGGAAATACAGCTTGCGACAGACCTGAAGCAGTGCGAGCGCCGCCTGCATACCAGCATCGTAAGTCACGATCCTTGCCCGGTCCTTGAAGCCATAGCCGAACCCACACAAGGAAAGAAAAAGTGAAGGTAGAAGTTTTTATTTCGAAGGATGCCCCCATCACAAGCCCACTCTTGCGCGTGTGCAATCGGTGCTGCGTGAACAGGGCATCGCTGCCGAACTTGCCGAGGTTGAAGTTCCTGATGCAGAAACTGCCACAGTCTTGGGCTTTCTCGGATCTCCTACCATCCGCGTCAACGGCCTGGATATTGATCCCGCGTCACGCGCCAGCACGGACGTCGGCTTTGCCTGCCGTCGCTATGCGGGAGAGCTTCCGTCCGAGGATATGATTCGGATTGCGGTGCGCGAAGCGCAAGGGCGGATCCGATGAAAGCCACCCTGGAAACGCCTCCGCATCCGCCGAGCCGTCGCGCAGTGGTCGCACCGCCCTGGCCAGCATCGCCGCAATGTGCAATGTGCAGTGTGCTTGTCGCGTCCAGTTGCTCCTGCCGATTCTGCCGTTCGTGTTTGCCGCAAGTCTTGCCGGAAGCTCAACGATGCTCATGGTTCTAAGGTCCTATCTTCTCGGCGCGTCCGTTCTGTTCGTAGCGTATGGCTTCTATCAGGCTTGGCGTAGTAAACAATGCAGCCGAAAGCCGGCCATGCTCAGCTCCGTGCTGCTGTGGTTCTCCGCCCGTGCTCGTTGTGATCTCGATTTTCTTTCCCCAACTGCTGGCCAATGCCGCCGCCAACTTTCTCGCCCGGTGAGCCCATGAACCGCAAAAGATTTTTTGCCATTGCCGCAGCGCTGCTTGTGGGCACAGGGTTTCTCTCTTTTTACGGCGGACACCAAGTTCCTCCCAGCCAATCTGCGCTGGTGAATATGACGCCGCAAAGCATCGCCACTCTCAAGAGCACATTCAACGAGGCTAAGGGCGGCTGTTGGTGCTGCTGTCCCCCCACGTGAACGATTGTTTGCAGGGGGCCTCTGCAATCGAAGAACTGCTTAAAGACTACCGGCTCAAAGCCGGTAGAATCCTTTGCGACTGAAAGTCGTGGGGTGCGGCTGAAGCCGCCTGAAGCGTGGTCCGGCTGAGAGCCGGCTCAAGGCTCGGTGGGCGCTGTAATCTTGAAGCCCTCATCGTCTTCGTCCCACTTTTGGTTTTCAATATAGGCCTTGATCGTCGCCTCGTCTACCGCGCCCACCGTCGCGCAGAAGTATCCGCGCGCCCACATGTGCTGTCCCCAATACCGCTTGCGCAATTCCGGAAATTCCGCCTGTAGATGTCTGGAAGATCTCCCCTTGATGTACTGCGCCAGCTTTGCCGGTGCCAGTATCGGCGCCGCTGCCAGCAGTAGATGGATGTGGTCGGGCGATACAGCTCCGCGTACGATCACGACCTCTCGCGCTTGGCAGATCTGCCGGATGAGGTCGCGTGCACGCTCTGCTACCCGGCCCCGTAGTATCTTGTATCGGTATTTCGTGCACCAGATCATGTGATACTTCAGGTCGAAGACCGCGTGCCCGCTATGCCTGTATTCCGTCATCCTCCCTATTCTCGGAGGAACGGGCGGCTGAAAGCGAACCGCCTAAAAGGCGGTGGGATTAGACCCGGCGGACGGAGCTAAAGCACTTTCCGCCAAGTCAAGGATTATGTCTATGCCCGGCACGCACATGGCAACGACGACTTCGGGGCGCATCGTTCCGGGCTGGGTGCCGGCGCTTTCGACCTCGAAGACATCCCCGGCACCATGCCGCAGCAGCCCCTTTTGGCCATCTGGCTACGGGCGGAATTGCTGGTGGAAAGAATCAGAACACGTTTCTTCATGCCTGACCTTGCAGGCGAGCAGGAACCCGGTGGCGGGTGCGATTACGAGGCCGCGCAGACCCAAAGCAATGCGCAGCGTTTCGGAGTGCCAACGAAGTTTCTGCTCATTGTTCTACCCGCCAGGGCGAAACATTGGGCCAACTCTTTAGTTCCGCTGTTGCCCAAGCAGTTGATTTGTCCTTATGGCAACTGGTGCAGGAATTCGGGATCTTGTATTTGTCCGTCATCGACGGAGTAATAAAGCGGAAGGTGTGGCTGCGAACGTTAACGTTGGCGATTGTCTGCTCAATATTCGGCATATGACAGGCGATACATTCGCCGCCCGGGCTGCCCGCTTTGTGATGCGTGTGCTCTTTGATCGTGCTCACGTGGGGACCATTCGGCGAGCCTGGCCCATGACATTCGAGACACAGGACGGTCGGCGGCCTTATCAATAAGGCATCATTATCCGTGCCGTGAACATCGTGGCAACTGGAACATTTCACACCGCGCGTATACATGACGCTTTGCACGAAATCGTTGCCTTGCATGCGGTTTTTGTGCGCCGTACCATCGGCAAAATGTGTGAATGTGGTCTCGCCTAGCTTGTGCTCTTCGAGTCTCCAGTGATCCTGTAGCTTTTCGCCGGCATGGAATCCGACCGGCCAGTCGTAGTACTTGCCTTCGATCGGATTGTTAAGTGGCTGACCTTGCGAGTGGCACTGGATGCAGGTGTCGTTCGCTTGGACAGAATCGAGACGGGCAGGATTGACGATGTTGGAGCGGGAGGGATGCGCCACATGCTCGCTTCCGGGGCCGTGGCATTTTTCACAGCCGACATTCCATTCCGTGACCGTCTTGTTCTGGATGTTGTAATTGACCGAGTGACATCCGTCGCAAAGTGGTCCGGTCGGGCGTTTGAAGTTATCGGGAGGATAGAGAGGCGCCCACCAGTCAGTCCCATTCTTGACGAAATAGGGTCGCCAGACCTGGTTCGTTACATCCCATTGCGCAGGCAGAACGAAATAATCGTCACCGACCTTTTTGAAATAGCGCTGCTTCCATTTGCCCCCGTAGACAAAGGCAATGTCGTCTTTCTGGAAAGTGACCAGAGGGTTGGGTTTCGAGAAATCGGGCAGAATTGCGTCGGGGTGTTCCTTGGGGTCGCGCACGACGTTCGCCATGCGCGTCTTTTCCCATCGCCCATAGGTTTGCGAATGACAGGTTTTGCACGTCGTCGAACCGACATAATGACGAACTGCGGGGGTGGGTCCCGCTGGCGACGGGATTGCCTGAGCGGACGCAAAAAGGCACAAGGTTATATGCGGCAATATTAGACTTCCAAAGCGTTTCGGGAAAAGCATGTGGCACCCCCCACGCTGTAAGTCTACTCATCAGAGCCTGAAAAACCACTGAACATTGAGCTGGCGCTTCGGAGAGAATACGTTTGCTCATTCAAGCGTTTTATCTAAGACTGTTTAAGTCCGATATGCTACCATCCGGCTTAAATGCAACTCAGTGGCTGAAATTTCGTTCCTAGTGCCGAGCGTTTTGGCCTAATCTGCAAAGGAGTTCGCAACTAGTCCGCAGTTCTCCCAAGGGCGCTTCTATGAGTGCTTGGGAATTTAGTTTTGGGATTGCCGAATCGCAAGAAATAAGGGTGCTCTCGGATCACTTTTGGCCGAGTTCCCGGAGCACCCGTTACAAACGCCGTGAACCGGTTTGGCTCGCGACCTCTTAATTGTAGGCACGGTCTCTTCCAAGTTCACACGGTGATAGGAGACTTATGTCTGTTCGAAAGCAGAAGCAAGCGAGATTCGGACCGCACCGACTCGCAAGAATGATCGTAGGAGTTTTTATTTCTCTCCCGCATGTCCGAGGCGCCGAAGCTCCTAATTTCATTACGTACATCCACCAGATGGAAGAACCAGGAAATCTGGAGATTGCCACGAAAGGAGTTATCGGTAAACCGGACGGCGGTAGGCGATTCCTTGGATCGGCGATGGAATTTGAGTACGGAACGACAGCCTGGTGGACCACGGAGGTTTATTTGGATGGCCAGGCAACCGGGGCAGATAGCATTCTATTCACTGGCTTTCGTTGGGAAAACCGCTTTCGAGTATTGCCTCGGGAGCATTGGATCAACCCCGTTCTGTATGTCGAGTTCGAAGATATCAACGGAGCTGACAAAAGTCTGTTGGAAATTGTGGGTCACGACGGCAATGACGATTTCCTTGGGTCCAACGCCGAAGCACGCCCAGAGAAAAAGCGCGAGATCGAAACCAAACTCATTTTAGGCAGCTATGTCAAAGGATGGACGATTGCAGAGAACTTTATTGTTGAGAAGAACATCAAGCACGAGCCGTGGGAGTTTGGTTATGCTTTCGCGGTCAGCCGGCCGTTCGCGCTCAGAGCAAGGCCGGATCGTTGCATCGTTTGCGCCGAGAATTTCCAAGCGGGAGTCGAGATATATGGTGGGCTGGGAACGCACAAAGATTTCGGGCTCACCGATACATCGCACTATGTCGCCCCAACGATTGCGTGGCAAGTGCCGAATGGCCCTCTTCTTCGATTCTCGCCTGGCTTTGGCGTAACGGCGCAGAGCCTCCCGGTACTATTCCGGTTCGGCGTTTCGTGTGAAGTCGCGCAAGCCGGGAGAACTATCCGGGGAATGTTTGCAGACGGCAAGGGAAAACGGTGATGCGGCGACTTCTCTTTTTCGCGACACTGACCTTCGCCAGCTTGCTCGTGGCACTCGGCGCCACACCCGGAGACTTACTGCAACGGGTCCCTTCCGTAGCGGCCAAAAGCTGGAACCCATTCGTTGGAAGCGAACCGGACGGGCGAGCGGGAGCAAAACTATTCCAACAGGAATGTGCTGCCTGTCATGGCCGCGAAGCAAACGGAATCGGGAAAGCTCCTCCATTGGCTAGTCCGCGGGTGCGCCAGGCAGAACCGGGTAAGCTGTTCTGGATCTTACGCAATGGATCGCTGCGACGAGGCATGCCCTCTTTCGCTCACCTGCCTGAAGAGGAGCGTTGGCAAATTGTGACGTACTTGAAATCACAGTGAAGCGGCTCCGCGCAGCCGAGGTTTGGCGGATCAGAGAGCCGGCACAGTTGCGTCAACTCATTCCGTACACTCATCAAAGTTAGCTTTTTATCCTGCTTCATAGAACGCTCCAAAACGATGCGGGGCCTAGATCTCTACTGGATGCTCGGCAGTGCCCAACTACTTTAATTGAAATTGATGATGGCGACACCTCAGCAGAGCACGGAACTCGAGATTGGAAAAGGTATTCGCTCGTCTCTCATCGGGGTTGTCGTCAATCTTTCGCTCGGCCTGGTCAAATGCCTGACGGGAATGATTGGACATTCCTTTGCCCTGGTTGCCGATGGAATCGAGTCGTTCAGTGATGTGATCAGTTCTTCCGTTGTCGCGGTTGGTTTATGGGTAGCGATCAAGCCGCCGGATCAAGATCATCCTTACGGGCATGGGAAGGCCAAGCCGATTGCGGCAATCATCGTCAGCTTGGCGTTAGTTGGTGCGGCGATTTCCATCGCTATCGAGAGCATATGAGTGCGCCCGGAAGTCGGGGGTCAGGCTGCTTTTTGCTGGGATTTGATTTCTTCTGGTTGCGGACGGAATCGAGGATACCAGCAGCGGAACAGCAGTTCCCACAAGCGCCGCCGCGATTTGTCGTCATAGGTCTGCACGAACCCGAAGCACTTATCCGCTGGGACCTCCCGTTTCTCGGTGCGCCGAAAGGCAACTACAGTTTTGCCCGCGATCACTTCGAACCATCCCTGTTTGTGCGTGGCCCGCACATAACCGCTATCCAAGCCCACCGTGATCGGTCCATCCGGCAAAGGCTGTTGTTCCCACTCCTCTTCCGATCCTTCGAACAGGTTGCTTGCCGCTCCTTGCCCAGCTCTTTTTCCATGCGTTCCGCCACCGCCTGTAGATGAGTTCGGACCGTCTCCGCATTGACGGAATCGTCCACTGGCAAAACATCACACAGCAAATCCGCCACCTTGGCGAACGTGATCGACGAGCCCCATTTCGTTTCCAGGTACATCATCTCCGGGCTGGTGCGTTCTTTCAGCCACCGTCTCATGGGACGAAACGTCCGCGGACCGGCGCTCTGACAAGCGCAGCCGTTCCAGCGTGGATTCGACACCTCGACCTGGCCGAACACGGTCTTGACGGGCGCCCGCCCCGAGTCTTTGCTGGTATGCCGCTGACCACAACTGGCGCACGTACGCTGCCGCTTCAGATGTTCACCGACTTGGTGCGCTACAACGAAGTCCTGCACGCCAGCAAGCAATGCTTTGCTTTCAGTGAGGTTCATGCCCAGAGTCTCCATCGCCAGCCGACAGGCGAGTGATCTCTTCCGTGCTCAATACTACCGGCAGCGGCTTCTCGTGCTTGGGGTACGGCAGATCCTCTTTCATCTCGCGCCGCTTCAGCGTCTTCACATAAAGAAATCGAAGGACGGCAACATGATTAATAACGGTGCCAACTCCGAGCTTCCGTTCTTCCAGCAAGTGGACCTGCTAACGCCGGATATCGCCCGGTTCCATGTGGTCGAGCCGTTTCTGGAAGTACTGCCGGAAATCCTCGACCGTTCCTAAATAAGAACGCATCGTGCTCTCGGCGTAGTTGCGGCGCACGAGTTCCTCGCGCATCTGCTGCATGATTCGTGTCATAGAGAACCCCTCTCTCTACGACAGAATGTATGCTCCTGGGACTCTTACGCCGAAGGCGTCCGCCGCATCAACGGCTTCGTTCTAGTCGCGCAGGGTTTACCGATTCTAGCTGAGGACGACAATCTGCAAAGGAGCAGCTATGAAAATTGGCTTTTTGAGCCTGCCACTGATGGGACATCTGAACCCAATGACCGCACTTGCCCGCAAGCTGCAGTCGCGAGGACATGAGGTTGTCTTTATTGGGGTTCCGGATATTGAACCCGTCGTTCGCGCAGCCGATCTGGACTTCGTACCATTTTGCGAAACTGAGTACCCGATAGGTTCTGTAGCCAAAAGCTGGAGCACGATAGCAAACCTGCAAGGACTGGACGTGGTGCGCTACACGGCCCTGGAATTGACGCCTGGTCTGGTTGGCGCCTGTTTCCTTTCCCTAGGAAAGGTTGACCGAAAAGCCCTTGATCTATGCTTCCCTGGGTACACTTGTAAACGGCCTGAAGAACGTGTACGGCGCCATTCTCGAAGCGGTTAGAGATTTTCCGCACACGCAGGTAGTGCTTTCGCTTGGAAGGAACAGCAACCCGGACGATCTGGGGCCAATTCCATCGAATACGATCATCGTTCGCATCGCTCCACAAATCGAGCTGCTAAAGCGCGCGATGCTTTGCATAACCCATGCCGGAGTTAATACAGCTCTGGAGGCGTTGGTACAGGGGGTGCCGATGGTGGCGATTCCGATAGGAGCTGACCAACCCGGCGTGGCAGCGAGAATTGCCTATCACGGGGTTGGTGAATTTGTCGAACTAGGTGACTTGACCGCGCAACGCTTATCGGAGTTGATTACCAAAGTAGAAGCAGATCCGAAGTATCGCGACAAAGCGCGTTGGTTTCAAAAGATCATTAGAGAGACTCGTGGACTTGACTTAGCCGCCGACATAATTGAGCGGGTATTCGGGGAACGCCCAGAGGACCAAGAGGCAGCGATTTCAGATAGACATCCTTAAAGATGCCGTGAGCGCGACGGTACCACGCTCAAGTAAGCTGCATTGCAGCATTATTCGCGCATCCCCTAGAGTGCGCCACTCGAACAGGACCGCGTCGCCGGGGCGGACGGGTTTCAAAAATTTTGCCACCTCTACTTGAAAGCTAGCAATTTCGCAGGCGTGCGAGCTCATAGCACGTAGCGCGCAATCCAGTAGCGTTGCACCGGGGATAATAGCGTCACCGGGAAAATGGCCGTCCCGGGTCGGGTGGTCGACAGCAAATCGATGCTGGGCGGAGGACCAAGTTTCATCGGAAGCGCTTGGCTCAAAGGGATTGAATTTTGACATCCAGTTGCTCAAGCGCGGCTTGCGTAAGCTTTCCCAGCGAATTTCTTGGCAGGGCATCAACAAAATGAATGGGTCGCGGTAGAAAAGCCGCATCGACGTGGGGACGCAGGGCCGCCCGAAGCACCTCGGCGGATAAACTCGGTGCGACCACGTAAGCCGTCAATCGCGTTTGTCCCTCGCCCGGCGCGACGAAGACGCCGTCCTGAACGCCCCCGATCCGATTTAGGTGAAAGTTTAAGTAAGACAGTGAGCAACGCTTGCCCGCGATGTTGATGAGATCCGATTTGCGGCCATGGAGCGCAAAGCGCGTTGGACTGCGTAGTTCAATCACGTCATTGAGAGGCATGTTCGCAGCGGCCGAATCGCCCGATGCCCAAACCTCACCATCCTGTTCGCGCAGCACGATACCGTCCAGACAAGTCCATTCGGCGGTCTCAACCGTTCGCCGTACGGCAACCTGACCTACTTCTGAGCAGCCGTAAATCTCGTAAAGGGGAGCACCAAGCCGCCTCTCCACAGCCTCAGCAAGAGAAGTATCCAGTGCAGCAGTCGCGCAGACCTTTCGCCTAACGATATCGACTACATAAACCTTCACGGCACCGCGACCCGGGCGGGCGATGCTGCCGAGGACAACGCCATCGCCGATCTGTTCGGCAAGGCAACGCCCTGCAATTCGACCAAGGGACAGACCGGCCACGCTCTGGGCAGTGCCGGCATTGTCGAGGCGGTGATATCCGCCCTCAGTATTCTCGAGGGCTTCATTTCGGCCAGCCCCGGCACCACCCAGCTCGATCCTTCCATGAGGTGCGGGTACGCCGTTGCGGGCGCGATCGGGCGCATCAACCGCGTGATGAGCAATTCCTTCGGCTTCGGCGGAAGCAACTGCAGCCTAGTACTGTCGCGCGCCTGATGCAGGTCTATCTGGAAGGAATCGGTTTACGGGGTCCGGGATTGCCCGATTGGGACACCGCTCAGCCCATTCTCGCTGGAATGATCGGTTACGAACCGGCGCCTATCATTTTAAAGGCAAGCGACCTTCTCCCCCGCGCCGAGCAGCGCCGGACGACCGATGCCGTGAAGCTCGCAATGGTCGTCGCCAGCGAGGCGGCCTTAGGTGCCGGCCGTAATCCGGCTTCGATGTCATCGGTCTTCGCGTCCTCCGATGGAGATGGAGCAACTCTGAGCGCGATTTTGGAGGCGTTGCTGTTGCCGGAACGCCAGGTGTCGCCGACACAGTTCCACAATTCGGTCCACAATGCGCCGGCAGGCTATTGGAGCATGGCAACGCAATCGCGTGAGAATTCGACGAGCCTGTCCGCATACGATTGCAGCTTCGCTGCCGGGTTCATCGAAGCGGCGGGTCAGGCAACGATCGAAGACAAAGCGACCCTGCTGGTGATCTATGATCTGCCCTGTCCGCAACCGCTATACGCCACCCGCCCACTGGTTTTAGTGTTCGGCGCGGCGATGATCTTGTCGCCTCATGCGACGCCGCACAGCATCGCCAATTTGACGCTGGGGCTGGATCGCGTCGGGGCAGAAGAATCCAGCATGCCGGGCATCGAACTCGAAACCTTGCGCACCGGCAACCCTGCAGCCCGCGCCCTGCCGTTGCTTGCTTCCGTAGCAAGAGGGGAGCCGTCCGCCATTGTGCTGCGTCACGTTGGTGGCAACAACCTTCGCATTCAGGTCACGCCGTGCCGGATGTCGCTCTTGCGGGATGTCGCTCTTGATCGATAAAGCCGGAATTGCCGCGCTGATCCCGCATTCCGGGAGCATGTGCCTGATGATCGGGTGAGTGCCTGGGATGCAAACACGATATGCTGTGTCACCGCCAGCCATCGAGAGACTGCGAATCCGCTGGCCGTCGCGGGCACGCTTGGAATCCTCAGCGGCATCGAGTACGCGGCCCAGGCCATGGCGATTCATGGCGGCCTCACCGTCACGGCCGGGCGCCGTCCGAAAAGCGGCTATCTGGCGAGTGTGCGCGCATTGATCGCCACAGTGGCGCGGCTCGACGATAGGCCAGGCAACTTAACGATCGAGGCGAAACTTCTGATGCGCGAGGGATTCCGAGTGTCGTACGGATTCACGCTGTTCAGCGGAGGCGAGTTACTACTGACGGGGCGCGCTGCCGTCGTGCTCGATGCTGCGGAGCCAAGCGGGGAGAGACCATGAGACGCGCCTTGATTACGGGCGGCAGCGGGACGATTGGCTCTGCCATCTGCCGCCGCTTAGCATGCGAAGGCGCGTTCGTCTATGTCCACGCCAACCGCCATGCTGATCTGGCCGGGACGTTGGCGGCATCGATCCGTGCAGACGGTGGGAACGCGGCCGCGATTTGCTTCGACATCACCGACGAAGCCGCCACGACCGCTGCTCTAGGTAGGGTGAGCGCGGAGGGTGCGATCCAAGTCCTGGTCAACAATGCGGGTATTCATGACGACGCCGTGATGCCGGGCATGCGGCGCAATCAATGGACCAGTGTCATTGATGTGACCCTGAACGGCTTCTTCAACGTGACGCAACCGCTATTAATGCCGATGATGCGCACGCGCTGGGGCCGGATCATCAATATCTCCTCGGTCGCCGCACTGATCGGCAATCGCGGCCAGGCGAACTATGCCGCCGCGAAGAGTGGCTTGCATGGAGCCACGAAATCTCTCTCACTCGAACTCGCCAGCAGAGGTATCACGGTCAACGCGGTTGCCCCCGGCGTAATTGCCTCACCCATGGCCGACGGCTCGTTCGACAAGGGAACAATTGAACGCCTCGTGCCGATGAAACGCGCCGGCACTGCGGACGAAGTGGCTGATCTGGTGGCGTTCCTTGCCTCGGAACGGGCTGGATACATATCAGGGCAGATCGTGTCGATCAACGGAGGAATGACTTAGGAAGCAGGTCCCTGTCTTTTGGGCGGCCGCTGACCGTCCATGTTGTCATTTAAAAATCTCACGAGCAAAGCTTTGATCATGCAACAGCCACAATTCATCCCTAGTTCCCTCTCGTCTTACGGCGTCCAGTACCTGGGTCAGAGAGCGCTCGAGGCATTGATGGCTACAGCGCCGCAATCGGTCCTCGGCGTGATCGGTTTCGGAGCGGATCGCCCAACGTATCTGGGCGAGTGCCCGTTCGCGCGGGCCGCTATCGAGGTCATCGACGGCGGTGCGATCTTCGAAACGTGGACGGTGCAAGGCTCGGCGCGCACGATAAACCTTGGTGGCGTAACTGGCTCCGCAACTGATGAGATTGCCTTTGGGCTGATAACGGCACCCGAACACAACGCTCGCTTAGAGACGTCGATCCACCTCGCTTACCGCGAGATTTTTGACTTCATTGATGATTGGGGAAATGGCAAGAGCGGCATCCCCATCCGATTCTGGAACTACCTGCCGCGAATTTCGGACGATTGAACGTTATCGCCGCTTCAATATGGGCCGGCACGCTGCCTTTTCCGAACGGCTCGGCCAATCCGTACCGCCGGTCGCTAGCGCGCTTGGCACGACGGCAGGCGCGCCTCTGATTTATTTTTTAGCCGCGCGCGAATCGGCGCGCACGATTGAAAATCCCCGCCAGATACCCGCCTATCGCTATCCGCCGCTCTACGGTCCGAGCAGTCCCAGTTTCTCTCGCGCCTCGTTGCATGGCGAGAATGTCCTGTTTATTGCAGGCACCGCCAGCATTGTGGGCCATGAAAGCCGGCATGACGGTGATCTTACGGCGCAGATCGACGAGACACTGCACAATATCGCGGTGTTGATATCGGAGGTCGAGGGCGCCGGATATCGCGCCGGCAATGGCGTCTGGCAGCTCAAAATCTACCTACGCCATGCCGACCATCTCGCGGTCGCGCGGGAACGCCTTCAGGGCGTCTTTCCCGATCCCCATCAAATTATCTATTTGCGCGCTGATATCTGCCGCGCCGAACTGTTGATCGAGATCGAGCCCACTTGCGTTAGGAGCACTCTGTGATGCTCCGTGATCATCACGTCAGGCCGCTCACCTACGGCGGGCGGACGAGCCAGCGTCGATAACCCTCAGCGCGTGAATGGTTTTATCGATGCGCCGAGCTCAGCAATAGCCTGCGCCAGCTTCGTTGGACGATCCGAGATCTGAAGCGTGCGCATAACGGCATTGGCCTGCACTATTGTCAGTTTTCTTAGATCAGTAGACTTGCGCATTTCGTAAGTATCTGATTCGTCTTCAGATTGCAAACCAGTGTCAACCGCGGTGAATCCTCATTAAGGAAGAACGACACCCGTAAAATCAGTCGCTTGGAGGAAACGGATTTAACCATCCCTTAACCTAAACACCAGCCGCCTGACCCCGGACTTCCTGGCGCGCTCCAGTTAGGGAATCGCGACACAGTTCAATCTAAATCCGCGAAAAGATCCCGTAGCGGAATGCGGATGGGAGAACCTGAAATTTCGAGGATCTCCTCTAGCGGATCGCGAAAGTCACCGTGCATGCAAACGTAGGCACGTCGTTTCACCGGATCAAGCACCCAAATGTTCGGGACCCCGAAGGTCCGGTAGTCGTCGACCCGCTCCTGCATGCTGCGCAGCGTGTCGTCTTTGGAAAGGACTTCAATGACGAGCAGGGGCGGTTTTGTAAAGACTGGTTCGAGTTCTTGCTCCCGGGAAATGACGCAGACGTCAGGAATCCGGAACCGTGTCGGTGAGACACGAACACGCTGCTCAGGAAGCACTCGGATGTTCCATTCATGCTGCTGACGCATGAGCCAAAAGATCAGGATGCCCTGCAGGTTTGCATGGTCGTACTCGCCCAAGTTGCGCTCCTCGATCTGGCCGTCAACGAAATCCACATCGGGATGGTAGCCGGTCTTCAAATACTCGCCGACCGAAACCAGTGTTGCAGTTGCCATGAGTGCCCCGCTTTCATTATGGCGGGGATTGTCCAGTCTTGCACGTTTACCTACAACGCCCTTGGTGAGTCGGAGCGCGGGCTCAAGGAGCGGATCGGTCAAACCATTAATTTTCCTCGACTCGGATTTTGACGCGATCGTTAACTGCTTGCACCAGGTCCTGCTGCGTTCCTAGATATCGTTCCGTAGTTTGGATGGAGGCATGGCCGAGCAGCAATTGAATCTGCTCGAGTTCCCCGCCCGCCTTGCGGCACAATTTCGCGCAAGTACGCCGGAGATCATGAGGCGTGAGATCCGGGTGGCCGATGGCGGCGCCGCAGCGCCGCACGAGCGTGTACACCAAATCCTCGCTCAATGGGGGGACACCACAAGAAAGGGAAATTTACGTACTCTAGCGACCTGAGCAGGCACAAAGAGCCGACACCGGCTCACGCTGCATGCTGGAGAATGGCGCGGCAAAGGAGAACAGTCGGCAGCTGAGATGTCGGACGGATTAGAGATTGAGGATGCGTCGGTGTCTTTAGAAAAGCGACCTCTGATTTTCTCCTTCGTGAGGGCTCGCGAGAGGCAAAATTCGCTGGAACAACTGATCTGAAAACTTCTGTTTCTCCTCGAAGAATGGAAAATGACCAGAGTTGTCGAACCAGATAAGCTCCTTCTGAGGAGCTTTGATCTCATGAGTGTACTGCTGAATCAAGGAAGGACGGCAGTACGGGTCGTATTTACCCTCAAAAAAGAAGACCGGCACACGGAAGTCCGGTCCAAGTTGATTAAGATCGATCTTGGGGATTTGCGGAGAAAATATATCGAAGGACAGCGAGAGGCCGCGGACGAAAGCAAGGTCGTCTCCGAGTGAGTATTCTGGAGCCGATACCAAGTCCGTAAGAAGTCTTCTGGGATTGCTGAATGCCCCAGGGCTTGGCGGTGGTCCGAGCAACTGCTCTTCCCAACCCCTTGCGATCGCCCCTTTGTGAGCATCCAAGGCCAGCGGAGGATACGGCGCGATATACTCCAACTCTCTAATCGCTCCAAGATTGTGGAGGCTGCGCGCTTGTTGCAGGGCGTCCTTGTGACGTGGCTCGATTTTGTCAGCCAGTCATAACTGAGGATTTCAGTACTTCGGCAAACTCGTTAGGCGTGCGGTAACCCAGGCTGCTGTGAGGCCGCTCGCAATTGTATTCG
>JAABUQ010006458.1_pt1 | contig 17776 bp, 14 predicted proteins | sample 5560001 | NCBI WGS metagenome assembly JAABUQ01 (sample SAMN10711888, study PRJNA513371) | rock metagenome | isolation source: Antarctica rocks | place: Antarctica: Victoria Land, Finger Mt nord | collected 2015-12-18
CGCGCATTACGCACACACGGTAGACGCTTTTGTGGCCCGGCGCAGCCCTTTGGGCGCTAATAGAGCATCTGCTCCAATTCTTCTGTGCCCCGCCCAGAGCGTACGCGTCCAGCCTGATCCTCGACGCCACGCGCGGCGTGGTGGCCGATCGCGGCGCTCGCGGGGTGACTCTGGCGGCGATCGCGCACGGGAGCGGTGCGCCCGTCGGCTCCATCTATCACCGCTTCGGCTCGCTGGACGAGCTGCTGGCCCGGCTGTGGCTGCGCGCGGTGCGCCGCAGCCATGCCGCGTTGGCCCCGGCGCTGGCAACCGGGGATCCGGTGCAGCGCGCGGTGCGTGTCGCGCTGGCCGTCTATGACTTCTGCCTGGCCGAGCGCGAAGAGGCCCTGCTGCTGGCCGAGCTCAGCCGGCGCAATCTGCGCGAGCGCAACCTTTCTCCAGGTCTGCTGGCTGAGCTCGACCGCGTCAACGAGCCGATCGAGGGTCCGCTCGCCGAACTCGGGCACGCTCTCTTCACAGGTGACGATCGCACACGCCTCGACCTGGCGCTGACTGCCGTGATCGACCTTCCCTACGGCTTTGCGCGACGTCACGTGGACGCGGCACGCGACCTCCCCCCGCGCGGCGGGTCGCCCTCGAGGAAAGCGTGCGCGCAGTCATAGCGCCGCCTATCGGTCGGACCGCGAGGCCGCGCCGGTGACCCCATACCCGACGCCGGTGACCCCCACCCGACGCCGGTGACCCGGCTCGGTCAAAGCAGCGCGAACCCCAAGGAGGACCCTTGACCAACCCCAATAGCTATGCCGACGTCGTCCGCGAGGCCCACGCGTTCGACGTCGAGCTCGTGCAGGTGGAGCGACTCGGCGATCGGGCCATCGCCGTCGTGGAGCGCGTGGTCGGCGCGGTGGGGGAGGATCTGTGCAATGGCACGTGGGACGTCCGCCACGGACACCTGCGCCGCCTCGACGCCTACGACGCCGGGATGCGACTGCTCATCAGCCACCGCCGTTAGCGGCGATCGCACCCTCCCCGACTAGCCGAGGTTGAGGTCGGGGTAGACGTCCAGCCAGTGACGTGCTCCGCGGGCGTCGAAGTAGCCGCGCGTGTCCCGGTCGGGAGTTGACTGGGGCAGGCCGCCCAGGGACATCCAGGCGGTCGGATGGACGACCGTCCCGTCGCCGAGCTCGACCCCGATGGCCGGTCCCGCGGCGATGAAGACGGTGTCGGCGTTGACACCGTCGCACTTGAGCTCGCCGCCCGTCGGCCGGCCACCGCTGCCGGCCACGCCACCGAGCGGGTCGCGCGACAGCGTCCCGTCGCCCAGCACGTAGCGACCGGCGACGACGCTCTCGGCGGCGCCTCCCCGGCGGTCGAGCAGGGGCACGAGCGCGGCGCCGAGCAAGTCCGCCGACTCAGACGAGGCGGCCTCGGAGTCGTCGGAGTGGTGGCATCCGAAGCGGTCGGTCCCGCTCGGGTTCGGGTTTGACCGGGTGGGAACTCCCACCGCGTTTCCCTGCGGGAAGATGTAGCCGATCATGTCCTCGCCCAGGCCGTTGATGAAGCGGAAGGGCGCGTGCATGTGGGGGATCAACCACGGCGGCAGCGCCGGCTTGGGGTTGGGCATGTCCTGCGGGCCCTGGAAGCCGCGCAGGTAGGTGAACGGGAAGACCTCTCCCGGGATGGAGAGAAACTCGCCGTCGCCGATGCGAAACGCGGCCACGCTGGTCTTCAGGGCGGTGCCCGTGGTGGAGCCGTTGCGCGCCGGGGGCACCGCGACGCTGCAGTCGCTGTTGTAGGCGGGTCGCTGATCGAACACGCCCGCCGCCCCGGCGACGCTGAACAGCACGTTCTCCTCCGGCACGCAGACGCTGGCGCGGTCTCCCCAGATGTCGTTGGAGGAAGAAGTCGAGTAGCCGCCGGAGTCGAGGGCGCTGATCACCGGACCGGCCATCTGCTCCCCGAACGCCTGGGTCTCACCGTGGTAGCCCAGGGGCACGTGCTGGGTTCCGGCCTTGTCCTGATTTGCGTGTCCGTTGACGTCGAACTCGGTGCGACAGCCCGCCGGGTGGCTGGTGTCCAGGTACTCCTGCGGCGTGCGCGCGATGGCGGAGCGGTAGACCTGCGGGCTCTCCACGCTGCCCACCGAGCCGGCCATCTCGATCGCCACGCCGCCGAAGTGGCGCTCGATGCTCGACCTGAAGAAGTAGGGCCAGTCGCCCGTGAGCCAGCTGTTCTCGGTGGCCAGGGTGGTGCTGCCATCCCGCGCAGAGCCGCCGTTGAAGCCGAGCGTCTCGGTGTGCTGGCTGACGTCGGCCAGGGTCACGATGGTCTGACCGTCTGAGCCCACCGCCTGGAGCACGGGCATGTGCTGGTTGTCGACGTAGGGGTAGGAGGACCAGCACTGGCGCACGTTGGCCGGCTCGAGCACGTCGGTGTAGCGGATCGTGGCCGGGCGCATGGCCCGGTAGGCGTCCTCGATCGCCTGGGCGCTCTTGGCCACGAAGTACCGGATCCAGTAGTCGTTGACTCCCGACGTGGTCGGGTTGACGCCCCCCAGGCCGAGGCTGTCCGGCGCGGACTCGTCGTGGGTGGCGGAGATGAACACGTTGTCCAGGGCGAAGCCGTCGCTGCGTACCCTGGCCCGGATCTGATCCTGGTACACGTTGAACAGCCCCTCCTGGTCGACGACCTCAATGGCGATCGTCTGCCTGGCGTTGCTCACCACCATCGCGCGGGAGGTCACCGGATCGGCCACCGTCGTGTAGAAGCGCGGATCGCCCCCGCCGCCCCCGATCAGGTTGCCCTCCCAGCGGCCGTTGCCGTTGCAGTCTGTGAAGGGATCTCCCGGGAAGGGCACGTTGCCGGGCGGGACCAGGGAGGTCGCGTCGCTGGGGCCGTCGTAGTGGCCGGACTTCTTCACGTCGGTGTAGGGCTCCATAAACGCCCACTTGCGCGGACCGCTGAACGTCGCGCCGGAAAGGCAGTCCGAAGCATCGCCGCCGGGCGCCCGGCCTCGAAGCGGTGGGCTGAAGTCCCCCACGGCGGCTCCGACGCGAAACGCGCCGGCCGATGCTCCGCTTGCTGCGGCGGTCTCGGGCAGGCCACCGGCCGGGGTGGCGGGCGCGACGGGGGATCCGATCGCATCGTGGGGACCCGGACGGTGGCAGCGGCTCCTGACCGTGAGGCGATCGCGCGGGTCCACGTGCACGCCGCGGCCCAGCAGATGGATGAGCACCGTCAGTCGCCGGTCACACCGCGCCAGGGCCGCGCGCAGACGCCGCCGTCCGGCCGCGTTCAGGTGGACGACCACGCTTGTCCTGCGCTGCCGACCGACGCGCACGAAGCGGGCGCCGCTCACGGGGAGCCCGGCGGCCAGCGCGGCCCGCCCGCGCCGACGGGACCGCGGAGGCGCCAGCGTGAGGATCACCCGCAGGCGAAGACCGGCTCGACCCGTCACCCGCACGCGCAGGGCACCGCGGCGCAGGGCGGAGACGGCGTCGTGGCGGGTCAGGTGGGCCGTGAGCCGCGGACCGCGGTGATGGGTTCGCGCCGCCGGCGCCGCCGGTGCCGCCGGAGCGAGGGCCGCCCCCACGACCATCGTGGCGAGCGCCGCGAGCAGGGCAAGGGCGATCGGGCGCTCGGTCTTGCGAGCGCGATCCGGCTCTCCCTGATCAGGCTGTCCCCGCTCCACGACTCCTCCCCGCCGAAGCGTAGGGCAAGCCGTGAGGGCACACGCCACCAGGGTCGCGGGCGCGGTCCGGTGCTTGGCGGTCCAGGCTGTGGCACGGTCCCGGGAAAACCTGCCCTTGGACGTCCTTTTCCATATGTAAAGAGCGCGGGGGGTGTGTGCGCGCCGGCCAACGCAGGGAGTAGACGCAGCCACACGTAGACGAAAGGAAACGCACCTTCATCGGTCCACCGGCCGTCGACGACACAAGCGCGCTGGCGACCTGAGATTGGTTCGACCCCGAAACTTGTCTACGGGCCGTAGACAGCGAGCCCCGGTCGTGTCTACACGCTGCGTTGGTCGCCGCCAGGGCCTCCCGAAAGGCGGCCGCGGGGCCGAGCAGCCGACCTCCGGCGAAAGACGCGAGGCCGGGCGCGCCGTAGCGCGCCACCCCCCAGCGCTTGGGCCCGGCACCGCGCGACGACGGCGATCAGGGGATGAGCTTGCCGGGGTTCAGCGCTCCGGTGGGGTCCAGCACCGACTTGACCGCCCTGAGGACCTCGACGCCCAGGTCACCGATCTCGTCGGCCATGAAGGGCCGGTGCTCGGTGCCCACGCCGTGATGGTGGGTGATCGTGGCTCCGCCGGCGACCAGCGCGGCGCTGGCGGCATCCTTGGCGCGCTGCCACTGGCCAACCGGGTCGCTGTCGGATCGCCCCGCCAGGACCGTGAAGTAGAGCGACGCGCCGTGCGCGTACAGATGCGACACGTGGCACATCACGATCGCCCCGGGCACGCTCTCGTGCACAGCCGTGCGCACGGCCTGGCGGGAGGCGCTCAGCGCCGACCAGCGCGCGGAGGTCTCCAGCGTCTCCACCAGCACGCCGGCGTCGAGCAGGTCGTCGCGCAGGTACGGAGCGTCGTAGCGTCCGTGCGCCCAGCGGTTGCCAACCGACGTGCCCACGTGCTGCGCGCGGTGGCCGCGGAGGACGCTGACCGCCGCCGCCCGGCGCGCGCGCACCGACGGCGATGTGCCGTCCCAGCCCAGGATGGCCAGGCACCCGGGGCGGTATCCACGCAGGGCCAGGGCCGCCCGCCCAAGGCGACCCCTGACGCCGCCGCTGCCGGCCAGGGCAAGCTGAACCCGCGTCTCCGCGGGATCTGACAGGCGGGTCACGTCGGGCGCCGTACCGGACTGCTCGAGCGTGCGCAGCGCCGCGCAGCCCTCCTCCCACGTACGAAAGAAGAAGCCCTCAAAGCGCTGCGTGGCGGGGCGTCGGCGAACGCGCAGCTCGAGCTCGGTGAACACGCCGAAGGCGCCCTCGGAGCCGAGCATCAGCGCCAGCAGGTCCGGCCCGGCCGCGCTGGGCGCTCCGCGTCCGACGCGCAGCTCGCCGGCCGGCGTCTGCAGCACGGCGCTCACCACGAGCTCGTCGAAGCGTCCGTAGCCGGTGCTCGCCTGACCCGCCGAGCGGGTGGCCGCATAACCGCCGATGCTCGCGTGCTCGTGGGACTGGGGGAAGTGGCCCAGGGTCAGACCGCGCTCGTTGAGCAGCGACTCGGCGGCCGGACCACGCAGACCGGGTTCGAGCACGGCGGTGAGCGACTGCTCGTCGACGGAGATCAGGCGGTTCAGCCGGCGCAGATCGAGGCTGACCACCGCATCGGCGCGCCCGCGCTGCGCGGCCACGCCACCGACCACGGACGTCCCGCCCCCAAAGGGCACCACCGCCAACGCGCATTCGGCACAAAGGCTCAGGATGGCCGCGACCTCCCGGTCCGAGCCGGGCAGCAGCACCGCGTCCGGGGCCTCGACGGCGCCGGCGCGCATGCGCAGAAGATCGAGGTAGCTCTTGCCCCCGGCGTGCACCACCCGGCTGTCGTGGTCGTCGAGCACGTGCCCTTCGCCGATCAGTTCCACCAGAGCGGCGCGCAGGGTGCTCGACAGCGCCGAGGGGGCGACCTGGACGGCGGCCAAGGGCACGGGCACCCCGCGCACTGCGGGGCTCAGCTGCTGCTCGAGCCAGCGGCGGGCGTGCTCGGGGATGCCGGGGCGGCGGCCGGGGTCTCCCCACCCCGCGTAGGTCATCGCCTGGGCCATAGGTTACAGTGTGTCAGGTATTGTCACAGCGTCACTCAGAGGGGCCCCGCGGGCTACTCGGCGCGCAGCGGCGGGCGCAGGAGCTCGACGCCCTGGCCGGCGACCGGGTCGACGTGCTGGTCATCGGCGGCGGGGTGACCGGGTGCGGCGTGGCCCTGGACGCCGCCTCGCGAGGTCTGTCGGTGGCACTGATCGAGAAGTGCGACCTCGCGCACGGCACCTCCCGCTGGTCGAGCAAGCTGGTGCACGGCGGCTTGCGCTATCTGGCCAGCCACGACTGGGCGCTGGTGTTCGAGAGCGCCCGCGAGCGCGACGTGCTGCTGCGCCGCACCGCGCCGCACCTGGTCCGTCCGCTGCCCATGGTCATGCCCCTCGGCCATGACCTGCGCGCGCGCGACGGCTTGATGGTCGATCTCGGACATCGTCTGGGAGACGCCTTCCGCGTGGCGGCGGGTACCCCGCGCGGCGCCCTGCCGCGCTCGCGTCGCCTCGGCCTCCCCGAGACGACCCGCCTGCTCCCGGGCGTGGCCCGGGACGGGTTGCGCGGTGGGTTACTCAACTGGGACGGGCAGCTCGAGGACGATGCTCGCCTCGTCGTGGCCCTCGCCCGGACCGCCGCGTCCCACGGCGCCCGGGTGATCACCCGGGCCAACGCGCTCTCGGCCGACGGCGACGGCGCGGACGTGCGCGACGAGCTGACCGGGACGACTCTGCGCGTAGGCGCGCGGGCGGTGGTCAATGCCACCGGCGCGTGGGCCGACGGACTCGCCCCGGAGAGCAGGCTGCGACCGAGCAAGGGCGTGCACGTGGTCCTCGAAGCATGGACGCTGGGCAACCCGACTGCGGCCATGACCGTCCCCGTGCCCGGGCACCCCAACCGCTGGGTGTTCGCCCTGCCCCATCCGGACGGACTGATCTACGTGGGGCTGACCGACGATCCGCTCGACGGGCCGCTGCCCGAGGTCCCTCGGGCCGAGGAGGCCGAGATCGCCTTTCTGGTTTCCACGCTGTCGCGCGGGCTGCAGCGGCCGCTGGCGCGGGCGGACGTGGTGGGCAGCTTCGCCGGGGTGCGTCCGCTGCTCGCCGGTGCGCAGGGAGCGACGGCCGACCTGTCGCGTCGCCACGCCGTCGTGCTGGGCGACAGCGGCCTGCTCACCGTTCTCGGGGGCAAGCTCACCACCTACCGGCGCATGGCCCAGGAGGTCGTGGACCGCCTGACCGAGCGTCCGTGTCGCACGCGGGACCTGCCGCTGGTCGGCGCCGTCGGCGAGTTCCCGCGCGGCGTTCCGGGTCGCCTTGTTCGGCGCTACGGGGCGGAGGCGGGCGCCGTGGCCGCGCTGGCCGACGGCGACCCGAGCCTGCTGCGCCCCGTCGCTTCCGGGGTGCCGGTACTGGGAGTGGAGCTGGCGTGGGGGGTGCACGCCGAGGGCGCGCTGACGGTCGATGACCTGCTCGAGCGACGCACGCGCCTGTCGCTCGTGGACGCGTGGGCCGAGGTCGCGCGCCCGGCGGCCGAACGTGCGATCGCCCGCGCGGGTGAGGTAGCCATCGGCGCGCGCTGAGGCGACGGCCGGACCTACGAGCAGATCAGCGCGCCGCGGGCCGTCACGGCGTCGGCGTCAGGTACGCGTGCAGCATCGACTCGAGCTCAGCGATCGCGCGCGCCGGCTCACACGCGCGCTCGCTCGCCCGCGCCGAGAAGACGAACCCGCGCGCGGTGAGCTCCAGGCACGCGGCGATGGCCACCGGGTCGCCGGCCCGGATCGACCCGTCGCCTTGGCCCTCGCCGATGTAGCGCTCGAGCACGCCCAGCACCAGGCGCTGGGTCTCACCGATGCGGTCGGTCACGTAGGGCAGCAGCAGCTCCGGGTCGACCTCCAGGATGCGCAGCACCAGCGGGCTCGCGGTCATCGCCGTGACCGTGCTCACGAACGCAGCCACCAGGCGCTCACGAGCGCTGGGCAGATCGACAACGCCAACCTGGGCCTCGGCCACGATCGCTCCCAGGTCGCGGGCCATCAGGGCGGCCAGCACGCTCTGCAGATCCGGGTGGCGTCGGTAGAGGGTCATGCGGCTTACCCCAGCGCGTCGCGCGATGTCTGAGAACGTCGTGCGCCGGACCCCGACGGCCATCACGCATTCTCGGGCGGCATCGAGCTCATCCACGGGTCCGGCGCTCAGGGCGGGCTCAGCCGCGAGGCGAAGGGCTGCGAGGTCTCGAGCAACGATGTGAGCTCCGTCGCCGGACACGGGCGGGCAAAGTAGTAGAGCACGCCCACGACCTCGGCGGCGGCGAGATCGGAAAGACCAGTGCCGTGCGCAGCCCCACCGCTGCCATCGCGCTGCCGCGGGGCAACGTGCTGTTCAGATCGTCATCGCCGGACAGCCACAGCGGCATACCTTCGGCCAGAAAGCGCGCTTCCCGATGCCCGGTGAACAGCTGCGGGTAGCGCTGGGCGAACAGAGGCATCGCGCTGCGCCCGAACCAACGCACCACGTCGTCGGGTGGCGTGTCCAGCGCCTCGGAGGCCGCCGCGACCAGCATGAAGAGCTGCTCGTCGGGATAGCTGCCCAGCGAGGTGTAGACGCCATCCAGGCCGGCGGCGTCGAGCACCTGCTCCCAGCTCTGTTCACCGTGCTCGTCGATGACGGTCTGCTCCAGCAGCTGGAAGACGATTCCCTTCACCAGCGCACCGTACACGTTGGCCTCCCCGGCTCGAGCGAGGGTGAAAGCGCTGCTCAGACCCCCTTGCCACCCGCGCGCAGCCTATAGCGCAGGAACAGGTGGTCATGGCACTCGAGCAGCCAGGTGAGCTCCATGTCGACGGGCTCGGGCAGCGGGGCGCCCTCGACGATGGTGAGCGGTGTCGACCCCCCGGCGAGCTTGGGAGACACCGACAGGAAGAGCTCGTCCACCAGTCCCTCGGCGAGCAGCGCGGCGTTGAGGCTGGGGCCGCCCTCGCACAGGATGGTTCTCACGCCCAGCTCTGAGCGCAGCCGGGCGAGCATCGCCGACAGGTCAAGGGTCGTCCCGCCGCTCGCACGCAGGTATTGCAGGCGTGCGGCTGCGCCGGCGATCTCGCGCTCGGACGCGGTGAGGAGGGCCGCCGTGGAATCTGGGTCACCCAGCAGGGGAACGGCCCGGAGCGGAAGGTCCAGGCTGGCGCTGACGATGATGGCCAGCGGATCGGCACTCAGCCCGTTGCCCTCGCGCAGCGCTCGCAGGTCCGGGTTACCCACCAGCCGCCCGTAATGCTCGACGCGGGCCGTGCCCGCCCCGACCATTACCGCGTCGAAGCGGGTCCGCAGGTGGTGGAAGAGCTCGCGGTCGGCGCGGTTGCCGATCAGCGCGGTGCGTCCGGCGAGCGTGGCGCGTCCGTCGGCCGTGCACACCATGTTCAGCGCGACGTGCGGACGATCGGCCTGAGCGTCGGCCCGCGGGTTGACGCTGCGCACGGCCTCGGCCGCGGAGAGCGTCTCAGGGTCTGGGAGAAGGCGCGCAAACAGCGCGGGGCCGGAGTCGCCGCTTGTCACCTAGCGAATTGTGATGCGCCGGCCTCTGCTCGGTCGGGGCGGGCGCCGGGGGTGCGCCCGTGCGTGACGGCGGCGTGCGCGCCGGGCCGGTGAGGCGCAGGCGCGATAGGTGCGCCGGGCGCGCAGGACCACGGTGTGCCCATGCACGCGCAGGCGCGCGATCACGGTAAGCGAGACGCGTGCGCCGGGCAACCCACGCAGCGTCAGGGTGGCGCGCAGACGCCGGCCCAGGCGCACCGGGATGCGCCTGGCGCCCACCCTCACCGAGATTCCGAGCAGCCTCACCCCATGGCGGCGGGCGAGATGCAGCGCGATGCGCCGGTGGCTCAAGCACGACTGCGCGGAGGGGAGGCGCAGCGTGGTCCCGCCCGCGAGCACGACGCTCGCGGTGCCCGACGAGCCGGTGTCGGAGCCGCCCACCCCGCCGCGCGGGCCGGCCGCCTGGGCGGTGCTCGGGCCGCCCAGGTTGTCGTACACCGAGGTGTACACGCGCCGATCGGCGCCGCCACAACCGCCGGCCAGGAGCACCCCGGCGGTGGTCTGATCGACGCCCGCGGCCGCCCTTCCGTCGTAGTCCAGCACCGAGGTCGCCATGGCGTCAAAGCTCACCCCCGGGGGCGGCTGGGCACCTGCGAACAGGTAGAGCTGACCGGCGCCCGCCGCGAAGCTCGTGGACCCGGGGGGCAGCACCCAGACCCCCACGGCCCCGTGCAGCGGGCTGCGATCCAGGGTGCCGTCCGCGTTGATGTAGCGCCCGTTGAGGATCTGCGCGCAGGCATCGGGCGTGCTCTGCAGGAGCGCCTCGGTGGCCCGCGAGGCGGTCAGGTCGGCGAATGGACCCACCGCCTCACTGTCGTCGGAGTGGTGCTGGCCGAAGCGGTCGTTGTCCGAGTGCGCCGTGCTCATCTGCCACGTACGCCACGGGTCGCTGGTCGACTCGGTGGCGGCGCAGTGGCCCATCATGTCGTCCTGCACGCAGCCTCCCACGAAGTTGCCGGGGGGCATGAGGTAGCCGACCATGTCCTGGGACAGCCCGAGGTAGAAGCGATGCGGGGCCGACATCTGCGCCGACAGCCATGGCGTCATCGGCTGCCCGTCGAAGGCCATGTCGCCCGGCCCGAACGGCCCGCGGATCGTGGTCTGAGGAAAGGTCTCTCCGGGCAGGGTGATCATCTGCGCGTCGGCGATGCGCACCACCGAGACCTGGGTGGTGATGGCGTCGCCGGCGGCCACGGTGGAGACGGGCGACGGGCCGGTCGGGGTGTCCTTGTAGACGGGACGGTCGGGGAACAGGCCGCTGTTGCCGGCGGCCAGGAACTCGGCGTTGTTGTTCAGGGGCAGGTCGAGGTCGGGGGAGGTGGCGGCGCTCAGGCTGTCGTCGTGGCTGATCGGCGCGCCGTGCAGGGCCCCCAGGGCGTCGTCGTGCAGGTACTGGCCGATGAGCTGGGCGCGCCTGAGCTGGTCGACGGTCTGGGGGGCCACGCCGGCGGGCGGCTGCTCCACCGTGCGGCCGCAGTCGCCCAGGGCCTTGACGTCGTTGGTCGCCGGCGCGTGGGCGCCGGGGCCCACCGCCGGGGTGCGGCTCACGTGTGTGCCGGGCGGAAAGACCACCGGCATCTCCACGCTGCCGTTGGGGCCGACCATGGCCATGGCCACGCCGCCGACGCTGTTCTCGATGTCGGCGCGGAAGTATCCCGTCCAGTCGGCGGCCATCACCCGGCTGTAGTAGCCGCGCTGGTCGTGGCTGTCGGGCGGGGCCATCGCTGCGAAGTTGGGCGGGGTGCCGCTGAAGCCGAGGTCCTCATTGTGGATGCCGTACTCGAGGATCGTGGCCAGGACGCTGTGGTTGGGATCGGAGGCGTCGCGGGCCTGGAGCAGATGCACGTGATGGTCGGGCAGGAACGGATAGGAGGAGAAGCAGGAAAGGAAGTTGGAGGGGTCCGGGGCCTCGGTGATCGCGAGCTGCGCGGGCTTTGGCTGCGCAGCGGCCTGCTCGATGGCCTGGGTCACCTTTTTCACGAAGAAGTCCATGTACAGGTGGTTGACCCCGGGTGTGGTGGCCGTGGGTCCCCAGATGCCGATCGGGTCGGGCGCGGACTCGTTGTGGGTCGAGGAGATGACGATCTGCATGTCCTTCAGCTCAGGATGCTCCTGGGCCACGAGGTGGCGGATGCGATCGAAGTCCGAGCGAAACGTTCCGATGCTGTCCACCGCGACCAGGGCGACCCGCTTGCCGCCACGTTGGAAGACCACCGCCTGGGCGCCGAGGTGGTCACCAGGCAGCAGCGCCTTGGCCACGCGGTTCGAGGTGGTGCCTCCGGCGAGGTACATGCCCTCGTAGCGGTTGGTCGGGACGACCAGGTGCCCGTACTCCGGGTCCAGAAAGGGTGCGGGGGAGAGCTTGCAGAAGTGCTCACCGACACCGTCGAGTGCGGTGGGGTCGTACTCGTCGGGCGGCGAGCCGGGCTCCACGTGGTAGAGGTCCTCGTAGTCGAAGTAGCGCTTCCCGTCGAAGTACTGCTGCGGGGTCGTCCCGGGCGCAGCGCCCGGAGTCGCGCACGCGGCCAGCACGCTGGCGGCCGGCAGGGGCGCGTTGCCGTCGGGATAGAACGCCGGCGTGAGGTCGACCTTGGCCGCGCCCACGCTCAGACCGGCCGCGCGGGCGCTGCCCGCGCCGAGCAGCCCGACGGCCAGAGCCCCGACCACCAACAGCGCCATCCACCGCAACACGCCCATCAACCCCCTCACGCCTCCCCCGCTGCCCGCTTCCCACTGAGACGGAACCTACCAGCCCCGCGGCGCGGCGCGCGGCACCTGCCCGTGCCGGAGTCATACCCCGCGAGCAGCCATCATGGGCCCCGATGTGGTGGCGCAGTCGTTCAGCGATGTTCCTGGGGGCCGAGCGGCCCTCACGCCTGACCGGGCTGGCCGTCGCGGTCGCCTCCATCGCCGTGGCCACCGCGGTGATCTATCCCCTGGAGCACGTCGCTCCGGTGATCTCGCTTGGCGTCGTGTACCTGGTGGCCGTGGTCGTCGTTTCCGTGTTCTGGGGGCTGGCGCTCGGTGTGGCCACAGCGGTGGCCAGCACCGTCGCCTTCAACTTCTTTCACCTGCCGCCGGTCGGCACGCTGACCCTGGCCGACCGGCGCAACTGGGTGGCGCTGGTGGCGCTGCTCGTCGTCGCCGGGGCCACCGGCCTGGTCGCCGACGTGGCGCGCAGTCGAGCCGAGGAGGCCGACCGGCGTCGCCGCGAGGCTGATCTCGCCGCGATGCTGGCGCGTGTGCTGCTGAGCGCGACCCGTCTTGAGGATGCCCTGCCCGTGGCCGCGCAGCGCGTGGCCGCCGCCGTGGGTGTGTCCTCCGCGGCGATCGAGCTACGTGAGGTGGAGGCCGACGAGCGACGCACGGCATACGTGCTCGAGAGCGGCGGGACGCGGGTGGGCACGCTGCGGTTGGGCGCTTCGCTCGGTGACGCCGAGCGGGCGCGCGCCGAGCAGATCGTCCCGGCGCTGGGATCGATCCTCGGTGCCGCCCGCGACCGGGCCGAGCTGCAGCGCGAGGTGGTCGAGACGGCGGCGCTGCGGCGCAGCGACGAGATGAAGACGGCGGTGCTGCGGTCGGTCTCCCATGACCTGCGCACGCCGGTGACCGCGATCCTGACCGCGGCCGGGGCACTGGATCGATCCACGCCGGACCCCGAGAGCATCGCCGAGGTCCGCGAGGTGGTCCTCGAGTCGGGCACGCGGCTGTGGCGGCTGATCGAGAAGCTGCTCGACCTGTCGCTGCTGGAGGCCGGGCACCTCGAGCCGCGCCAGGCCTCCTACTCGCTGGAGGAGGTCCTGCACGAGGCCATCGAGCAGGTGCAGGCAAACGAGGCGACCTTCGTCGCCTCGCTCCAGGAAGGGCTGCCGCTGCTGCGCGGCGACGCCGGGCAGCTCGAGCGGGCGTTCGTGAACGTGCTGGAGAACGCCGCGCGCTACTCCGACGGCCAGCCCGTCTCGGTCCGCGCGCGGGCGGTCGGCGAGAGGATCCGGGTGCGCATCGTCGATCGGGGTCCCGGCATCGCCCCCAGCGAGCACGAGCGCGTCTTCTTGCCTTTCTATCGCGCAGCGTCGCAGGCCGAGGCCCGCCAGGGCTCCGGATTGGGACTGGCCATCGCCAAGGGGTTCGTCGAGGTCAACGGCGGCCACATCGCGGTGGAGTCCCTGCCCGGGCAGGGAGCGAGCTTCGTGGTCGAGTTCCCCCTGCCCGCCCCGAGCGTCGGCTACGGGGCCGGGCCGGGGATCGGCGACGGGGCGGCGCAGCCGGTGCCGACCAGCGGCAAGCCCGTCGGCGACGAGTCCGCACCGCAGGCGCAAACCGGGGGCAAGCCCGTCGGCGAAGAGGTCGGCGGCTGATGGCCGGCGAACGCATCCTGGTCTGTGACGACGACCCGCAGATCCGTCGCGCGCTGACCCTCATCCTGCGCAACGCCGGCTATGAGGTCCTGGTCACCGCCACCGGCGAGGAGGCGCTCAACCAGGCGGCGCTCGCCGGCCCGCACGCCGCTGTCCTGGACCTGATGCTCCCCGACACGCCCGGCATCGAGGTGTGCCGGCGTCTGCGCGAGTGGAGTGACATGCCGATCCTTGTGCTCTCGGCGATGGCCGACGAGGCCACCAAGATCGAGGCGCTGCACGGGGGGGCCGACGACTACGTGACCAAGCCCTTCGGTCCGGGCGAGCTCGTGGCCCGCGTGCGGGCGGCGCTGCGCCGCGCCGGACGCTCCACGCCCGAACCGCGCGTGGAGGCCGACGGGCTGGTGGTCGATCTCGCCGCCCACGCGGTCTGGCTGGACGGGGAAGAGGTGCGCCTCACGCCGATCGAGTTCTCGCTCCTGCGTGTGCTGGTCTCAAACCGGGGACTGTTGATGACCCACCGCCAGCTGCTCGTGGAGGTGTGGGGGCCCGAGTACGCAGACGCGTCGCCGCTGCTGCGCACCCACATCGCCAACCTGCGCCGCAAGCTGCACAGAGACGCGGGGCGCCCGGCGTTCATCCGCACCGACTCGGGCATCGGGTACCGCTTCAGCGCGTAGCGCATCCCGTCGCGGCGGATCTTCACGAAATCTCCACGCCTGGCCCGCGCTTCTTGACGTGAGCTTGACGGGCCGCGACCTAGCGTGCCCAGCATGGACCTGATCGCCATCGCCCTGGGCATCCTCATGTTCGCGATCCTGCTCGCGCTGATCGAGGGCATCGACCGCGTATGACCCCGGCGCTCGTCCTCGGGGCCTTTGTCGGCGGGATGAGCGGCGCCGACTTCATCGGACTCGTCGTGTCGGTCATGGTGATCCTCTATCTCCTCTATGCGCTCCTGCGCGGGGAGCGCTTCTAGGCCATGACCGTTGGCGGCTGGGCGCAGATCGTCCTCTTCGTGGTGGTCCTGCTGGCGGTGGCCGTCCCGCTGGGTAACTACATGGCCCGCGTGTACAGCGGCGAGACCGTGCTGCTCAGCCGCCTGGTCGGCCGACCGGAGCGCTGGCTGTATTCGCTGGTGCGTGTCGACGTGCGGCGCGGCCAGGATTGGAAGTCCTACGCCCGCAGCCTGATCATCTTCTCGCTCACCGGATGGCTGCTGCTCTACCTCATCCTGCGCACCCAGGACGTCCACCCGTGGAACGCCTACGCGGGAACCAAGTTTCACTCCGGGACGTGGGATCTCACCTTCAACACGGTCTCATCGTTTCTGACCAACACCAACTGGCAGTACTACGGGGGCGAGAGCACCCTTACCTACTTCAGCCAGATGGTGGGGCTGACGGTGCAGAACTTTCTCTCCGCCGCGGTGGGCATCGTCGTGGCCGTCGCCCTGATCCGCGGGATCGCCGGGCGCAGCGGCAAGAGCCTGGGCAACTTCTGGCAGGACCTGATCCGCACGCTTCTCTACGTGCTGGTGCCGATCGCCTTCGTCGCGGCGCTGGTGCTGGCCTCCCAGGGCGTGTTGCAGAACCTCGCCCACTACCTCAGCGTCACCGGTCCTACCGGGCTGAGCCAGAGCGTCGCCCAGGGGCCGGTCGCCTCCCAGGAAGCGATCAAGATGCTCGGCACCAACGGCGGCGGTTTCTTCAACGTCAACTCGGCCATGCCGTTCGAGAACCCCAACGGGTTCACCAACTTCTTCGAGATGGTGCTGGTGCTGATGATCCCGGTGGGCCTGGTCGTCACCTACGGGCGCATGGTCGGGGGCCGCCGCCAGGGCTGGGCGATCCTGGCCACCATGTTCACCCTGTTCACCGTCGCCGTGGTGGTCGCCTACGCATCCGAGGCCCACGGCTCAGCCGCCCAGCACGCCGCCGGCCTGCACACCCACGTGATGAGCGGGTCCACGGGCGGCAACCTGGAGGGTAAGGAGCAGCGCTTTGGCATCACCGGGTCCGCGCTCTTCGATGTGGTGACCACGGTCACCTCCTGTGGCGCGGTCAACTCGTCGCTCGAGTCCTTCACCGGACTCGGCGGAGCGATCCCGTTCGCCAACCTGTCGGCCAGCGAGGTCATCTTCGGCGGGGTGGGCACCGGGCTGTACTCGATCCTGCTCTACGTGCTGCTCGCCGTGTTCATCGGCGGGCTGATGGTCGGGCGCACGCCCGAGCTGCTGGGCAAGAAGATCGAGGCGCGCGAGATCAAGCTCGTCACCCTGGGCCTGCTCGTCACGCCGCTCAGCGCGCTGTTCTCAACCGCGCTGGCCACCGCGTCGCACAGCGGCCGGGCCTCGATCTCCACCCCGGCGACCGGTCCCCAGGGCTTCTCGGAGACCTTCTACGCGTACCTCTCGCAGGCCAACAACAACGGCTCCGCCTTTGCCGGCTACACCGGGTACATCCAGCCCAACGCCGGGAACCTCGGCGCCCACGGCGTGCACTTCGCCGACCTGCTCGGCGGCTTCACCATGGTCTTCGCGCGCTACGCGCCGATCCTGTTCGCCCTGGCGGTGGCCGGAACCCTGGCCGGCAAGCGGGTGTCCCCGGCCGGTCTGGGCACCATGCGCACCGACAACGCCACCTTCGTGGTGCTGCTCATCGGCGTGATCATCCTGGTCGGCGCGCTGACCTTCTTCCCGGCCCTGTTGCTCGGGCCCATCGTCCAGGCCCTGACCGGGCACCTCTATTAGGAGACCACGAGTGCGCCGCGACATCCTTACCTCCGCGATCACCGTCGTCGTCTTCACCGTGCTGCTCGGGCTGGTCTATCCGCTCGTGGTCACCGGGATCAGCCAGGTCGCGTTCTCTCACCGCGCCAACGGCTCGCAGATCAAGGTGAACGGCAAGCTCGTGGGCTCAGAGCTCATCGGTCAGGCGTTTGCCGACCAGGTGGTAAAGGGGGGCAAGCCCCAGGTGGACAAGATGAACAACCCGGTGAGCAACCCGGACCCGAAGTACTTCCAGAGCCGCCCGTCGGCAACGGTGCCGGCCTATAACGCCGCGGGCACCGCATTCTCGAACCTGGGGCCCAACAGCGTGGCCACCCAGCAGGCGATCGCCGCCAACGTCCAGACCTACCTGGGCCTGGAGAGGCCCTACGTGCCGGGCCTGACCGTGGGGCGCATACCGGTGGACGCGGTCAACAGCTCGGCGTCGGGCGTGGACCCGGAGATCTCGGTGGCCAACGCCGACATCCAGGCCCACCGCCTCGCCGCCGTGCGCCACCTGCCCCTCGGCCTCCTGATGAGCCTGATCGCCAAGTACACCCGCGGGCGCTCGCTGGGCATCTTCGGAGAGCCCGGGGTCAACGCTCTGCAGCTCAACCTCGCGCTGGACCGGGCCAGCGGAGCTCACTGATGTCCGTCGCCACCAGCTCTGAGCGCAAGTCGGCGTCCCCTTTTCAGCGCGACATCGTCAGGCGCGCGCTGATCGACAGCTTCGTCAAGCTCGACCCGCGCGTGCAAGTGCGCAACCCGGTCATGTTCGTGGTCGAGATCGGAGCGCTCATCACCACGATCGCCTGGCTCATCCAGGCCTTCGGCGGCAAGCCCCTCGGGGGCGGTAGCGAGCCGGCCTGGTTCACGCTGACCGTCGCGGTCTGGCTGTGGCTGACCGTGGTCTTCGCCAACATGGCCGAGGCGTTCGCCGAGGGCCGCGGCCGGGCCCAGGCCGACACCTTGCGTGCCATGCGCCAGGAGACCCAGGCAATGATGGCCGACGGCGCCACCAAGCCCGCGTCAGAGCTCGTGCGTGGCGACATTGTGGTCGTGCAGGCCGGGGAGGTGATTCCCGGTGACGGCACTGTGACCGAGGGTATCGCCACGGTGGACGAGTCGGCCATCACGGGTGAATCTGCCCCGGTCATCCGCGAGTCCGGCGGTGATCGCAGCGCGGTGACCGGCGGCACGCGGGTCACCTCCGATCGCCTGGTGGTGGAGATCACCCAGGAGCCCGGTCAGTCCTTCGTCGAGCGCATGATCGCGCTCGTCGAGGGCGCCGCGCGGCGCAAGACCCC
>JAABUQ010006459.1_pt1 | contig 17774 bp, 21 predicted proteins | sample 5560001 | NCBI WGS metagenome assembly JAABUQ01 (sample SAMN10711888, study PRJNA513371) | rock metagenome | isolation source: Antarctica rocks | place: Antarctica: Victoria Land, Finger Mt nord | collected 2015-12-18
CCTACCCACACCCGCTCACCCCCCCTCCCACCAAAAATTACCCCCACTTACACACCACACCCTCCACAGCCCCTCCAACCACCACCCTCCAGCACACAACAAACTCACCCCCACCACCCTCGCCCAACACCCCAACGTCCCGCAGCAGCAGCTTCTCATCTGGAAGAAGCAGACTAAAAGAGAGGAGGAGATTTTGCTGGGGGTGGGAGTGTCGAGGACAGTGGCGAAGACGGGGAGGTGGTTGGAGGGGATTGAGGGGCGGATCCAAGACCAAGGTAAAGGGGATAGCAGGGAGGAGAAGGGGAGGGGGGATAGAGGGGATTTTAAGGGAAAGGAGGGGAAGGAGGAGGGGAAAGGGAACGGGAAAGGGATGGGAAAGGGGAAAAGAGAAGGGAAGTAAATGTGATAGCAACATAAGGTAGTCTAGTATGGTGTCAAAGGATTGTATTTCTAGAAGTCTTTGACCGCGAGATGGACTTGCGGGCAAATTAGGACCAGGAGACGGTTAGATATTTTAAGTAGACTAATTGCCAACTAATCTAATAGTCTAACCTGCCTACCAAAAACATTTGCAATAGACCAAAGAAGCGACATTAAAAGCGAGAAGGGAATGAAAAGCATCCAAAATGGGAAGGGGAAAAGGAAACTAGGGATAGGGAAAAGAAATGGAAAAACGAAAGCGAAAGGAAAGGAGAGAAAAAAAAAGAAAGGCAAAAAAGAAAGGTAAAAAAAGAAGAAAAAAGGAAGAGACGAAAAGGGGATAGAAGGGGGGAGGAAAGAAAAGGAAAAAAAGAAGGGACAAGAAGGAAGGAATCTGTCAGGGAAAAGTAAGAAGGGGGTAATAAAAGGAAAAGGCAAAGGGGAAAGGAAGGGGGGGGAATAAAGGAGAAGGAAAGCGGAAAGGGAAATAAAGAGGAAAGGGACGGGAAAGGAAAAGAAAAGGTAAATTAGGAAAAGAAGAGAAGGGAAGAGAAAAAGGGAATGGAAAAAAGGGAGGGAGGGGGAAAAGGAAGGAGAAGAAGGAGAAGGAGGAAGAGAAGAAGAAATAAGAGGAGAAATAGGAGGGGAAGGAGAAGTAGAAGGGAAAAGGAAAGGGGAAGGGGAATAACGGGGGCGGACAAGGGGAAGGGAAAAATGGAAGAGAAAAAGAAGGATGGAAATCGAGGTGCGCTAGGGGGCGCAAGGGAAGGATAGAAATGGAGGTGGATTAGGCGGCGGAAGGGAAAATGGAAAGGGAAACGAAATGGAAACAGAGAAAGGAAAAAGGTACACGACCCCCAGTAACATAGGCAAGACCCCCTCGGAAGGAAACGTAGAGGCTCGGTACAGCTTTGGAAGTCTACCCTTATATCCTCTTCACGACTCCCATACTGTCATATCCAGCTTTTTGTACTATGTAGTAGTACTCACCCAACCGCTTCCCATGCCAAGGAACGTTCAAAAAGATATCGATTATGTAGATTCTACATATCCACTTCCGCGACTTCATTATTCATCATCAAATCGGCACTCTGTGGTTTTCCTGTGCTTTCACCATTGGTTTTTATTGTTGCTGCTCTTACGGAGATTCCGGTAGCGGTATGTCTTCCGGTGCGAGCTTGCGAGGCGGAGAGAGGATCAACAATACATGCCGAGATCGGGGAAAGTCGTTCAAGATCTTTCGCTCCTCCTCGTCCAGTTTTACGACCTGGCTTACTCAGCGGGAGCGAAGCTCTTCTCTATACCGGATGATTGTTCTTGTTCTTACGGAGATTCCGGTAATGGTATGTCCTCTGGTCGGAGCTTGCGAGGCGAGGAAAGGATCAGTAAAACGTCCCGAGATCGGGAAAAGTCATTCGGGATAGTTGGATCTTCCACGCCCAATATCACAATCTGGCGAACCAATCGGAAGCCGTGCTCCTCTCTGTGTTGAATGAGCATCGTCACAATGCTTTGAGGAGGACCAGAACGTCCCGAGATTGCGAGAAGTCGTTCCAGATCTCTTGCTCTTCTTCAAGTATCACAACCTGGTTCACCAGGCGGAAGCCGTGCTCCTCTTTGTATTGCTTAAGTATCGTCATAACGCCTAGAGGATGACCAGAATGCCGCGAGATTGCAAGAAGTCGTTCAGGATTGCTGGCTCCTTTGCATTCAATATCACAATCTGGCTTACCAACCGGAAGCCGTGCTCTTCTTTATGCTGATTCCAGCATCGTCCAGCATCGTCATTATACTGCCGCCATTCGGAGATCCTAAAAAAGTGAAGATGCCGTGGTCTTCTTTGTGCTGGTTCAGCATTGTCATAATACTTCCTTCCGCCAATTGGGGATTCCAAAAATGCGAAGAAACCTTCGTCACCCTCCCTATAAACCCGTCTTCCAGTCTCCTCGTTCCTCTCAAATGACGATGACGTCCTGGCAGCGTGCCGAATTAACATTTTCGTATCGTTGTTCCGAACACAGAGGCAGCCAATGTACGCCAAATTGGAAGGTATTACCTTCTCCATTTATGCGGCCAGGAGCTGGATTTGCCGGCAGATTTCCGAGGAGAAGATCTTGGCTGTTGGTAGTTCGTCCTGGCAACGTGCCACATTCTCACCTTGGTGTTGTTGTTCATGACCCGAATGCATCCAATAAATGCCAAATTGGAAAGTTATTCCCTTCTCCATTTCTACGGCCAGGAGCCAGCTCTGCCAGCAGATTTCCGAGGAGAAGAATTTAGCTATTGATGGTTTGTCCTGGCAGGGTGCCAAATTACCATCTTGGTGTCGTTGTCAATTATACAGAGCTTACCAACGGGAGCCGTGTTCGTCTTTGTGTTGGTTAAGCATTGCCACAATGCTTCCGCTGTTCGGCGGTCCTGAAAGGGCGAAGGAACGTACTTGGTGTCGTTGTTCATGACACAAAGCCAGCCATATGCCCCAGATTGGAAGGCTCGAAGGTTTCACATTCTCCACTTTTGCGGCCAGGAGCCGGTTTTGCCAGGAGATTTCCGAGAAGAATTTGGTCGTTGGTGGTTCCGTAAGGCCGTACGCTTTGTGATTTCCAAGCGCAACATCAAGCCGCCTCTGGCATTATGCCAGTTCAGAGAGCAATATTGTCCTCATGACCTTGACGCGTGATTTCAGTATAACAAAAGCTTAGCCCGTAAGGGCCATTATCAGATACCGTTCGAATTATCCCGGCACCATTTCTTTTACGGCTCCTGGGTGAAGTTCTCCACTTTCCACTCTATACATGTCTGTTATAGCCCTTTGCTCTATATCATGATTGAAGTCGAGGTCTTTTAATTCGGCGTATTTCCTAACCTCCCTTTCTACATATTGTTTATAATATTCATGCAGCTCTTCTCCCTCCAATGGTGCTTCTGCGCTTGCTGGATCTATTTCTGGAAGAATGATGGGACGGGTATAGTTCGTCCTGGCATTGGTGCTCGACATAATGCTGATGCTGACGCTGATAGCTGCTGTTGCTGCCGCTGCTAACGCTCAGCAAGAGGAAGAGGAATTGGAGAGGGCACCGGATGCAGCAGAGGCAGAGGAGAGGAGGACGCGGACAGCTGATGAAGAATGACGCGGAAAGTTCTTCGATGCTTTGATTGTCTATAATAGATTAGCGTACTGCGAAGCTTCAAGAACGGCTACGGATGAAGGTCAAAGAGAAAGGAAGCTCGACGTCTCCAATCATGTACACTAGGGACGAGTCTGAAGGTAGTACATAGGGCTTAGGGAACGAAACAGGCGGGAGCTGAAGATACTGTAGATTATAAAAACCTGTCGTACCTTGTGGCCTGTATCAATTATTTATATAGATCTCAGGGGGCGGAAAAACCGCTGCTCTGGCTTTTTACGATGAAACAGGCTCACCCGCTTCTGGTGCCAATGGTGTTTTAGACGAGAATGATCAAGTATGAACAGTCAATCTCCAGATGACCGCGAGTTGAAAGAAATTTCAAGCCAGAGAATGGTATCCATAGAAAAATTCGACCAGTATTCGTGGCCATTGGGAATGACAAGTGACTCTTCGTTTGTGCTCCATCGGGTGATGGACTGCGGGGGATAACATCGAGGTCGATAGGATTGTTGCGTTATATGTGTAAGAGCTCAAGCTGACGGTCGCTCCCTAGGTGGACCCTGCATTGGGTGGAATGATCGTACCAAGGGGGGCCTGAGGGCTTGTGCGGAAGCCACGGCGGTAAGATTCTCGATGCGAAGGTTGTGCTGCTTAAACTTTCTGCTCCTCTGCCTCTGAGAATGCGGGTCCAAAGACCGGGCTGGGTCCTCTTTCCTCGAGTCCGTTCAACAGACTGAAACCGTCGCTTGGACGAATGTAGAGGTCGATTCAAGATCTCAACTTGCGACGCTTTTTCTAGTACCACCGAGTCCATTTCTCTTGCTGAGGTCGATGGTCTTCGATGCATTTCTATGTGCATCATTTTTTCAATGTCTCACCAAGGGTCGCATTAGAGGTCGTGGGATATGATGAGGCGTGTAGAACGGGAGGAGGCTTGGAGCAGCCATGCACTAATCTCTGTGTCTTCGCCATACAGACCAGAACTCTTCCTCTTCACGTCGGCGAATACGTCGCCAAGACTTCCTCAAGCTTAGCTAGCGAGAGCGGCTTTGGAAGGAAATCATCAGCACCGGCCGCTTTGAAAAGCGCCCGTGCCTCGTTGTTGACAGCCGCTGTAACGGCGATGATAGGTCTTCTGCGAGAGAGTATCCCGGCTGCTTCCATCGCTCGGATTTCTTTTGTCGCTGTGACGCCGTCTTTGCGAGGCATAGATTGATCCATTAGTATCACATCGATAGTTGCGTCGAGCTTCTTGATTTGCTCCACAGCTTCTTCTCCGTCGTCTGCGAGTTTCACTTCGTATTTCAGCGATGCGAGCATCTTTCTACCAAGTTTTTGATTGATCTGGGACTCGTCCGTTAGTAGGAGTCGAAGAATTTTCATGGGGAGTGGTGGACGTGTATTACCGGGTTATCCTCGACCAACAGGACCACAATGCCCTTTGCTATCGGCTCTTCCGGATGCTCTTGTGTTTGATGATCTACAATACCAACTTTTGGTGCGAACCTGACTGTTCTAGCAACGTTGCCCCTGCGAGATGGATCCGTCGCAGCAGCGACACGTTGCTGGAAGGTATGCCATATCAGAGGCTTCTGGAGTGGAACAAAATTTGGCGCTGACAGTATTCCTGGAATTCGTTCTAAAGCCTCTTGCGTGTCGTACGGAACTAAGACCACCCATTGCTCTTGATCAAGAAGCTGCTGGAGGTGCGCCGGGTTGTCCTCCAGGAAGTTTAGGTCTGCCCAAATGTATTTCCAATCGCAGTCCAAGAGACCAGAGATTTCATTGACCATCGTGACTTCGAACCCATACTTCTCCCAAGCTAAACACAATCCCTCCAAACATCGCGGGTTGCCATCATGGAAGATAGCAATTTTTTGTAAAGGCTCCGAAGACGACAAGGCGCTTTGAGGCATGCTCGATGACTGCATGGGGATTGTAATAGTGAACGTACTACCAGTCTCTCCTGGCTCGACTTCCTCAGCTTCCGGGTGCTTGCTTTGTACTTCGATGGTGCCCTGCATCCTGTGCAACAGGCCTAAGGTGATGCTCAGTCCGAGGCCTGTCCCTCTTTGCGAACCTCTAGTCTGAGCTTGCTTGAAAGGCTCAAACAATTGAGGCAAGAAAGATGGTGGCACTCCAGACCCCGTATCTCTAACCATGGCGATGAGTTTGCCGGCGTCGATCTCAACGAGCAGCAAAATGTACCCTGATCTCGTGAATTTGATTGCGTTAGAGAGTAGATTCATAAGGATTCGATGAATGTACGTCTCGTCCAAGTAGAGAGATTGTGGTACGCTGGGCGCAACCATAACCATTAGAGCAACCTCGGCTTCGTCATCTCTGTTCGGCAAAAGGACTAGAATTGATTCACAAACGGTCCGCATGTCGAGAGCTACAGGTCGACAGGGGGTCTCACCATCTCGTTCCAGCTTTGACCAATCCAACACATTATTCGTGACTGTGGAGAGGTCAGTGACATCGTGGAAGCAAGAGATCACCGATAGACGAACTTAGCGAGAGTGTCTTTGTGGCACGTTGAATCGCAAAAAGTAGGATATGGCCTTCTTCGGTCAATTCGGTCCGGGCTAGTAGGTCGGCGTATCCTGTCAAGTGGTGGAGCGGTGTTCGTATCTCATGAGAAGCCGACGCAATAAAGTCACTTCTAGCTACCGCAGCAGCCTCTGCATTCTCTTTCTGGGCCATGGTCCGCCACAGCTTCTTCCTGGTAGTTACAATCTCAGCTAACTTGTTGCGCGAGACAGTGGCAACATGAGCCAGGAGACCATTAGCTGCCATGCATGTTATGATAGCGACACTGACAATAGCAACCGCCAATTCAGGCGGATAGCCTGCATCTTCGGATTTCTTGGCGTAGGACCAGAATGTGACGGCTCGCATTCCTTTGAAAGATCAACTTCGGCTTCAAAGAAAACAACGGAGCGTACGTACCGGTGAAATGCATTGCCGCAACGCCCGTGCTCGCGACAACGGAAAAGAGGCACTGCTGGGCCAAGTTTGTCTCTATCTGTGACATCAAAATGCAGCCTACAAGGCAGACAATCCAGCTGATCAAAGCCGAAAGAATCACAAAAGCAGGGTCCAACGTAATGTGCCCATCTGGAATATGTAGCGCGGCGATGCCAACGTAATGCATGCTTGTGATGGCCAGAGACCAGAGGAAGCTTTTAACCATGTTTCTCATTGTACATCCTGTGCAAAGCGCCTCGCCCGTCGCGATGAAGGTATTCTTGGCCGGCGATGCGCCTCGATAAGCGATGTTCATGAGGTTACCGAGACCATACGAGCTAGAGCTCGATCCTATAAACGAGGACGACCTTCGCGAGGTGGAGCATTCACTTGATGATCTTCGACACGAGTCCGACGAGCGTTCTCGTCCACTTAGTCGTTTTGAAAGGATGGGTCGCAGATACGGCTCTGGCTCTGGTGTTAGGATTGGAACATCGCTTGGACGATTTGAAATGGCAGGTCGGAGGCGCGCCTCAGAGTCTTGCATCGCAACATTTTCATCTTCAGGCCGGGGTGATTCCGGTGGCGTATGGAGTCCAGCGACTGCGTTTCCATTCAACTCGACCGCCATTCCTTTGCAGGAGTCGACCTGCACTGACTCTTCCAAATCATCATCACGACCGCGCCAATCCCCGCCATCCTGCTCGATGTCTCCTAGTAGGGGTTTCGACGAGTTCTCCCGTGAAAGTGCACTTGGCCGGTCTGTGCGTGCTTTGGCAGCTCGGTTCCTCCTCCACGGCCGATACCCCTTTCGATGCTTTCTTGTGTACCTGGCCCACAGTAGATCTGACGCCAAGGAAGCAAATGTGAAAAAGACAGCTAGAGCAGAGCTCAGTAGCGTCAAAGGGACATCTATCCCGATTTTGAGATCAAGCTCGCAGGCGAGCACTGTGTGATTTCTGCGTCAGATTTACTCTTTCAGAATAGGAGAAGGAGAAAAGATAGCTTACTAGCAACGAAATGCAAGCACCAAATAGAGCAAAACCCGAATGTAAGACTCCCCAGTATCGTCCAAACAAGCACGCTCGAGAACCGCACCGACATCCTCGCCTGGCACATGAGCTGCGTCGAGGTAAACGCTCCCAGGAGCGAGATGGCAAGCGACGCCGTTATCATCCCTGCATTCCATTGCGGTTGGAGTTGGCGCAACTCTCTCTCCCCTGTTCCAGCCGCACTGAAAGCTATCTCCATGACGCCTCTCCTAGCCTAGGTCTCACGGCACGAGGATATTGCAATCCGGAAGGTATGAGTCTGTACGTGAGAGGCCGGCTACATTGGCACTGGAGAGCTGCCTTCCCACCTCATACTTTCTCCACCTCTTTCTCTGGTCGAGTTCTGTTGTGGGTTATGTGGTTCGAGGGGCTGTCAAGGGGGAGGAGCGAAGGATCGGCGCGATTCAGAGCTTCCGCGGTCATGCTCGGTCAGCTCTGAGGCGAGGTTGCGAGGGTATTGAGAGAGATGCGGGCATTGGGAGAGACCTGGGAGATGTAATTGGTGATTTGAGCCGGGGTAGTGACCAGTATATCCAAGTAGGCGTTGAAGGGAATTGGGGAGGAGAAGGTTGGGTAAGGACAGGGAAGGAGCTGATGGCCAGAGCGTTCGAATTTGCGATGCTCGGATGGCAAGTTTCTCGCTCCGCTTTCCGCGCGGGTAGTACCTTACCTTATCGGGTATGCTTAGATCTGGAATCATGCTCATAGCCCCACCCATGCCACTCAAGTATCTAGATATTCAAGTTAGTAGTAGTAGTGATATTAGTAGTCATGAGCTTTTGACAACGCCTTTTCAATCTCTACACCCTTTTGCCATATCGCGAAGGCAGTGAGAACGTCAATTGGCTCTCGAGCAAAGCACGATACATCCGAGGTATAATTAAAATACAACTGTTTACCTCGAAGCGATATCGGAGTCCGTACGCCAAACACAAACGCCAAGCCTCTCTCGCGCGGAGATGCCACATGCGACACCTAACACCCGTCCGTAGAAAGACGAACGCCCCAGATGCCGCTGAATCAAATGCTATAAAACCCTTTCCCATAATCGCTAGTGCTTTCAGATCCGAACATGCGATGAACACCGGTGCGTATGCTGTACACTTTTTCCTTTCCCAGTACAGCATTATTCATTTTGCTTCGGAGCCTCTTCAACGACAACGGCCCTCCCCTGCTCCAGCTTCATCTCCTCCTCTTCCTTCTCCAAAAGCGCCACCTGTTTTCTCCACAGCTTGTAGAATACCCTACTGCCGTGTAATTGGCAGAACGAGAAGGCAAGATGTAGGACCGGGGTCACGAGCTTGAACGGAAGCTGCCACTTCTGCCACAAGCTTCCGAAAAGATACATCACCACCGCCGTCTCGAAGAGCGTACCGCCAAACGTCGTGCAGGCCGAGATGAGAAACACTCGGGAGAGGAACCGGTGCGAGGTGGGAAAGACACGGTAGAGGACGATGGAGATGTGCGGGAGCATTTCGCATACGATGTCGAAGGCGCCCCAGACTGTGACCAAGATAAATTCGATGGTGGCGTCAGGCTCGCGGTCTAATGAAAGACTGATAGCGATGGCGGTTTGGCCGATGATGATCGTGCCGATATGATGCACGCTCGATATGGGGGAGACCCTGACTCGGTAGATCAACTCGAAGATGTACATGGCGAGCAGCATCTGGGTGCAGACCACCAATACATCGCCCAATCTGACCACCGAGCCCGGCGCGAAAGGTGTGTTGAGGGTGCCATATCTGAAGGCGACATCTATAAAAGGGTAGACGCCGACTATAAGGATGAGGAACTTGGTGGATCCGGCGATGTGGTGGTTGAGAAAACCACGTCGGTCACTATCATTGAGGGAGGTATATTTCTCCCGGTAGAACCGCCGAAGGATGAATGATTCAAGGACATATTGTTTTAAGAGGAAGAGGATGACTAAGACGATGGTGATTATGAGACCAGAGAAGGGTGCTAGTTTCGAGATCGGTGTCAAGGCGACGTTTTTGATGTGCTGGTCTCCTACGACCCACACGTGGGGTGCCACGGTGAAAGGAATGTGCAAAGATCGATGGCTGTTATGTGTCCAGCAGTATGTGAAGGGAGTGGCAGAGAAGAGAAGTTAAAAGGAGGAATCTTATTGACGATGCGTTCCAGAGGTTGGTCATGTCAGTCTTGGGCATAGGAATACGTCCAACCGCAGAATAAAGAGTGCCTGGTATGCCGTGGCTCGAGTTATGTTTTGCAATGACTGGTCAGACCGTTCAGCTCTTCCACTGACTCAGAGTATGCGACACTGATTCCTGGAACAGTCACGGCTGGACTTGGGGAGTATGGCGGATAATGTGAAAAACTCCATTGGACGGTTGGTCGAGCGGGCTTATAAGCACGGTTGAAGGGAAAGAAGTCTGGCTGAAACAAGGAGGGTGCAAAGAACAAACAGAACGAAGGACTGAAACGCGAGATGTAGAGGGATCAATGAAAGTATAAAGAGCAAGGAAAGATGATGAAAGAAGAGTGTGTGGTGTCAAATGATTGGAAGAGAAAATAATGCGCCTTGGGGCTGTAATACCTTAGGCTATTTCCCAGCCACAAGGCTTAGCTTGGATACATATCTTAGGTACGGATTATAAGGTAGGTAAGTAAGGTACGGTACGGAGGTAGATTAGCTCTGAAAAATAGTTTCACACTCAGCCTTCAGGGGCACACTCCTGCTCTAGAAGCACCTTTAGGGAACTTTGTAGGGGTGTAGGGGGGCTTAGACAGTAGATAATAATAATGCTTAGCTACTCTATTGTGTTGGCAAAGCCTGGGTTCTAGATTCCAGGCGCTTATTGCTCGTAAACTCCCCTGGACCTCATCTTTGAACCGCCGGGTCATGCCCTAAAACAACGCTGATACGAATCCTGAATCCTTCTTCTCAGTGAACAATCCCCCTTTCTCGTGCCAGAGGGCGATGCTGCGTGGAGTCAATTCACAGTCCTGCAGGATGTGAACCTAAGGTCGTAGTGGAAGATCAAACATTCCTTGGACTGCTGGTAGCCAATCTTGTGTTCGAGGGGTTGCAAACCTTTTTGGCCCGTTGCCCGTACTCCGTACCTCGTTGCTTCCATCCATGCTTTCCGACCATCCAGACCCTATCAATACCGACAGCCTCTATTCAAGCCCAGACTGTATCTCACCAACAGACAATCCAACACTCCAACCAAAACCTTAGATCTCAAGCCCCCCCCCCCCAAAAATCCAGCTAGAACCTATCGCAACAAAAAACAAACCTCCTAATCCCACACACAACCCCGCCCCCCTACCCTGCTCCCACCCCCACCTTCCCAAACCATGCCCCCCATCCGCCGCTACCTCCGCATCACAAAATACTCCGTCCTCGAATGCCGCATCTACCTCGACAACCCCGCCGACGCCCAACGCTGGCTGCTGAACCCCCGCGCCCCGGTCTTGCCTCGTGTGGTCGAGGCGGTGCGCCCGCTCGTGTTGCCGAAGCTGAGGGAGGAGAATGCGAGGGCGAAGAGTGGGAAGGGGGGGAAGAAGAGGGGGTGGAGGGATGTGGTTCGCGAGGGTAGGTCGCTTTAACCTGTTGTGTCGCTGGAGATGAACCGTGCTTCTGTTGGATTATGGGTGTTGCATTACTTGGTTGATGCTTGCTGATTATTATGGTGGGGAATAGATGATTTCGAAGTCGCTGTCTTCCTGACTGAGACCAGCTCTCGGCATTCTATCTTGCGTAAAGAGAAGAGGGCGAAAAGTGAGGCTGTGTCTAGATTAGGTACCGTTGGGGGAAAGATGACCGGGAGCAGAGATGCGCCTGTTGAGGTCGGGGGGGAGGCGCCTAGATTGTTGGGGGAGGAAGACAGCGAAGAGAAGATGAGGATGGCGGATCTGGCCTCTGCTACTGAGGAATGGGGGTCTAGGCTGGCCAAAGAGGACAGCGGAGAGGGGCTGTTTGTCTCTGATGGAGAGGACGAACAAGAAACGGCAGCTCATAAGAGGGACAAAGAGCCTTCATTCGGGCAAGGCGAGGAGGGGGATGACAAAAAGAAGATGCTGCTGAACACCACGTATGATGGTTTCAGCATCTACGGTCGCATTCTGTGTCTGGTTGTCAAAAGGAGGGGGACTGGGAAGGGAAAGGAGTTAGTCGGCGGCGCGGGCCAAGCGATGATGGAGGAGTGGATTGCGTCTACACAGATAGCCGAGGGGCAGATGATGGATGAATGAGATCGACAACGAGTGTCTGGATACTGCATGACTGATAAAGCGAGACTTGCTAGTGTTTTTGGATTTGTCTCCTAGGCACTAAGCAAACTCCTTGCGTCCTCTTACAGCGATCACTCCAATTCTTGCTCCGGGTGAGCAATGTGGAAGGCCACTTACAGCGTTGTGTTTGGGCGAGATGATATGAAAGTGGCCCTATTAGGTATGTTTCTTATTAACTCCTCCTCTTTCTGAAGCCCAGCTGTTTAAAGGAACCATAGGGAAGGTAGAGACTTCGACGCAGGACCCGGAAGGCATTCCTTTCGTGGTCGCTTATATTCTTGTGGGCGAAAGCCTCGAAACGATCCCAAGGCTGTTCCAAGAGGTAGCATAGCCTTCCTGTGTCTGTGTTCGCGAGTCTCGTGGCGCTGCGAGCTACACGTTCCTGTATAGCCGCCTCAATAGGCAAGGAGAACAATGGGATTCAGTATAGTCACTGTGATGTTTTCATCTTTGTTACCACAGGAAAACCATCGCCAAACAGTTTGCTCTCCATAGTCACGTTTTGCGTGACCTTCTCGCTCAGCTTTTGTCGCGCTTGGCTATATGATATGACACGAGAACGGTGGGGCACGAGAATCGACTATACAAAAGAGACTCAATTAGTCTCAATGCCACACGAGCGAACATGGCTGCTGTAGCCCAACCGTGAAATATATGATCACTGTTCAAAAGCTACATAAATATAGAGTGAGTCGTTCGACGCACCCTGCTTTTAGGCATGTGCTTCGCCCCCGATCAATGCTTATTCTCTGGTAAGGCAACAGCTTGAAACATCATGAGCGCCTTCAATAATCTGCCAAGCATCAACGTCTGAGCACGTCAAGAAGAAATTCTCCATGATGGCTGGGCTAAGGTCTCCGGGTCGCGGTAGAGTTTGGTATGTCAGCCTTCGAATCAATCCTTGCACCATACAGAGCTCGATTCACCGCCTGGACCATAATTAACAATTTTCAAGGTCAAAGAGTTAGGATTGAAGTCGGGCGTCGACCCTGCGTGCTTTGGAGAGAGACTCCACACGCAGGCAGCCGGATCTTGAGATTTGTCAGCCAGCATTGTGGCCCCATTTGAAGCGGACAATGCTGACATTCGCATGGCATGGAGATGATCGGACATGACAATGGTCGATGCCGTCGTACGCGTCACTGTCAGACCAAGAGAGGTAAGGCATTTCATGATGGAGGGTGACGGATCCAGGAGGTGGTCTCTTACATTTCGGCAATATGAACCCCGTCAGACTGTTCAACGCATTCCAAAGCTTGGTCCAGGATTTCCTCACCTTGAACTGGGTGAATCCTTGTCATGGAGGGCATGTTCGAACAAAGAATAATTCGACCCCAAAGCCGAGCAGACCCGGTTAGTAATTCGTGTCATCCTGAGAAGCAAGCTATGGATGGTGAGGCTGCAGGCAATCGCGGCTTCAAATGGTGTTTCAATAGCGACATTTTCAAATTGGTCATGCACGGCAGAGGCACGGCATACACAGGTCAGAATGGGTTTTGGGGGTACTGTCCGAATTAAGGATTTGGACCCCTGCACGAGGCCCCTCAGGCGGCGTGGCCTGCGACAGCACACTCCAAAATTAGTTCCACGTGTCGCCTCATCTTTCCTATCTTCCTGTGACAGGGACATATTGTCAGTGCGCTGCATTTTATGCAGCTAGGAAGGCTACTTGCATTGAAGTTCAAACAAGCTAAGCAGCAATTTCGCTCCCAGTAGGAAAAGGTGCATGCACAGTGCATGAGGTGATGCATTGGCTCAGCATCTCACCAAGAAGATTCTAGGGGCGATCTGGAATCCTCCATTTTGGTCGAATTGTGGGGCCGTCGGCCAGTGTCCCAGCGCTGCGGGTTTGGATTGCTAAATGACATGCAGCGTTGCAAGGGCTACTGCGCGCCATAATCCAGCAGCTGCTAAGGTTGGTAGCTATCTATCATTGGGTGTCCAACTGAAGAGAGCTGTTCGAACCGAGTCTCTCTACTTGCATGATTGGCCACGAGTGTGGCCCTTTTGACCATGTCAAGCGAAATGCAAGATAGTGATCCAACGCTGCCGAGTATTTTCTTTGTGGCTGCCACACCTTCGTAAGCTCATCCAGTTCTTGGTTCGGCATGTTAATGGGATTGATACGAGAGACAGATAGTTGTCTACCTATTCCGTACCCCTCTTTCCGGTCCGGACAGCAAGACCCTGCTCAGAGGAGGTTTTGGCGAGTGTTTTATCTGCCCCCTTGCATGAATCCCATGCAACTAGGACTTAGTTGCATAATGCCACGTGCACCTCGTGACCCATTCACCATATCCTTGTCCTTCCCCATGCCAAGCCAACACTCGGATTCCAACCGCCGACTATCTTTCTTCCCCCCGTTCAGTCAGCGGTCTGAACGTAGTCTTGCTTGCTGAGATGTGGAAATGAAGTTGTCAGGGGCCAAAAGAATTTACAGACCCGTGGCCAGGACCGCATAAGCTCGTATCAACAGCTTCCTCGTCTGATAGGTCTCGCCTAGGTACACACCCACACGGCATAACCTGGCCTGTTGAATCCTTTTAAGAGGCTTTACGACCTACGCAAATTCAGGGTAGGATGAGACTTGATGGTGAATGAACAGCAGGCGACGAAGGTAAAGGATCGAGGGTTCTCTGTGATGGATAGTCACGTGTTCATCAGGTAGCATCAATGATAGGAAGGTTTCAATTACAGTGTTGGGCTGACTGACCGCCTTTTGGCCATAAGAGGGGTGTTTCAGTCTTGTTTGATAGACCCCGAAGATTTGGACCAACCAGGCTACAGCCTAGAGCATCGAATGGTGACAAATGACTCGGCATCTGGCACATCCTGAAAAGGTGGATGGCTGCATGCATGTCGGTGAAATTGGTAGATATCTTGATTTGTCTCTTTCAACTCCGCTTCACACACGAACTGATGGTTGCCGTTTGGCCCCCCATGAGGTTGAATTGGGTTTGCAATTCAATCCGATTGTAGACTCTGTCAGCATTCAGCGGTCAGCAGTCAGGAACCAACAGCAAAAGCATGCTGCGGAAGGTGCCTGATGGAACAATCGCTATGGTATTCGATTTCTCTCACTTGCTATTCGAAGACGGGGGTGTTCCCGCTGTCTTGGGATTTCTTGCGGGCGATGATGCAACGGACGCGACGCTGATACATTGCCTCTGAGCTGGGACTCGCCGTAGGATGCCGACTGGTGTCTCGTGTTTGCGACAGTCCTATTGCCATCTCCCGATGAGTTGTAATCCATTGCGCTGTGGTCACGAGCCAGCCAACTTGACTGTTGATTTGATGGAGGCTGCAGGGTATCGGGAAAAACAGACGTAAATCAGGTGGTCGATTACTGCAGCCAGTGCAGGGCCAGTGCAGCACACTTGAGGGTTGGGGGTCGAATTTCGGGAATGGCTTATTGCACGCTGATTCGTGGGGGGTTGCGTCTTTTCTTTCCCTTTTCTTCCAACATCCCTCGGGCCAAAACCTGGCCCAAATGGAATCCCTGTCGAGGGCTATATGCCGCCAGTGGTTTAGAAGTGGTGAGATTGAACCGGTAAGAGTTAGCCGGTGAATTAAAGTGATGATGCAACAATCAAAATGCTTGCGCCCTGAATATCTTCATCATCAAACCTAGTGGTAGTGGTAGTGGTAGTGGTTAGTAGTAGAAGTAGTAATCGAAATTGCGGTAATCCATACTCCGTATGAGGGCCACCACTACTCAATCGGATCCCCCCCCTTTTCTTAGTGGTTGTTACCTCCGTATTAGAATGCTTCTCTTCCACACAACTGATATGTCATAATAATAATTTGAATGGTTGCCTGCCATCGTCTATGAGACATAAATACCCTCTATCCGCTCTTTGAAGTTTCCTCTGAACCATCTCCAGCACGACTACTTTTCAGCCAACATCCATTCACTTGAACATCGCTCATACAACACCATAAAAGACATACAAACCACACAACCCCAGACAATCATCTCACCACCTTCTACGTCAGCAACCCCCGACAATTCAATTCACAATGCCTGCTCAATACCACGGTCCTTCCCAGCCTCAAGTTCCCCCTTGCCCGGGACCCCCGCCAAATCGCCCTCTCCCTCAAGTCCCAAAGTTGAAGTAGGGCACCGAATTCGGGGTGCGCCCCTACACAAACTGCATCCACAATGACACAATTCCTCGGCATACCGGAATCATACATTGCTCTGCAAAGGTATCTCCGGAGCATGAAAAAAACAGCAAAGATCGACTGGTTGCCTTAGGATGATGATGGATACGCAATGTGAATATTCCACGGAACATTTTGAGACATTTGTCAACTGGCCAGCCGCTGGACACTGGCTTTCCCTTCCCATCTGGTTCTCCATTGACCTCCACCATGTCCTACACTCAGTCACGTTCGCCGGTTCCACTCTACCAGGTTATCCTATATCCCGCCCCGCCCCAGCATGTCAGACGCCAAAACGCACAACACACAATACGGGACTGGAAGCCCAGGTTCATGCAAGCTAATCGCATACGAAGACCCTACACCCACTTCACATCTTACCCCGTACGCTACCACCGGCCTCGTTTTCAGCCTCATACACATGATTGAATGATCGCGGAGGGTTGCGCGGACCAGGAGATCCGCGAGACAAGGATAAAGAGCCCGCGTTAAGCCCCTGCCACCACCCACCACCTTCTCGCATCTTCGCGCCTATTTTCTTTACGTTTGTAAGGTAATACGTGTACGAAATTCGGGTTGTGGGCCAACTGGATTGGTCCTCGGAGGACAATGTCTCGTGGCAAGGGCGTTGAGTCGGACGTCAGATAGCCAATTAATAATACTACCCTGTTACCCTCACCTGATTTTCCCCCGATTTTCACGCTGCATCTATCTCACATCTCCATTGATTGCAGCACATGACCCCTCATAGAAAAGTGAAACAGACAGACCGAAGCAATGAAACAATATTTATTGGATGATGGGAGTGAGATGACTCCACGTTTCAAGCCGTGCCTGCATCATGATCTGCACATGCACGCTCCGATCGTTTCCAACCCCTGCTCCCTCGTGCTCTTTGCGGCTGCAGCCTGCAGATCCAACAGCCCCCGGCCCTGCTCCGTAACGGTTAGGCCAGTTTGACATTTGATATTTCCGGTCGACCAGCGGTGAAGAGGTGACAGACAAACCCGTAAAGGGACTCCCCCAATCCAGGTAGATGTTATTAGATCAATCGACAACGACGAGACCTCCATTGGTGTCCAAGCCAGCACATGGGTGATGATAGTGGCTTCTGCCAAGTCGCATCATGTAATCGAATGTTGCAGTCAGCACTTCAAGTCCACGGCTCGATCCCGCCTCCAACGCTGAGGCTGACGGTGTCGAATTCAACTCAACCACCGGGTCGCATAGGCGGTCATTCCCCCCAACACAAATTACTGGTCCTCTCTGAATTGACCAACACGCCTCAACCATGGTATTAGAGCTTCATACCTGGGGTCCAGCCTTCGCCCTCCCGTCCATCGACCCCCAATGCCTCGCCGCGATTGCATATCTCTCCTACACTCTTCCCCGCGATCAGTGGGTCTTAATTCCCAGCAACGATACCTCTTTGAGTCCCACTAGTCTGTGAGCCCCATGCCCCTCGCTGTATATCATCCTAGCTAGACGAGCCCCGCGGTGGGCCTCAGTGGTTCATACCAAGCTGATCGGTCCATGCAGAAGAGCTCCCTGCTCTGAGAGATAATGATACAGTCATAGGAGGATACCAGAATATCATCCACTACCTTGCCCAAACAAACGAGCAATGGGACTTAGATGCCCACTTCACAGATCCAAAAGATAGAGCAGATATAACAGCGTACGCCTCCCTCCCACCCACCCCTACTCTTCCCCCAACCCACCGCACCACTGACGAAGCCCACAGCTTCACATCCCACACCCTCACCCACTTCCC
>JAABUQ010006460.1_pt1 | contig 17773 bp, 17 predicted proteins | sample 5560001 | NCBI WGS metagenome assembly JAABUQ01 (sample SAMN10711888, study PRJNA513371) | rock metagenome | isolation source: Antarctica rocks | place: Antarctica: Victoria Land, Finger Mt nord | collected 2015-12-18
AGCGGCCCCGCAAACCACCAGATCAGGCCATAGAGCGTGCCCCAGCAAATCCCCGAAAGAAAGTTCGGCGCTTCGCGTTGGAAAAGCAGACCGTAGCTCACCCCGATGGCCGCGCTGACGGCCATGTTGATGGCGAATCCCTCTACCGGCGACGACCCGGCTCCGAGACCGGCCAGCTTCGTGAGGTAGCCGGTCGACCACAAGAAAGCGCTGAACAAGCAGCCGCCCGCCAAACTAGCGGCTAAGCCCCATTTGGCGGCGTTCCAGGCACGCAGTCCCGGGCCTTCCGGTTCGCGATTAATCGGATCGGATTCGCTAAAGAAGCGAAGCCATATTCTGTCCACCGCGGCGTAGACAAAGCCGATCATCAATCCGTAAATGATATGGCCCACCAGCGGTCCAAACAGATCAGCCGCATGGGAGGATGACCAGTCGATTCCGTTTCCGCGCAGCAGCGGCCACAACGTCAATGGACCCAGGAACCACCACAGGATTCCATACCCCGCGCCCCAGCCGAGGCTCGATCCAAGCCCGCGAATGTCGCGTTGAAACAGCAGGCCGAACGTGCAACCGATCACAATTCCGGCGAAATAGTGGAGGCCTTCACCCGATGTGGAACCGGGCTTCAGCATGCCGGCGATCAGAGGATAAAACCCGCCCTTAGACATCCAGTGGCCAAAGATCAAATCCGCAAGAGCGCCCGCCGCGCCGCCGCCCACCAGCGCGCGGGACAAGCCGAACGCGCTTTGCCGGACATGTGAACTGGTGATGGAAACAATGCCTAAAGCGAGTCCCAAAGGCGCCCCAAGGCACACGACCGAAGCGACCAGCTCCGGGAAGTGGCTTCGGGCGGCCGGCAACATTCCTCCACTCGGCATCGTTCCAAAGAACAGCGGCAGAATGCCGACCGGGATCACCAGCCAGAGCAGAAAGCTGTAGCCAAGTCCCCAAATCAGGCCCGCTCCAGGATTGACGCAGCGGCTCGCGAAGACAAAACCGAACAGCGCTCCCAAAAGCGCACCAGCTACCGGTCCGAGCAGAAAGTTGGTGTGTGCTCCGGCCATGAATACGAGCCCGCCCGCAAGGCCGACGGCAGCGCCGGTTATGACTCCGGTGATGCGCGAAGGGACGTTGTGCTTTTGTTCCACTTCAGTCACTTCAAGCCCAGTCACTTCAAATCAATCGTCTGCACGATGTCGCGGGGGAAGAACAGCTCCACCGTCCAATCCAGCAGAACGCGGACCTTGCGCTCCAAGCCGGGGAGCTTCGAAACGTAGATTCCGCGCCACATCAACCAAGCCAGCAGTCCCGAAAAGCGTATCGGCTTGCCAATCGGCCGCGGCAGATTAAACTCCGCACAGGCCGTGTGGTGGCCCACCACGCAGAGAGCGCCGAGTGAATCGAAGTGGAATGGCTGGAGCTTACGCCCTTGTATATCGGCCTTGATGTTGCGGGCGAGCACACGTCCCTGGCGCAAAGCGAACTGGGCCGTGGGAGGACATGGCTTGCCGGTTTTTGCATCGATCACCGCAGCGCAATCGCCCAAAGCCCATAGCCCAGGCCTGCCCTTAACGGCAAGCGTGTTGTCCACAATCACGGCGCCTCGCTTCTCCGTCTCCAACCCCGCCTCGCGAAGCAAAGGATTGGGAAGCGTGCCCGCAGTCCAAACCAGCGTGCGCGCCCGTATCTCGCGCGTGTCCAATTTCACGCTCTCCGGTCCCGCATCCAACACTCGTCTCCCCAATTCGAAGCGGATCCCGCGCACTTCCATGTGGCGGCGCGCATACTCGCCCAGGGATTGGCTTAATTCGGGAAGGATGACATCGCGAGGATGCACCACTATCACTTGGACGTCCTCGGGACGGAGACGCGGATAGTCGGCGAGAATTCCCCGCGCGAAATCGTTCAAAGACCCGGCGAGTTCCACGCCCGCAAACCCGCCTCCGGCGATGACGAACGTCAGCCTCTCCTGCCTTGCTACCTTGTCCTCTTCCGCGTCGGCCAGTTCGAACATCTCGATGACGTGGTTGCGGATTCGAATGGCGTCCAACAGGCTTTTGAAGTCGAAGGAATTTTTTCGCACGTTTTCATTCCCGAAGTAGTTGGCCTTTGAACCCAGCGCGAAAACGAGATGATCGTACGGAATGCTAACCGGCTCCGGGCCCTCCCCGGAATCGGCAAGCACACATCGCCGCTCGAAGTCCACGCCGGTCACCCGGGCTCGCAGCACTTTCGTGCGATGCAAGCTGGTGCGCAGCGGGCTGCTGATATGCGATGGCTCCAGACTGCTGCCAGCCACTTCGGCCAGCATGGGAGTGAACAGAAGCGCATTGCCTTCGCTGATCAGCGTGAAACTGACTTCGAGGCCGGCGCCAAACTGGCGCTCCAATTGTTCGGCTGTGGTCATGCCCGCAAAGCCTCCGCCCAGAATGACAACGCGGAGGGGTTGTCGCGCTGTCGGCTGCGCTACGGCCTGCGGCTCCGGACCGGCGAAAGCGGCCAAGGCCGCGCTGAGAACCGGTATCAGCACGCCCAGCATGGCCCCATAAACGATCCAACCGACCAGACCGGGAAGCAACATCCGCATGTCTTCGGCCGACCACTGCGGGCCGTGGCCGGACAGGGCCGGAATGAGTATGGTGTTGAACACCGTCCATAGCGGAAAAGCGAGTGCGGCGGCGGTGAAAACATTCTCTACCGAGCCCATTGCGGTCGATCGAGAAACCAGCGTGTAGGCGATTCCCACGAGCACGCCTAAACTCAACCCCAGGACTGTATTGCCGAAGCTCACTGCGAGCGCCATTCCGGCAATGAGGCCAGCGATGGATCCAACCAGCGGGCGTCTCCAGCGCCAGGCCGGCCGCGTCTGCTCTTGGAGGGGCGGGGCGCTCGAATCGCTTCGCGATAGCGAAGCCTCGCTAGTGGCAGGCGAATTCGCAAGGGGCATTGGCATACTTCTGTGAGGCGCGGGCTAGTCCGTCACCCGCGACTGCATCAGCTTCGCCACAAGCCCTGTCCATCCGGTCTGGTGCGAAGCGCCCACTCCGCGGCCTGTGTCGCCATCGAAATATTCGTAGAAATGCACATAATCACGGAAGTGCGGATCGCGCTGAAACCGCCCATAGTGCGCCAGGGAAGGACGAGCGCCGGTCTCATCTCGCAGGAACAGTCTGGCCAGTCGCTGACGCAGCTCATTCGCGATCTGATTGAGTGTCAAATAATGCCCGGAGCCGGTGGGGCACTCCACCTTGAAGTCATCTCCGTAGTAATGATGGAACTTCTGCAGCGACTCCAGGATGAGGAAGTTCACCGGAAACCAGACCGGGCCTCGCCAGTTCGAATTTCCTCCGAACTGTCCAGATCTCGATTCGCCGGAGCTGTAGGGAACGGAAAGGGTGTCTCCTCCCCACTCGAACGTATAAGGATGCTCGGCATGGTAGCGCGAGAGCGCCCTGATGCCGTGATCGGACAAGAACTCCGACTCGTCCAGCATGCGGCGCAGCAGCAGTTTCATGCGATGACCGCGAGCAAAGAGAGCAGTCTTCGTTCTCCCTGGCCGCCCACGTTCCATCGCGAGACTAAGGCCGCTAAGTCCGGCCTATAGTCGAGGTACCACTCCAGCCGCTTCTTGAATTCCGGAACCGCGTTCAGCAGATCCGGGTCGAGCGTCTCCACCGCGAACAACGGGATCAACCCCACCATCGAGCGAATCTTCATCGGGACCGTCGGCTCGCCGGGCACCTCGAGCACGTCGTAGTAAAATCCGTCCTCGTCGTTCCAAAGGCCCAAACCCGTCTCGCCAAGGTTGGTCATCGCTTCGGCAATGGACAGAAAGTGCTCGAAAAACTTCGTCGCGATGTCTTCGTAGACGTGATTATGCTTTGCCAGTTCGAGCGCGATGCGCATCAAGTTCAAGCTGTACATCGCCATCCAGCTCGTTCCGTCGGCTTGCGAGATCTGGCCACCCATCGGCAAGGGCGTGCTCCGGTCAAAGACGCCGATGTTGTCGAGCCCAAGAAAACCGCCTTGAAAGATGTTCCGGCCGGCGGCGTCCTTGCGATTCACCCACCAGGTGAAGTTCAGCATCAGCTTATGGAACACGCGTTCGAGAAAGTCGAGGTCGCCTGGATCGCCTGGGTTATTCGCCCGCCGCTGCTTACGGTCGATCTGAAATACGCGCCAGGCAGCCCATCCGTGCACCGGCGGGTTGACATCGCCGAACCCCCACTCGTAGGCCGGCAACTGACCGTTGGGGTGCATGTACCATTCGCGCGTAATCAGCAGGAGCTGCTGCTTGGCGAAAGCGGGGTCGACCAGCGCCAAGGAAATGGTGTGGAAGGCAAGATCCCAAGCGGCGTACCAGGGATACTCCCATTTGTCGGGCATCGAGAGGATGTCTTCATTGTTCAGATGGGCCCAGTCCCCGTTGCGGCCATGTTTGCGCCCCGGCGGAGGAGCGGGTAGAGCGGGGTCGCCCTTCAACCATTGCGGCACGTCGTAGTAAAAAAACTGCTTGCTCCAGATCATTCCCGCGAAGGCTTGGCGTTGTACGTCCCGGCAATCTCCCGCAGCCACGTCCCGCTGCAACTCGGCATAGTACTCGTCCGCCTCTTTCGCCCGGGCACTGAGAATGTCGTCGAATTTTTCGAAAGGAGCGCTGTGAGTTTCTTGCGACAAGCGGACCCGAATGCTTTCCGAGCCTCCGGCGGGGATTGTGAGCTGGTAATGCGCGGCGGCTTTTGTGCCGGTTCCCGCTGGGTTGGTAGCCGAGGCGTCGCCCGAGACAATCGCGTCGTGGAAGGCATCTTTGCAATATTTGGCCGCATCGGCGGAATTGAAAAGCCGGGACACGTTGGTTTCGTTGTCGCAGAACAAAAGCTGGCGCGGCCGGTCCGCGTCAAAGTAGTAGTCTTCCTGCTTCTGGTGACGCGCCAGGACCCTTGTTTCAGTTAGGGCGCGAAGCTCGGGCTTAGGAGTTCCATAGCCCCACGACCAAGTATTGCGGAACCACAACTGAGGCACCACATGCACAACGGCCTCCTGTGGACCGCGGTTATGAACCGAAATCCGCATCAGAAGATCGGTCGGGGAGTGTTTGGCGTACTCGATGAAAACGTCGAAATACCGGTCTTCCTCGAACACGCCGGTGTCCAGAAGTTCAAACTCCGGCTGGTTCTGGTCGCGGCGTCCGTTTTCCTCCACTAGCCACTGATACGGAAAAGCTTGCTGAGGATACTTGTAAAGCATCTTCAGGTAGGAGTGTGTAGGAGTTGCGTCCAGGTAGTAATAAAGCTCCTTGACGTCTTCGCCGTGATTGCCCTCGCTGTTCGTCAATCCAAACAGCCGCTCTTTTAAGATCGGATCCGCGCCATTCCAGAGCGCAACCGAGAGGCACAAGCGCTGTCCATGGTCGCTAACGCCGGCGATCCCGTCCTCGCCCCAACGGTAGGCCCGACTGCGAGCGTGATCGTGCGGCAGATACTCCCAAGCGTTTCCGTTTTCGCTGTAATCTTCACGGACTGTTCCCCACTGGCGTTCGCTGAGGTAGGGACCCCAGAGGCGCCATGGAGCGGATTCATCCGCCATATCGCGGATGCGGTGTGTCTCAGTCCCGGCCTGCGCAAATTGGACCATTAGCCTTACGGAGTAACGCTGGTGGGCTGCCGCGAGGCCGCCAGCGAGTGCCTGGCCGGTTCAGACTCGACACGATTTCTCAGCAGTTCATCGAGAGCGATTCGCCCGGGCCCGAAGATGAAAATGAGCAGAGATGCAAACAAGAAGGTGTACGCAGCATCTCCGTAAAACTTGCCAGGGTCTGAGAAGACCGAAAGTAGATTCTGGCGCCCGGCTGTCAAATACGCGACGAACATGTCGCCTGCAAGCAGCAGAGCGATAAAGCGCGATCCTAGACCGAGGGCGAGCAGAATACCGCCGACAAACTCGAGCCACGAAACCGAGAACGCGGAAAATGCCGGAGCCGGAATCCCGAGATCGGTAAAGAAGCCGGTGACTTTGGACAGATGCTGCAACTTCCCCCAACCCGATTGAGCGAACTGCCAACCCCAATAGAGGCGAACCGCCAGCAGGAAGAGAGATTGCGTGGACGAGGCCACGCGAATTAAGCCATTGTAGGCGCTGACAACGGGCGCAGACACACTTCGGGTTTCCATTGATGATCCGTTCCTTTCCTCGTTCTAAGTAAGCTTTGGGTTAACTCTTATTACGTTTTCCCGGGCGACAGAACCAACCGAGTTCGGCCCAATTAGCGAACCATTCCTGTAGCGCCGGTAGCTGCTTTTCCTCTGGCGCGGAGCCATTCTCAAAAGCAATCCCGACGGACGCCTCAAAAGATTGCCCACCTTCCAGCGCCTTCAGCATGCGGAAGGCTTCCGGTTCCAACCGCTTGTAGTAGACCGAGTCTTCCGCGCGATGGACGGCAAGGTGGATGCGCTCACGTTCCGGCTGCCCGTACTGCCGCACGCGCCTTCTCAACTGGTGCGTCCGCGCCGAATTGCTGGAGGTGTCGGTATCGCCTTGGTAGTTGTGAATCTCAATCAATAAGTCGTCGACAGGATAGTGAAGTTCGATGAATCGTATGTATGGCTGAAGATACAAGCCGCCTTCTAAAGCGCCCGCCTCGATATCCGCCGGCGTCAAAGAAGGCTCGTACGCACCATCGAACGTTTCGATGTGAGCCCACTCCAAGCGGACCATATCGAGAGCAAGCGTCTCCTTCGGCGTGATCCAGTGGGGATTTTTCCGGAGCCAATCCTCAAGCCGCGAGCCCAGGTTCCGCAGCGTGAACGACTGCGAAGGACAATCGGCCAAATACTCGTTGGCGAGGAGGTCGAACCGGCGGCTTCCCACAATGGCGCGCAGCCCTGGAAAATCCTCGGCAAAACACGATAAGACGCGGAACCAATACTGGCGATTGTAAATTTCCAGTCGCTCGAACGAACTGAGGAGCTGATTGGGCTTGATTAGCGCCTCTGCCTCGGTTTGGACAGATTTGCCATTCCATCTCCTGCGCATCCGCTCGCCGCGAGCCAAAGGCTGCATCACCACCTTTGCCACGCGGCGCTGCAGCTCGAGGAGTTCGCTCATCGCAGCTCCACCGCCGCGTCCACGGTCTCCGGCTTGGGGAAAACGGAGTTTGGCAAAGTCTCTTTTCCCCTTAGAAACCGATTCGCCTTTAACGCTTCGGCATGCACTTCTTCAAAACTCGGAATGTTATCGTCCCATTCCAGAAGCGTGGCCGTCGGGCCGCACCGCTCGATGGCTCTGGCATACAGCGACCACACCGGATCGATCACCGGATGATCGTGCGTGTCGAGAATGTATTTTTCAAACTTGGAATGTCCGGCAATATGGATCTGCGCGACGCGTTCAGCGGGAACGGAGTTCACGTACGTAAGCGGATCAAATGAGTGATTTTTGGACGAAACGTAAATGTTGTTGACGTCCAGCAATACACCGCAATCGGCTCGCTCCACCACCTCGGCCAGAAATTCCCATTCCGTCATCTCGGAAACGTGGTACTCCGCATAGCTACTCACGTTTTCGACGACTACCGGCACTTCCACCACATCCTGCACGTGGCGAATGTTCTCGGCCGTGATCTTAGCGGCTTCGAAGGTGTACGGCATCGGCAACAGGTCGTGAGTGTAGCGGCCGTCTACACTTCCCCAGCAAAGGTGGTCCGACAGCCAAGGCGTGCGTGTACGGCGGACCAGATCTTTCAAACGCTTCAGGTGTTCGCGGTTTAGGGGTTCCGCCGAGCCGAAGTACATCGAAACACCGTGCTGTACGACTCGATACTGTTCGAGTATCTGGTCGAGAACCCGGAGCGGCTTGCCCCCGTCCACCATGTAATTTTCGGAAATGATCTCGAACCAATCCACCACCGGCTGGCGCTCCAGGATGTGCCGGTAATGAGGGATTCGCAGTCCAATTCCAACTCCATAGTCAGTAAATGCGTTGAATCGATTGGCAGGCATGTGATAACTCGCTCTATAAACGGAAGGACTGGTCCAACTAGAAACGAACCAGTCCCGAGGAACAGATTAGCTAGCTTGGGGCGCCTTGGAGCCGTCTGTCGCGCAACCGCCCTTGCCCTTGCAATCGTTCTTGGCTTTACAACCGTTATCGCCGGTTTTGCAACCACCCTTGCCCTTGCAATCGTTCTTGCCTTTGCAGGAGTGCTTGTCTTTGTCGGTTTCTTGGACGTTGCGGAAAGAGACCTTCCCAGCTTTAGCAGCCTGGACGCTCTGGGCACTCACAGTCGCGGAACCGTCGCTATGGGGGGCGGCCTCGGCAGCGCTCAAACGCGCCGCGGTTCCTCCTAGCATGCCGGAAACGGCAGCGGTGATCATGAGACTCTTCATTGATTTGTTCATTTGGATAAACCTTTCTCCTTCTGAGAATGATGAGCCGCAGCTTATTTCTCGGCTACGCTCTGCATTAGGGTTCGGTTTATTTGGCTCGAAGTCACGCTTTCCGCAACTTTCTTTGCCCTCAGGCTCAGAGCGCGTCCGGCTCGACGGGCGCCGTGACTGATAAACGTGTGGCAGCCCACAGAGCGTGATCGTTGAATGAGATTTGGCCGTTGGCCAATACCTGCACTCCCAAGTTGCGCCACAGAGAATTCAAGTCGATCGTCACCGGTTTGTCCTTCATCTCTCCATAGAGCTTGCGGAGGACCCCAGTACGCGTCGACATGTCGCCGATGAGGAAAGCCTTCTCGATATTCCAGTTAGTCTCGATCGTTCCCCCGGCTTGCTGGATACCGCGCAGCGCTTGCTGAAGTCCCACTCTGTTTTGGGAAGCGAGACGGATCTGCACGTCGGCGTTCAGGCAAAATAGCGCTCCGCCCCAGTAAGTGCGTCCCCAGGTGTGCGTATGGTCCAGACCGACATCACCGGCCCGAGGCTCCCCTTGCGGCATACCATTGGCCATATCGGACCAGATCTTGTCGGCGCTCAACTGACCGGCCTGCACACGGGCGATAGGCTCGACGTAGGTCGCAATGCCCTCTTCGATCCAGTGGTGTTCTTCCGGAACATCCGGGAATGCCGTGTGAACCATCTCATGCGTCATCATCCAATCGGCGGCGAGCTGATCTTGGGTGGTGTGCCGGCCCACAAAGATGCGAGTGACAGGCGGCGTGCGGCCCCAGGTGGTTCCGTGGAAGACGCCCGTCTGCTCGTCCGAGGATTCTATGGAGACACGCAGGCGCCTTACCGGAAAAATTCCGTAGTAGGCTACCACGGCACGGGCGGCGTTCGTCACCCACTCTATTATGCGATTAGCCGGAAGGTCGAAGGCATCTGGATCGAACTTTACTTCGATTACGCCCCCGCCGATCTCGAGACGATTGATATGGTTTTCCTCCAGCTCGCTTCCCCCAACGGTAAACCGGCCTGCCGCGAATCCAACGGCAGCAATGGCGGAGCGCAAGAAAGCACGTGTACTGAGTTTGGCCTGCATCGGATCGCATTCCCTCTGTAGGACTAGACGAGTCTCTTCTGTAAAAGGACTCGCTAAGTCAAAACGGGAAGCGGTTGTAATTCCACGCTTAGCACCGTGATGTCGTCTTCCTGTCCGAAGCGTTGCGCCGCCATGGCAATCAGGTCGGCAGGTTGGATGCTAATGGCGCCGGCGCGCTCGAATCCATAGAGCTCGCCGGACTTGCTACGCGCTTCGACGACACCGTCGGAAATGAACACGACGCGATCATCGGGCTTCAGATCAAAGTCGACCTGCTCGTAGGCCGTCTCCGGGGCCAAGCCCAAGGGTAATCCACCCGGCGTTTCCAATTCGCGTCCTTGACAATACGGCGAAAGATGGCCTGCATTCGCGATCCGCAAACAACCATCCGGACTGATCAGGGCGCAGCAACAAGTGGCAAAGGAGCCGCCCGTGTGCCCCGACAGTGAAGTGTTCAAGTCGCTGAGGACGAAGGTGGGCTCGCGCGTTATTTCAACGATCTTCTGTAGCAGCCCGACTATAAGGCTTACGAGCATAGCGGCCTTAACGCCCTTGCCGCTGACATCTCCGATGACAACAAGAAGAGATCCATCGCCGCCCGGGAACAGGCGGAAGAAATCGCCGCCCACTTCCTGTGCCGGTATGTAGACGGCCTCAATTGCGAAACCAGGCGTCGAAGCGATGTGTTGGGGGAGCATTACCTCTTGCATGCTCCGCGCGGCCTCCAACTCCGCGTGAGCGCGTTCCTGCTCACGGCTGGTTTTGTGGAAGCGGTGTAGAAGCACGGCGGCGATGCTGAGAACGAACAGCAGGCCATCGATCTGCCCAGTAACGACGGGGATTGGGCCTAGGTGAAAAGTAGGGACGAACTCCGCGTCGGTGCGGCGCAGCCGGAGTTCATAAAGCAGCCAAGCCAGACTATGCAGGATGCCGTTCAGATTAACGAGAAGGAGAGGAATGACAAGGAATCCGGCTTCTCTATGTCCGCGAAAATACCGCCAAAGCAGGAGGGCAGGAATGACAAAGTCATATGGAAGCCCCCAGAGCAAAACCGTCACATCATAGGCACTCAAGCTTATTAAGCCCGCGAAATAAGCCGCCACGGCCAAAGGTAGCGCCAGCAGCGACATCTGATACACACGCAACCAGAGTGGAATGGACTGACGTAGGAATGCGAAGACGAACTGTAGCAGGAATACTTGACTAATAGCTATCAAGCCGACATCGAGATAGTAAGTGACTTGAATCGAGATCGGCGATATCGACTGAAAATCGTTGACGAAAGTCCAACCGGTTATCGAGACGAAGTAGGCGGCTATCCAAAGATACTCGCCCTGCTCGCGCCGGGGCCGGCACAGAAGGAGCAAGCCGGCTGCGAGAAGGATTGATACGAACCGAACGCTATAATTCGGCAGCCACTCATACCGCGTTTCGCTTTGCCAGGCGCCGTATTCGTCATTGATGGAGCGAGTAGTACCGAGCACAAGACCGCGCTCGCCCACGATTCCGCCCCATATATACCGCGATTCCCATCGCCACCAACATAAGAAGCGAATAGCAATGGTGAGGTCCCCGCCGGCAGCCCGCAGGAGGAATTTCGAAAGCGCGGATCAAGGGTCCGTCCACTTTCTCGTGAGGTGGCAACTGGCCATAACGTCCGACTAGGACGCCATTCACGTAGACTTCGTACGGAAAGGCCGAATAGTTGAACAAGAGACTTAATGGAGCATGCTGAACCGGCAACCTCACGCGCAGGCGGTACCAAAAGAAGTCGCGAGGCCGGCTTACTGCTTGGTCTTGCCACGACTCTTGGGTGGAGATGATGCGCCAATGCGAGTCATCGAAATCCGGGCGCGACCACCGCAAGTCGTCGCCCGGTTGAAAGGCCCAACTGCCCGAAAGGTTGATTGAGTCTCCCAGATGCGTAGCGTCGATTGAGGCTCTTGGGTGCGTAGCATCGATTGAGGCACTCGGATGCGCGGCATCCACGACTTGCGCCTGACTCGCTAGCGATCCGAGAAAAATCAGCGGAAAAATCAGCGCCGTTGAAGCGAAAAGTCGCGGACTGGGGCGCATGTGACGGATGATAACGTATGGATCTCGTCTTTTGATTAGCGGCGAAGTGAGAGGCATGGACGTTAACGAGACGCTTGAACTTCAACAGAAAGTTGCACGCCTGCAAGCGCTTCTCGAAGTGAGCCGGCGCATCCATGCAACCATCGAACTCGACGAGGTTTTGCGTGTCGCTCTTGAGATCGTCGTGCGCGAACTGGAGATGGATGGCGCCTATTTCACCTCCTTTCCGTTCTCGGAAGGCCGGATCCCGCCGCATGTTCTCCTGAATCCGAACGGACCCGAACTGGGCGGCGGAAGTTTTCGTTTTCCGCTGTCCGGCAAAGCCGGCGAGGCATTAACGGACCTGGTCGTCATCCCGCGTGAAGGGCTGTCACTGACTCTGGAAGAGTCGGATTTCGTGGAGCGCCTTGCTCTGCAAATCGCAATTGCCATTGACAATGCCCGGAATCACGAGCGAATTATTCAGTTACAGCGCGTGGAGCAGGATTTGGCCAGTGCAAGGGCCATTCAACGCAGCTTACTGCCGCAATCGGTGGGAGGAATCACCGGCTATAAGACTGCGATCCGTTCGGTGTCCTGCTACGAGGTCGGTGGCGACTATCTCGACTTGCTGCAGCTTCCGTCAGGTGAGCAGGTTATGATCGTGGCCGATGTCGCAGGCAAAGGGCTGACTTCCGCCATGATAGCGAGTTCATTCCGGGCGGCCTTTCGCGCCATGATTATGGCCGGTTTACCGCTGGCGCAAGTCGCCGCGCAGTTGAACGCCTTGCACTATGCTGAAGGACCGGAGGCAAGGCGCCGCTATGCGACGGCGGTGCTCTTTCGTCTCGACCCAAAGGCCAATGTACTTGAAGCTGTGAATGCAGGTCACAATGCGGCCTTGCTGTGGCGAGCAGGAGAGCAAGGTCCGGCATTGCTAGAGGCCAGCGGAACTCCCATCGGTTTGCTGCCTTCCGCTCAGTATAGGAGCGAGAGATATGAACTAGAAGAGGGAGCGCGGCTGCTGGCCTACACAGACGGGTTGACAGAAGTGTTCAGAGGTGACGAGGAGTTTGGCTTAGAGCGGTTGATCGATACCTTTCGCACTGGTCCGTCGCAGGACGTAGAAGCCGCACTCGACCATATCTGGACTACACTTGAAGCATTCACGACGGAGCCCGAGTGGAGAGACGATATGACTGCGCTTGTGCTTCTGCGACATGAATGAAACGAAGCGTATGGATCGGGACGTGCTCGGCGTATTCGTGTTGAGCCTGCCGTCGAAGCTCGGTCACGAAAAGGTCGCGATGAGCACGGCAGCGAGCGTGGCTCAGCTAATGGGATTCTCCGATGACCGCGTCGAGGATTTGAAGACCGCGGTCGCCGAAGCCTGCATCAACTCGATAGAGCACGGCAACCGTATGGATGAGTCTCTGAAGGTGGGAGTGATCCTCTCGATGACGGCGACGTCGCTCGAAGTCAGGGTCTGCGATCAGGGAAGCGGTCCACGCGGGCGGACTCCGGTACCGAACATCGATTCAAAAATGAATGGCGAGGAGGACCCGCGCGGGATGGGAATGTTCCTAATCCAAGCGTTGATGGATGAAGTGGAGTGGATCAACTCTCAGCAGACCGGCAGTTGCGCGCGGTTGGTAATCCATTTGAAGAAGCCGGACGGGGAGTAGATGCAGGACAAGACAGCCAGCGTCAGAGTGAGCGAGACAGCAGGATCTTCCGGCAAACCGATTACCGCTTTGCGTTTCTCTGGCGACATTACCAGCACATCGAAAGAGACAGTGCTCGGCACTTATCAGGGTCTGCCGCCAGAGTCGAAGCGTATCCTATTGGATCTCTCGAAGGTGGAATACATTAATTCGAGCGGAATCGCGCTGATCATTCAGGTGCTGATGCAGGCGCGCAACACCGGGCAGTCAGTCCAAACTTTCGGGCTCTCCGATCATTTTAAGAAGGTATTTACGATGGTCGGCATGACGAAATATACGGAACTTCATGCGGACGAGTTATCGGCATGCGCAGCGTTCGGGGAATGATCCAGAGCTAAAGCTTATTAGCGCGTTCCAGCCGGATGTCCGTTTCGCGTTCAACAAAAGTCCACTCTTCCGTGGCTCTCAGCCTCGCTAAAAGATCGTCGAAGGCCTGCTTATATTCCGGCGCGAATTCAAACCAAGTCAGAAAATCGAATGGCTCCCGGATATCGCGGCAGTGATGGAGACGCCTGGCGATGGCAGGTAAGTATTTCATGCCAATCGAGACGTGGTGCGACGTTTCTTCAAAGATCGCCCGTCTTTCATCCTGACCCAAATCCCACCAACGGGCCGACTTTTTAATGGGGATGAGCGCTGCGCAGTTGTCGCCTGGGCGATTCAAAGCCGGTTGCCGCGCTTTCAGCGCAGCCAATTCAGCGCTGGTGGAATACCGCGCATTGCTGGTGAAACCTTGCAGAATCCACTTCGTTTCGCTGGACTGTCGAATATCGCCGTGCAAGACTTCGATGTATTCCACGGCCTCCAAGCCGCTTCCCCGGTAGGCGTGCATCCGCGTCACGTTCCATGCGCCTTGCTTCCCGCCCAAAAACATGTACCGGTTACTGCTTGCGGCATCCATCAGCGTGTCACCGCTAAGGGCAGCCCCTTGCGCTGAATGTTGCCCCATAACCACTGCGGGGGCGGCCGTACATGCATGCACAAAATCCCGGCGATTCATAACTTTGATTTCCCAGCTCTCACTGCGCGGCTTTGCGCTTCGGCATGGCGTCCAGAATCTCCGCCGCCGTGGTGCGTCCTCCGTGCTCCTTGACAATTTTGCTGAAAAAGACGACGCCTTCCCGATCGATTAAAAACGTCGAAGGAAATGCCGTTTCATGTTCAGCGTCCCACCGAAGCCCATATAAATTCGTGAACTCATAGCCAGGATCCAACACGAGACTAAAGTGATTCGGAAGCTTTTTATCGGCTAAGAATTCGTTCGCCTTAGCGCCGAGATCCTGCGGCGGACCTGGATAAACCATCACTACCTGCGCGCCAAGATCAGCAAACGCTGGGGCTTTCTGAATAAAGTCTTGCACTTGGCGGTTGCAATAGGGGCACTGGTAACCGGGATACCCGCGAAGCACTATCAAGGCAACCGGGCCCCGCGCGTTCACCTCCGACAGCCGCATGCTCTTGCCATCGGGGGTGGATAGGACAAAGTCCCGGGCCTTCTCACCAACCGTGGGCGGCGTCGCAGCGGTCATTGGAAGCCCAACCGCGAATAACAACGCGAAAACGACCAGCGTATTCATAGTGCGAATCAAAATAGACCTCGATTTGAAAAACGACTGCCGGCACTTCTGGCCTGACACTACGTGGATTCGAAGCAGACATATAAAAAGTCACGGAACTGCGGCGGTGATCGTGTCTGTCATTGCGCCCGGCGCTCGTTTCGTGAAAGACGAACTTGCGATTGTCGAAATTCGTGACCCGTTGCGCCCCTTCGCCGAATGAACCCATAAGGAGTTTCAACGTGTCTATGACCGCCTTACGCAGCGCGTTGCCAGGCGTGATCGTAAGACGGGGTTGTAAAGGGGAAAATGCAAGAAATCGAAGCGGTCTCCGTTGAAACCACCTTCGCCTCGCTTGAAGAAGTCTTCGGATTTGTTCCGAACCTGTTTCGCGTTCAAGCCCGGCTGCCGAGGGTGGTTGAGGCCGAAGCCGGAATTGTCAGGGCCTTGCTTCTCGAGGAGCGGGCCCTGTCCAGAAACCGAAAAATATACATTATGCTGGCAGTCGCGGCTGCGTATCGAAACGGGTATTGGGTGACTGCACACCGTCAAATGCTGGATTCATTGGGTGTCGCGGAGCGGGAACTTGACCAGATCGTTTTTGACTCCGGCCGGGCCGAACTGCCGACGCCCGACCAAGCTCTGATCGATTTCGCGCTCGAACTGGCCACGAACCCGACTTGGCTGTCGGGACGGGATGTTGCAGCGTTGCGGGAGCACGGATTTGCCGATGAGGCCATCCTGGAAGCGATCCTGATAACGGCGCTGTCCAACTTGCTTTGTACTCTGTCCACGGCGTTGGATCCGTTACAGGACTTCGAGCCCCGGGCAATCCCACACTGCCAAAGCGCGTCGCCGCAGAAGGAACGTGAATATGTCGGTGGCATTTCAGGCCCATACCTTCGGAAGGCGGAACTGAGCCCCGAAAGCTTCCGGCCTTTCGCGTTCTTCCTGCAACGATTTGGCTTTGTTCCCAATATTTTCCACGCCCAGACACTCAGGCCGGACGTGATCGAAGCGGAAGCAGACTTGTCGCGCAGGGTGCGCCTGCCCGAAGATTTCCTTTCGCATTTTCAGAAGGAGTGCATTCTTTTGGTCGGCTCGGCAGTGAACCTGAACACCTACTGCGTGGCCGTTCACTGCCAGATGCTTCGCGCAATGGGGGTGCCGGTGGAGGAGTCCGACCAGATTGCGATGAATCACCACTTGGCAGACCTTTCAAAAGCGAACGTGGGGCTTCTCGACTTCGCCGTTAAACTTACCGCTCGGCCTCTCGAGTTCCACCGCAATGACATCGAGGCGCTACGTAGTCACGGTTTTACGGACGAGCACATTCTGGAGGCCGTGGTGGTGATTGCGCTCAACAACTTCTTCAACACGCTGCAAATGGGCCTCGGCACGACTCCGGATAGTGAGCCCAGACGCGTGTTTGAGCCGAGAGAAGCTCAACTTCCAGCCGCCGCAGAGGTTCTTATCCAAGGTATACAGGTCGATCCGGATACCGAGTTGGTGACCAGGGCGCAAAACGGCGACTTGGATGCTTTTGAAGAACTGGTCCATCGCCACAGCCGCCGGGTCTACCGGGCGCTTGTAGCTCTTATCGGGAACCACGATGAGGCTCAGGATGCTACGCAGGACGCGTTTTTGAAGGCGTTTGAGCACATCGGAAGTTTCGAGCGCCGCTCGAAGTTCTCCACCTGGCTGCTGGCGATCGCCAGTAATAATGGCCTGCAGCGCTTGCGGGAGCGAAGACCTTTCGAGCGGCTCGACACTCTCGGCGATGACGCAGAATTTCCCCGTCAAGTGGCGGCGTGGGACGCCGACCCTGAAAAACTGTATTCTCTAGCTGAGAGGCGCAGGCTGGTGGAAACCGGATTGATGAAGGTTCCAACTATCTATCGCGTCGCGCTAGTGCTGCGCGATCTCGAACAGCTCTCCACGGAGGAAGCTGCCGCGGCGCTCGGTCTGGGGATCCCAGCGCTTAAGGCGCGTCTTTTTCGGGGACGCATGATATTGCGCGAGACGCTTTCACCTCATTTTGCAATCGGTGGAAAACGGACGGACGCGTGATTAGCTGTGAAGCTTTCCTCGCGGAGTTGGGAAATTACGTCAAGGACGACATAGCCGCAGGAGGCCGCCGGCAGCGCGAAGACCACCTCGCTCACTGCCAGACCTGCCACGTGCTCTACGATTCCGTCCGCAAGACTCTTCAGATTGTGACCGACAGCGGTCCCTTTGATCTTCCCGAGAAAACGACCCAGCTTATCGCGGATAAAGTGATGTCCAGGTTACGGAAGGTTAGTGGCGACTAACCTGTCTCACTCATCCGTCCGCAGATTTCGCGTTTCAGCGCGCCGTCGCAACAGTTTGACCACGCTTGTAAGTGCGCGTGCCCTACGCGCCTGAAATTCTCTGCATCCTTTCCTCAACGACTCCGTCGCAGCTAAGTGAGGGATAGACGGCAGCGAATTAGATTTGGCAGGAAGAAAGAGATGCCGATGGGTTCGTTGTCAAGCGCGACGACTCTCAATCGAACAGGCGAGACGGACTGAACAGACTACCCGCTTTACATTGGTGCCGTTGAGCGGTTCGCTCGTTTCTTCAGCAAGTCCCCCGATCAACTGGGGCGGGAAGAGAAGGACATCAGTTGGGAGGAGTACTTGAAAAATCAAAGGAAGTTTATGAAGAACGAACCAAGGGGCAGAACATGAAGAACGAACGCAGAGGACAATCTACACAGTCCGCTTATCAACAAGGAACCGCTCCGACGTTGAGGCGGGCTAACCGGCATACGTTTCTAAGGAGGGGGTCCGCCGCACTAACCGTTTTCCTTTTGTGTGGCGGGGTCGCCGCCGCTCAGAATCGGACTGGGGGTAATCAATCCGGCGGGTTGGCCGCGGCAACCGCGCAAGCGTTGCGCCAGTACGTCAGCCAGCAGGAAGGCGGGCTTCA
>JAABUQ010006461.1_pt1 | contig 17773 bp, 17 predicted proteins | sample 5560001 | NCBI WGS metagenome assembly JAABUQ01 (sample SAMN10711888, study PRJNA513371) | rock metagenome | isolation source: Antarctica rocks | place: Antarctica: Victoria Land, Finger Mt nord | collected 2015-12-18
ACCTTAAAATTGTATTATATACTTCCTTGGCGTGTTGTTTATAAAGGCCTGTATAAGCTGCCGGTTCCCCATGCTTGCACATAGCTATTAATTCTTCCTGTGTAATCATTAAAGGAATCCCAAACGCGGTGGGTATTTATTTTTATTTTATACTGTCTAATCGTAAAGACCTTGCAAATGTTACAGGATAGTTTTACATTTTTTTAGGGTTATTTTATGACCGAAAAGAAGGCTTGTTAATTTAACAATAATTAACTACTGCCTTATTTTGATTGCTTCCTGTTAAAACAGTTTTAACAAAATACACATCTGCTGTAAAATGTAAAAACGATGTAAACGTTACACCAATTAAACTTTATATTTTCAGCTTAAATTCCCATCTATTGGATCAATCCCAAACGCTTACCTTCCGAATGCGCGCCAAATTCCGGTGCATACATACTTTGTACCGAACTGATCCCGGTAGAAAAATTGCCCGGTTGCGCCACCCGCAAACCATACTCAAAAACATAATTTCCTTTTGGCAGATAACTGATGAAAAAGTTGGTGGCCACATCTTTGGTTACCTGATAATAATACAATCCATCCTGATATTTGTAGCCGGACAAAACATCAACAGGTTCCGTTCCCGATGGCCGCATATCTTTCAAATGAACGTATTCAAAATCCCGGTCGGCTTTCAGGTAAACCACAATTTTTAACAGGTCGCCAACCTTGGGTTGGTGCATTTGATCAACTGCCGTAAGCACTTCACCGCTGTTGTTTCTGCTTCTGATAAAATATTTCCGCTCCAAACTGATGCTGTTTTTACGGGCAGAAACCTTATCTAACTTTTCCAGATATTGCCAGTAGATTGCGCCCCAGCTAATGGTTTTACTTTGATTGCTAACTTCGACTTTTCCCAGTTCCGGTTTAATCTGTTCATCGTTCCAACTCGTTTTAAAATAACCGACACCGGCATCTTGCTTTAAATCCGGTTTTAGTTCTTGCAGGTTTTTACCCCCTAAAAGAAGCATCGTTTTGCTGTCGGTTTGCAACCAATTCTCCCCGCGGAGCAGCAAGGCATAACAAGCTTGTGCTGTTGCCGTGGTGGTTTTCCAGTTGTTGGTTTGCTTGTTGCGCAGCAGCCAGATCTTCATTTCTTCCACTTCCCTGGTTTTTCCTGCTGCTGCAAAAAGTTCGATCAGCAAACTTTGCGTTTCCACGGGGTTTTGGTACCAGAAATATCCCAACTGGTTTTTTGGCCAGTACATGCCCATTTCTTCGGATTGCTGTGCCGTTTCTATTAAGGATTTGATAATTTGCTGTGCTTCTTTTACCTGCTTAAAATGTATATAGGTTAAAGCGATCAAACCTTTTTCGTACACACTGCGCTGCGGCCATTCCAAGTTTGCTTTTTGCTGATACTTTTTCCATTCAACTTTTAAAGCTTCACCCATTGGTTTTTGGGTGAAATAACTGCGCGTGTACCAACCGTGGATTTCTATGGAAGTGAGATGAGCAGACACCAATTTTTGATGGATAAAAACAGCATGTTCCGGTTTGATCAATTCCTCGTCCAGATAATTTAAAGCCCTATCAGCAATGTTTTTTAAGGTTGGATTTTGAGCATCAACTGCGTTGGAAGCATAGAACTGACCAATCCCCGCCAGAATATATTGCGTGATATAACGATCAGAACGCAAACCGGTAAACCACGGAAAACTGCCATCCGCCAATTGCATCTGCTTTAATTTGTCCAGGTTCAACTGCGATTCATTGCTCATTTTGTTGAGATCGAAAAGCAGCGCAATCCGTTTTTTCTGTTCAAGTAATTCTCTTTAAAAACAAGAAAAACGTATTTTTGACAAATCTGTCAAGGCAATAATATCAAGAAGATGAAAGAAAGGCTTGGAGAATACGTTCATAATTTGCGAATTAAGCAGGGTTTAACACTTACTAAGCTTGCAGCTGCGCTCGATATTGATCAATCTACACTATCAAAAATTGAAAATCAAAAGCGAAATGTCCCAGAAGAAATTCTGCCTAAGCTGGCAAAAGTTTTTAAGCTGGACATAAAAAACCTTGAGAGGGAATTTTACAGCGAAAAAATAGCTGAACTAATTTATCAAGTACCAGATTCAACAGAACTATTAAACCTTGCAGAAGAGAAAGCAAAATATTATAGAGCAACTAAGGCAAGACAGGGAAGCTTAAATTTTTAAGTAATAAAAATGGGAATCGAAAAATATATAAACAAGGTAATTCAAGGAGACTGTCTTGAAGTTATGAAACTTATCCCAAGCAAATCAATTGATATGATACTTTGTGATCTGCCTTATGGCACAACACAGAACAAATGGGATTCAATAATTAATTTGGATAAACTTTGGGAGCAGTACGAAAGAATCATTAAAGATGATGGAGTTATTGCCTTAACAGCACAAGGACTTTTTACGGCTAAACTTATCATGAGTAACGAGAAGATATTTAAATATAAAATTGTTTGGATAAAATCTAAATCAACAAATTTTCTTAACGCAAAAATACAACCTCTTAGAAAACACGAAGACATTTGTGTCTTCTACAAAAAGCAGCCCCTATACAATCCCCAAATGACCAACGGTGAGTCGTATGACAAAGGCTTTAGAAAAGATCAATATACTGGAAGTTACGGAGACTTTAAGCCCAGGCATGTGAAAAGTAATGGTGAAAGGTATCCGAATGATATAATTTGCTTTGAAGAACAACCAATAGACGATTTTGTATATATAAAAACCGCAGAATCAGAAGGTCCAGTATTACACCCAACACAAAAGCCAATAGAATTAGGTAGATACCTGATTAAAACATTTACAAAACCTGGCGAAACTATTCTTGATAATGCTTGCGGAAGTGGAAGTTTCTTGCTTTCTGCAATTTTAGAAAACAGACAATTTATCGGTATTGAAAAAAATGAAGATGTTTTACTTCATAAAGTTAAACCAGTAGATTATATTAAAATTTGCACTGACAGAATAGAAGAAACGTTGAAAAGAAAAGAAGTTGAGCCAACTACTTTGAGGTTATTTAATGAGCCAATCGAAAAATATCACACATTAAATTATGAAACGAAACGAGAGAGATTGGGCAGGACAGCTTATTAGTTGGCTTCATGAATCGATTCGAGCTGGAAGAACCATTTTTGAAGATGCAACAAATGATACGGGAATTAAAGTTGAATCAGGAAGAACAAAATTTCCTGATGTACTACTTTTTACCGATAAAGTATCAGGTATCGTTTTCAACGGTTGGGAATTAAAATTTCCTGACACGAATGTAGATGATAGAGAAATGCTTGAAAACGCTTTGGAAAAGGCAGAACGATTAAAATCTGAATCGTTTGTTACTTGGAATGGAACAGAAGCAATTATTTGGAAAATTGAGGATGAAACATACTCTTTAAAATCGCTTGTTAAAATCAAAGAGTATCCAAAAGAACAAACAATTAATAGCCGTAATGACCTTGCAGACCCTGTAAAATTTAATCGTAATGAGCCCTTATTGAAAGCGAGAGCAAACGAAATAATCTATGACCTTGGACAGCTTTATGAAAAAGGCGAGCTAAAACAAGCAATAAACATTACAGGTAATATAATTGAGGCAGTTATTGAAGCATCTGCAATTATTTTACCACAATTTCAACAGGCGATAATTACCGAAAAAGGAAATAACGCAGCTTTCAGGCGTGAATATAACAAATGGAAAATCTATGAAAGTTCAACCTTAAAAATTCTTGCTTCTTCTTCTCGCAGACCTGAAAATGTTATTGAGGAAGAAGTTCTTGCAAAGTTCTCGTTTTACAATCTCATTGGTAAAATCTTGTTTTATCTTACCCTTTCTGAAAACCTTACAGGCGAACTAGAAAGAATCAACATTGAGAACGCAAGAGATTTAAAACAAACACTTGATAGCTATTTTGAAGAAGCAAAAAAAATAGATTATCAAGCCATTTTCAAACCATATTTTACAGATGATTTGCCGTTTTCAAATATTGTAAACGAAACAATATTTCAGCTAATCTACAAATTTACAGAGTTTGATTTCAGAATATTACCAACTGGTGTAATTGGGACGATACTTGAAAATCTTGTTCCAAAATCCGAGAAACAAAAGTTTGGTCAGTATTTCACATCTGAAACTTTGGCTAACCTTGTAGCATTTCCAGCAATTCAAACAGCCAATGATTATGTTTTTGATCCTACATCAGGAACAGGAACATTTTTGAACTCATTCTACCAAATACTAAAATATCACGGAAAGAACAATCATACCGAATTGCTAAATCAAATTTGGGGCAATGATATTTCGCATTTCCCTGCAATACTTTCTGTAATCAATCTTTATAAACAAGACGTTACCAAAACTGATAATTTTCCTAGAATAACAAGAGATGATTTTTTCAATTTGAATTCTGGTGATTTGATTGTTTTTCCTGATTCAAGAAACCACAAAAACCAAATAGAACAGCCGATTCCAGAATTTGATGTTATTGCAAGTAATTTTCCATTCATACAACAGGAAGATATTCCGAATAATGTTTTAACAACATTTTTCAAGGGAAAATTTGAAACCAGACAACAAGCATTTTTACAAGACAGGACTTTTAAAATTAACGAGCGTTCGGATTACTTTACTTATTGTGTTTACAACTCGATCCGATTTTTAAAAGACGGTGGTTTCTTATCGGCAATTACTTCAAATGCTTGGCTTGGCAAAGAATATGGTGTTCAGTTCAAAAGATTCTTGCTTGACAATTTCCATATAAGATACATTGTGAGAAGTAATGCAGAACACTGGTTTTCAGATTCAAAAGTTTCGACTGTCTATGCAGTTTTTGAAAAAGGAATGAGTAAGGAACCAACAAAATTTGTAACTCTAAACTTTAAACTTACTGATAAATTAAACCAAGAAAACATCAATAATCAGCTTGAACAAATTGAAAGTTTTTACGCTGAAATTGACAGTTGTGATAATAAAAAAAATACAAGTTGGAGACGTGATATAACTTTTGAAGATCTATTTCACAAAATAGATGAAAGTATAACGGTTTGTATCGTTTCCAAAGACAAACTTCTTGAATCGCTTCATTCACAAGAAAACTGGTCGAAATATTTTGTTTCAGCCAACCTTTTTGAAAAATTTGATGGACACTTTACATTGCTTTATCCTGATGTTATTGATGCTTTCAGAGGTGAAAGAACAGGCTGGAACGATATGTTTGTAATTCCTGAAAGTGATGTTGCCGAATCTGGAATTGAATCCGACTTTCTTGTTCCGTATGTGAAAAGCCCAACAGAGTTAGAAATTTTAGAGTTTTCAGGAAATTACAATTTCAGGCTTTTTGTTTGTTCTCTTCCTCTTGACGAATTGAGCGAAAATTACAGAGGTGCGTATAATTGGATAAGACGTTTTGAAAATGCTATAAATCGAAACGGCACAAAAACAATCCAAGAAGCGTGTGCGGGTCATAAACCATTTTGGTATTCATTACGACCAAAACAAGCCAAAATAGTTACAGCAATAAATCCATATGAACGTTTCTTTTTCTCTTTTTCAGAAAATCCATTTACTATTGACCAAAGACTTGTAGCAATAAATATTAATGATAATTATGATGTTGAATTGATGGCTGCTTTGCTTAACTCTGTTGTTACTTTTCTTTGTATTGAAATGAGAGGAACTTCAAGAAACCTGGGAGCTTTGGATTTGAATGCTAATTATTTCAAACGCCTAAAAGTATTAAATCCTGATTTCCTTAATGAACAACAAAATACAGAAATTTCAGAGGCATTTCAACCATTAAAAAAAAGGAAAATCAAAACTATTCTTGAAGAAGTTGAAATGGAAGATAGAATTAATTTCGATAAAACAATTCTCCGCAGTTACGAGATTGATGAAAGTACTTTAGCAAGCCTTTATCAAACTCTTGTGTCATCAGTTAATGATAGAGTAGCTATGAAAGAAAGGTAAAATTTGATATGAGAGACTTATCTACTTCTTTTAAAGACGATTTTGGCAAACCTGCTGCCGTAAGCGAATCAATCCGGTTGATTAACTGCTCAAAATTTCGTTGCTGGGCAGAAACCTGTTCAGTCAAAAACAAAATACAACAAACAACAATTGCTTTTTTTAAGCGATAAAAGAAGTAGTTGGCAAGCATGGCGGCGAATGAGGTTTAGCGTTGGTAAGATACACCAAATTTGCATTTGTAACGGGTCAAACCGCTATTTTATCTGCCGAAACAAAACCTATAATTACAGATTTGACATTCCTTTAGCGTTTAAATCCTTAAATTTGGGCTTCCTTAAAAATAAATCCTTGTATGGAATATGATGTAATTGTTATCGGTTCAGGTCCTGGCGGTTATGTGGCAGCCATCCGTTGCGCACAACTAGGTTTAAAAACAGCCTGCATCGAAAAATATTCGACCTTTGGCGGCACTTGCCTTAACGTTGGCTGCATCCCTTCCAAAGCTTTGCTGGATTCTACCGAACATTTTTTTAATGCTGCACATACCTTCGAAGCGCACGGTATCCATATCGAAAACCTGAAACCCGATTTGCCACAAATGATCAAACGGAAAAACGAAGTGGTAGAGCAAACCACCAGCGGCATTGCTTTTCTGTTCAAAAAAAATAAGATCACTTCTTACCAGGGCATTGGTTCTTTTGTAGATAAAAATACCATCAGCATCAAAAAAGAAGATGGTTCGGAAGAACAGATCAAGGGTAAAAATATCATCATCGCAACCGGTTCAAAACCTTCTGTCCTGCCTTTTATCCAGGTAGATAAAAAGCGCATTGTAACTTCTACCGAAGCTTTGAATTTGCCTGAAATCCCGAAACACCTGATCCTGATTGGGGGCGGTGTGATTGGGTTGGAGCTAGGTTCGGTTTATGCACGTTTGGGCGCAAAAGTTTCGGTAGTGGAATTTACCGATGCTATTGTGAACACGCTGGACAGATCTTTATCAAAAGAACTGCAAAAAGTGCTGGCCAAACAAGGCATGGTTTTTTACCTCAACCACAAAGTAACCGGAGCTACGGTTAATGGTGATGAAGTTACGGTTACGGCAGACAGTCCGAAAGGGAAAAAAATAGAGTTAAAAGGTGATTATTGCCTGGTTGCCGTTGGCCGTACCGCTTATACAGAAGGTTTGGGCTTGGATAAATTGGGCATTGAGCTGGAACCACGAGGAAAAAAAATCCCGGTAAACGAGCATTTGGAAACTGCTGTTCCGGGTGTTTATGCCATTGGCGATGCCGTAAAAGGTGCGATGCTGGCGCATAAAGCGGAAGACGAAGGTACGTATGTGGCCGAAGTGATTGCCGGACAGAAACCGCATATCAATTATAACCTGATCCCGGGCGTAGTTTATACCTGGCCGGAAGTAGCAACGGTTGGTTACAGCGAAGAGCAATTGAAAGAAAAAGGCGTGAAATTTAAAACCGGTTCTTTTCCTTTTAAAGCCAGCGGTCGTTCGCGCGCCAGTATGGATACGGATGGCTTCGTTAAGATTCTGGCAGATGCAGCAACAGATGAAGTACTGGGCGTACACATGATTGGCCCGCGTGCTGCCGATGTAATTGCCGAAGCGGTTGTGGCGATGGAATTTCGTGCTTCTGCCGAAGATATTGCCCGCATCTCTCATGCCCACCCAACTTATACGGAGGCCGTTCGCGAAGCTGCTATGGCTGCAACGGAAAATCGGGCGATACATATCTAAACCAGAAAAGCGTTGGAACCAGATTTTTTTGAATTTTAGGATTAGCAGAATTTAATTTTTAGGTGATAAAAGAAGCATCGGCCAAAAACTGATGCTTCTTTTATCGGTTCTTTTTTGGTAATTGATTGAGCAATGGCTATCGTTTTTCCAATTCTAATCATTTTCCTTACCATCGTTGCCATGGAAATTATTTCCTGGGCTATGCACAAGTATTTGTTTCACGGGCCGCTTTGGTTCATTCACAAAACGCATCATCAGGAACGTCATGGTTTTTTTGAACTGAACGATGTTTTCAGTCTGCTTTTTGGGTTGACCGCTGTTGGGTTGATGTGGTTCAACAGGGAAACGCGCGATTACAAATTCTGGACAGGTGCCGGCATCAGCGTTTACGGCATCATTTATTTCATCTTCCACGATTGGTTCATCCACAACCGTTTTAAAGCTTTTAAACTGAACAACCGTTATTTTTCGGGGATAAAAAGAGCGCATAAAATCCATCATAAATCAACCCAAAAAAACCCTTCGGAAGAGTTTGGGTTATTGGTGGCGAGCAGGAAGTATTTTAGGAGGTGATTTTAATTATGAAATCAAACAATTTAAAATAGTATTAGGGCATCTCTAAAAACCCGTATTATTTGTTTGGCCTCACCTTTAATTCCTCTCCATTGGAGAGGAAAAGGAGCGTTTTTAGAGATGCCCATTAGGTTATACTTTCTTTAAAAAATCCGTGAACGTTACGATGTTGGTTTTTCCGAAAACTTTTAATTCTAAAAGGTCATAATCGCCAGATATTAAATAAAAAGCACCGCCATCTATCGCTAAGGACAACAGGAAATTGTCTTTTTCGTCTCTTCAAACAGTAACATCCGTTTTAACTTTAATAAATTCGGCGTATGCTTCAATAGCATTTATGACATGTTCCAAATCCGTTAGAGAGAAGTATTTTCTAAACTTTTGCCGTTTTGCAACCGTTATAAATTCTTCTAATAGCTCTTCGCTAAATACTAAAAATTACTTGTCTGGAAAATAATAGGGAATCAAGCCTGGAATAATCTTTTTTGATCAGAAAACTTATCCAAAAATTTGTATCCAAAATAATCCTGACAGGATCATTTGGCATAACGTTCTGTACGAACAGCTTCTACTTCTGCTGTAATTTCTTCTAAAGTCAATGGTACGCTTTCTTTACTTCGAAGCCGTTCTAATGTATTTTTAAAATCGTTATTATTAGAACTATCTTCAATAGTAATAAGATTCAGGTCAGCCAAATCTTCTAAAAGCTTTACTGCTTTAGGGTTCAAAATATTGATTTTTAAGGTATCTATGTTTTACAAATATAAATATCGGATAACATTTAACAATTTTAATTTAACGTTAGGCAATTTTAACTTTCCTTTCCTTGTCTGCTGCATCAGCTAAACAAGCATAAATTGCTTCCTCATTTTAACTGCGGAAAGTCTTCTATGATCTGCTGATAGTTTAAACCGGAAGCGGGCCAGCCCAAAATATCATAAACACTGATACGGGTTCTTTTAACAACCGGTTTACCAAAGCGGATTTTCGGATTAATTTCTATAAATTTTATGATCAACCAATTGTGCCATGAACAAATATAACTGATTAACAATTTATTGTATCAATAATAATTGAACAACAAATAGGCGCTATCAAACGAACGATAACCATAAACTTCATATATTATACGTGCTAATAACGTTTTTTAAAAAAATGCATCTTTAAAACGATACATGTCGTACTGATAAATCAACAGGTTTCCCTCGTCATTCAATTTAAACCCCAATCTTTTAAACCCTTTTAAATAATACTGATCGAAAATATTAGTGTTGTTTGAAGCCTGAGTTATCCGTATTGAAATGGTTAAAATATGGCTTTCGCTTAGTTCGAAATCAAAACATAAATTTTCTTTTTTCATTTTAAGGCAAAATTTAAACCCGTTAATTCCCCTTTCGTAAAGTCTGAAAAACGCATCATCAATTTCCTGCGTGTCGTAAAAAAATTCATCCTGGGCTCCGATTATCTTTTGTATCCTGTTTTTTTCGTTTTCAATCCTTTCTTCCCAAAAAGCTTGCATATAATTTGGTTCACCTTTACTTCGCAGAAGCATTTTTTCCAACGCTTGTTTATCATCATATAAAGGATCTTTAAAAAAATGGAGTAAGTTTAATTCGCTATCTATCCGGTATAAAGTTTGAGAATAATGGTGAGCGCCCAAATAATCCTGCAGATACAAACAATCTTTCAACAACTGTTCAAAAGCTGATTTTTCCGCTTCATATTGTTCTATAAGCTGATCTAAATCTGATTTCATTATTTTGACGGGAGAACTATTTCGCTTTAATACCAAATATATCATTCCTCATAACAAATCCCGAAATTCGCCTTCCTAAAACCGATAACAAACAAAATGCTCCAAATCCGCGAAAACGTTTCCTTGAAAAATTTTAACACTTTCGGTATAGAAGCCGATGCACGTTATTTTGTAGAAATTGCACATGAAGATGAACTGACGGAGCTTTTTCTTGACCCGCAATGGCTGGAAATGCCGCGTTTGGTTTTAGGCGGAGGAAGCAATGTTTTGTTTACGAAAGATTTTGATGGCTTAGTGATCCGGATGAACATCCGAGGGATTGAACACAGGATTCAGCATGAAGAAGTTTTTGTAGAAGCAGGGGCAGGGGAAAGCTGGAACGAACTGGTGAACTACTGCGTGAGCCATGATTTTGCCGGAATGGAAAACCTGAGCCTGATCCCAGGTTCTGTTGGCGCTTCCCCGGTACAAAACATTGGCGCTTATGGCGTTGAACTGAAAGATGTATTTGAATCTTGCCGTGCTTTTGAAATTGCAACCCATCAAATAAAAACCTTTGCAAAAGAAGCATGTGAATTTGGCTACCGCGAAAGTGTTTTTAAAAGCAGTTTTAAAGATCTGTTTATTATTACTGCTGTAAAGTTTAAACTTTCCCTTCAACATCAAGTCAACACAACGTATGGCGCTATTACAACAGAACTACAACATCGCGGTATTATCAACCCAACGATTAGTGATGTTTCCAAAGTAGTCTCGCATATCCGGGTTTCTAAATTGCCTGATCCCGCTACCATTGGCAACGCAGGCAGTTTTTTTAAAAATCCGATTATAACTTTGGGGCAGTTTGAAAAGTTAAAAAAGCAGTTTCCGGAAATTGTACATTACCCCGCCGGAGACAACCAGGTTAAATTAGCTGCCGGCTGGCTGATTGAGCAATGCGGGTGGAAAGGTAAAGTTGCAGGGCAAACCGGGACCTGGAAAAACCAGGCATTGGTGCTGGTGAACCAGGGACAGGCCACCGGAGCAGAAATTTTTGCGTTATCGTCGCAAATCATAGACAGCGTGTACAATAAATTTGGCGTTGTGCTACAGAGGGAGGTCAATATTCTTTGATCTTCCACCACTTAACACAAATTTAATAAAGCACGAAAATATTTTTATTTATTAAAATACGTGTTTTGTTAAAAATAGTTTTCTTGTTTTAATATTATTATTTAAACTACTGATAATATATAATTTGTGAACTCCAATTAGCCTATCACTACACTTATTTTTACAACAAAAAGGTTAATTTAAATTTAATTTTAGTTCAGTTTTTTTATTGAAGGAACATTTGCTCTTCCTGTCGGCCTAAAAACCGGTCTTGAAATTGTATAAATATTTACACAAATAGTTTTAAAACCACAGTAAAAACTTGAACAATGACAAAAATAGAATTTAACACCATGGTATTGCGTCAGGCAGGTTCTTTAAGATCTTATGCGCTTCATTTCACTCATGATGCTGATGATGCAAACGATTTGGTACAGGACACCATGCTTAAAGCAATTACTTACTACAACAAGTTCAAAGAAGGTACAAATTTAAAAGGATGGTTGTACACCATCATGAAAAACACCTTTATCAACAACTATCGCCGTTTTGTAAAGATGAGTACTTTCGTTACTAAATCCGAAGAAATTTCCTCTGCAAACTTAGTGTTTAGTTCTACTAAAAACCAGGGTGAAGCTAAATTCATAATGGATGACATTAAAAGATCGTTGGACAAATTACCCGAAGAATATTATGTTCCTTTTACCATGTATTTTGAAGGGCATAAATACCATGAAATTGCAGATCATCTTGCTATTCCTATCGGAACAGTTAAAACACGTATCCACGTTGCACGTAAACTTTTAAAGAAGAATTTAAAATCCTACGATAACGGTATTAAAAAACCTGTGTACGTTGTGGAAGATTAGTTTCAAATTTTAACACATCAACTATATATTACAAAAAAAGTCCGATACGTTCGGGCTTTTTTCGTTTACATATTTTTTGTAATGCTTCTTTTACCGGTACTTTTTAAGCCTCACCACGGCCTCCTCCCCGGGAGAGGGCTCGCGGTGGGGCTTTTCCTTTTATCCTAATAATTTTATAGCTTCCCGGGCTGCCACTTGTCCCGAAATTAAAGATGGCGGCACGCCGGGTCCAGGAACTGTTAACTGACCGGTGAACAACATATTTTTTATTTTTTTAGATTTCATAGCTGGTTTAAAAAAAGCTGTTTGCTTTAACGTATTTGCCAGGCCGTATGCGTTTCCTTTGAATGAATGATAATCAGCAATAAAATCCTGGTGCGCATAACTTCTTTTTACAACAATTGATTCTCTGATCAATTGTCCGGTAATTTTTTCAAAACGATTGATCATTAAATCAAAATAATGTTCCCTTGTCGCTTCATCGTCTTTCAAATCCGGTGCTACCGGCATCAGGAAAAATAAGTTTTCGCAGCCTTGCGGCGCAACACTGCTATCTGTTTTTGATGAACAGGAAACATAAAACAAAGGTTTTTGCGGCCAATTGGGTTTGGTATAAATTTCTTCGGCATGCAACTCAAAATCCTCATCAAAAAACAGATTATGGTGCAGAATTCCTTCCACTTTTTTATCCAGCCCGATATAAAACAATAAACTGGAAGGCGACATGGTGCGGCTTTCCCAATATTTCTGATCATAATTCCGGTTTGGTTTATCCAGCAAACTTTGATCTACGTGCTCATAATCGGCACCGGCAATTACAAAATCAGCATTTACAATTCCCTGGTTGGTAATTAAATATTTTACTTTGCCGTTTTCGGTTTCTATTTTCAGCACTTCGTGGTTCAGTTTGATTTCTACGCCTTGCCCCTGTGCTGTTTTTACCATGGCTTTTACAATTTCGTGCATTCCGCCCATCGGATACCAGGTTCCCAAAGCCAGGTCAGCATAATTCATCATGCTGTACATAGCAGGCGTATTTTGCGGCGTAGCGCCCAGAAATAAAACAGGAAACTCCAGCAGCTTAATTAATTTGGGGTTCTTAAAGTACTTCCGCACGTGCTTGCTCATACTTGTTAGCATTTGAATGCGAAAGCTTTCCCGGATCAATCGCCAGTCAATAAACTCTGTAATGGAATGCGACGGCCGAAAAACATATTCGCCCATGCCCACCTTGTATTTGTAAGCGGCCTGCTTCAAAAACTCCCGTAGGTTTTTGCTGCTTCCCGGTTCTTCCTGTTCAAAAAGCTGCTCTAATTGTTCCATTGAAGCAGGGATTTTCATGAGGTCATCTTTTCCAAAGTAAATCTGGTAACCGGGATCCAACCGCTTTAAGTCATAAAAATCAGCCGTCTTTTTTCCAAATAAAGCAAAGTAATTGTCGAAAACATCAGGCATCCAATACCAGCTCGGCCCCATATCAAATTTAAACCCGTCTTTTTCCCAAAGGCCCGCCCGCCCGCCGGCCTGATCGTTTTTTTCAAGAATGCTAACCCGGTAACCTGCTTTTGCCAAAACCGATGCAGCGGATAAACCCGCAAACCCGGAACCAATAACCACAATACGCTGATCTTTCTTCATTCCTGAGAATAAGTTTGCATGTAACAATTTGTTTCAATTCTGCTGCAAAGAAACAAAAGCAAGCAGTTTTTTGTACTTATGATCATACTCCTTTTAACGCATGAATCTCTATAACGAAACTTGTTTCGAGTGCAGTAAAATCATCACCAATAAATACAGTACTTCTTTTAGTAAAGGAATTAAAGCTTTTGCCAAACGCTTTCGCTATCCAATTTATGCTATTTATGGTTTTGTGCGTTATGCCGATGAAATTGTAGATTCATTTCATGGCTATAACAAAGCGCAGTTGATAACGGAATTCAGGAACGTAACTTTTGAAGCAATAGAACGCAAAATTAGTTTAAACCCGGTGCTGCAATCCTTTCAAATCGTAGTTAACACTTATCGCATTGATCAAAATTTAATTGATGCTTTTCTAAAATCAATGGAAATGGATCTGGAAAATACTTCCTACACAGATGATGGATACAAAAATTATATTTATGGCTCAGCAGAAGTGGTTGGGTTGATGTGTTTACGGATTTTTTGTGGAGAAGATGACCTGCTTTACAACAATCTGGTGCCTAAAGCCCGAAGCCTCGGTGCAGCTTTCCAAAAGATTAATTTTTTACGGGACATCAAATCAGATTTTGAAGAACGAGGCCGCACTTACTTTCCGGCAATAGATTTTAAAAAATTTAATGAGCAGGAAAAAAAACTGATCGAAAGTGATATAAAAAAAGATTTTAATGATGCACTGGAAGGTATTTTACAACTGCCGGCCGGTGCACAATTGGGCGTTTATGTTGCTTACGTTTATTACCTCGAACTTTTTAAAAAGATCAGGGAAACACCAGCCGGGATAATTATGCAAAAGCGGATCCGGGTAACTGATAGCCAGAAAATGTTCCTGTATTTCCAGGCTTATGTTCAGCAAAAATTGAAAGTTATTTCATGAGATTATTCTTCCTGTCTTTCCTTTTCCTGCTTTGCAACAGCGTTGATGCTTTTTCAATCCCCTATCATCAAAAACCCGATGTGATTGAAATAAGAAAACAAATGCTCCTGGCGATAAAAAGCCCGAAAGTAACAGATTCTTTATACAGCAAGTTGCAATTGATCGGTAAAAAGCCACCTTTGATCCTGGCTTATTTTGGTGCCTTAGAAGCATTAAAAGCGAAAGATAGCTGGAACCCATACAAAAAAGTTAAATTACTTGTTGCATCAAATAAAACCATGCTGCAAGCAGTTACAGCCAGTCCGAACGATTTGGAAATCCGTTTTTTACGCTTTTCGATCCAGTTTTACTTACCAGGTTTTTTGGGTTTGAACAAAGATATGCGTGCCGATAAAAACATGATTTTGGAGCAGTTAAAACAGAAGCATTATGGTTCTGCGGATAAAGATTATGTAAAGAACATCATTAAGTTTGTGATTGATTCGCGGCAATGCACGGTGCCGGAAGTTGCTTTTTTACATGAACAATCAGCCGCATTAAATTGAAAACCGCTTACCTGCTCATCAACTTTTTGAGCATTTTTTTTCCGCTGCTGTTATCGTTTGATAAACGCGTACAGTTTTACAAAAGCTGGAAATATATCTGGCCGGGTTTGTTCATCACCGGGCTGCTGTTTTTAATTTGGGATGTTTTTTTTACGGTAAAAGGTGTATGGTCATTTAATCCAAACTACATTTTGGGGATCACTTTTTTCAGGCTTCCGCTGGAAGAAATCCTGTTCTTTTTAACCATTCCGTTCTCCTGTATTTTTATTTATGAATGCTTGAATTATTATGTCAGATGGAAAATCCCAAACCCAACCGTTAAAATTTTAACGGGTTTGCTTACAGTTATTTCTATGTTGATTTTGCTGTTTTTTCATGACCGCCTTTACACGCTGATCAACTTTGGGATGCTGTTTTTACTGCTCCTTTTATTGCAATATTTTTTTAAAGTAAAATGGCTTGACCGTTTTTTCCTGGCTTATTTGGTTTCGCTGATCCCGTTTTATGTGGTGAACGGTATCCTCACTTCTGTCCCAATCGTAAGTTATAACAATACTGAAAATTTAGGGATAAGGGTTGGAACGATCCCGGTGGAAGATCATTTCTACCTGATGTCTTTGCTGCTGATGAACATTGCTTTTTTTGAGTATTTCAGAAGAAAAAATAATGCTTCTTTTATCCCCTAAAAATGAGTGAACTGCCTGTTTATACCCGAAACCAACTCGCCCTACGCAACGGGCAGGACAAGCCGGAAACCTGGGTGGCTTACCAGGGTTTTATTTATGAAGTAACTGAAAGCCGTTTGTGGAAGAATGGCAAACATTACGAGCATTGGGCCGGCCAGGATTTAACCGAAGAACTGGCAGACGCACCGCATACCAATGCTGTTTTTAGCAGGTTTAAATTGGTGGGAACTTTAAGCTGATTTAAATCTGAAAAGTACTAAGCTGAACAAATTCCTCAACCCTTGCCGCGATTTCTTCTTGGGTCAAATTTCTTAATTTTTCTGTTCCGAATTTTTCTACGCAAAAAGAAGCCAATGCCGAACCGAAGATAACGGCGTTCTTCATGTTGGCAAAATTTACCGTTCCAATTTTGGCCAGGTAACCGATAAACCCACCGGCAAAAGTATCGCCTGCGCCGGTCGGGTCAAAAACATCCGCCAAAGGCAAAGCCGGTGCCGAAAAGATTTTACCCTCGCCAAACAACAAAGCACCATGTTCGCCCTTTTTGATAATGAGGTATTTCGGACCCATCTGCAAAATCTTCTTTGCTGCTTTTACCAGTGAAAATTCACCGGAAAGCTGGCGTGCTTCTGCATCGTTAATGGTTAACACATCAATCATTTTAAGGGTTTCTAGTAAATTATTTAAGGCAATGTCCATCCAAAAGTTCATCGTGTCCAAAACGATTAATTTAGGGCGGTTGGTTAAACGATCAATAACGGTTTGCTGCACTTTAGGCGTTAAGTTCCCCAGCAGCAAATATTCGCAGTCCTGATACGAAGGAGGAATGATTGGGTCAAAATCAGCCAGTACATTCAGTTCGGTAATCAATGTGTCACGGCTGTTCATATCACTGTGGTATTTGCCTGACCAGAAAAAAGATTTTTCGCCTTGTTTGATCTGCAAACCTTCTATGTCGATGTGCCTGTTCTTAAAATCCGTTATTTCTTCCTGCGGAAAATCATCACCCACAACGGCAACAATTTTTACTTTATGATAGAAATAAGCAGCCGCCAGACTGGCAAAAGTAGCTGCCCCGCCTACAATTTTATCTGTTTTGCCAAAGGGCGTTTCTATGGCATCAAAAGCAACCGAACCAACAATAACTAAGCTCATCAAAAATATATTTTAAAAAATCTTGGCAAAGATTGTGATTTTAAACCGGAAATTATACTTTTGCACCACTCTAACAAATCGTAACATTCCCGAATAGCTCAGCTGGTTAGAGCATCTGACTGTTAATCAGAGGGTCGCTGGTTCGAGCCCAGCTTCGGGAGCCCCTTTAAAAAGCCACTTTCTACTATTAGAAGTGGCTTTTTTTATTTCATTCGAAAACCGAAAACTTTACTTTCTCTAACTTTTTTCTGTAAATTAGGTTGAAAACTGCTACAATTGTGCTACAAAACTTAAGCACAAATGGCAACGAAAGGCAGCGGTACATAAGCACCAACAAAAAGAAGACAAGACCTGGAACGTGAAGGTACACATCTACCACAACGGCAGGCCAGCCGACAACGATACCGCCTATTATGTTACAAAAAGCCAGTTGTATTGCGCCCTGTCAATACTTTTAATAAGCCGCTTAAGTAGTTGGGCGATATGTTTAGTTTTCCGGCTACATATTGAACGCTGGGCAATCCTTGAGTTAATAAATCTTCGTTATTAAAATAGGCGGTCAATAGATCTTCCAGCCGGTCAAGCATTTGATGATTTTCAATTTTTCGGGTAAGGAATTGGCGGTGATAGAAACGGTCGGCGTAATTTAGCAAAGTTTCTACCAGCGATATAATGATATCCTGGCTGAATTTATCCGTATTAGCCAAGTACTCCGTCTGGATGTTTTGTATCATGCTGTTAATGAGGGCTTCCTCCTTTTCCGTAAGCCACAGCG
>JAABUQ010006462.1_pt1 | contig 17768 bp, 16 predicted proteins | sample 5560001 | NCBI WGS metagenome assembly JAABUQ01 (sample SAMN10711888, study PRJNA513371) | rock metagenome | isolation source: Antarctica rocks | place: Antarctica: Victoria Land, Finger Mt nord | collected 2015-12-18
CCTTGACCTCCCGCAACGACGACGCCCACAGCTCCAGCGTCGCCTCCATCGAGGCACCCGACATCCCACGTACTCCAAATCGCCAGGATATACCGGATTGAGGATGGCCTTGCAACTGTAATGTTAGTGTCTGTCCGGGATCATGTTGTTGATATAAACTGATGTTCCTTCCATCGGCGCATGTCAGGTTGGTGCCTGATCACCTGATGCGTGCTGCATTTCCGTCCCTTGGCTTGTGCAAACCCGCATGCCGTAGGGGAATGTTTTCAACAACATGATCCCGGACAGACACTTAGAGTTACTTCGGCGGGACCTATCGAATCAGCCAGGCCAGCAACGCGCCGACGAATGTGAAGGCGCCCAACAGCACGACGGCGCGCAGCGCGCCGGTTTGCAGGGTGGTGCCCAGCACCTTGCGGAGGATGGTGTCGCTGGTGTTCGCCATGGTGGTCTCCGATCTGATGGCGCGGATGTAGCAGCCCTGCCTTGCCGCGCGAAGCGGCGGCGGCGATACCTGTCCCATGCGAATTGCTGCCGTGACGATGGCCTACAACGAACCGGTCTGGGCGCCGGCCTGGGCGCGACACTACGCCGCGCAGGTCGGTGCGGAGCACTGCCTGCTGCTGGACCACGGTACGGACGACGGAAGCACAGACGGGCTGCCGGTGCCGGTGCGGCGCCTGCCGCGCTCGCCGCTCGACGACGCGTGGCGGGTGGAGCAGGTGCGCGCCGTCGTGGCCGAGCTGCTGGGGCGCTACGATGCGGTGATCCATACCGACGCGGACGAGCTGCTGCTGGCCGACCCAGCGCTTTACCCCGACCTGCGCGCCTACGCCGCCGCCACGCGGCATCCCGTGGTGACGGCCATCGGCCTGGACGTGCAGCACCTGCCGGACGAGGAGCCGGCGCTAGACCCGCTCGCGCCGTTCGGGGCGCAGCGGGAGTGGGTGCGGTTCTCGGCGGCGATGTGCAAGCCGGCGCTGGTGCGGCGGGCGGTGGCCTGGTCGCCGGGCTTCCATTGCTGCAACGCGCCGCTGGTAACGGACAGGTTGTACTTGCTGCACATGCGTTACGCTGACCTCGGCCTGGGACTGCGCCGGTTGTCGCGGACGCGAGGGCAGGCGTTCTCTTCGCCGGATATCGCCGGGCACCAGCGGGTGCCGGATGGGGAATTCGCGGGCATGATGCAGGCCATCGCCGGGCTGCCACGGCGGGATGCCGGGCTGGAGCCGAATGCGCCGCCGATGCTGGGCTGGCTAGAGCGGCTGCGGGCGTCCCGGGCGGAGCGGGAGGGGGATGTTTACAAGCTGGATCTGTCCCTGTCGGGGGATGAGTTGTGGCGGCTGCCGGGGCAGTTCCGGGTGGGGTTTTGACGCCAGCGGCGCAAAGCAGGCCCAACCTGGGCTACGCCACTACGGCTGCATGGAGCCAAAGCACCGCGATGTCGAGCCTTCCTGAGCCTGCCGCACCCTATCCAGCCTTGCGGCAGTCATACCGAACTAGGGCCGCGAGGCTACGGCGGGGTAAGTGCAATTTTGCTGGGTCAGCGCGTGCCTCCCCGGTCAGCAGCTTGCCAGGATCGGACGTGAGCTACGCGATTAGCGGCGCCCGCTCTGCCGCCGCCCGCGCCCAGGCGGCCCGCGCGTCCTCGTCGAACAGCTCCGCCAGCTTCTTCATCACCGTGCCGCCCAGCTCCTCCGCGTCCACGATGGTCACAGCCCGGCGGTAATACCGGGTCACGTCGTGGCCGATGCCGATGGCGATCAGCTCCACCTGGTCACGGCTCTCGATCTCGCGGATCACCTCGCGCAGGTGGCGCTCCAGGTAGTTGCCGGGGTTGACCGACAGGGTGCTGTCGTCCACCGGGGCGCCGTCGCTGATGACCATCAGGATGCGGCGGTGCTCGGTGCGGGCGGTCAGGCGGCGGTAAGCCCACATCAGGGCTTCGCCGTCTATATTTTCCTTCAGCAGCCCTTCGCGCAGCATCAGGCCCAGGTTCTTGCGGCTGCGGCGCCAGGGCGCGTCGGCGGACTTGTAGATGATGTGGCGCAGGTCGTTCAAGCGGCCGGGGTTGCGTGGCTTGCCATCCTGCACCCAACGCTCGCGGCTTTGCCCGCCCTTCCAGGCGCGGGTGGTGAAGCCCAGAACCTCCACCTTCACCGCGCAACGCTCCAGGGTGCGGGCCAGGATGTCGCCGCACATGGCGGCCACCGTGATCGGCCGACCGCGCATGGAGCCGGAGTTATCAATCAGCAGCGTCACCACCGTGTCGCGGAAGTCGGTCTCGCGCTCCCGCTTGTAGGACAGCGACAGCATCGGGTTCACCACCACGCGGGCCAGGCGCCCGGCGTCCAGCATTCCCTCTTCCAGGTCGAATTCCCAGGCCCGGGTTTGCTGCGCCAGCAGGCGGCGCTGCAGCCGGTTGGCCAGCTTGGACACCACCCCCTGCAGATGCTGCAACTGCTGGTCCAGTTGCTGGCGCAGCCGGCTCAGCTCCTCGGGGTCACACAGGTCCTCGGCGTGAATTTCCTCGTCGGTCAAGCGGGAAAAGGCGCGGTAATGCGCGTTGTCGTCGGGGATCGCCCGCTCGCGCCGCTGCTGCGGGCCGCCGGGCCGGTCGTCGCCCTCAGAGGCCGCGGCGTCCTCTTCGGCGTCGTCGTCACCTTCCTGCTCCTCGGCGTCGCCCTGCATCTGCTCGGGCTGGGCGCCGAGCTGGCTGTCGGCCTCGGACTGGGTTTCGCCCTCGGTCTGCTCCTGGTTGTCCTGGGCACCGGCTTGCTCGCCGCCGTCCTCGCCCTCGTCGGTCTGCTCGTCCGGCTCGGCTTCGACCTCGGCTTCGGCCAGGTCCAGGGCGGCGAGCAGCTTGCGGGCCGCCTTGGTGAAGCTGGCCTGGTCGTTCTGCGCGGTCGCCATCTCGTTCAGCGCGCGCTCGGCATCGTCACCCAGGGTGCCGCGCCAGGACTCCAGGATGCGCTGGGCGGCGGGCGGCGACGCCATCCCGGACATGCGCTCGCGCGCCAGCAGGGACAACGCGGCCGGCAGGGGCAACTGGTCCTTGCGGGTCATACGGTCGAAGCCTTCGGCCTCGCACTCGTCGGAGAGGCGGGCGCGCAGGTTGGAGGCGACGCCTGCCATGTGCTGGCCGCCGATAATCTCGACGCGGGCCTGTTCCAAGGCGTCATACACGTCCTTGGCCTCGCGCCGGCCGGGGCTGCGGGACGCATGCAGGGCGTCGTCGTGATGGCGCAGACGGAGGGCGACGCTGTCAGCGGCGCCGCGCAGCTTCGCCATCTCGGCAGGGGGCAAGGCTCGGGTGGGAAGGGGCAAGCGGGCGCGCTTGCCGACAACGCCGCTGGGGCCGGGCTGGAAGGCGACCTGCACCTCAGGCGTTTGCGCGATAGCGCGAAGGGCGCCGGCGGTGGCGCGCTTGAACTCCTCGCTGCGGGTATTTTCCTTGGAGCCGCTCATGCCTGTGTCCTGCGTCCGTTCCATCTAGCCGTGGCTGATTGCAAAAGGGCAGCACCTGCTCCCTTTCCCTCCGGGAGAGGGCCGGGGTGAGGGGGCGGGCACGCGCTGTCCTGTCCAGCGTGGGGCCATGTCCCGGCGGCACCGGAGGCTCCCCGCTCCGCAGCCAAGACCCCCTCACCCCGGCCCTCTCCCGGAGGGAGAGGGACAGCCCCTTACAGTCCCTTGCGCGATCCCACCACGCCGGTGGGCAGGTCCTCGTTGAAGCAGCGCTGGTAGTATTCCGCCACCGTGCTGCGCTCGGCCTCGTCGCACTTGTTCAGGAAGGTCATGCGGAAGGCGAAGCCGACATCCTTGAAGATGCGCGCGTTCTCGGACCAGGTGATCACCGTGCGCGGCGACATGACGGTGCTGATGTCGCCGTTGATGAACCCGGCGCGGGTCAGGTCCGCCAGCGCCACCATGCTCTCAATCTGCTTCTTCATCGCCTTGTCCGAGGAGTCCACGCCCATCTTGGCCAGCACGATGGCCGTTTCCTGGGCATGCGGCAGGTAGTTCAGGGTGGCGACGATGTTCCAACGGTCCATCTGGCCCTGGTTGATCTGCTGCGTGCCGTGATACAGGCCAGTGGTATCGCCCAGGCCCACCGTGTTGGCGGTGGCGAACAGGCGGAAGCTCGGATGCGGCTTGATGACGCGGTTCTGGTCCAGCAGGGTTAGCCGTCCCTCGACCTCCAGCACCCGCTGGATCACGAACATCACGTCCGGCCGGCCCGCGTCATACTCGTCGAACACCAGGGCGCAGGCGTGCTGGAGCGCCCAGGGCAGGATGCCCTCGCGGAACTCGGTGATCTGCTTACCGTCTTTGAGGACGATGGCGTCCTTGCCGATCAGGTCTATGCGGCTGATGTGGCTGTCGAGGTTCACGCGGATGCAAGGCCAGTTCAGGCGCGCCGCCACCTGCTCGATATGCGTGGACTTGCCGGTTCCATGATAGCCCTGGATCATCACCCGGCGGTTGAAAGCGAAGCCCGCCAGGATCGCCAGCGTCGTCTCGCGGTCGAACTTGTAGGTGGAATCACGCTCCGGCACATGCTCCGTATGTTCGGAGAAGGCGGGCACCTCCATATCTATGTCCAAGCCGAACATGTCGCGCGCGCTGACCGTCGTGTCGGGGACGCTGGGGGGCGGGGCCGTCCGCAGGATGGTAGGGGAGGAGATGTCGTTCATTGGCCTGAAATGTCCTGTGCAGTGTCCCAAGGGGAGGGTTTGGCCGGGCAGGCTCGTATAGACCGCCTGAACGCAGTTGCGAAGTTAACCCGCGGCGGCCATGCGGGGTTCTGCCGTCAAATGCTGACGTATGGCCGCATACGCAAGGTTGATCGTCTTCAACCTTTCCTCTGATGCACGGTCGCCGCCGTTGGCGTCGGGGTGGTGGCGCTTGGCCAGCTCCTTGTAGCGGCTCTTCAGCGCATCCAGCGATACCGGCCAGTCCAGGCCCAGGGCCTGCATCGGTTCCCGCAGGGCTGCCGGCACGGCGGAGACGGCTGGGGATGCGCCGTTGATGCCAGGACCGCCGCGGTGGATGCGGCCGGCGTGCAGGATGTGCATGGGATCCTGCAACAACGCGTCGTCCACGGCCTGCTTGCCCAGGGAGCCCAACGGCCAGGTCGGGCGCTGCCAGCCGGTGTCGGCGCGGGTTTGGGCCTCGATCTGGCCCGGCGTCATTCCCTTGTAGAAGTCCCAGCCAGCATTGTACTCGCGGACGTGCTCCAGGCAGAACCACCAGTACTGGTTCAGCTCGGTACGGGACTTGGGCGCGCGGTATTCGCCGGCGCAGGAGCAGCCGGGCATGTCGCATGGACGGCCCGGCGCGGCCGGGTCGGGCGCAAAGGCCCGTGGTCGCGTGGATCGGGTCATCGCCTATATATGTGCGCCGTCCCGGGGTGGCGGCAAGTGTCCCTCGTGGCCCGGCACGCTTCCCAGGGCGATGCTGCCGGGCTAAGCCAGCGCAATGCCAGACACCCGCGCCGACCGCATCCGCTCCGTCCTTGCCGCCCTGAACCCGGCGCTGGTAGACGTGCAGGACGACAGCAGCAAGCATGCCGGGCACATGGGGGCGCAGCCCGGCGGGGAAACGCATTACAGCGTGCTGGTGGTGGCGGATGCGTTCGCCGGGCTGGGGCGCGTGGCGCGGCACCGGATGGTGAATGCGGCGCTGGAAGAGGAGTTCGCAGGCGGGCTTCATGCATTGTCGCTGGTGCTGCGGACGCCGGCGGAGCATGGAGCGGGCTAGGTTCTGGCCTTTGACCGGATTTTTGATTTAAAAACCACCTCCGTCTCGCAAACGCTTTCTCCAGCGGGACGCCGTATTTGATTTGATGCCGCTCAAAGGCTGGCATGGCCAAACTTGCTGATCGCGCGCAGTGCTGCGTTGCGGCCGCGGCCCTATGCCGGAGCATTGCGAGAGCCTCAAGACGAGCAGAGGTGGCACCAGCATTGCGGCAACTGGGCTATCCGGCAATACAACAAGCATCGGAAAATTTCGTTAACATTACCTTACTTGACTTGTGCTTCAATTAAGACAGACTTGACACAGCGCCGAAAGCCAGGGCGTCGTGCCCAGGATTTCCGGAATGCAGCAGCCTACTTCACAACCCGCCGCCTTATACTGCCGGCCTACTCCGGTAACCCGGACTGCAACCCGCAATGTCGCGGCCTGCTGGCCCATGCCGCGCTGGGTGGGCACGGTGCTGATGACATGCACCAGGAGCCTCATGCCGAGGCGGACAACGCCCGCGCCGCTGTGCTCGGCCGGGCGTTGGGCCGGCTCGACGCCGTGCTGATGTCCCGCCTGTTGCAGTTGGGCTGCGGCCCACCGGACCTGATGGCCTCGTTGCACGGACCAAAAGCGGGCAAGGCAGCGTCCGCGTGCTGATGCTGGCAGGGAACGGTCTGCTGCAGCGTGCGATCGCGGCGCGGCTGCGTCTCAGCAAGTGTACAGTTGGCGGTATCCTGGCCAGGGCTAGGATGAGGGCGTGAGGTCTTTGCAGCAGGTCGCGTCAGCAGCGGCCACCTTCGCCCTGTCCTGGTCCTACTTTTAGCAGGCGCGCTTATGCTCCAAACCGTTTCGGATTGGCTTTTCACCTCGCCAACGCTGACGCCGCACGGGTTCTGCCTGCTGTGGGAGCCGTGGCTGATCTGGTCCTACCTGGTCGGGGACGGCGCGACCGGCCTGGCGTATTTCGGCATCCCGATCGCGCTCGTACGCTTCGTGCGCCGCCGCGACGATCTCGTCTTCAAGCCGGTGTTCTGGCTGTTTGCTGCCTTCATCCTGCTGTGCGGCACGACGCACTGGCTCGAGCTGCTGACGATCTGGGTTCCCGCCTACCGCCTCGAAGCAGTCTCGAAGCTGGCAACTGCCGCTGCGTCGGTCGCCACCACGGTCACGCTGTGGCGGTTGCTGCCGCAGGCCCTGGCGTTTCCGTCCCCCGCCCAGATGCGGGCAGCCAACGCGGCCCTGCTGGCCAGCGAGGCGCAACTGCGCAGCGTCAATGCCTTGCTGGAAGCGCGGGTCGAGGAGCGGACGGCAGAACTCGCGGCCAAGGAGGCTCGGCTGCGTGACCTGCTGGCCACGCTCGACCTGGGCACCTTCATGACCCGCGACCTCGATGGCACGATCCGGTTTTGGTCGGAGGGATGCGCGCACCTTTATGGCTGGACCGCGGCGGAGGCGGTCGGGCAGAATGCGCACGAGCTGCTGCATACCGTATTTCCGGTGTCGTTGGCCGAGGTGGAAGCGGCCCTGGAGCGGGATGGCGGATGGACTGGCGACCTGCGCCATCGTGCCCGCGACGGGCGCGAGGTGGTCGTCACGGCCCGCAGGGTGCTGCACCGGGATGCCAACGGAAGTCCGGTGGCCGTGCTTGTGTCTCTCACGGACGTGACCGAGGCACGGCGGGTCGAGCGGGAGCGGAGGCGCGCCGATGCCCTGCTGCGCACGATCGTCGGTACTGCGCCCGGCTTGATCTACGCCAAGGACCAGCAAGGGCGGGTGTTGCTGGCCAACAAAGCGGTGCTGGACCTGCTCGGCAAGTCGTGGGCCGAGGTGAAGGGGCGCACGGCCCTCGATTACATGGACGACCGCGCCCAGGCCGAGACGGTGATGTCGAACGACCGCCGGATCATGGAGCAGGGGCAGGCTGAGGAGCTGGAGGAACTATCCGGGATGGAGGGCGGCCAGCCGCGGGTGATACTTTCAACGAAAACGCCGATGCGTGACCCGGATGGGCATGTGGAGGGACTGGTCGGCGTGTCGGTGGAAATCACCGAGCGCAAGCGGACCGAGCAGCGGCTGCGCTTGATGGTGGACGAGCTGAACCACCGCGTGAAGAACACGCTGGCCACCGTGCAGTCCATCGCCGTGCAGACGCTGCGCGGCGGCGACCCGGCTGTCCGCCAGGTCCTCGAAGCACGGCTGCTGGCCTTGGCCGCCGCGCACGACGTGTTGACGCGCATGAACTGGGAAGGGGCGGAGTTGGATGATGTCGTGGCCGGCGCCCTCGCCCCGCACGGCGGGCGGGACAGCGGGCGCTTCCATGTCTCCGGACCGCCGGTGCGGCTGCAGCCGCGCGCCGCCCTGGCATTGGCGATGGGGCTGCACGAGCTGGCCACGAACGCCCTGAAGTATGGCGCGTTTTCGCCGGGTGTGGCCGAGGGGTGGGTTGATCTGCGCTGGGCCGTGTCAGACGGCCGGATACGCCTGGTCTGGTCTGAGCACGGCGGGCCAATCGTAACGCCGCCGTTGCGACGTGGTTTCGGCACGCGCCTTGTCGAGCGCAGCCTGGCCCAGGACCTCGGCGGGACGGTCGAGATTATATACGGTCCCGAAGGCGTGACCTGCGTCGTTGAGGCGTCGCTGGCCGAAGTGGCTGCACCCGCCGAAGTCGCGGCATTCCCGCGTGTAGGCGGCGCGGCGAGACATTGATGGCGGAGTACGGGCTGACCGGGCTGCGGGTCCTCGTGGTGGAGGACGAAGCGATGGTCTCGATGCCGGTCGAGGATTACCTGTAAGAATTGGGCTGCGAAGTGATCGGCGTGGCGTCGCGCCTTGAGAATGCGATGGAAAATGCCTGCACGCTGCCGTTGGACGCCGTGGTGCTGGACGTGAACTTGCCTGGACGCCTGAGCTACCCGGTCGCGCAAGCATTGCATGCCCGCAGCGTGCCGGTAGTGTTCACGACGGGCTATAGTATTGAGGGTTTGCCGGCAGGGCTGCAAAATGCCGCAGTCCCATCCAAGCCGTTCCGGCAGGAGCAGCTCGCCCAGGCGCTGAGTGATGTGCAAATCCGGTCTTGGACGTTGACCGGCCTACTCCGCCGCCGGCCCGGTGTAGAACGCCGGCCATTGCCGCTGCACCACCGGGCTGTCCGGCGCATAAGCCAGGCAGGTGCCCAGCATCATCGGCTTGTCCGCTGTTTCAGTCGCGTTCGGTGCGGCGTCTGCGGCAGGCGGGCGCTTGGTCCGAACGGCATACAGCGTCTGGAACGCCACTGTCCCCATCTGGCCCAGCAGCTCCCGCAGGTGCGTGCAGCCGTGCACTCCGCCCACCCGCTCGTTTGCCGCCTTGAGGAAGCCGCGGCCGATCCTCAATCCCGCAAGCCGCGCGAAGTTTGGCGCAGCGGACGGGCAAATGGTATAGGGGCCGTATTCCGTTGTCGCCTCGAACTTGGTGATCACCATGTCCTCCGATACGGTCATCCGCGCCAGCATCCCGTGCAGCGGGACTCCCGGCTCGATCACGCCGCGGTCATGGTTGCTGAACGGGTAGGACTTCGTGTCGGTCAGCCGCGCCTCGATGTCGAACAGCCCGTCGGCCCGGCGGTAGCCGTGCAGCTCAATGGCGCGCGTGTGCAGCAGCTCGCGTTCGGCAGGCGGGCTGAGTGGCATGGAAACTCTCCCTAGATGAAGCGCGCCAGCCGCACGGCGGTGTGGCCGCGGCTGGGTCGCAGGCTGGGCATCACCAGCAAGCAGTCGTCATATGGGGTGCGTATCTCCGCCGTGCCATCCAAAGCAATCAGCGTGTTGCGCCGCGGCACGATGTCACCGCCACGGAACGGCTGCAGGAAGGTGAAGCCGCCGGTTGCCGCGGTGACGGTCGTCGTGACCTCTGCCCGCCGCACCGTGGGCAGGGCCGGGGCCGGCACGCCGGCCAGGCCGGTCTGGTGCAGCAGCGCGTCCACGCAGCTCAGCGCCACCGCGACGGTTCCGGGCTGCCAGTGCTGTCCGGCCTCCACCAGGCAGGCGGTGCTGCCGCCGTCCCCGATGAAGCGCGGGTAGTCTATCAGGCGCGGCCCGGTTGCATGGCCGCTATCGGCCACCACCAGCCCCGGCACGCCAAGCGCCGATGCCAGCGCCAGGCCGCGCGGGGTTGGGCCGGACAGGATCAGCGGGTCGGACGGCCACAGCATGGAGTGCAGGTCCAGCAGCACGTCCACCGTGTCCACCAGCGGGCGCAGTTCCCGTGCCCGGTCCAGCTCGCAGCTTCGGCGTGGTCCGTCCAGCACCGCCGGGTTCCAAAGGCGGTTCATATCCTCGTCCAGGAAGCGGGACGCTGTCGGGTGCTCCGAGTCCCAGCGCGCAAACGCCGCCAGGTTGGCGAAGCCGAGGGTCAGGCTGCCGCGCTGCGGCCGGATGCCGGCGCGCATCATGCGGTCCAGCACGACGGCGCCGGCGATCTCGTTGCCATGCAGCAGCGCCACCAGCGCCACGTGCGGACCGGGCTGGGCGGAGCCGAAGGTGGTGAAGCCCGGCACCCCAGTATTTCCCGCGGTCCAGGGCTGGATGTCCGGCGGCTGCAGGTCCACCGCGAAGTGCGGCACGCCGGCCGGGTCGGTCACGCAGCCATCCGGGCCGTCAGGCGGCGGATGAAGTCGTCGCACGCCGCAAGCTCGGACGCCGCGATCCATTCGTCGGGCTGGTGCGCCTGGGCGATGTCGCCGGGACCGCACACGATGGTTGGGATCCCCGCGGCCTGGAACACCCCGGCCTCGGTGCCGTAGCTGACCTTGCCCGTGCTGTTGGACCCCGTGAGCTGCCGGACCAGGCCGGTCAGTTCGTGCGCCGGGTCCAGCGACAGGGCCGGCACGTCGTTCAGGACTTCGAAGGTGAAGCCCGCCGCGGGATCAACGGCGCGCATCGCCGGGGCGATCTGCGCCTCGACGTGGCTGCGCAGGCGGTCCAGCTCGGCGCCGCGGTCGGTGGCGGGGATGCCGCGATACTCCACCTCGAACCAAGCGTGCTCCGGGATCATGTTCAGGGCGGTGCCGCCCGCCATGACGCCGACGTGGACGGTGGTATGCGGCGGGTCGAAGCCATCCTCGAACGGACCTTCGGCGGCGATGCGCCGGGCGTCGGCGGCGAGCCACGCCACCGCCTCCGCCGCGGCATGGACGGCATTGACGCCCTGCGCCGGGACGCTGCTGTGACCGCCGCGCCCGCGCACGTCCACCCGCACCGCCGTGCGGCCCTTGTGCGCCAGGACCGGCTGCATGAGCGTGGGTTCGCCGACGATGCACAGCGCCGGGCGCAGGCCGCCCGCGGCCATGTCGGCGATCATGCCGTGGACGCCGAGGCATCCCACCTCCTCGTCATAGCTCAGCAGCAGGTGGACCGGGCGGCGCAGCCCGGCCGCCTGCAAGTCCGGCACGGCGGCGAGCATGGCGGCCACGAAGCCCTTCATGTCGGCGGCGCCGCGGCCCTGCAGCCGCCCATCGTGCGACGACAGCGAGAACGGGTCCGTGCTCCAGGCCTGGCCGTCCACCGGCACGGTGTCCACGTGGCCGGACAGTGCGACGCCACCCTCCGTCTGCGGGCCGATGATCGCGTGCAGGTTTGCCTTCCCGCCTGTGGCGTCGTGGGTGATGCGGTAGGCCACGCCGAGCCTGTCCAGGTAGGCGCGCACCCAGCCAATCAGGGCGAGGTTGGAATTGCGGCTGGTGGTATCGAAGCCGACCAGTGCGGCCAGGATCTCGGTCGTGGTCGGTGCCATGCACGCCACATTACAGGCCCAGCCCGGCGCGGCAACCGCAGGGATGCACTGCGCCGCGGCCATCTCGCGGCGGCCCCGGCGCATCGCGGGGTTGATTGCGGGACTGGCGGATCATCCCGCCGTCATGTACCCCGGGCAGGCTTTAAAAAGGAACGGTGGCCAAGGTTTTGCGCAGCCCGATGTCTTGTCATCCGCACGGCTTAGTGGCCACGTCCCTGCGGACAAGCGGGTAGGGCGGACCGTGGCTGGCAGCCTGCATCCGCTGCACCGCCTGTGGCGCGGGCTGCCCCAGGGGCCGCGGCGGCGGCTGGTGACGGGTGGCGCGTCCTTGCTGGCGCCGCATCCGGACCGGCCGCCGCCCCCGGTCCGGCATGGGATTGCCGTGGGTGGGGAGCTGGACCGGGCATCCGGCCTCGGGGAGGGGGCGCGGCTGATGCTGCACGGCCTGCAGGCGCTGGGCGTGCCGTGCTGGCCGCTGCGACCCGGCGAGGCGCCGCCACCCGGCGTCGCGCTGGTGCTGCACACGACGGCGCCGGGGACACCGGTGGCGCTGCTGCGTATGGGACGTGCGGCGGTGCGGGGGCGGCGGGTGATTGGATACTGGGCTTGGGAACTTCCGGTGGCGCCGGAGGCATGGCGGGCCGGGCCGCCCTTCGTGCACGAGGTTTGGGCGCCGTCGCGGTTCTCCGCCGACGCGTTGCAGCCGCTGCTGCCGGGCCAGGTGCGGGTGGTGCCGCATCCCGTGGCGGCGCACCCGCCGTCGGCATCAGGACTGCGCCGGGCGGATTTCGGGTTGCCGGAGGGGGCAGTCATCACGCTGGCGTCGTTCAGCCTGGCGTCCAGCTTCGTCCGCAAGAACCCGCTGGGGGCCATCGCCGCGCACCGGATGGCCTTCGGGGCGCGGGAGGACCGGCTGCTGCTGCTGCGCGTCGGCGACCCGCATCATTTTCCCGCTGACTTCGCGCAACTGCGGGATGCCGCGGCGGCGCTGCCGAACGTGCGGCTGGACACGCGCACGCTGCCGGCCGCGGACCTGCACGCGCTGACGCTGAGCTGCGACATCGTGCTGTCCCTGCACCGCAGCGAGGGCTTCGGGCTGGTCCCGGCCGAGGCGATGCTGCTGGGATTGCCCGTCGTGGCGACGGGGTGGTCCGGCAACATGGAATACATGGACGAGGGCAGCGCCGCCCTGGTGCCCTATGCCCTGGTGCCGGCCGTGGACCCGCGCGGTGTTTTCGAGGCGCCGGGTGCGGTCTGGGCCGAGCCGGACCTGGGTGCGGCGGCGGCGCAACTGGTGCGGCTGGCCGATGACCCGGCGGCCCGGCATGCGCTCGGCTTAGCCGGGCAGGCGGCGGGGCGGCGGCGGCTGGGAACGCAGGCGCTGGCGGAGGCGGTGCGCGGGCTGGGGCTGGCGGTGCCGGCGTGAGGATACTGGTCTGGCAGTGGGGCCGCCGCGGCGCCGGGCCACGCTATGCGGCGGAGCTGGCACGCAGCTTCGGCCAGGCGCCCGGCACGACAAGCTTGCTGTCCCTGGCGGCTGGCGCCGAGCTTCTGCGCTCGGTGGAGCCGCCGCCGTGCGACCTGCCGTTCCCGACCTATGGCGGCGTGGCCGGCTTCGCGCTGCGGGCGCTGCGGGCGCCGTTAATCGTGCCAGGGCTGGTGCGGTGGCTGCGGCAGGAGCGGGTGGATGTGGCGCTGTGCGCAATGCCGGCGCCGCTGGACCTGATGATGGCGGCGGCGCTGCGCCGGGCCGGGGTGCCATTCGCGGTGGTGGTGCACGATGCCGACAGCCATCCCGGCGATGGCTTTCCATTTCAAATGCGGCTGCAACGACGGCTGATCGGCCAGGCGGATGGGCTGTTCGCGCTCAGCGCCCATGTCGCGGCCCGGCTGGGCGAGCAGGGTGCGGCGGGACGGCTGCTGATGACGGGGTCACTGCCGCCCTTCGCCTTTGGGCCGCCGCCGCCGCCGCCGCGGACGCATGGCGGGCGGCTGCGGTTGCTCTCGTTCGGGCGGCTGCTGCCCTACAAGGGCCTGGATTTGCTGGCGGACGGGCTGGCGCGGCTGGGCGCGCGCGATGACCTGGAGGTGCGGGTGGTGGGCAGCGGGCCGGAGTCCGCCGTGCTGGACGCGTTGCGGGCGCTGCCCGGCGTGACGGTGGAGAACCGCTGGGTACCGGAGGACGAGGTGGGCGCGCTGCTGGCCTGGTCGGACGCGCTGGTGCTGTCGCACCGCGAGGCCAGCCAGAGCGGGGTCGCGGCTGCGGCCATCGCGGCCCGGCGGTGGATCGTGGCGACGCGGGTGGGGGGCTTGCAGGAGCAGTTGCAGGGGGTGCCGGGGGCGATCCTGTGCGAGCCGGATTCTGGCAGTCTGGCGGGGGCGCTGGGGCTGTTGCTCAAGGATCATCCTGCACTTGCCGCAGCGGGAACGGATCCGGACCTCGGGTGGGCTGTGATCTCCCAATCCATGGCGGACGCGCTTGGGGGATTGTCCCGAACGCGGCATTCCCGTCATCCCGTCACCAATCTGAAGATGACATCGGATAGAACTGCGAGCGAGGCTGAGTTTCGGGACTGAGCGGCATTGCAAGCCGGGCCAGGACCGTCCTGCCCGGTCAAGCCTGCCTGCCTCCCCTGTTCGGGACATCGCGGAACCGCAAGCTGCGGGCGTATGTCCCATTCGAGTATCACGAGGTTTTTGCGACCCGTTCCTCCGGTGCAGGTCGGCCCGGCCGGGCAGCGGACGTTTCTCTACGCCCAAGCCGCGCAAGTTCGCGCCGGACGGGGCGCCGCCGATTTCGGGCTGGGCATTCACCGTTCTGATCCCACACTATACTCCGTTCACGTGAGAACCCGAAAATCGGCTGGCGAGTCGACCCTGATCTCAGCGGGGTTTCAGAGGTGCGAAGTTTTCGGGTTCTCACATGGACGGAGTATAGTGATTGAAGGCGGCTCGCCCGGGTGCGTGGTTCACTGGAGAGTCCGTCGTGTGGCAGCCAGACAAGGCGGAGCAGCTTCGAACATGGACACGGCAGTGCAGGTTACCGAGGCTCCGCTGGCTCCGCCGCCGGCGTCAGGCGCCCGCTACACCTTGACGGCGCAGGCGCTGCACTGGGTTACGGCCGGGCTGATGTTCGTCATCCTGCCGCTGGCCTGGGTGATGGTGAACATGGGGCGGGACAACCCCGACCGCACGACGCTGTTCACTCTGCACAAGTCGGTTGGCCTCACCATCCTGGCGTTGGTTGCGGTGCGGCTGCTCTGGCGTCATCGGAACCCGGCGCCGGTGCTGCGCCATACCGCGCGGTGGGAGGCGGTGGCGGCCCGGGCATCCCACTGGCTGCTGTATGCGATTATGATTGGGATGCCGGTCAGCGGCTACCTGCTGTCCGCAGGCAGCGGGCGGCCGGTCAGCTACTTCGGGCTGTTCAGCATCCCGGGCATGCCGAAGAACGAGACGATGGATGGGATTGCGACCTGGCTGCACGTCGCGACGGGCCAGTGGGCGGTTTACGCGCTGATCCTGCTGCACCTAGCCGCGACGGCGTGGCACGTCGTGGTGCGGCGGGACGGGCTGTTGGGACGGATGCTGCCGGCGCAGAGCGAGGGAGCCTAGAGCAGGTTGCAGTCAGGTCCGGGCGCGCGGCGACCGGACCTGAAGTTGGAAATTTCTGCTCGCAAACAGATAAGCTAGACAGGTTTGCGTTCAGTTTGGATGCAAACCTGTCTAGCAAGCGCCGATCAGCTGCCTGCGTCCATTCCGAAGAAGGTGCAGCTCTCCGCGTTGCTGTCCCGATGCACCGTCACCCGCGCCAGTCCGGCGCAAACCGGTGCCAGCCCGCGCCAGATCCATACTGCCAGGTTCTCCAGCGTCGCCGGCCCAAGGTCCGCCACCTCATCCAGGAAACGGTGGTCCAACCCGTCCCGCACTCCCGCCAACGCACGCTCGAACACGCCGAGGTCTATGATCATGCCGGTCGCCGGGTCTGGCGCGCCGCGCACCACGACCTCAGCCCGGTAGGAATGGCCGTGGATGCGCCGGCTCGGCTCGGCATCCACGGCACGGCCGGCCAGGGTGTGCGCCGCCTCGAAGCGGAACCCCTTCGTCAGCTCGAACACGTTATGGTATGCCGATCAGCTTGTGAGTTTGCAGGCTCAGCCGCCACGCAGGGTTTGCAAGGCAGTAGGCCACCGCCGCGGCGGTGTTCGCCGCCCGGTCCGGCCCGTCCATCGGCTGTAGCCAGCGGTGCGCGAAACCGAGACCGTCCGGCAGCGCATCCGGCTGCAGCCCGGCCTGAGGATAGACCAGCTTCAGCTCCGACCCGGCGCGTAGTCGCCACGGCGCACCCGCCTTTGGGCTGACCGTAATCCAGTCCAGCCCCGGCGGCGGGTCCAGCGTGCCGTTCGTCTCGACAGCAACCTCGAAACCGCGGGTATGGACGGCCTCGACCAGAGGCACGTCCAATTGCAGCAGCGGCTCGCCGCCGGTGAACACGACGTAGCGGTTGGCGGGGCCGCCGGGCCAGGCGGCTTCGATGGCTCCAGCCAAGGCGCCGGCGTTGGCGAAGCGACCGCCGCCCTCGCCGTCCATTCCCACGAAATCGGTGTCGCAGAACCGGCAGGCTGCCTCCGCCCGGTCCTCCTCGCGACCGGACCAAAGATTGCAGCCGGCGAAGCGGCAGAACACGGAAGCGCGGCCTGCCCGCACGCCCTCGCCCTGCAGCGTCGCGAACAGCTCTTTCACGGCATAGGCCAACGGATGTCTTCCTGGAGGCGGCCGGCTAGGCGGCCAGCCCCTCCGGCTCCTCGACCTGTAGGCGGGTGCGGATCAGCTTCTCGATCCCGCGCAGATGCGGGCGCTCGCTGCTGTCGCAGAAGCTGATCGCCATGCCGCCCTGGCCCGCCCGCGCGGTGCGGCCGATGCGGTGGACATAGGCCTCGGGCACGTTCGGCAGGTCGAAGTTCACGACGTGCGTCACGCCCTCGACGTCGATGCCGCGCGCCGCGACGTCGGTCGCCACCAGCACGCTGATGCGGCCGGACTTGAAGGCGGCGAGCGCGCGCTCCCGTTGCGGCTGCGACTTGTCGCCGTGGATAGCGGCGGCGGTCTGGCCCACGGCCTCCAGGTGTTGGGTCACGCGGTCGGCGCCGTGCTTGGTGCGGGTGAACACCAGGACGCGGCTCATCTTGGAGTTGCGGAGCATGTTGGCCAGCATCGCCCGCTTGCGCGCGGTTTCGACGAAGATTACCCGTTGCTCCACCCGCTCCACCGTGGTCGCGACGGGGGTCACCGACACCTGCACCGGGTCGCGCAGCATCTGCCCGGCGAGCGAGGCAATCTCCTTCGGCATGGTGGCGGAGAAGAATAGGGTCTGCCGGGCCGGCGGGATGCTCTGCACGATCTTGCGGATCGGGACGATGAAGCCGAGATCCAGCATGTGGTCGGCCTCATCCAGGACCAGGACCTCGACGCCGTTCAACTGGATCGCGCCGTCCTGCATGTGGTCCAGCAGGCGGCCCGGCGTCGCCACGACGATGTCTATGCCGGCGCCCACTGCCTTCACCTGGCGCAGCTTGGGCACGCCGCCATACATCAGCGCCGTCCGCAGGCCGGTCTGCCGGCCATAGGTGCGGAAACTCTCGGCAATCTGGCTCGCCAGCTCGCGGGTCGGCGACAGCACCAGCACGCGGCAGCCGCGGCGGGGCGGCTGGCGCGGGTTGGCCAGCAGGCGGTGCAGAATCGGCAGCGCGAAGGCGGCGGTCTTGCCGGTGCCGGTCTGGGCGATGCCCAGCACGTCGCGCCCGGCCATCACGTGCGGGATGGCCTGCGCCTGGATTGGGGTGGGAATGGTATAGTCCTCGTGGACCAACGCCTTCAGGATCGGCGCAGCGAGGCCGAGGGATGCGAAATCGGACATGGATGGGGACTCTCGTTTGGCTCGCACCCGGGCGGATCAAGCCGCGCGGGGGGGGGATGCACCACGGTCTGCAGGACCGAGAACCGGCGCAAGGAGCTTGAAAGAGACCGTTTGTGCCGGGCATCGCACGAAGTCACGCCAAACCGCGCCATCTCGGTATGGGTTTGCAGTGCAGCAAAGTCAAGGAAAACCGGGCTTCTTAAGATGCTGGTAACTGCCCAGGTCCGCTGAGGGATCAGCCGGTGCGCAGCTGCGCGATCAGCTGAGAGGGCTGAGTGGCGAGTGTACTCAGGATGTCCCATCCCTGCTTTTTCGCGGTCGAGAGCAGCGAACGAAT
>JAABUQ010006463.1_pt1 | contig 17764 bp, 11 predicted proteins | sample 5560001 | NCBI WGS metagenome assembly JAABUQ01 (sample SAMN10711888, study PRJNA513371) | rock metagenome | isolation source: Antarctica rocks | place: Antarctica: Victoria Land, Finger Mt nord | collected 2015-12-18
TTTAATATTGTTAATATTATGTTTATAATTTATATATTTTCTAATAAATTATTTAATTATATATATAAGAATATTATTTATAAAAGATAATATAAATTTAAAAAATTTAAAATCAATTTCTTTTTTTAAGTTTATAAAACTTTATTTAATATTAATAAGTTTCTTTATTATAATATATTATTATAACTAAACAAAAGTAAATTGTATATAATATATAATTATAATTACTCCGTTTATATTTTTATTATATAATTTAATATTAATATAAAAGTAAATTTTCTTTTTATTATTTATTATTATAAAATAAATAAAACGTAAATTGTATTTATATTAATCAAATAATTTTTATTATAATTTTTAATTAAATAATTAATATATTGAATTTCTTTATTTTCTATTTATTTAAAAGCGGTATTATTATTATTATTTTCGATTTATTAATATTATATTATAATATTATAATTTTTTGAATATATTTTATTATATTTTTTAAAAGTTTTACTTATTTAAATTATTATATTTGTTATAAACAAAATAACGGAAGTATATTAATTATTCCTTAATTAGAAAGGAAATATAATATTTAGTAATAATATTTTTTTAAAGTATCGGAGTTTTTAATTATTATAATATTCTTAATATTTAATATTATTAATTATTATATTATAAAAGTTAAAATTTTTTCTTTTTCTATAATTTTAACCTTTAAAAAATATTCTATTTAAATATAAAAATATTTTTATTATATAATATTAAAGTTTAACATTATAAATTATATTTGCTTTTTTTATATTTTTTTACCTTTTTAAATAATTTTATATTTAAAAATTATATTTATTATTATAAATAATATATTATATAATTTTTATTTTTATAATATTTTTATAAATTTCTAATTTATATCTTTTAATGTAATATATATTAATATATTTATATTTCAAATATTTCAAATATTATATAATTTAAACTTTCAACTTATAATATATTATTATTTTAAAATTATATTTTAAATATATTTGTAAGGGTATACTACTTAATAAGGGGGGTAGGGTATTAGGCTCTTGCCCTACCCCCCTTATTAAGTAGTATACCCTTACAATATTTTATAATCAATTAATCTATTTAATATTTATATATTATAATATAAAATATTAATAATGTATATTCGTTTTTTAATAATATTTTTTTAATTTCTAATTTATAATATATAATATTATTTTCTGTTTTAGTAATCTTAATTTTAACTTTGTTTATATATATATTATATATATTTATCTTTTTATTTTACTTTTAAAATATTTTTTTTAAAGTTTATATTATATTTTATTTTAATATTTTATAAACTTATTTAAATTATTATTTAATTATTATTATTCTTTTAATATATTTTTTAATAGTTAAAATTTCTTTCCGGTATAATATTATACCTTTTTTATTTATAATATATTTTATAATTTCTTTTATAAATATTTAATCCGGTTTTATTGAATTTTATTAAATAATTTTTCAAATAATAAAATTTTAAGTCCTTTTTCAATTAATATATTATTATAATTATATATATAAAAGTCTTTTTATTTTATTTTATTAACTTTTGTTAATCATACCGCTTCTGCGCTTTTATTATATAATAATATTATTACGCAATTAATATATAAATATATTATTAATAAGCTTTCATTTTCCTTTTTAATTTAATCGGTATTATAAATATATTTAAACGTTTTCAAAATTCAAGTTTTCTTTTTCCTTTAATTATATTATTATTATATTATTAATTTTCTATTTTTTTAAATAAAGTAATTAATATAAAATAAAATTAAGAGTATTTATTTATTCTTTTTTTAAGGCTTTATAATTATATATGTTAAGATGCTGTGTATTATTATTTATCAATCAGACGATTTAGCCCTGAGTGCATTTAACACAATTGCTAGCGGAGTCCACGGGATGATGTTTTGCCGCTCGAAATCACCCTTCGAAGGTGCCCGAGGGGCCCCTTCATTCTCGGATTGAGACTCATCATCTACTGACATGTGGGAGATAGCGATCATTTAGCTATTGAAATCATTTGTCCTTGGGGTGATTGCCCTGTGTACGCGTAGTGCTGGCTCCTTCATCCCTCGACGCTTGATCAATTCACATTTCTCACGCTCTATAGTTGACTTGAATACAAGAAGAGAGCAAGCTAACCAGAACGTTTTGGATCGAGCATTTATACATGTAGTAGTCAAATCAAGTCGAGACATATCGATTCTCGTAACAGTAGGAAAGACCTGAAATTTCGGGTAAGAGAATCATCGAGAGCCCTCCACGCTGTTCTTCTGAATATTCTTCCTTGACTTGAAGTCAAATATCAAAATCTCCCAGCTCGATTGTACGTGTGACTCGTCGATAGTACGCAGATTCGTCCAGTCATCAGCCAGCTTCCTTGTATGCTTTTCGTCCTTGTGCCAATTCTCAATGATGAATTTACAACGTTCCAGATTCTTCCTTTGCATGTAGTCTTCCGTCGTGGCCTGAGTCCAGCCCGTCATTCGTTCTACGTGCGGTAGTGTCGCTCCTTTCTTGACGAGATTCTTGACTGCATGGACATTTCCTTTGGATGCCGCAATGTCAAGAGCTGTGGCATCCGGCATTAGGCCATCGGAACGAAAGTTCAACTGGGATGGTTCGACGCCAAAATTTCCCAGTATGGTCAAGAACGTGCCCATCACCTCTATCTTCATGCCATGCGCTCGCGGAAGTGAAAGAGAAGCAGCCAATTGGAGTGCGCTGATTTGCTTCTCTGGATTTACCATCAATGATTCCTTTGTGAACTTGGCAGTCTGTGCACAGTACCTCAAGACGTATTTGATCGATCCAAGATTGACAGCATTGATGCAGAGGCCCAGTATGTTGAAACCTTCTTTGTTAACGGCAAGTGCTTGAGCGCCTTTCTTCATGAGGAGATCTGCCATGTCCCATTTTCTTTCAAGAACGGCATCCATCCAGGGGGTGATTCCGTCTTCGTCTTTAAGATCAAGGCTCGCTCCAAGGTCCAAGAGGCGGGGCGCAAACGCGATAGCAGCGAGACTACTCTCGGGAATTTTCGCACACAAATGAAGCAGAGTCTTCTTGCGCTCGAAGGCGAGGTTGACGGGTACACCGTAATCAAGAAGAGCATGGAACAAATTTGGATTGAACCTAAGGACGCTCTCGCGGAGTAAGTAACCCATATCAGAGGCTTCAATAGCCGTCTTCTCGAGGAAGCCAACTTGAACATCGGTATTCATTCGACCGTATGGCGACTTCAAGCTGGAGAGCAATGCGGGCAGTACAAGTTCCCGGAAATCAGCAGCATCTGAGAACAATTTATTCCAATCTTGAAGAAGTCGCAGTGTCTCCATGGCAGCCTCTTTCCAGCGCTTGCCGTGCCTTTCGATCCTTAAGAAACGGCTTTCCCCACTTGCGGCAGCCTGGACAAGTCGACGTAAATTCCCACGAACTTGAGATGGGCGGGTATCTTCAAGCAACAGTCGTAAATGTTCAACCATATGCAATCTAGCAGCAAAGGATAGAGAATCATCTCCATCTTCTGTGATAGCCATAGGCTCAGCGCCAAGTTTGAGTAGTATGGCAGAGTGCTGAGTATGGTTCCCATACACGGACCACATGAGAGGAGTCCCACCTACAGTTGAGCCGCGCTTGGCTATGGTATTAACATCTGCTCCTGCTGAAATCAGCCTCCGGCCCAAGGCTTCAGCCCTTTTGACGTCCCAAGAGGATAAAAAATGCAGAGGCGAGACCCCATCCTTGGATAGTCCTGATTTTGCGCTGTTCTTGAGCAAGTCGTCCATGGCGTAATAGTTGCAGCTTTCCGCGGCGTTGAAAATGGTATAAGGAGAGTCCGAGGACATGGCACTGTGTTCTTCAGCCTCTTGCTGCCCTGGAGGATCATGAGGGAATTCTGAGGCCCAGGATGAATTCAGAATCGATGCGTCATCGTCGGTTTTGTGGAACGGATTTGTGAACGTAATGTGCGTCCCAAAAGCTTCTGCCATCTTCGGAAGTGCTTCTCGAGCCTTCTGAGAGCCCTTCTCAGCCGCGAAAGAAAGCCATTTCAGGCATTCTTCAGGCTCGAAGGACGTGCCAAAGCCATTCGCGTAACATATCGCTAGCTGGTACGCAGAAGCGCTTCTTTTCTCTTCGTCGTTTGTTTTCAATAGCTCTTTCGAGTCTTGAGCGAAATCGAGAAAGCCTGACAGGACTAATCGCTGGACTACTGGGCTGACACTTTCGAATTCCGAGTGGCATTTTTCCATATCCAGTAAATGTGCGTCAGCTTCCAATGGTATGCGCGTCGGTGCGACAGGATGACGCGGTTGGAACCAATTATCTGGGGTCAGCAGCCGTATAATCCGTGTGATGTCGAGCTCTCGTCTGGAAGAGTCTGTGACCAAGGTGATGCTGATGACTTCGCAAAGCATTTCGAGTTGTAGGCGGGAGAATTTCCCGGAAAGTGCTAGGGAGTTACAGACATGCTGTACGAGGTGGTCCTCGTCTTTAAGCTTTGAGATTGCGTCGTTCCTCTTCTGTCTTCGTTCTTTGGGTGTTTCGCCGTCGAAGTCACCAAGAGATTTGAACGGATCCCCGTCGAGACAAACTCTCCAGAGAAGCATACCAAAGCTGTACATATCCGTCCTCTTTGCCTCCTCAAGCCTGAAAAAGGCTCCCCTGAAACACTCGGGTGCTTGCCAGGGCCGACTGCCGCCAAGCACAAGTCCGCCATCTGGAAGGCGTGATACGCCAAAGTCGGTCAGTTTGCAAAGCAAACTAAAGTCTGAAACTGTGTTAGAAGGCTGGTGCAGCGATGTACTACTCTACTCACTTTCGGGACCCTGGGGCCCATCCTCATGATCCTTCTCAAAAACTAGAACGTTCTCACATTTTACATCACCGTGCACGATATCTTCACGACTATAGTCAGCACATATTCACAACACAGTAACATCAATATGAGACAGAGGTGGCGTTTTGGTGCGGCCTCTAGATGCCCAAGGATATTCTTGGAAACTTTTCTGTGCTGCAAGTTTCTGATGCTCTTGCAACGTAAAAAAAGTTGAATTCTAATCTTTTGAGTATTTCATTGCGTGAAAGTATGATGGGCAAGAATGAATGGAGGTGATTACCGCACGCGTGGAGTATCTCAAGGCCATGGGCGATATCGAGGCACAAGGTGATCTTGTCGTTGAATTCCAAAGGCCTGTCTTCTTTCCTCGCAGTTTCTAAGATCTCTGCCAAGTTTCCAAGCTCCGCACATTCAGGGATTAGCACTGGCATAGCATTTAGAGAATCGCTAGGTCCTTCGGTTTCAAAACCGACACCAAGGAGCTTCACAATGTTCGGATGCGCCGCCAGTGGAGGGTGTGTCGTTGTTAGCAGCTCGTTGAAAATGACTCGGATGCGGTCGGCAATAGCTGATCGGATTGTCCGGTCAGCATCATTCTTAGAGGTAGAATTAGGGGCGTAGGGAGAGTCTTATGGAGCAAGTAAACTCTCAGACACCATCCTAGAGCTATGTCGCCGTGAGTAGGAATAAATCAACAGCGAAACGACGTACGATCCTCCATATCATGTGTTAATATTGCCCTTTTCATAGCTACCACCATACCCTGCTTGTAGACTGCCCCAGAAATAGGGTCGACATAAGTCGTTGGTACCTCGGCGCCATTGACCAGGAAGGAAGCGCCTTGGCCAAGGACAGACCGTACATCGGGAAGAGTGACAGGGAGAAGTGGGATGTCTTTTGTCTTGATGAAGGAGAGAAAAGATACCAGGTCTGGTTGAAAGACAGTCGAGGATGTGGCGTAAATAGCAGAATGGCGAGTTGCTCCCGGGACTATTGAACTCTGCCTACGCGATGCAAAGGGGAAGGAGGTTGTGTACGTTTCAAAGCGAAACCTATCCATGACTTGCAAATATTAAATTTCAATGACGTCCCAGAATGTGTGAAGAGGATATCAAGATGAAGATCAGGTTCAGGTTCAACAGCGTTGCTACAGTGACAGGAGGTGGAGTAATAAGGGTTTTTGCTTAGGTCCTGATCAAGAGAAGAGGGCGGGAGCCTCAAGTCTCTCGTTGCACAATGGCGCAAGCTCGAGACTAGGACCGGGACGCCATTTGCACAGCGCACCCCGCTTAGCGATGGCTGCATCATTATCAGGATGTTATTGGAGTGAACGATGAGGCTGTCTAATGCAGTGTTTGGCTGCGGTCGAGAAACTCGGACGGGATTGAAGAACGAGATGATGGGCTAGAGCAGCCTGAGACTAGCTTCTTCTGGGGAAGAGTTCTCCAGAAAGGCTCCACCGTACACTCATGGATTGTCCTCGAATAGCGGAAATGATTGCTGCAGACCCCGCACATGACTGCCGGTGTAGCTGTGTGGTCGGCGCCGTTGTTTTCTCTGCATGTGGTGCTGACAGATATCTGCCCCCATTGGTGGATGGACCAAGGCAGCTGCATAAGCTTGTACCGAGGGGACCGAAATACGACACTGCCGTCTTCAACCCTCTCAACTTGTCTAGGTACGGAGTGTCTACCTTTTTAAGCTGAGCCCCCCTTGCTTGCCTTGGGCTGCCATCGCTTGACAAGATCGTCGACTTGGCTTCTTCATTCGGTTTCGCTTCTCTGCAGAGAACTGTTGCGCAGCCTGCTCTCCATCACTTGCGGCTCTGCGCCTAACCTTGGATTATCTATATCACAGTCCTTGCATGTTGTTTCGTAGCTTTTGTTTCCAAGACTCACCCGTCAAGATCGACCCGTCTGCTCTCTTGTATATATATGATATTGCATTTTATTGCGAAAACACTGCATTTGTCTTGTTTGCGAAGCCATGGATCCTGTAGGATTTGCTCTCGGTGTGGTCTCCGCAGTCATACAGACTTACAATGCCGCTATGTCTGCGTACGACTTGTATCTGGAAGTTACAGACTTTTCCTCGGCATATGAGGAAATAAGAATGGGGCTGATGATTGAGCGTACAAGATTGGATTTGTGGGGGGCTCATGTCTTATCGGCCTATCAAGACTCCCAAGTCGCCATTTCACCTAGAGAGCATGGCATTTGGAGGCTTTTCAAGATGATATTTGATAAGATACGAGAGTCTTTGCGGGAAATCCATACCACCATGGACGATGTTGGCCAGCGGACGAGCTTGCCAACTCAGAGGGACGCTTTAGGTGGGATATCCATGAATGTTAACTTTTCAAGTCGTTTTCTAACTCTATTCAGATTACGAACTGATCGAAAATCTATCTCTTGCCGCGAAGACACCAGCGAAGCATTCCTATTCAAGTCTTCCTCGTAGGATCAAATTTGCTCTCCGGGATAAGAAGAAGATGGAAGAGCTTCTTAGACAGCTGGGATCATGGAATGACAGTCTCGACAGGATGACCTCACAACTTGAGCGGGAGTCTCTTCGTCGTCAATTGCGAAGATCATTCCCATCTGCAGACGCAGTTCAGCTGCAGCAATTGGCCGCGGCTGCAGCTTTGCTCGGTCATCCAGACATTCAGCAAATGGCAAGCGCTAGAATCATTGTTGAGCATGGTTATAGTGAAACACTTTATGGTCAATCAAAGAACACGAGCGCCTCCAACCTACCGACTCCTCCAATGAGTCCTCCGCTATCTTCCCCCACAGAGTATCGGCTTGAAATGGACCAAATGGACTGGAAGGGTATACCATATGCAACAGACCAAGTCCGCGCTACCGCAACTTACCGCGGAGAAGATGTAATTGTTGGTAAGTGATTCCTAGTTCGGATCTCACTTGCTTTTTGAGACACATTCTCCCAGACCTGAGGCCCGATCAAGGTTTCCAGACTCTTCCCATGTCTGACGTGCGGGTGCATTCACCGCTCAAAGAAAACGCTAATTTGCAAATTCCAAACAGATTGGAGAAGCTGTCAGGATGATACATGGCGACGGGAGAACCCGCTCGCATTTCAGAAACGGACTCAAAGCTTGACGAAAATACTGAACAGTGACCTGAAGCCGTTGAACCTTGCGATACTGCATTGCGTAGGCTATCTCAACCAGAACAGAAACGTGACCGGATACGCCTTCCAACTGCCACCTCAGGCTCAGCCCAATAAACACAAAACCCTATACGAACTCTTGAGCAACGTCTATCAACCAGCGGATGTTCCTGACCTAGGCGAGCGCTTTGATTTGGGGAAAGCGCTCATATCGACCATCTTTGAAATTCACAATATCGGCTGGATGCACAAGAACATACAAGCGAAAAACATCCTCTTTTGGCCCAAAACAGACGGCAGTAATCAGTACGATGTCAGCAAGCCCTACATTGTGGGCTTCGACATCTCAAGACCAAATCAAGAGGGAGAATTTTCCGAGAAACCGGATCCCCACCCAGAGGAGGAACATTACCGGCATCCAGACTACAAAAGCCCGAACCCAAAGTCCTTCCAGCCTTCTTTCGACATGTACAGCTTGGGAGTCATTCTATTCGAGATCGGACTATGGAAGAAAGTAGCAACACCACTCGAGAATCGCAGCGGGCGGCCGCCTCTGCCATCTTACCACTCAGACCCGCAATTGATCGAGAACATGGTCAAGAAGGGGAAGATCGCTGAATTGAAGATGTACATGGGAGCGCGATATCGCGATGCCGTCATGGCTTGTTTGCGAAGAGGTTTCGATGCACCCTGGAAGAGAGAAGGGCTCGATCAGCTGCAGCGACAGCAGGAATACTTGAAATTGGTGCAGGATCTGGTCGTTGATCCGCTTGCGAATTGTAAAGCTTGAAACCGTTTTGGAAGATATAGAATCTTTTTTAGTGCGTTACGGTCTTACCTCTCGCTGCTCTTGAGTTGTTACAAATTCCAGATGCTTGCCTGTTTAAGTGAATGGGTTGCCAGCCTCCCCATCCGCATCGACACCAAGCGAGCGTTCGCTTTAAAGAGAGCGGACTCTTGGGAAGGTCGATCAAATCTGCGCCCTCAAGTCCTGGAAAAGCTGAATGTCACCAACAGAATAGCTACTCGGGTTGGCATTTCTTATTGAGAAAAACGCAACGGCACCGCCCATAAGCCAGCAACTCATGACACAGCCTACTCGCACCAGCAAACCCTCCTCTCTCCCAGCTCCGCCGCCCAAAAGGCCAGAGATATCTTCAAAACGACTTGGGTTGCGAAAACACCTAAGAACCTTGAGGCCGCTGGCCCGGTGCGCCTTTGGCATCGTCATCGAATTAGGCAAAAGACCATAGCACAGCAACGCCATCCACTCTCAAGGACGTGAGACACACGTCAAGCACTTCGGAATTTGTCCCGAAGTAGAGTGAAAGGGTCGGTCAAACCCCAGACAACCCTCTCAGTTGAAAGGGGTGCCAAAACATGATATCTGGAAGCATCGCACGAATCCCGTCCCAATCCATCTCAATCCGTGAATATGCCCGCTCCTCAAAAGTCGGACTTTGACAACAAACAGCGAGAGTACTGAGACCAGTCTGGGGCGCTATTATCCTTATCAGTTCGGAGAAGATCCAGTCTGGTCGGATGTGCGCGAGGGTCCCTTCGCCCATCCATGGAATTCGTCCGCATTGCTCAAAACACCTTCTCGGAGGCTAGACAGCCATATCCACCTACTCGCCAACCGCTTATCCTGCTTCCCTGAGACATTCACGCATGCGAAGACCATGTCTATTAACGCAGCGAATCCAGTATAGCCGGCGACCCAACGCCCCCACGCAGGGAGTCATTTTCAACAGCACCTCATGAATCGTGTAAGGAGCATCACTGGCAGCGGCTTTGTTTCTACGAGGAGTTCCGCGGAAGGTATTCTGATGACGGCTCGTTCTTTCCGCAGGGTGCATTGTTTCCACTGAGATCGAGCTTTCCTTGACCGAGACAGACATTGTCGATTGATGCTTTGAGAGGGTGTATAAAACTGCGAGAGCGTGGCTGCGATCTTTCATCTCTTCTCTAGGCCAAAAAGGAAGGACAAACGCTTGTCGATATGTAGAATCAATGAACAACGTTTGCTGTGTTCGTTCTTGAGACTTTACTTAGTTAACGCAGATTATGTCAATCTAGACGATGCGTTACTCTCACTGCAATTGTCGAAGAGATTGCCAAACGTTCTCGGGAACAGCAAGGCTACTCTCAATACAGACTAATGACAGAGTCACTGGCGCGTTCCCGAAGGTGTAGAACATACATGCGTATTTGGGGGCGTTCTCAAGGTTGTGTATCGAAAGGGAACCATGCACTTTCTCTGACCCTGGTATTGGTTGGAGAAGCAGCGACATCTCAGAGCAGGATGACGGTAATGTATCGTGGGAGATAAGATCTGAGATTCTTCACCTGTATTAATGATGAGCAACCTGAAACAACATGAAGTAGTGTTTGATCTGTGTCTCGGTGTCCTCTGTTTCAATACGGCAGTTTTGCTTGAGTCACTTTATTTCAAAACCTTGAGTTTGACGATTTCTCTGGGCCCCGGGTAGCCTGTGGAACTGTTTCGGGCACTTTGTTTTGAGACAACCTCACGGCTATTGAATAGGGCAGACACAGGATAGAAGGTCATCGGGAATCGCCAAGAGAATGAAGGAGGGGGCGTCAAGCATTGCCTTTCAAGCTATAGTCGGATAACACTTTCATGACCTGGAGCTGATTCTCAAGAGGTTGGCGAGCGAAGCTTACGCCTTGGTTTGTATAATTAGACCTTAAGATCATGTTAGATATCAATATGTACCTGAATAACGTTCTCTAGGTGCGGCCGCATATTGAGTAGATTTCGGTACCCAAAAATTATCCAATATATCTCTTGAGAAATCTTTACCGAGAAGGAACGGTAAGGCGCGCATGTACAGTGTTCCAAACACTTGGGGTCTCAGAAACATGACTTTACTGATATCATCATTCGTGTCCGTTCGGAGGCAAAGGGCAGACGCAGAGCTATTCCATCAGAAGATGCACTCAGACCATAGAAATAAAGAATAATGTTGCAAACCGGCGGACAACAACCGCGATGCTTTTGCCGGAAAAACGGGGCGTAAAATGAGGGTTAAACCATCAAAGATCAGCACGTACATCTTTGCTCATTTCCCAATTGCCTAGGTTCCTTACCTACTAGGTATGCTTGTAGGTGTTTTCATTCAGTACGGCGGTTGAAACAATCTCGTCAGTGCTCAGGGGCACTCCAGCTGACCAGATCTGGCGCCGCTAACCCCAGGTAGGTTTAGCGCCAGCTCAAAATATCTTGTCCGCTACCAATCACGCCCATGTACCTACTCTCGTACCTAGGTACCTGTCCTTTGGGACCATCACCTAGTATGGAACAGGTCTCGGCTATTGGGAATAACAGCAAAGTCCCTCTTCCCCATTCTCTCTTCTCGTTCCTTTCATCAGTATTATCCCCTCGGAATTCAACGCAGACTTTCATTAGCAATGGAGTGGCACCAAGTCTCAACCCAACAGCATGACCACCGCCTTAGACAGCGTCTCTAAAAGCTTCTGTCACGTCAAAAAAAAGAATCATGCTCGCCTCTTTTAGCCTCAATCCTTCCACATTTCTACGCTCCTTTTTCGGAATTTATGCGACTACTTGGGGTGTGGAAGGGTTGTCTCATCGCTGCAGGCTACAAGTTTCAGCGCCTTGACCATAATCCTCAGGTCTAATAGCTCGTCCTCACAGGGATGTTTCGTCTACAGCATTAACGTGTTCGATCCGCATCCTTCTACACCTGATTCAGAATAATAGCAGTCGGTGATGAGTCTCTCAATATGCCGCTACGCAATGTCGCTATCTGAATCTTTAACAGAATTGAAAAGGAATCTTCGTTTCTTTTCACACGTTTACTCCTCTCATCATTTCGTGGTACTTTTGGGGGTCTACAGAAAATAGAAAATATATACATGCAGCCTATACATTGTATTGCCTCACACATCTTTGGTGAAACTCTTGTGATATTCTCCATTTGTGCCGAGCAGAGTCTTCTGATGAGACGCGGCTTGCATCCAACTACTTACTCTAAATCGGAAGATTGGGATGAGAAAAGGCTCGTTGGCAGCGATCAACAGCACTAGGGATGACTATAACAGCTGACTGTTTCCAGGAAATGTGAACGAAGGCTGGAAGCCTGTCACTCTTCAGGCGCCCCTTCTGTTGAGCATCGCTGTATTTACGGTATGTGCGATTTTCATTCTTGAGGATCTATCTCAAACTGGTCTCAAGAATGGCGGCATCATCTTTGCAACTGGAGATCTTTCGTCGGCAGCAACTTTCTCATACTTATACCTTCCAACCATCGTCTCAGTACTCTATGGCATGTCATGGAGTTGGGTTGATCTAGATGCCAAGCGTCTTGAGCCATATTTTCAGATGTCGAAGGTTGGAGGCGCATTAGCTCATGATTCGTTGGACCTATGCTACCCTTTCGATTTTGTCGGATGGGCTCCAATAAAAGCTATAAGGCGAAGGTGAGAGAGCGCCGTCAATACTGGATGATCACTCGGCTAACAACCTAGACATTGGTCTGTCGCTTTCGCAAGCTCGAACATGGTGCTTCTCTTCTGGGTGGTCATACCACTCATCAGTGCCATCTTCACCTTCTCAGTGACACGGAAGGACATCGATGGAGTTGCTACAGACTCTGCAAGTCTCATGCCTCTCGGAGAGCAATCGTCGAACTTGACTAGCGGCTTCATGATGAACGCTTACGGTTCATTGTGGCTCGACCAAGCTCTGCCGGGGTTCACGTCGAGAGAATTCGCGCTTCTCGGTTTTGAGACGTATTCGGCAGATACCGAAGCTGTTCAATACCTGACTTGGACATCAGACACATTCATGTATAGTACCAATCTATCCTGCAAGCCCGCAATTGTTCAGCAGACGCCCCAAGGCGAGAGCTACGATAACGGAGATGGTTGTATATTGGAACCACTCGGCACCGATCCCGAGGCAATAGGGAATTTTACAGCCTTGTACATTGGGTATTTCATGAACCGGTATATCGACTACGCACTTTCGCAGATGGGCTGCTCCTCTACCAAGTATGCTCACACGTTTCTTGCGTTTCTGGGAATGTCAAACTATGGAGAAGCAAACACCACCGCTTTGTTCTGTGAGCCACAATATTGGGTGCAAAGGGTTAATGCTACGATTCCAGCGTCTAATTTAACCGTTCTCGATACCGTTCCTTTGCAAGTGGCCGAACCTCTCCCTGAAGATATTTTCAACATCACAAATTTTGAGTATGTGATTGGCACTGGCTCAACAGAAAAGCCTCGGAGGGCGGACATACCGGATACTACCCATCTTATCAACCAAAAACATCGCCTGTAAGGGCTAGGCGTCAATTTAAACACAACCATCACCAACATCGTCGGGTTCGCGCTTGGTGCAACTCAGCTTGAACTTTGGGAGTACTCAGATCCAAAAATCCTTTCATCGAGCTTCGAGAAAGCTCATAAGCTACTTTTCGCGCTTGCCCTGAATAGCTTGTTCATGAAAAAGGCGTCCTTAGGAAATACAAGGCCAGGTGTCATCCGTGGCACCCAAAAGACAGTTGTTGCCGTGAGGATAGTGTCACTGTTGGTCGAGTCGGCCCTTGGGGTGGCGATTATCATGATTATTGCTCTCCTTTACAGCTCATGGGCTCGAGCGAGCAAGCTTCGACAAGATCCTGGTTCTCTCAATAATGCCATGATCCTGGTAGACCAGAAGATATCCATGATCGAAGGAGATGCAACCGAAACCTACAGCGTACAAGCTAGCATCGACAATGAAACTATTTCACTTCGGAGGACTCATTCGATACGTCAGCTGCCTGAGGACGTTCCTGGTCCGGCGAAGCAGCCCTTTCAAATGCCAGCGGACGATAAGAGCAGCTTCGAGCCTCTTGGGCCCGTAGAAATGCGGCTTACTGCGGGTGCCGTTTTCCTCGTGATACTTATCCTGGCAGTCTTTGCTCTGATCTATGTTCAACAGAAGATAGGGAGAGATTTTGGGCTTTCTCTACCCTCAGGAAATCCCGTGGTAATCAAGATCATCACCAATTATGTCCCCGTAGTGTTCGCGACAATTCTCGGACCAGTATGGCTTCTACTGAATCGAATGCTCTGCGTCCCCCAGCCCTTCGAGAAGCTGCAAAGCCTTGGAGCAAAGCCTTCACAAACAATCAATTTGCATTACTCATCGCTTCCACCCCAGCTGGTGGTCTGGCGAGCTCTTCGCGCTCGTCATCTCGTCCTCGCTGCGGTTTGCGCCATAGGACTGTCTGCCAACGTTCTTAGCGTTGCTCTCAGTGGCCTTTTCCAAATCAAAGTAGTCTCCGTTTCACGACCAACGGTCCACCAAACGAGATTTCTACCGGTGATGAATCCTGTCTCTGATACCTTGGCCGACACTGATCACTGTTATACTACAAAGTCCAATTTCTCTGACCATGCAGCGCTCCCACCATGGGTGTCTCAGCATATGTTCCTCGTACCATTTGAAGTAAATCCAGGGAGTACAGACGATGGGCCTACCACATACCAGGGAAGGACGCAAGGAATAATTGTCCAAATCGACTCCGCACCCATCCAATATAATTCAACCGCATTCATATTAGGCGAGCAAGCAACCGCTGAGATACCGCATCGGTTTTCAGGAGAGCGTAACTTCACCTGCAACCCTTTCAACAGCGGCCCTCATGGCGGTCAGAAGTCTAAGAGCGCCATGGAAGTGCTCAAGTGGTTGACGGCGACGAATATCAATGACACAGTCGCAGCGACTATATGTGGGACTCTTCTTCTCGCAGGCTTTCTACGTGCGAATTTATATGTTGAATCTGAAAATGTGAAGCCCGAGAATTCGGACCAATCAGACGAAACCAAAATCAATTCGATCAACTCTCTTGCTTCGACCTGGATGATATGCCGACCGACATTACTGGTCGCACCTCACGAGGTCATTGTTGACAGATCTGGCCGCATCCAGAACGCCACTCAAATAGAACCACACACAGCTGAGGTAGACCAATTCTTGGCCGAGGGTTTCCAAATTGCGTCCTTCCTTCATCAACTAAACCGCTGCCTCTTCAACGCTGACGATGTCGAGGGATACTGGTAAGTCCTGCCATCTCTTGAAGACAAAATTTAAAATTATAATTCCCGCCTCAAAACGACGAGTGTTGACTGACACCTGAATTGTGAAGGCACAACGATACTTTCGTTGACACTTGGTTTGGCTACTTGGTCAAAGTGTATTCTAACTCTACCGATACGGTCGATCCTTCATCAGCAGTCCCTCCTTTTGATGCTATTGCACCTATTGTAGAACGGATAGGTACTCAATTATTTGCCATAATCCTTGGGCTACACAGGGGGTGGCTGTCTCCTGCTCCACCTGGGACTACAGTATCAGGAAGCGTACTAAAGGATACGAAACGAATCTTTATGGCACACCCCCCATTCATAGTATCAGTATCGTTACTTGGCCTGAACATTATCGTCGCGTTAGCATACTACATCAAATGCCCGAAGAAGATGTTGCGACGCATGCCAACCACGGTAGCGAGCATCCTTGAGCTTTTTCAAGGCAGTACACTGGTGTAAGAGGGCAAGGAACATGGACGGCTTTCAGAAGACGTGAATTTGGCCTATGGGAATATTGTGGGCATCGATGGGAAAGAGTATGTTGGGATCGAGAGAAGGCCGTTTGTAACGCCTTATGGAGATTTATAGGTGTGCCTAGTTCAAATCCAGTTCTCAGATCCTCTTCCAGATGTAACGCCTTCACTCTGCAGCTCCTGGCGTCTACTGCTCTTTCACTGGGTGTTTCAGCTTTGGTGTTCCCTACCAGCGAGTGCCATGCTCGCACAGATGCTGTCAGCTGTCATTGCCCCTATTTTCCCTTGTCAGCCCGTTTTTCCCATTCTGCTTTCTCTAGGGTTATTTGGACCCTTAATCATACCACCAAAACACTATTATTATACCACCTATTCTCCACTTTATCAGGCGAAGCAATTAGTATAAAACAGGGCTAAAAATACTTATTTGCCCCTATCTAGGGCCTTATTATTATATATTATTATTAATTAATTAGATAATTTAACCTTAAATATATTTAATAATTATAGGCCCGGATTACGCTACTAGCTTATTATATTAAACTTATTTGATTAGTTTATTAAGCTATTATTATAATTATTTAATATTATTAAGTTTAAATAAATATAATTTATATTAAAATCGCTTTTAAATTACTTAAATATTCCTGAATACAAAATATCCTTAATACTATATTTTCTATTATTATTATTTTTACGTCTTTTATACTTATTAATACGAATAATTGGTTCTAATAAATTTTAAATATTAAAAATAAAATAATATTTATTAAAATCTAATATTTTATTAACCTTGAAGTATTTAAGAAACTTTCTTATTTATTATTAATATTTATTATTATATTATCTGCAAAATAAATAAATAAATAAGCTAAATATAAAAGCTATATATTTAAAAAAATATATAGAATATTTAATACCGAATATAATTATAAAAAGAAATATTATTTAAATTAAATAAAAATTTTATAAATTTTATAAATTAATATTAAAAAATTAATCTTCTTAAATCTTATTATATATTTTATTAATTATATTATTCCTTATTAAACTTTTAAAAGCTTTAAACGTTAATTAATACTTATTATATAAATATAATATTTCGATATTAATAAGGAATATCGAATATTATATATTAAAAAGATTAAAGGCTAAAATATAGAATTTTAATTAAATAAATAATAAATATTATTTTCTGAAATTATCGAAATTAAATATCTTAATTTTTAAATAATAATAACAAAGATTAATTTTATTAAAAATATTAGTTTTATAAATTAAAATTAATTTAATATAACTAAAATATATTTTGGTTATAAAGAGAATAAAGGGAAATTTTTATTAAATTTTGAAAAACTTATATAGGAAATTAAATAATTATATAAAATAAACGAAAAAATAGTTTATTAAATAAGAACGTTTTTATTTTTTACTATTTTATAAGGGAAAACTCCGAGAGAATAATTTATATAACGTAATAATACCTCTATTCCCAAATACTTAATCGAAGAGATATATTATTAATTTATTAAATATTATTATTTTAATAAAGCTTTTCGCTTAAAAAATTAGATCTTAAATACCGTATATATTAAGAAGGCTAAAATACTCCTAAAAAATAGTTTTTTTAAGGAAAGAATCGAAAGAGTTATTATTAATTAAAAAATATTTGAAAAACGTTTTTTAATTCTTATTTAATTAAAATTTTTAATAAGTTAAATATAAATATTATTAATAAAGCTTTATATTTTAATAATAATTTATATAAATAATAAAATATTAAAAATAAAAATATTTATAAAATAAATAATAGAAATTTCGTTACCGAAGCTTTTTATTAAATAAATATTATTTTATTTTCTAATTATATTTTTTAATTCTTATAATAATATATTATTTAATGTTTAGATTTTAGACTTTAGTTTTAATATATATTTATATAATAATTAAGATTATTTCTTTTATTAATAAATATTTACTTTTAATAATATAATTATTTTAAAGAAAATATTATATATAATTAAAGTTTTTAAAATATATAAAATCGGTATTTTAATATTTATTAAGGAATATAATATAATCGAGCTTTAAAATATAATTTTAATTCTTAATTTTATAATTAATTTAATATTCTTAATAA
>JAABUQ010006464.1_pt1 | contig 17763 bp, 16 predicted proteins | sample 5560001 | NCBI WGS metagenome assembly JAABUQ01 (sample SAMN10711888, study PRJNA513371) | rock metagenome | isolation source: Antarctica rocks | place: Antarctica: Victoria Land, Finger Mt nord | collected 2015-12-18
TTCATCACCCCCAGGCCGATCTGCTTGAGGTTGTTGATGCACTGGGCGCGGCGGGCGGCCTCGCGGGCGGCCTGCACGGCGGGCAGGAGCAGGGCGATCAGGACCGCGATGATCGCGATCACGACCAAGAGTTCGATGAGTGTGAATCCACGCCGATGCTTCATCATCAATGTCTCCGAGGGAAAAAAGGTTGAAAACCCAACAATGTGCCCCGGGCGGGATGGACGACGCCACCACGCGACGAGGTGACCCGGGAATCCGGATCTGGCGAGATCGACGCATCACGACGGATTAAGTCGGTCAGGTCGACTGGAGGTGGCCCACCAGCGCATTTGACGAGATGGTCGGACCCAAGAATACTTGGCAAGTCGCCGCCGCTCAAGAAGTTGGAATTATTTAGCGGGGATTGGCGGCCGAGACCGGATATTTCCTTCCATCCGGGACGGTGCCCGCCGTCTCGCGGACTTCAATGGGCGGATGAGCCGACGGCCACCGTGCCTTTCCGCCGCCCCCCGGATTCGAGGGCCACGCCCGTCGGGACAAGGGGGTACCCCGGGATGACGCCCGGATCGGCGACATCCCCGTTTCTCCGCCCTTTTCCCCTGATTAATTGTCCGTCCGCTTCCGGGACTTGGTCCGGCGGATGAGGGCGTCGAAGGCGGCCTTGCGCTTGGCGGGGTTGGATTCGGGGAAGGTCCGGCGGATCTTGGCCCGGGTGATCGAGGGGTCGGCGGCGGTGATCTCGGCGATCTGGGCTTCGGACGGGGGCATGATCTGGGTGTCGGGGTCGTCGACCTTGGCCGCGCACTCGGCGCAGGAGATCTTGTGGGGCCGGTCGGCGACCAGGGCGGCCGTCGCGGGCGAGAGCCAGACCGGCTGATGGCACTCGGCGCAGGGGACCCGCGAGCAGCCGGCCACGGGGGGCCTGGGCATCACCAGGACTTTGAAGCAGAGCACGGTGCAAATCTCGTCGTCGGGCTTCGCCTCGCCGGCTTCGGGCTTCGCCTTCTTGCGTGCCATCGCGGGGTCCTCGATCGGGACGAAGGGAAAAATCCGGACGATCGGCCGTCGCCTCCCATTTCGAGATTACCCCGAATCGAGCGGCCCGTCACCCATCGGCCACCAATCCGGCCAGGGCCCGGCCGGTATGGGTGTCGGTCGTGGCCACGACATTAGGGAGCATCTGGATTTCCGTCATCTCTTTCAGGACCGGAGCAGGCCCACTATTCGGACCCGGGACGCGGCCCGGATCGGCGGCCCTCGGCATGGTGCCTGCTTTGTTCCCGAGGCTAGATGTCGCCGATCGGGTTGGACCGATGGGCGAACCCTCAATCGGACCCTCACGAGGGATAAGGTCATGCTTTACACCATCGCGAGCGAGGCTTGGTCCCCTGGACTTCCCTTGACCCCGGCGGAAACGCCGGGCGGCTTGTTTAGGACGCGCAAGGCGGCGTCCCGGATCGCGGCGGGGCGGCCGACCCTGGCCGTGGCCCTTTGCCACGACGCGACCCGGGGCGTGGTGGTCGCCCAGCGGCCGGCGGCGCTGGCCCTGGGCGGTTCGTGGTCGGCCCCCGCCATCGTCAACGACTCGGGGGGCGTCACGGTCCTGTCGGCGGTGCCGGCGGCCCTGGTCCGCGAGGTCGGCCGGCCCGAGATCCGGATTCACCCGGGGCAGGCCGACCCGCGACCCCGGCCGCTCCGCCAGTCCACCGGGCCACCTCGTCGCGGCTTGGGTCGCGCCCGGCGCGGCTCGATCGACGCGAAGGCGGGGCCGTCGCGGTGAGATCCGCGGAGGGACCGGGGGTCAAGGTCGAGGACCGGCCCCTTTCCCGAGGATTTCGAGCAAGGCCCGGCCGGTGTGGGTGTCGGTCGCGGCCACGGCTTCGGGCGTCCCCTCGGCGACGACCCGGCCGCCCCGGTCGCCGGCCTCGGGCCCGAGGTCGATGATCCAGTCGGCGGAGCGGAGGACGTCGGGGGCGTGCTCGACCAGGATCAAGGAGTGGCCGAGGTCGAGCAGGCGACCCAGGGTGTCCAGGAGCTTGGCGACGTCGAGCGGGTGGAGGCCGGTGGTCGGCTCGTCGAGCAGGAACAAGGTCTTGGGCCCCCGGGCGGCGCGGGTGATCGCGGCGGGGGACGAGGCGAGGAAGCCGGCGAGCTTGAGCCGCTGGGCCTCGCCGCCGGAGAGCGTCGGCGCCGGCTGGCCGAGGCGGAGGTAGTCGAGCCCCACGTCCATCAACGGGCGGAGCCGGGCCTGGACCTTGGGCTGATTCCGGAAGAACGCGAACGCCTCGCGGGCGGTGAGGTCGAGGACCTCGGCGATCGACTTGTCGCGGAACCGGACTTCCAACACCTCGGCCCGATACCTCGTCCCCCGGCATTCCGGGCAGCGCATCCGGACGTCGGCGAGGAACTGCATGTCGACGGTGAGGTCGCCCGCCCCCTCGCAGACGCCGCACCGCCCCCCCTCGACGTTGAAGCTGAACTTGCCGGCGGCGAAGCTCCGGGTTTTCGCCTCGTGGGTCGCCGCGAACGCCTTGCGGATCTCGTCGAACGCCTTCAGGTACGTCACCGGGTTCGACCGCGAGGTCCGGCCGATCGGCCCTTGATCGATCAGGACGACGTCGGCGAGCCCTTCGAAGCCCTTGATCTCGCGGAACGGCGAGGCCGGCAACGACTCGCCCCGCAAGGCCTCGACCAGGGCCGGGTGGAGCGTGTCGTCGATCAGGGTGCTCTTGCCGGCGCCGCTGACCCCGGTGATCACGCAGAGGACGCCGAGCGGGAAGGAAACCTCGATGTCCTTGAGGTTGTGGCCGGTCGCCCCGCCCAGGACGATCTGCCCTTTCGGGGCCCGCCGCTTCTCCGGGACCGGCGCCCGGAGGCGGCCCGAGAGGAAGGCGCCGGTGGCCGATTCCGGGACCCCGGCCACCCCTCCGGGCGCCCCTTGGTAGAGGACCCGGCCGCCGGCGTCGCCGGCCCCGGGGCCGATGTCGACGAGCCAGTCGGCGGCCTTCAGGATCGCCTCGTCGTGCTCGACGACGACCAGCGAGTTCCCGGCGTCGCGGAGGGCCGCGAGCGTGTCGACCAGGCGGCCGACGTCGCGCGGGTGGAGGCCGACCGAGGGCTCGTCGAGGACGTACAAGGTGTTGACCAGCCCCGAGCCCAGGGCCTTGGCCAGGGCCAGCCGTCGCCCCTCGCCGGTCGAGAGCGTCCGGGCCGGCCGGTCCAGGGCCAGGTAATCCAGGCCGATCCGGTCCAGGGTGTCGAGCCGCCCCCGGACCTGATCGAGGACCCGGCGCGCGACCGGATTTTCCCCCTCGGCCGTCGCCACCCCGGCCAGGAATTCGCGGGCGTCACGGACCGTCAAGGCGGACAGGCTCGCCACGTCCCGCCCGCCGACCCGGACCGCCAGCGCCTCGGGCCGGAGCCGCTTCCCGTCGCAGGTCGGGCAGGTCCGGTAGCCCCGCCACCGGCCCAGGAAGACCCGGTCCGGCATCTTGTACGCCTTCGCTTCCAGCCGCCGGAAGAACCCCCGGAGACCCCGGAACCCTCGGCCGTCCCCCTCGACCACCAGGGCCACCTGCGCCGGAGTCAGCTCGGAAAACGGGACGTCGACCGCCAGGCCCAGGCGTGGGGCCCTGTCGAGCAAGTCGGCGAGTTCGCCGAGATGGCTTGGGGTGGCCCAGGGGGCGATGGCCCCGTCGCGGAGGGTCTTCGACCGATCGGGGACGATCCGATCGAGGTCGAGGTCGACCACGCGGCCGTATCCTTCGCACGCCGGGCAGGCCCCGAGCGGGCTGTTGTACCGGAACAGGCGGGGGTCGGGGTCGGCCTGGTCGAGCCCGCATCGGGGGCATCGCCGCTTCCGGTGGAAGATCAGGTCGGGCCCGCCCCCTTCGACGATCACCCGGGCCCGTCCTAACCCCTTGGCGAAGGCCGTTTCGATCGAGTCGAGCCGCCGGCCCGGGGCCTCCGACCCCCGGGTCAGGCGGTCGACCACCACGTCGACGCCCCCCTCGCCCGGCCCCGGGATCGGCCCGCTTTCCAGGCGGACGACCTGTCCGGCCACGCGGAGCCGGGTGAATCCGTCTTCCCGGAGGGCCTCGGCCAGGGCCGCGCGGTCGGATTCGGGGCGGACGTCGAGCGGGAAGGCGACGAGGTAGCGGGACCCGTCGGGCAGGCCTTCGATGGCGCGGACCACGGCCGAAGGGTCGGCCGGCTCGACTTCGGTCCCGCACCTGACGCACGTCACCCGGCCGACCCGGGCATAGAGCAGGGCGAGGTGGTCGTGGACCTCGGCCACGGTGCCGACGGTGCTCCGCCCCGACCGCCGGCCGCCGGCCCGCTGCGCCACCGCGATGGCCGGGGGGATGCCGTCGATCCGGTCGGCGTCGGGCTTGTCGAGCCGTTCGAGGAACTGCCGGGTGTAGGCCGAGAACGTCTCGACGTACCGCCGCTGCCCCTCGGCATAGAGCGTGTCGAACGCCAAGGAGCTTTTGCCCGACCCGCTCACCCCCGAGAAGGCGACCAGCCGATGGAGCGGGACGTCGAGGTCGACCCCCTTGAGGTTGTGGACCCGGACCCCTCGGAGCCGGATCGACCGCGCCTGGTCCGCCATCGCGACCCCTTCGCCCCCGTCCCGTTCCCGCCCGATCCCGCGCCGGATCGTACCTTGGGAGGCATCCCCCCCGCAACGCGATCCGCTATCATGGCCCCCGGCGACTCCGACGAACCGCGAAGGGGGGAGCGATCATGGCGAAGAAGAAAAAGGCGGCGACCCCGGCGACGGTCTACCAGATCAAGGTCACCCTCGAAGGCGGCAAGCCGCCGATCTGGCGGAGGCTGCTCGTCCCCGCCGACCTGACCCTCGGCGACCTCCACTTGATCATCCAGATCGCGATCGGCTGGACCGACTCCCACCTCCACCAGTTCTTCATCGGCGACGAGACTTACGGGACGCCCCATCCCGACATGGAATGGACCCTCGACGAGGACCGCGTCAAGCTCGCCCAGGTCATCCCCGGCGAGAAGTTCAAGTTCCGCTACGAGTACGACTTCGGCGATTCCTGGTCCCACCTGATCCTGGTCGAGAAGGTCCTCCCCGGCGAGCCCGGCCAGCCCTACCCGACCTGCGTGACCGGCAAGCGGTCCGGCCCGCCCGAGGACTGCGGCGGCATCTGGGGCTACGCCGAATTCGTCGAAGCGATGGCGGACCCCAAGCATCCCGAGCACAAGAACCTGAAGGAGTGGTACAACGGCGACTTCGACCCCGAAGCTTTCGACCTCGCCGAGGTCAACCGGATGCTGACCGGGGGCGGTTGATCGACTCAGCGGGCGCGGCCCCGTACCCCGAGGTTGTCGAGGTTTCCGGCCTCGCCAGGCCCGGCGCCGAGAAAAGAGGACCGCGTGCCGGGACGTCGGGGAGGGACCCGTAAATCCGAGGTTGGGAGGGAGGTTGTGTGATTGGCGGCGGGCCCGGAAGATGAATATGACAAGAGACGCGCGGGGCGAATCGTCGGCGGCCGGGTCCCGAGTCTTGGCGGCCTAGCTTCGTCCGTTCCGGAGAGGGCCGGCCGGTGTTGGGTTCGTTCTTCCGGGGGCGATCGCGCGGCGTCGGCGGGTTGTTGGGTTCGTTCTTCCGAGCGGGTGGGATGGGCCTTCGGGAGCCATCGCCCGGTTGGGTTCGTTTTTTCCGACGGGAGCCGGATCGAGTCGGTAGGGCCAGGACTGGCGGCCCGGCCTCGGAGAGGGGCGGAAGTCGCCGAGGAAGCGAACGGCGTAACTTTTGAGATGACAGTAGGTTTATGACCAATCACGTCGGGAAATTGGGTTCGTTCTCGCCCGCGAAAGGCCGGTCGCGCCTGGTGGTCGAGCTGGGGCCGATGCTCCGCCTGGCCGGGCCGGTGGTGGTGGCGGAGCTGGGCTGGATGGCGATGGGGATCGTCGACACGATCGTGGTCGGCCCGCTTGGGGCGGAGGCGACGGGCGCGGTGGGCCTGGGGAGCAACCTGTTCATCGCCGTGGCGGTGTTCGGCGGGGGGTTGCTGCTCGGGCTCGACGCGATGGTCGCGCGGGAGCACGGGGCGGGGCGGGACGACGAGGCCCGGCGGAGCCTGGCGCAGGGGGTCTACCTGGCGGCGGCGATCAGCCCCGGGCTGATGGGGATCGTCCGGATGCTGGTGCCGCGATTGCCGGCCTGGGGCATCCTTCCGGACGTGCTCCGGTTGACGGTGCCGTACCTCGAAGCCCTGACGTGGGGCATGCTCCCGTTGATGATGTTCGGGGCGTTCCGGCGGTACATGCAGGGCGTCGGGGTGGTCAAGCCGGTCACGTTCGCCCTGGTCACGGCGAACCTGGTGAACGCCGGGGCGTGCTGGGCCCTGGTTTACGGCCGGTGGGGGTTGCCGATGCTGGGCGTGGAGGGGTCGGGCTGGGCCACTTGCCTGGCCCGGGTCTATCTCGCGGCGGCCCTGGTCGGGGCGTATGCCCGATACGCGCCGAGGCCGGCGGGGCGGCGGCATCCGTTCGCGGGGTGGCCCCGGCCGGAGTGGGCGCGGCTCCGGCGGCTGGTGGGCCTGGGGTTCCCGGCGGCGATGCAGATCACCCTGGAAGTCGGCGTCTTCGCCCTGGCCACGACGCTGGCCGGTCGGCTCGACGCGGCGAGCCTGGCGGCGCATCAGATCGTGCTCAACGTGTCGAGCCTGACGTACATGGTCCCGCTCGGGATCGCCTCGGCCGGCGCCGTGAGGGTGGGCCACGCCCTCGGCCGGCGCGACCCGAGGGGGGCGTCGACGTCGGGCTGGGCGGCCCTGGCGATCGGGGCGAGCTTCATGGTCGCCTCCGGGGTCACGCTCCTGGCCCTGGCCGGGCCGATCATCGGGGTCTTCACCCGCGACCCGGCCGTCATCGCCACGGCGACCCGGCTGTTCGTCCTGGCCGCCGCGTTCCAGCTCTTCGACGGCGTGCAGGTCGTCGCCACCGGGGTCCTCCGAGGGGCCGGCGACACCCAAACCCCGATGGTCTGCAACCTCCTGGCCCATTGGGGGATCGGCCTGCCCATCGGTTACGCCCTGGCCTTCCACTTCGGCCGGGGAATCGTCGGCCTCTGGGTCGGCCTGTCGATCGGCCTGAGCCTCGCCGGGCTGGTCAACCTGGCCGTCTGGTGGCGGAAGGCGGGGCGTCTGAGGGCAGGGGGGGAGATCTGACCGCCAGACCCCCGCTTCGATGCGAAGCGAAAGCCGGCCCGGGCCGGTCGGGGTGGCGGAAAGGTGGACGATTACCGCGATCGCGGGAGGGTTTGCGATGCGATCCGAGGGGAGGCTTCCGATGCAGGTCGGCATCGATAGTTTCGTGGCGGCCCTTCCCAACTCTCCGACGGGAGCCGCGCTCGACCCCGCCGAACGGATGCGCGACCTGCTCGAAGAGGTCGAGCTGGCCGACCGGGTGAACCTGGACGTCTTCGGGATCGGGGAGCACCATCGGAGCGAATTCCTGGACTCGGCCCCCGCCGTCATCCTCGCGGCGGCCGCCGCGCGCACGAAGCGAATCCGGCTGACCAGCGCCGTCACCGTGCTTGGCGCCTCCGATCCCGTGCGCGTCTTCCAGGAGTTCGCCACCCTCGACCTGATCTCGGGGGGCCGGGCGGAGATCGTCGCCGGGCGCGGCTCCTTCATCGAGGCGTTTCCCCTCTTCGGCCTGGCCCTGAACGACTACGACTCCCTCTTCGCGGAAAAGCTCGACCTGCTGCTCAAGATCCGCGACAACACCCAAGTTTGGTGGTCGGGCAAGCATCGGGCCCCGCTCACGGGACAGGGCATCTACCCCCGCCCCCTGCAAGATCCCCTCCCCATCTGGCTCGGCGTGGGGGGCACGCCGGCTTCGTTCGCCCGCGCCGGCGCCCTCGGGCTCCCGTTGATGGTGGCGATCATCGGCGGCGAACACCGCCGGTTCCGCCCCCTCGTCGACCTCTACCGCGAAACCGGCCTCCGCGCCGGCCACCCCCCGGAGAAACTGACCGTCGGCATCCACTCGCTCGGCTACCTGGCCGACGCGACGCGGCAGGCCGCCGACGACTTCTATCCCGGATATGCCCACATGTTCACGAAAATCGGGATGGAGCGCGGCTGGCCTCCGATCACCCGGGCCCGATTCGACGCGGTGCGTGGACCCACGGGCGCGCTACTGATCGGCGACGCCGAGACGGTCGCGGAGAAGATCCTCCGGGTGGATGACGACCTGGGCGGCATCTCCCGCTTGACCTTCCAGATGAACGCCGCCGCGGTCTCGCGCGTCCAGATGCTCCGCGCCATCGAGATCCTCGGAACTCGGGTCGCGCCGATCGTCCGCGAGCAACTCGCGGCCAGTTCCGTCGCCTCCCCATCCCCGGCGACTCCCGACGAGTCGGAAGCGTAGCCGGGAACGAAAGCTGGCCCGGCCCTCGTCGCCGAGGGTCGGGCCAGGAGTCGACCGGCGCGGGGGCCGGTCAGGGTTGCGGGAACGTGGCGGCCGGGCCGCCGCACCGCCGGAGGTGGTCCTTGTCGATGTAGACGACCTCGACGCGGGCCTTGCGGTGGTTGAACGGGATCGGGTAGTCCGACCAGTACGACTCGTCGAAATAGACCGAGCACTTGTAATGGCAGTGGACGAGCTGGCAGGGCCCGGCCAGGGGGTAGACCTTGCAGGGGTCGACCTTCTCGCCGATCTTCTCGATCAGGATGCGGACGTTGTTCCGCTGGGTCTCGTAGAAGACGGGCGAGCCGGTCTTGAACTTGGGGACCTTCTCCCAGACCTCGGCCTCGCTGGGCGGGTCGAGGCAGCTCGCCGGGGCGAATTCGCCGGGGATCGGGTCGAGGATCGGGACCTTATCGGTGGCTTCCCGCTCCATGTCGCGTTCGAGCCGGGCCTGCTGCGAGGGCAGAATCGGGAACGCGAAGGACCAGCCGGTCGGGTGCAGCGGCGAGATATTGCGGAAGGCGTAGTCGAGGCCGCAACCGACGAAGCTCGTGGAGAAGAACACCATCAAGGCACCCGTCATCAGGCCGCGAACCCAGCGCGGGGTGATCGGGCCCTGGTGCCGCGCGGATCGGGACATGAAACTTCCCCTCCTTGGGACAGTGCGCGAAAGGGCCGGGGGATTCCACCCCACCGGCGACGGCTCGGGAACCGATCCAGTCCCGGCGGGGGTGGGGGAAGCTTTCCCCGGCCCCGCCGGCCCGTGGTTCTCGCTCAGGTGGTGTTGTTATCGAACCGGTCGCGGCCCGGGTGTGAGGAATTTCTCGACTGCGACGCCAGATTCCCCTTGCCTCCCCCGTTCGGCCCGCCCAGATCGGCCGGAACGGGCGGGAAACGTCGCCCCCGGCCGCCCCGACGCGAGGAATCCCGGCCCTCGGGCCCGGGACCGACGCGGCCCTCTTCGGGTCGTCCCCAAAGGGCCGGTGGGGCCGGAGCGCGACCCGGGGGCGCAACGCGAACGGGCCGGGCGGATGTGATCCGCCCGGCCCGTCGGTTGATTTTCCGTCCGGCTCGGCCCGCCGATCAATAGGCGAAGAGGCCGAACGGGTAGGGGGTGAAGAACGGGCGGGTGTAGTTCTTCTTGAAGTCGAGCCACCAGATCCCGTCGTCCCAGCGGAGCGTCACGGCCCGCCAGTCCTGGGGCACTTCGGGGTAGGGGTAGAACGGGCCGATGTTCGGCCAGGCCTGCCAGGGGTAGGCCGTGGGGTAGCCGACGGCCGAGAAGTTGGTGGGCGGGGCGTAGCTGGGCCAGGCGTAGTTCGGCGGGTTGGTGACGGCGCCGGAGGTGACGCCCGCGCCGGCGGGGCCTTCGGGCAGCGGGCTGCCGTCGGGGGCCATCATGGCGCCGGTCGGCTGCGAGGTGACCGGGGCGCCATCAGACATCGGGGCGCCTTCGGTCATCATCCCGCGGTTACGGTGGCCCATCGCCATCTGATACTGGGCCGGGCGAACCCGGGCGTCGATGACCTGGATCTGGTCGACCACGCCGGAGACGCCGCGGACCTTGTTGACCAGGGCGATGGCGTCGCGCTTCTGCGAGGCATTGGGGACCGAGCCGGTCAGGGTGACCACGCCCTCGCGGGCCTCGATCTCGATCCGGTAGGCCGACAGCGACCGGCTCGACTTCAGGGCCGACGCGACGGCGTTGGCGGTCGCCTGGTTCGGCATCGCCGAGGGGGCCGGCCCCTGGGCCTTGGCGGCGGGGGCACCGAGGGCGAGCAGGGCGAACGCGGCCGAAATCCGTTTCAGACCAAGTAACATGGCTTTATCCTTCTCCCGCCGATGGCCGACTCGTCCACGCGGTGGACGGCGAGCGGGACACACCGTCCGGGTCGGGGAATGGTTGGGCTCGTTCTCGGAAAGGCCCCGGAAAGGGGCGGGGACGGGTCGGGCGTGGAGGTCGATCGAAGTGGGCAGATCGAGGCCGGTCCCGTCCTTGGTTTCCGAACCGAGCCAACTCTTCCCCACGATCGCGTCGTGGTCAAATCGTCGGCCGGAAAATTCTCGTCGGTGGAGGATCTCCTGGGCGGAAGAGCGATGTCGGGTCGGGGGTTGCGACGGAGAAAATTCTCTTAGGCGACGGGCTTCGGATCGGCGGCGATCCGGAGCGGGGCCGGGCCGGCCGCGTGGACGGCGCCGCTCCCGGCGATCATGCCGATCAGGAGGAACGTCATGGTCCCGCCGGCGAACAGGGCGAACTCCGAGTCGTGCCGGCCGCAGGCCGCGCCGAAGACCCCGAGCCCGACCAGGGCGAAGACGAAGCCGATCTTCCCCCGGTCGGCCCACCGGGTGGTGGGGAAAAGGCGGGTGAGGCAAAGCGTCGCCACCCCGAAGACCTGAAACAGCATCACCGCGACTTCGAGCACGCCATCGACACGGAGATTAGACCAGGCCATGCAGGCTCCTTCCTTGGGCGCTGTATGGAAGAGTCGGGTAGCAAGGACGTCGTCGTCGCAAGGCAACCGAGGCGGACGGTCGTGGGGATAATGCAGGTTCGGGGCCAATGGCCGCGAAGTCGAAGAACCGGGGCGGGCCCCGACGGTTCAAGATCATAACTTGAGGGAAAACTTGCCGGTCCGGGAAATTTCCCCGGGAAATCTCGGTCGATCGTTGCAAAAAAGGCCGGTCGTTCTTACAACGACCGGCCTCCCGGACGGAAATCGGCGACGAACCCGGCCTCAGCGGCGGCGACCGCCGCGGGCGCCGGGCGCGGCGCGGTTCGGCTGGAAGTCGAGGGCTTCGGCGATGTCCATGACCTTCCAGCCTTCGCGCTCCTTGCGGACGGTGACGGTCCGCTGGAGCGTGTCCCTGTTGGTGGCCCGGCCGATCACGACGCCGATCCGCCCGGTGCTCTTGGCGGGGAGTTGGGTCACGACCTGGTAGCCTTCCAGGGTCTTGGCCATGTCGGCGAGTTCGTCGTCGGAGATGCTCTGGTCGACGATCGAGGCGAAGACCTTGCGGCGCTTCTCCTCGGCCTCGGTGGCGGAGCGGATCGCGGTGGCCTGCGCGAGCCGGTTCTTGTCCTTGGACTGGAGGGCGGCGAGGAAGGCGGCGACGGCCGTCATGGGTTGGCGAAAGGCGGCGGGCCCCGCGTCGGCCCCGGCCCCACCGCCCGGGGTGCCCCCCAGGGGCATCCCGCCGCCGAAGCCGGGCCCGCCGGCCGGTAATCCGCCTTCTTCCCGGGCCATGCCCCCCGAGGGGGGACGGTTCCCGCCGCCCGACGCCCCCGACGGGGGGGTGCCGTTGCCGTTGGGATTGCCGCTGCTGAAGCTGCCGGTCGCCGCCGGGGGCGGGATGGAGGGCCCGCTCGAAGGGGGCGGGGCGGGGTTCGTCGCCGGGGGCGCCGGGGGCGTGGCCGGCGCTGCCGGGGCCGGGGCCGGGGCCGCTCCGGCGGCGGGCGGGGTGGCGGGCGAGCCGGCCATCCGGAGCAGGTCGTCGGTGCCCGAGGCGTCCCCCTTGACGCCCGGGGGGGCCTTGTCCCCCTCGGCCGGCGGGTCGGTCGCCGCGGGGGCGGGGGGGGCGTCGGGCCTGGGCGGGTTGCCCGCGGTCGCGGGCGGCTGGGGCTTGGCCGGTCCGTCGGGCCCGGCCGGCTCGGCCTTGGCCAGGGCTTCGGGCTTGGCCGGGGCGTCGGCCGGCGCCTCGGGCGCCTCGGCGGCCCGGTTCGCGGGCTTGCTCGGCGCGTCGACGGCGGCGGCCGAGTCCGAATCCGGGTCGGGCACGTCGCCCCCGCCGCAGCCGGCCCACGCCAGGCACGACCCGGCCATCGCCAGGCGGACCAACCAGGCTCCACGAGCTTTCATGGTGTGCGTTCCTCGAAAGGAAAGGGAAGACGGGCCGGGGACGGGCCGCGACGGGGCCGGGCGGTCGCGCGACCGGCCCTCGTGCAAGCATTATGACGTGTCCCCTCCGATCGCGGAAGGGCCTGCCCGGACCCGATCGCCGGCGACCGGCGAATCGGCCCCGGGCGGGCCGCTCCCTTGCCGAGCGACCCCCCGGCGGCTTACGATGGGCCCGGCCTTTCGAGGCCCAATCCGAGGACGACCGCGCCAGCAAAGCCGGACGAGGGTGGCCCGCGATGCCCGCACAGAAGACGGTCCTGCTCGTCGACGACGACAACGAGATCATCGAATCGATGCGCACCGTCCTCGAAGCCCGGGGCTACAAGGTCATGGTGGCCCGCGACGGCAACGCCGGCCTGACCGTGGCCGAGCGCGAAAGCCCCGACCTCCTGATCCTCGACATGATGATGCCCAAGAAGAGCGGCTTCCTCGTCCTGGAGAAGCTCAAGGGCCGCCCCGGCGGCCTGATCCCCACCATCATGATCACCGGCAACGAGGGGAGCCGCCACCGGGCCTACGCCGAGATGCTCGGCGTCCGCGACTACATCCGCAAGCCGTTCGCCATGGAAAAGCTCGTCCGATCGGTCGAGCAGATCCTCGAAGCCCCGGCCCCGGCCGGCGCGGACGAGCCCCCGAAAACCGGGTGATCCGGGCCAACGACCCGGTCGCCAAGGCCGATCCCGCCAGAGCGTTCGGGGTCCTCTCACCCCTGTCCCGTCGCCGTCGAAATGACTCCACGAACGAAGGGGAAATGATGATCCCGGCTCGATTCGCGATGGTGGTCGCGGTGCTCGGCGCCGCGTTGACGGCCCACGGGGCCGACCTGTCCCGGGGGACGCCCGACCTGAAATCGGCCGGGGCGCTGGCCTTCGGGCCCGACGGCTTGCTGTTCATCGGCGACGCCCAGGGGGCGGCCCTGTTCGCCGTCGACACCGGCGACCGGGTGGCGAACTCTGTCGGCGGCTCGATGGAGGTCGGGGCGATCAACGAGAAGCTCGCCGCCCTGCTCGGGGCCGAGCCGGGCGACCTCCTCATCAACGACCTGGCGGTCAACCCCGCCTCGGGCAAGGCCTACCTGTCGATCGCCCGCGGCCGGGGGCCGGACGCGGCGCCGGTGCTCGCCCGGGTCGACCGCGCGGGCAAGGTCGAGGTCGTCTCGCTCCAGGACGTCCCGTTCGCCAAGGTGGCGCTGCCGGGCGCCCCGTCGCCCACGGTGGCGGCCAAGAAGGGGGCCAGCCCCCGGAGCCAGGCCATCACCGACCTGGCTTATGTTGATGGCCGGATCTACGTCGCGGGGCTGTCGAACGAGGAGTTCGCCTCGCGGCTGGTGTCGATCCCGTACCCGTTCGCCGGCGTCGACAAGGGGACCAGCGTCGAGATCTACCACGGGGCCCACGGGGCTTACGAGACCCGGTCGCCGGTCCGGACCTTCGCCGCTTACAAGATCAAGGGCGAGTCGTACCTGATGGCCGCCTACACCTGCACCCCGCTGGTCAAGTTCCCCGTCGCCGCGCTCAAGCCGGGCGCCCACTTCCGGGGGACCACCGTGGCCGAGCTGGGCAACCGCAACGTCCCGCTCGACATGATCGTCTACCAGAAGGGCGGCAAGGATTTCCTCCTCCTGGCCAACAACACCCGAGGGGTCATGAAGATCGGCACCGACGGCCTCGAAGACGCCGCGTCGATCAGTGGCCGGATCGCCGACACCGCCGGCATGCCCTACGAGAAGATCACCGACCTCAAGGACGTCGTCCAGCTCGACGCCCTCGACAAGGACAACGCCCTGGTCCTGATCCAGCGGAAAACCGGGGCCCTCGACCTCGACACCGTCCCCCTCCCGTGATCGGGCGACTCGTCGCCCTCGCCCTGATCCTGGCCGCGATCGACCCCCCGGCGCCCGCCGGGAGGCCCGCGATCCGGTGGGAGGACGACCCGTCGGGCCGGACGGCCGCCGTGTCGGTCGTCGGGCTTTCCCCTTCGGTCATCAATGCCCTCCGGGCGGCGGATTGGCCGGCCGACCGCTGGCCCTCGCTGTTCCCCGTGGGCGTCGACCTCGGCCGACCGGCCGGCCCCGATCGGCCGGCGATGCTGGGGACGTACCGGGTCGAGGGCGACGTCGTCCGGTTTATCCCGCGGTTCCCGCTCGGGCCGGGCCGGCCTTACGTCGCGACCCTCGTGCCCGAGGAGCTGCCCGCCGGCCTCGGCGCCGGCTTGCCCGGGGTCATTTCCCGGCACCTGGTGCCGAAGCCGGCCCGCCCGGCGACGGTCATCACCCGGGTCGACCCCTCGGGCGACCGGCTCCCGGAAAACCTCCTCAAGTTCTACCTGACCTTCTCCGCCCCGATGGGCCGGGGCGAGGCTTACGAGCATGTCCAGCTCGTGGCCGACGACGGCAAGGTCGTCGACCGGCCGTTCCTGGCGTTGGGCGAAGAACTCTGGGACCCGACCGGGACCCGGTTGACCTTGCTGCTCGACCCGGGCCGGATCAAGCGCGGGCTCCGGCCTCGCGAGGAACTCGGGCCGATCCTGGTGGCGGGCCGCTCCTACACCCTGGTCGTCGACCTCGGCTGGCGCGACGCCGAGGGGAGCCCCCTGGGCGCGATGACCCGGAGGGCCTTCCGGGCCGGCCCCGCCGACGAGGCCCAGCCCGACCCGGCGACCTGGACGATCGCCCGCCCCGGCCCGTCGACGCGCGACCCCCTGACCCTGGCCTTCCCCGAACCCCTCGACCGCGCCTTGCTCGAAAGCGGCCTGGCCCTGGTCGACGCCCGGGGCGAGCCCGTCCCCGGCCGCGCCGAGGTCGACGCGAGCCAGACCGGCTGGCGATTCGTCCCCGATCGCCCGTGGACGCCCGGGGATTATCAGGTCGTGGTCGACGCCGAGATCGAGGACCTCGCCGGCAACAGCATCCGCCGCCCCTTCGAGGTCGACATCCAGCGCGACACGCCGGCCCGGCCCGAGGCCCGGCCGATCCGCCTGCCCGTCGCGATCCGCCCGCCTCCCCGGCCCCGACCGTGACCCCGCCATGACCGGACCCGCCCCCGACCGGCCCGGGCGCCGCCCGCGCTATCCAGGCAAGAACCCCCGGCGGTTCGCCGAGAAGTACAAGGAACTCCAGCCCGACCGCTACGCCGACGACGTGGCCCGGGTCCTGGCGGCCGGCAAGACCCCGGCCGGGACCCACCGGCCGATCCTGGTCCGCGAGGTCCTCGGAGTCCTGGCGCCGGGGGCGGGCGAGGTCGCCGTCGACGCCACGCTCGGATTCGGCGGCCACGCCCGCGAGCTCCTGCTCGCCGTCCAGCCCGGCGGCCGGCTCCTGGCCGTCGACGCCGACCCGATCGAGCTGCCCCGGGCCGAGGCCCGCCTCTTGGCGCTGGGCACCCCGCCCGGTTCGGTCGTCGTCCGGCGGATGAACCACGCGGGCCTGGCCGCGTTCCTGGCCGCCGAGGCCCCCGGGGGGGCCGACATGGTCCTGGCCGACCTCGGCCTGTCCTCGATGCAGGTCGACGACCCCGCCCGAGGGTTCACCTTCAAGGCCGACGGCCCGCTCGACATGCGGATGAACCCGGCCAAGGGCCAGCCCGCCTCGATCCTCCTGGCGAAACTGAGCATCCCCGGCCTGGCCCGGCTTTTATCCGAGAACGCCGACGAGCCCGACGCTTACGGCCTCGCCGACGCGATCCTCGTCGCCCACGCCCGCAAGCCCCTGGAAACGACGCGGTCGCTTGCCGAGGTCGTCCGCGCCCGGTCCGGCCGGGTGGGAGATGACGCCGTCCGCAGGGTCTTCCAGGCCCTCCGGATCGCCGTGAACGACGAGTTCAAATCGCTCGATGCGTTCCTCCGGTCCCTGCCGGCCTGCTTGAAGCCGGGGGGCCGAGTGGCGATCCTGAGCTTCCATTCCGGCGAGGACCGCCGGGTCAAGGCCGCCTTCAAGGAAGGGCTCGACGCCGGCCAGTATGCCTCGATCGCGCCCGAGCCGATCCGGGCCACCGTCGAGGAAGTCCGCGCCAATCCCCGGTCGAAGTCGGCCAAGCTCCGGTATGCCGTCCGGGGCGGTCCGCCTTAATGGGCCGGGACCGGCCGCCGGGGTGACGGGAGGACCGCTGGCGGCGGCGTCATCACCAAGGTTGAGGACGGGCGGACGCTCGCGTCGTCGACTTCGAGGTTGGGTCGCGCCCGACGCAGCTCGGCCGCTCGTTCCTTGCTGACCCGGGTGATATTCAGGCAGACGTAGGCAAGTTCGGGGAGCTTCGCGAGCGAGGTCAGGCCGGCGTCGCCGACCGGGCACTTCGCGAGCGACAGGTTTCGGAGCCGGGACAGCCCTTCGATGTACGGGAGCCCGACGTCGGTGATCGGGTTGCCTTCGAGTTGCAGGACCCGGAGTTCAGTCAGCCCTTCGAGGGCGGCGAGGCCCGGGCCGGTGATTGAGCAATTTCGGACTTGTAGGGACTGGAGCCGCTTCAAGCCGCCCAGGTGGGCCAGGCCGGCGTCGGTGAGGCCCGGGCCCTCGATGCTCAGGGTTTCCAGCCGCCGGAGGCCGCGCAGGTGGGCGAGGCCGGCGTCGGTGATGTTTGCCGAACGCCAGAAGCTGACGTCCTTCAACGTGTCAAGCTGGCCCACGAGCGCCAGGTCTTCGTCGGTCGTCGCCCGTGGCCGGCCGAGCGCCACGAAGGCGACGCCGTGAATGTAATCGGTCCCGAGGTGGTCGCTCAGCCATCGCTCGGCGGCAATCCGCCATCCCGGGCCGCGTGGAACCGCGACTACGACCGAGACGCCTTCCTGGTTGTCGTACTGATACTCGTAATCGTAGGCGACGTGCCCGCCCGTCCGCTTGATCGCGGCCACGACTCGCTGCTGGTTCCGGGCCCGGTTGACCACGCGGGCGGCCCCCAGGGCGAAGACCGCGATCAGGGCGATCAGGAGCCGGAGGCTCAGGGCGAATCGCCGTCGTTTGGGGACGATCTTGGGCTCGGGTTCGGGCTGGGTCGACATCCGGGGGACTCTCCCTATGTGTCCTGAGTTAGAAATTCGCTCGCAAACCCTCTTGACCCGATCCAGGATCAGATCCGTGTTGGCGGTCCAGACGAACGGCTTGGGATTTTCGTCATGAGCGGCCAGGTGATCCATGATCGCCTTCTCCAACGCCGCCACGCTCCGGAACACCCCGCGTCGGATTCGCTTCTCCGTGATCTCGGCGAAGAACCGCTCCACCTGGTTCAGCCACGAACCGCTCGTCGGCGTGAAATGCAGATGATACTCCGGATGTCGCCCGAACCAACGCTTCACCGCCGGTAACCGTTCACGGGGGGTAGCTAGTTTCGCTGGAGTGTTTGAGCAGGTAGAACGATGTCATGATGTCGCCCTCACCGTTACCACAATCTGTTTGGGACGCCTTGCCGGTCGAGGTTCGAACCCT
>JAABUQ010006465.1_pt1 | contig 17762 bp, 18 predicted proteins | sample 5560001 | NCBI WGS metagenome assembly JAABUQ01 (sample SAMN10711888, study PRJNA513371) | rock metagenome | isolation source: Antarctica rocks | place: Antarctica: Victoria Land, Finger Mt nord | collected 2015-12-18
TCGGAACCACGACGACCGACGCCAACGGCCATTTCAGCCTGACGGCGTTCAACCTGACCTCAGACGTGACTCACGTGCTGACGGCGGTGGCCTCGGATGCGGTCGGCAATCAGTCGACGACCTCCAACGCGGTCGCCGCGGCCGTCCTCAGCACGGCCGACACCTACAATGCCAAGGCCGTGATCCCCAGCGCAACGTCCAGCAATCTCAGTTCTCCCGTCACGGACTACTTCGTGGTCGGTCCGGCGGGACCCAGCCACTTCATCCACAGCGCTTCGTCCGACGCCGACCTGATTAATGCCGGCCGCACCCGGGTCGAGGTGATCAATGACGAGTACACGGTCAACTCGACCATCACGGCCGGGGCCAGCGCCAACACCGTCGTCAACGGCGGCCAGGGTGCGGTGATCACGGCGGGTTCGGGCGTCGACGACTTCGTCATCGATCTGGTGACTCCCGGCTCGGCGCAGATCGGCTACCCCGGTCAAACCGTGCCCACCCCCTCGGTCAGCGCCTCGCCGCTGTCCAACGCCCAGACGATCCAGCACTTCCTCGCCGGGGACACCCTGGACGTGTCGGCGGTGTTCGGCTCGGGCAGCACGCTGCAAGTGACCCCCACCGCCACTGGCGGGGAGATCGTGACGGTGCAGAACGACGTCACCGGCGGAACCACCGAGGTCAAGATCGACGGAGCGGCGATCGTGGCTTCGCAGATCATCACCCGCGTGACCGAGGTCTATGACTCGACCGACGCCGGCCAGATCATCTCGACCTACTTCGGAGGCTCATCGACGCCCTCGACCCTGGCCGGGTACGACGCCAACGGCGGCCACGTGTTCACCAACCGGTACGACGGCTCTGGCCGGCTGGTCGAACAGGACGGCTTCAACTCCGACGGCTCCGAGATCGTGATCACCCATGCGTCCGACGGGTCCAGCACTCTCGCGGGCTTCGCCGCCGACGGGCATGAGACGTACCTGAACCACTATGACGCCTCGGGCGCCTTGTTCGAGCAGCAGGGCTTCGACAACACCGGCGCGCAGACGGTCCTGATCTTCACGGCCGCGGACGGTTCGCGCACCGTCAACGACTTTGCGTCAGGCGTGCTCAGCCTGCAGATGGGTTTTGCGGCCGACGGTCACGAAACCTACCTGAACACTTATAGCTCGGCCGGCATGCTGGTCGAACAGGACGGCTTCAACTCCGCCGGGGTCAAGGTGATCGAGATCGATCACTTCGCGAACGGTGGCGAGGCCAGTCAGATGTTCGACTCCAACGGCAGCCTGACCGCTCAACAAGTGTTCGACAGCAACCAGACCCTGCAGTCCATGCTGACCCGCACACCGTCAACCGGGGCCTACACCAACACCGCCGAGGTCAGCGGGATCACCCTGTCGACCATCACCGGAACGGGCGAGCTGGTGCTCAACGTCCCAGGTTCCGTCACTGTCGGCCTGACCAGCGGCTTCGGGACGGCGGCGGTGGACGACTTCATCGCCCAGGGCCAGGGCCATGACCTGGTGCATGTGCTGACGAGCCAGGCGATGAACTACGCCCAGCTGATCGGCGACACGGCGGACAACGCCAACGGCGACGCGGTGATCACCTTCGACGCCAACGACGTGCTGACCCTGCACGGCGTGCACACCGCCCAACTCAGCGCGAGCGACTTCCTGTTCGGCTGACGCCTCGCGCCACGGTCGGCGCGGACTCGAACTGGTGGGGAGCCCGGCTTCGGCCGGGCTCCTTTCCCTTGCGGCTCGGCCGGTTACGGTCGGCCGGCCCCCGTGTTGCGAGCTTTCGGTTCCGGCACAGGCGCGCCTTCCGCGTAGAGGCTCATCACGTCACGGCGCAGGGCGGCCTGGCTCTGCGGGCGGGCGTAGAACATGTGGCCGCCGGGGTACATCCGGACCTGCACCCGAGAGGGATCGCCCATGACCGGCATCTGGTCGGCGATCAGCAGCGACGCCATGAAGGGGCAGGACAGGTCGCTCCAGCCGTGGACGATGAGCACGCGCAGCTTGGGGTCGATGGCGACGGCCTGGCGCAGGTCTGTGACGCTCTCACTCTCGCCGAACCAGCCTCGGTCCCAGTCGCGGTTGACTTTCTCGCTCAACGCCTCGTAGCGGGCGTCCACCTTCCAGCCCACGGTGCGGGTGACGAAGTCGACCATGGCGCTGGTGGTCGGGGCGATGATGCCGTCCAGTATGGGATCGTTGGTCTCCTGGTCGGGTGCATAGGGGAAGGGATCGTAGGCGGTGACGTTGGAGTCATAACGGCTGCCGAGCTTGCCCTCGCTGCGGAACACCTCGCGCAGATAGGCCTGGGTTTCGATGCGCCCGCCGAGCCGTTGGACGAAGACGGGGTCGAGCCCGGTCAGTTCGGTGACCTGGGCGATCATGCGCTGTGTCGCGGCCGGGTCAGTGCGCCCTTTCAGCAGGTCGACGGCGTAGTCCGAGCGGGCATAGGCGATGACCGGCGCCATGCTCGCATCCGACAACCGGCCACGCCGCTCCAGGTTCGCCGCAGCGATCGAGGGCAGGGTGTCGACCCAGGGCATGGGCGACAGATTGCCGTCGGTGGTGGCCGGCCCGTCCAGGAAGGGCGAGACCAGCACCACTCCCCGGACGCCTACGCCCAATTGGGTCTGTAAATAGTGGGTGATGCGCGGCCCGCGAAACCCGCCATAGCTCTCGCCGACCACGTACTTGGGCGACTGCAGCCGCTGGCTCTTGACCAGCCAGTCGTAGACGATGCGCGACAGGTATTCGATGTCGGGCTTGACCGCGTAGAACTTCTTCCTGGTCTGCTCGTCGTCCAGCCGACTGCGCGAGAAGCCGGTGCCGACCGGGTCGATGAATACAAGGTCGGTAAAGTCCAGCCAGGTGCCCGGATTGTCCTGCAGCGCCGGGGTCTCGCTCGGGCTTTCGCCGGTCCCGAACGGCACGCGCTTGGGCCCGATGGCCCCGAGGTTCAGGTAGACCGACGCGGCGCCCGGACCGCCGTTGAACGCGAAGGTCACGGGCCGGCTCGGGTCTCTGGCGCCGTCTAGGGTGTAGGCGGTGTAGACCACGTCGGCGACGACCTTGCCCTTGTCGTCGCGGACGGGAAGGCTGCCGACCGTCGCGGTGTAGGCGAGCGCGCGCCCGTCTACGTGGGTGATCTGCTTGACGCTGGCCGGGGCAGGGAAGGGGGCCAGGCTCTCGCCGTCCTTCTTCTCCGGCTTGGAGTCTCGACCGGAGCCGGCGTGCAGGGTCTCGCTCGTGCCCGCCGGCAAGGCCTGATCGGCGGGCTTGCCGTCCTCGGGCTCGGCGCGCGCGAGCGGCGCGGCTAACATTAAGGCCGCGAAGGCCATCGAGGCGGGAAGCTTGGGGTTCATGAACGCTCCGGAAGTGCGGAGCCAGGGATGCCACGCCGCCTCGCGCCTGCGCAACCGCGACGCCCGGCGCGGCGCGGGGCAACGCGGGTGAAAGCTCGGCGCTGGTCGGGGTCGTGGGAGGTTCCGTCCATGCAGAGCGCCCGAACCTGAAGCTTTAGGCGCCGGCCATCTTCGGCTCACGCCTGCGCGAACCCCAGCACGGGGTTGCACCCTCCGACCCGACGCGCTATCCCGCATCTCCGCCCACAAAGCGATGCGCCCGTAGCTCAGCTGGATAGAGCATCAGACTACGAATCTGAGGGTCGGACGTTCGAATCGTTCCGGGCGCGCCAATTATCTCAAGAACTTAGGGAATCTCGACCGTCCTAAGCCTATACGCTAAAACGGCGTTTAGAACGGCAGAGTCGTCGGCGTACGCTCGGCGGCGGTCTAATGTAAATTGGCTCGAGAGGCGGTCAATCCCTCTCTCTCCGCCTTCTTCAGTATGAAACCCCGCATCAGCACTGCAATTTTGAGCCGTGAGTCGTGCAGCCCCGCTTACGACTCCGCTGCCAGGCTCACATTCGGTGCAGTATCCGCGTCGCCGTGTCCGCACTGCTCATCCCGGCCTACCGCTTCACCTCGGCCCAGAGCTCGGCGACGAGGAGGTCGGGCTCGTCGGCCGACGGGTGCGCAGCCCGCCGGTCGAGTTCGACGAAGGCGCCCGACAAGCCATGCCGCTGAACCAGCGCCCAAGCCGCGGCCCTGACCCGCGCCTCGTGCTCACGCCGCTTGCGACCCCAGCCGAACATCCGATCGCGCCCTCCCTGCCTTGAGCCTAGCGGAGCTGGTAGAGAGGCGTCCAGACTGTTGGGGAGGGGAAGGTGCGGGGTCTCACGCTGAGCATGGTCGTCCTGCTGACGGCGCTGCCTTCCGCGGTGCTGGCCTGGGGAGGGGAGGGGCACCGCATCATCGCCGCCCTCGCCTATGAGCGGCTGGCACCCAATGCGCGTCAAGCGGTCGACCGGCTGATCGCGCTGGAGGAGGTCGAGCACTTCATGGGCGACATGCACCAACCCCTGCACATGACCGACAACGGCGACCGGGGCGGCAACGAGGTCCAGGCGAGCCTGCCGGGCGGCGAAACCGCCAACCTGCGCCACATCTGGGACACCACGCTGGTGGCGGCCGCGCTCGGCCCCGACGAGGCGCAAGCCGAGGCGCAGCTCAGGCCGCTGGTGGCGGCCAACGCCGCGACCTGGAGCCGGGGCGACTTAAACGCCTGGGCGTCAGAGACCCACCTGGTCGGCGTCCAGGTCGCCTACGGCCGACTGCCCGCCAAGCCTCCTTGCGGCGGGCCCGCGCCGTTCCAGGCGCTTGGGCAGGACTACGTCGATGCCGCAGTCCCGGTCGTGCGCGAGCAGCTGGGCCGGGCCGCCGTGCGCCTCGCCATCGTCCTCAACGAAGCGCTCGGGTGAGAGGACCGCCGTGAACCGCATCCTCCTCGCCATGACGCTGCTGACCATGGTCACGGCCCAACCCGCGGCGGCGCAGGCCTTGCCCACCAACCAGGACTTGCACGCCTCCCTCCACATGCGCCCCGACCAGGAACGGCTTGGCAGGCCTACGACGAAGTGACCACACCCACCACGGACATTTAGACATACCCGGATAGCTCGCAGTTGGCGTTGCGGCCCGCAAACAAGTTCGTCCCAACCTAAACAGGTCGATATAGATCGGGTCATCGCCTACTTGCGGCGCCAACCCTCGCCTTGAGGCTTGACGAACTGCCCCGGCGGGACTCGCGCGAACTGGATGCGTGCGGTGGCCTCGCCCGCCGTCGCGGGAGTGACTCCGGTCTTTGCGGCCGTGGCCTGGTAAACTTGGGCACGACCGGCATTGATCTCAGCCACCGCGCCCTGCACACGGGTGTCCGCGGCGCCGACCAAGCCGAGGAAGCCGTCCGCCTGCTCGCCTACCGAACCCGCGGCCTTGGCCTGGTCCACAACGGCCTTGGCCTGCGCCGACTGAGCCCAGCCGGACGCCGGCGTCGCGCTCAGAGCCAGGGCGGCCAGCATGCCGCCAGATCGGGCCAAGCGTAACGCGTTCATGACCGCTCCTCCTAGAACAGGTTGGGGTTCTGCTGGACGAGAGCCTGGACTTCCTTGTCCAGCTTGACCCTCACATCGGCGTCGAGCTTGGCGTAGATGCTGATCGGCGCCACCTCGACCCGCACCGTCGGCGTGCAGGCGACGACGCCGAACGGCGCGCCGAGCAGCAACATCGCCATGGCTCGCCGCATGCCGCGCCCTCCAACCAACCCGCCCGACCCTAGGCCTCAAGGTTGAACCTGGGCTGAACCGCTTGGGGTGTCCAGCGTGCGATACGAGGCCAGCAGTTCATCCAGGTTGAGCGAGGTGTCCAGGGTCAGGTCGACGGGCGTGCCCTTGGGCAGCGGAATCGGCTTGTCGAATGCCCGGCCTTTCAGCAGGTCGATCAGCCCGACCCGGGTGGGCGCGACCTTGGGTGGGTCATGGCGCCCCCGAATGTGAAACAGCACGCCGAGGCGCCCCCGCGGTTTGCTGTCGATTTCGGCGCTGAGGGCGTCGAACGCCAAGTTCTCGAGGGCCTGATAGGCGAAATCCTGGACTGCGTTGGTCTTGGCGGGACCGATTTGGGCGAGCTTGGGCCCGCCTGTCAGCGCCTCCCGCCGGATCGACAGGCGGCCCGGCCCCACCGCCGCTAGCCTGCCTCCCGATATACGCAGGCCCTCGGGTCCGAACGCGAACGGGATCCGTCCGTCCATCCGGGACTGGATGTCGACGGCGTTGGACAGGTTCAGCACGCTGTCGATCTCCGCAAAGTCGATGCCGCTCAGGGTGACCACGCCTTTGAGCGTAGCTGCGGGATCGAAGGGGACGTTTATGGGGCCGAGCGTGGCACGCCCCTTGGCCAGGGTCGCGGTCGCTCCGGCTATGTCCATTATTCCGGGGCGCAGCGAGAAAACGCCCGACACACCGGTCAGCGGCAGCAGGGTGTCCAGGCGGGCGGCGGTGAAGTGCTGGCCGGGCGCGCTCGTCAGGGGGGCGAGGCTGGTCAGCGACAACGTGCCCCGGACGCCGGAGAATGGGCCGAGCACGGTGCGCACGCTGACGCCGTCGAGCGTGATGTGCGCCGAGCTGGTCAAGCCGGCAGGCCCCCAGCCGGCTTCGGCGGTCGCGCTCACCGGTCCCTGCACGCGCGTGAAGCTGCGGCCAAGGGCCGGCAAGAAGTCGGCGGGTTGGAGCCGACCGGGAGCGAACTCGATCCGCGGCGCCGCGACCTGCGCACGTCCCGAGCCGTGGGCGAGGTCGTGGGTAAAACGCACCTCGGCCAGTCCACCCGGCGCCCCGGCCCGATCGACGCTGAGCCTTCCCTGCAAGGAGGCGCCTGCAAGCTCCGCGCGTCCTCGGGCGTCCACGGGACGAAAACGATGGGTTGGGTCGAGGTCGGTCAGGGTGAGACGGTCGACGTCGATCGCGCCGCGAGCCGGGCCGGACCCGCCGGACAGGTCCAACTCGATGCTGTTGCCGCGCACCGCGACGGCCGCGGCGGGTGCAGTCAGCCCAAGGTCCCGCACGGTCGCCCGCGCGCGCCAAATCTCGCGATCAGCGAGCAGAAGCGGGCCGGTCTTCGCCGGGCAGAGCTGCAGCGTCAAGGCGTCGATGACGGGCTTGGCCGCCGAGCCCACGCGAGCGATGGACACCGGCGCGCAGCCAGTGGCCTCGACGCGCAGCCAGCCTGATCGCAGGCTCACCTCGGCATCCAGCACGGCGCGCGCGCCGACGAGCGGCGGCGCGTCCCCGGCAATCCGCAGGCCGAGGCGGCCGTCCAGCCCCAAGCTTCCACCGTCGTGCCGGACGCGGTAGCGGGGCAGGGTGACGCCGACGTCGGGCAGGCCGGCCCCGGCGAGTTGCAGGTCGAAGCCGCCCGACGCGCCGTCCGCCACGACGGCCACCGACGGTGTTCCGGGTCGGCCGACCAGCGTCAGGGTCGCGCCGCCGCCGCTCAGGCTGAGCGGGCGCTCTAGCCGAACCGCCATCTCATGGCTCGACAGCGCTACGCTCAATGCAGGGGCGTTCACCCGCGTCGACCGCAGGGCGTCGCCGACCACGCCTCGGAGGGTGGGGAGGCTCGCAGGTACAGCGGCGGCGAGGGCGCCCGCATCGCTTGCGGACAGGTGGGAGGTCGTCGAGAACGAGCCGCGCAAGGCCGCGGTTGCCGACCCCGTCCAGCCCGCTCCGCCGGCCGCCGTCAGCTGCGTTCCATCCAATCGCACGCGGCGGTGGCCGAGGCACAAGTTCATCGTCTCGGCCGCCGTCCACCCGCGCACACGGCCGGCGGCCGTCCAGCCCTGACCTCGCCGCTCTATCAAGGCCGATTGCGCCATCAGCCGGGCGGTCAGTCCAACGACGTCCAGCCCGGCGCCTCTCCCGGCGGAAATTCCCAGGTCGACCTGGGCGCGGCCGCTCAGGATCGGGCGTGAGATCGGGCCTTGACCCTCGCCGGTGACGGTCAAGGTCGCCATGCCCGGCCCCGCGCGGACGCTTTCGCCGTGCAGCCCCGCCACGGCCAGCGTGGCGCGACCGTGAAGCGGACCGGCCAGGGTTGTCGGGGAGCCGCCCGAATGGGCTAGGTCGGCGACCCCCTCGAGCGACAGCCCCTCTCCGCTCCCTGTGGCAGCGCTCAGACCCCGAGCGGACGCTCGGAACGCCGCCGTCAGCGTCGTGGGCGTCGGAAACCGCAGCGCCAACCGCCCGTTCAAGCCCCGTGCCCGCCATGCCCGGCCGTTCAGGTCGGTAGGGCCCAGCTCGAGGTCTGCGCGATCCAGCTCGCCGCGCTTGAACACAAGGTCGCCGTCGATCGCGACCTCCCCGGCGTCGGTCGCCAGCAGCAGGCGTCCGGCGTCGACGCGGACATCCGGTCCGGGGCCGAAGCCCGGACGCTTGGCGGCGTCGTCTATCAGGCCTTGCAGGTGGCCGAAGCTGAGGCGCCCCTGGTGCAGCGTCGCGCGCAGGCGAGGGCGCACGAGGCGGATCGCACGAAGGCGCGGGGCGACCAGGCCATGGCGGAGCAGCGGGATGGGTTCGAACTCCACTTCGATCCGATCGACGGTCAGGTCGGGTCGCGCACGTGGGCCGAGCGACAGTGTCCCGCTCGCCCCTCCGGTGTCCAACCGATCAATGGTGATCCGGGCCTCCACCCCCCGTCGGCGGAGATAGTCGGCGGCCAGCCGCACGCCGATCGGGGCACGCTCGAGATAAGCGCCGACGATCCCCAGCCCGATCACCGCGAGCGCCGCCCCGGCGCAGCCGGCGAGCAGGCCGACGGTGTGGACTGGCCTGGATGCGGGCACGGCGGCGACTCCCATTTCGGCCAGCGACCGCCGGTCTCGGCTGAGCTTGCGGTCAGGTCGCCCTCGGCTAAGCGCCCCTTCCTGACACAGTTCAGTTTCAGCGCTGCAATCTTCTGGACGCGGTGGACACCGCGAGAGAAGGAGGTGACCTTAAGACTGTGCAGCTCCGAAGTGTGGGGGGATCAGCTTAGCTGAGACCGCCGCTCACCGGGAGGCGTTATGGGACAGGTTCTTCACGGCTGCGCCACGACCACGCACGCGGTCCGAGCAGCGCTACAGCGATCGAAAGCTTCGCTCAAAGTCCTCGCCGCCCAGCACGGCCTGAACTCCAAGACGGTGGCGAAGTGGAGGAAGCGCGCCTTCGTGCAGGACGCCGCTATGGGGCCGAAGACGCCTCGCTCGACGGTGCTCACGGCCGGAGAAGAGGCCGTAGTCGTCGCCTTCCGCAGGCACACGCTGCTGCCGCTGGACGACTGCCTCTACGCTTTGCAGGCTAGCATCCCGCACCTGACGCGGTCGTCGCTGCACCGCTGTCTGCAGCGGCACGGGATCAGCCGGCCTCCAGAGGTGGGCGGCGACAAGCCTGCCAAGCAGGCCTTCAAGGCCTACCCGATCGGCTTCTTCCACATCGACATCGCCGAGGTCCGGACTGAGGAAGGCAAGCTGTACTTGTGGGTGGCCATCGACAGGACGTCCAAGTACGCCTTCGCCCAGCTGTACGAGCGCGCTGATCGGCCGATCGCTTGCGCCTTCCTGGAGGCCCTGATCGAGGCCTGCCCCTACCGGCTCCACACTATCCTGACCGACAAAGGCATGCAGTTCGCCGAGCTGCCTAAGAATCGCAGCGGCCCGACCGCCATGTACCGCGTCAATCGCTTCGACCAGATCTGCCGGGAGCACGATGTCGAGCACCGGCTGACCAAGCCCAACCATCCATGGACCAACGGCCAGGTCGAGCGGATGAACAGGACCCTCAAGGAGGCAACGGTAAAGCGGTACCATTACGCCAGACACGATCAACTGCGAGAGCACCTCGCCGCCTTCCTGGACGCCTACAACTTCGCCAAGCGGCTGAAGACCCTACGCGGCCTCCCACCATACGAGGCTACCTGCCGAGCATGGGCTGACGATCCGGACCGCTTCAGATATGATCCAATCCACCTCACTTCGGGACTGAACACTTCGACGACAGTCTACGATCGCTTCAACCGGTGGTCCCGACGCAGGTTCTGGATCAAGCTGCTTGAGGCGCTGGCCGTCTCGGGCGCGGTGACCAGGTCGACGGCGATCGACAGCACCTACATCAAGGCGCAGCGCTCGGCGTTCGGCGAAAAAGGGGGGCGCAGTCGCAGGCGATCGGCCCCTCGCGGGGCGGCCAGACAACCAAGGTCCACGCTCTCACCGACACCGTCGGGCGTCCCTTCGCCCTGATCCTGACGCCGGGCAACGTCTTCGACATCACCGTCGCGCCGGCGCTCTTGACCCGGGCCGTCGGCGCTCGCCACGTGCTGGCCGACAAGGGGTACGACGCCGACGCGCTCCGCCGCACCCTCCGCAAAGCCGGGGCCGTGCCGGTGATCCCCGGCCGAGTCACCCGAAAGCGCCAGGTCGTCTACGACAAAGCGCGCTACCGGGAGCGCCACCGCATCGAGAACGCCTTCTGCAGGCTCAAGGACTTCCGCCATGTCGCCACCCGCTACGACAAGCTCGCCGCCAACTTCCTCTCCGCCGTCGCCCTCGCCACCGTCGTCGCCTTCTCCGATATGCATGAGTCTGGAGCTTAACCACCGAGGTCCGGGGCTAAACATCTAGCTGCTCGCAGCGTTCGAGCTTAAACCTGCCTGACCGAGAACGTGCAGGACCAGTCCGCCTGCTTTGGTTCCAAGCCGTTTAGGATTTTGCATAAAATCGTCATCCGCTAGGGCTGGCCAAGCCAAGTCTGGAGCCTCGGAAGTTGTTGAGCGCCGTCTTGGTGAAGCCAGGGCAGGCGATGTTGACCTTGATGTTCGTCTTCTCGAGCGCGAGGGCGAAGGCGAGCGCCACGGCGTGTGACGCCGTCTTAGATGCGGAATAGGTCCCGAACATCGCGCGGTGCTCGTTGCTCGGGTCGGAGTTCCACGACATCGATCCGCCAGTGCTGCCGATCTGGACGATGCGCCCGGCCGGCGCCTCGTGCAGGAGAGGCAGCATAGCTTGCGTGACCGCAATCACGCCGAACACGTTGGTGTCGAACACCGTGCGAACGTCCTCGATTGGCGCCTTAGTCAGGAGGCCGGACTGAACCACTGCGGGGAACTGCTCACCCTTGCCTGGGTGGGAGATACCAGCGTTGTTGACCAGCACGTCGAGGCGTCCGAACTCGGCGCGGATGCGCTGGGCGGCGGCAGCGACCGAAGCGGAGTCCGTTACGTCCAGCTGGATGGCATGAGTGTCTCGGCCGATTTCCACGGCGGCTGCTCGCCCCCGCTCCAGGTCACGCGACCCGACGAGTACGATGAGGCCATGCGCGGCCAGATCCTTCGCAATCTGTTGGCCGATACCCTTGTTGGCGCCCGTGACGAGCGCAACTTTCCTGTCAGTCATGGCAGTCTTCCTTCAGAGCAGGCGTTCACGGACGTCATGTCACGCTGGCGGTGTGTGGTGACCGGGCGGCTCGGGCTCGCCTTATGTCATCCATGGTCATTTGCACTCGATCCGACCCATCGGCTCGAAGGCGGTTTCGAGCGCCGCGCGGGCAGTGCTCCAGGCGTCATCCTCGGGATAGAGCGCGGTGCGCAGGTACGCCCAGGTGAGCCGTTGAACCAGGGCGACTTTCTCTGGATCCTCGTCGGAGGTCTCGGCGGCGTCATAGCCGGAGATGCCGCCGAACATATGCTCGGCGCCGAAGACGGTCAGCAGGCACTTGGGCCCGGGGGACAAGGGGTATGCATCGGCCCGCCAGTCCTTCCGAAGGGAGAAGGCCGGATTGATGTCCTTGTCGCCGTTGACCACGAGGGCCGGTCGCTTCATCTCGGCAAAGTTCGTGCTTCGCAGCACCGGGAAATGCTCGTACGCGAACTCTGCGAGATCGGCTGGCCCGCCTGGCGCCCCGAGCAAGACACTCGCCGAGATCCTGGTCTCGACAAAATTTGCCTCCGCGCCGTCGCTCGGATCGACGACGCGCATGCCGGCGAGCAAGGCCACTGTGTGGCCGCCCAGGGAGTGCCCGACGGCGGCGATCCGGTTCCTGTCGATGCGCCCGGCGACCTGGGGAACGGCCGCTTCAACCTCGTCGAGCCGATCGATGATCGCGCGCATGTCTTCTGCACGCGATCGCCAGAACAGGGGGCCTTCGGGGCCGTTCGGGTCGAGGCCGAGCGACTTGGAGCTCAGATGGGTCGGCTGGATGACTACGAAGCCGTGCGCGGCGTAGAAGTTCGCGAGCGGTCCGTAGCCGTTCAGCGAAGACAAATGGTTGGATCGTCCATGACCGTGCGAGAGTAGAATGACCGGCAGGTTGTTGCCTGATACCGGCGCGGATACGCGCATCTGTAGGTCGACGGGGCGGCCAGGCGCGGGCAACGTCACCGGGCTCATGGAAACGACCGAGGTGGACGGTCCGACCGGGATCTGTTCGGCTCGTCCAATTTGCGTGGGCATTGCAGGTCTCCTCTGATTGCTGCTCCTGCCGAAAGTGTTGCGAGGACCTCCTGCTGGCGAAGAGCCCGTCACGCGACTACGTATTAGAATTGGAGCGTTCGTCCGTTTATATGTGGAACGACCGTCCGTTTGCAAGGGATCGCTCGTGTCGCGTCTTGAACCGGGTGTTGAGGTCAAGCCCGTTGAGAGCAGCGGACGCGGCGGGCGTCATGTGCGGGCTGACGCGCGTCGCAACATCGAGACCCTGCTCCGAACCGCGATGGAGGTTTTCGCCACCTCGGGCGTCAACGTGTCGTCGCGCGAGATCGCGGACAAGGCGGGGGTCGGCGTCGGCACATTGTATCGGCACTTTCCCCAGCGATCCGACTTGGTGGTCGCGGTGTACCGGCACGAGGTGGACGAGTGCGCTGCAGAGGCGGCCGTCATCGCGCGCGAGCACGATGCGGTCGACGCGCTCTCGCTATGGTTCCAGCGCTTCCTGGACTTCGTCGCGGCCAAGCGCGGGCTGGCCGCCGCGCTTCAATCGGGCGACCCGGCCTTCGCTTCGCTACCGAAATACCTGGAGGCGCACCTTCTGCCCGCGGCCCAGAAGCTGCTGGATGCAGCGGTCGCGACAGGCGAGGTGCGCGACGATGTGGGGGCCTGGGACCTGCTACGCGCGGTCGGCAGCCTCAGCGTGCCGCCTGGCGACGTCAGTCCCGATCATGCACGACGCATGGTTGCGCTGCTAATGGACGGCCTTCGCACGCACGGCAGTCGTGGCTAACACGCGTTTTCCGCCTGACTTGGGTTCTGCCACCACAGGCCGGTTTCACCAGAGGCGGCGCGGTCGCCCAGCTTTTCAATGCTAGACGGTCTCTCACTCGATCAACTTCGCGCGTTCATCGCCTCTGTCGACGAAGGAAGCTTTTCGGCCGGGGCAAGGAAACTGCTCCGCGTTCAATCGGTGGTCAGTGATTTGATCAGCGGTCTCGAGGCTCAGATGGGCGTGCAGATGTTTGATCGCTCGACCCGATATCCAAAGCTTACGCCTGCGGGTGTCGCCCTACTCGCGGATGCTCGTGGTATCGTTGCGGGCGTGGATTTCATGAAGGCGCGAGCGAAAGGTATGTCCTCCGGACTCGAACCCGAGCTTTCTGTCGTCGTGGACGTCTTATTTCCCATTTCTGCGATCACGTCTGCGGCCAACGAATTTCGGGAAACCTTTCCAGGCACGCCGCTCCGCCTCTTCGTCGAGGCGCTCGGTGCAACTCATCAGCGCGTCCTCGACGGGACCGCGACCGTGGGCGTGGCGGCGACTTTGCCTATACCTAACCCAGCGCTTGGCAGCGAACGTCTGGCTGGAGTTCCTATTGTTACGGTCGCTTCAGAGAATCATCCGCTCGCATCGTTGAAGGGGAAGATCCCGCGATCCGAACTGGCAAAGCACGTGCAGCTCGTGCTGACGGACAGGTCCCCGATTTCGGACGGTCTGGAATTCGGCGTGATGTCGTCATCGACTTGGCGCCTCGCCGATCTTTTTGCCAAGCGCGCCTTTCTCCTAAACGGTCTCGGCTGGGGTGGAATCCCGTGCACGCCGTGGAATCGGATATCGCCGAAGGAGCGCTGGTCGCGCTGTGCGTCGAGGACGAACCGTCGAGCGGCGTCGTGGTGCCGATGTCCGCCATTTACCGCACGTCTATTCCGCCCGGCCCTGCTGGCCGCTGGTTTATAGATCGTCTTAATCGTTGTTCTGCGGCCAGGGAACAGGCACCTAGATGATATTATCGGGGCACGATGAGGTTGATCCGCGGCAGACATCGGCGTCACCGATGGAAACTATCGGGATATATCGGCTGTTAAGCGGAGGTTGGTCGTGCGAGGTAGGTCACCATAAGCGCTCCCAGGCTTCTGCATTCGCGGTTCGCCTTAGTTGAACCGGGCGCCCTGCGGAGCTTGCCCATGAAGATCCTACATATAGACTCCAGTATTCTTGGCGACGAGTCAGTCAGCCGCATCATCTCCGCAGATATTGTCGCCCGCCTCGGCTCGGGCCATTATGATCTCGAGGTGGTCTATCGCGATCTTGTCGATGACGCGCCGCTGCACTTGACCGGTCGACATCTGGCCGCCGCGAAAGGAGCGCTTGTCCCAGACGCGGCACTTGCCGCCGATCTCGCGCTCGGCAGCGCTTACATGGACGAGCTGTTCGCTGCTGAAATCATCGTCATCGGCGCGCCGATGTACAATTTCACCATTCCGTCGCAGCTCAAGGCTTGGATCGACCGGGTGGTCGTAGCTGGCCGAACTTTCTCGTACGGCAAAGAGGGCGTCCAAGGTCTGGTGAAGGGTAAGAAGCTCTATCTCGCGTGCTCACGGGGAGGCTTTTACCTTGGCGACAGTCCGATGGCGACGCTGGAACACGAGGAGAGCTATCTGTTGAGTATGCTAGGCTTCATCGGTCTAACCGACGTCACCGTCATTCGGGCCGAAGGCGGCAATCTGGGCGAGGAGGTCAAGGTGGCTGAGCTTGCCAAGGCCAAAGCCGCCATCACCGCGCTCGCGGCCTGAACGGCCGTCGGCAAGGTTGCCACATCATGGAGATCGGCATCCACAGCTTCGCGGCGATCCAGAGCGATCCCGCATCGGGCATCGACATTTCGCCGGCTGATCGGCTGGTTGATTTCTCGAAGAAGCGGAGGTCGCGGACCGCGTTGGTCTCGACGTGTTCGCCGTAGGTGAGCATCATCGGCGCGAGTTCCTGGATTCGGCACCGGCGATTCTTCTGGCCGCGATCGCCGCCCGCACGAAGAACGTCCGCCTGACCAGCGCGGTCACCGTGCTCAGCGCGACCGACCCGGTTCGCGTTTTCCAGGAGTTCGCAACGATCGACTTGCTGTCCCGGGGGCGCGCGGAGATCATCGTGGGACGCGGCTCGTTCGCCGAAGCCATTCCCTTGTTCGGGCTCAGGCGGGAGGACTATGATCGTCTTTTCGTGGAGAAGCTGGATCTGCTCCTGCAGCTCCGCGAAACCAACAATCTCCACTGGTCGGGGCGATTCCGGCCGGCATTAACCGGGCAGGCCGTCTATCCCCGCCCTTACCAGCAAAAGATGCCCATCGCACTCGGTGCGGGCGGTACGCCCCAGTCCTTCGTTCGCGCCGGTACGCTCGGCCTGCCGCTTATGATCGGAATCATCGGCGGCGAGTTCCGTCAATTTCGTCCGCTGGTCGACCTCTACCGGGACGCGTGGTCGAAGGCGGGTCACCCGCCGGAGGACTGCAGAGTCGGCATAAACACCTTTGGCCTCGTCAGCGATACGACAAAGGCTGCCAAGGAGCAGTTCTTTCCGGGATGGCAATATCTGCTCGGGGAAGTCGGGCGCGAGCGCGGCTGGTCAAGGCCGACCCGGGAGCAGTTCGAGGCCACATGCGGCCCGTTCGGTGCTTTCCTGATCGGCGATCCGCAGACAGTTGCCGCCAAAGCCGTCGCGGCAAGTGAGGCGCTCGGTGGCGTGTCGCGAATCAGTCTTCAGCTCGGGACGGCCTTGCTACCGCACGCGACCATGACGCGAGCGATCGAGCTTCTTGGCGCCGAGGTCGCGCCGATGGTGCGAGCCGCCCTGATCGATAAAACCGGCAAAGCTACGGCTCAAAGCCGCTTGGCCGTATGAAGGGACGCAAATCATGATTACTCTCCACACTTGGACGACTCCCAACGGCAAGAAGGTTCCTATCCTTCTCGAAGAACTGGGGATTTCATATGAAATCCGGTTCGTTGACATCGGTAAGAACGAGCAGTTCCAGCCTGATTTCCTCGCTATCTCACCTAATAACAAAGTACCCGCGCTGGTCGATTCCGAAGCAGATGGGGGGCCGCTTTCTATCTTCGAGAGCGGCGCAATCATGACTTACCTTGCCGACAAGTACGGCAAGTTCCTGGCGCCCTCCGGTCATGCCCGTTGGAAGGCGCTCGAATGGCTCTATTGGCAGGTCGGCGGACTCGGCCCCATGGTCGGCCAAGTTGGATTTTTCGCGGTGATGTCGAAGGAAAAGGCGCCACTTGCTATCGATCGCTTCACCAAAGAAGCGGGGCGCTTGCTCGGCGTCCTTGAGGCACGTCTCACGCAAGCCCCCTATCTGGCAGGTGAGGAATACACCATCGCCGATATCGCCTGCTATCCGTGGATGGTCGGCGCTACGACGCTGGCAAAGGAGGCCTTAGAGCCGCATCTAGAGAACAAGCCTGGGATCGACCGGTGGATGGTGGAGCTTGCGGCACGTCCCGCAGTCCAACGCGGTATGGCCATTACGCCGCCGCAAAATACTTAGCATCATTTGCGCAGCGACAGCTGGCTGGATCCCGCTTAGCTTCGCTAAGAGGCGCTGGGTTCAGACAGGGGCTCGGACAAGAGAGGCTAGAAGAATGTTGTCCTCTCTGCTAGGAGTCTGGGGAGCAACGGAACGGAAAACCTATGTAAGGGATTGGGGCATCTCGGCAGCGATGTCACAGCAAAGACATCGAGTCGAGGCGGACCCACGTCAATGTTAGCACGCTCTAATCTTGGTCGAAGGCCTGACGTGCCTGCTCAGCCCCATCGAGGTTCTCCACCGCCCACACCCACACGCCACAGAAGGCAGCACCTAGGGTAAGGCCAAGCGTCGTAAGCTTGTACTCGACCTTGGGCGGCACGACAGCATGCACTGTTCGCACTAGAAGACCGTCGCGCTCCATATGGCGCAGGGTTTGGGTGAGCATTTTCTGGCTGGTGCGGGGCACCAACTCGCTCAAGCGCGTGAAGCGCAATTCGCCATGCTCGCCCAGGACTTCCAGGACCAGCATTGTCCATTTGTCGGCGACGCGCCCGATCAGCTCGTGCACCAGCGCCTCTATCCTGGGGTCGAGGTCATCAGGCGGGGTGGTTGCCGCATAGAGCTTTGCCATCGCAATTTGCTCTGCGGTGAAGTGAGGCAATGCAGGCATACACTCTCCTCTTGGTAAGTATGACACTTTCAAGTGCCTTCTTCCTGATCGAGTGTGACATGGCCTAGATGCATGCCGCAAGCACAGTTATCGGCGCGAGGAGCCTGCATGAAGCTCGAAAGTAAGACCATCCTAATCACTGGAGGAACGAGCGGCATTGGTCTTGAGCTGGCCCGGAAACTGCCAGGCCGCGACAACACGGTGATCGTGACAGGCCGTAATCAGGACAGGCTGGCCGCAGCTGCGAAAGCGTTTCCTGGCGTCCACACCTTCAGGAGCGACGTCAGCGACCTAAAGCTATTACGGAACTGCACGAGGCCGTACTGTCGCGTTTTCCGGGCCTGGATACCTTGATCAACAACGCCGGCATCATGCGCAACCTCAAGCTCAACGAGGAGCGAAGCCTTG
>JAABUQ010006466.1_pt1 | contig 17758 bp, 13 predicted proteins | sample 5560001 | NCBI WGS metagenome assembly JAABUQ01 (sample SAMN10711888, study PRJNA513371) | rock metagenome | isolation source: Antarctica rocks | place: Antarctica: Victoria Land, Finger Mt nord | collected 2015-12-18
TCCTGCGGGCGAGCACGCCAGCCGCACCGACACCCATCATCGTCGCCAGCGCGATCCAGGACGATGGTTCGGGAACATTGGTGAACTGCAGCGATGTGAGCGAAACCTGCCCGCGATAGTTTCGACCGTCCTGATAATTCAGTGACGATGCGCCTAAATCGATCTTGCCCGGATATAGCTTGGAGAAATCGACCCCGTGAACAAACGCGTTCGCAAGGCCAACAAGAATCAAATCACTATAGGAATAAGGGTCCATGAAACTGAAGTTCACATTCAATTTCTGCGACGTCGGCGAGTTTGTCAGCTTGGCCAAGTAATCCGGCGAGCCGAACTGCACGGTGCCTTCAGCGGTGGTCAGGGTAAGGTAAGTATTGGGACCGTCGAACGGGCCAGAGTATCCCCCGCAATTAGGCCCGACAGCCGGATTGCCGAACGAGAAATCATTGCAACCGGTCAAATCGATGCGGAATGTCCCGCTCGCGGGCGTATTATCGAAATTGCCGAATGGAAACTGGAATATTTGCGTGCCGGTCGACATTCCCTCGAACGTCCCCGTCAGCACCCGCGTCGCGTTCGCCGCTCCCGACACTAACGCGGCCACCGCTCCTGCTAAGCAAACGAAACCTATACGACCATTCATAATCGAGCCCCACCGTTAGCGAGTTGAGCTCGCGCTATGTCCCAAATCTCCAATAATTACTACCAAATCTTAACGCGGTCCCCGGGCGCGAGATACAGCTTATCGCCCGGCTTCGCCCCCCAGGCCTGATACCATGGCTCGACGTTGCGCACCGTCAACGCGCGGAAGCGTTCGGGCGAATGCGGATCGGCCGCAAGCTGCGCGCGCACCGCCGCGTCGCGCCGCTTGCCGCGCCACACCTGCGCGAAGCCCAGGTAGAAGCGCTGGTCACCGGTCAGCCCGTCGATCACCGGCGCGGGCTTGCCGTGCAGCGATTTGTGATAGGCATCGAGCGCAACCGTGATGCCGACCACGTCGGCGATATTCTCGCCCAACGTCAGCTTGCCCTGGATGTGCGTTCCCGGCAGCGGCTCGTACTGGTCATATTGCGCCGCCAACTTGTCGGTCAGCTTGGCGAACCGCTCGACGTCGCCCGGCGTCCACCAGTTCGCCAGGCGACCCGTGGGATCGTATTTACGCCCCTGATCGTCGAAATGGTGGCTGATCTCGTGACCGATCACCGCGCCGATCGCGCCGTAATTGACCGCCGGATCGGCCTTTGCGTCGAAGAACGGCGGCTGCAGGATCGCGGCAGGGAAGACGATCTCGTTCCACACCGGATTGGCGTAGGCGTTGATCGTCATCGGCGTCATGCCCCACTCGCCGCGATCGGTCTTGTCAGCGACGCGGCGCAGTTCGCGGTCGAATTCGAAGGCGGTCGCTCGCGCGTCGTTGCCGTAAGCGTCGTCGGGCCGCACCTCCAGCCGCGAGTAGTCGCGCCACTTGTCGGGATAGCCGATCTTGGGTGTGAACGCGGCTAGCTTCACCAGGGCCCTGGCGCGCGTCTGCGGATCCATCCACTCGATGTGCTCCAACCGGTCGTGCATCGCGAGCAGGATGTTGTGCACCAGATCGTCCGCCGCCGCCTTCGACGCGGGCGGGAAATACTGCGCCACATAGGTTTGCCCGATCGCCTCGCCCAACGCCTCCGAGGTCTGTTCCACGCCGCGCTTCCAGCGGACCTTCAGCTGCGGCGTGCCCGACAGCACGGTGCCGTTGAACGCGAAATCCTCGTCGACGAACGACTTTGGCAACACGGCGGCGCGAGCCTTCTCGGTCTTGAACGCCAGATACGCCTTCCACGTCCCGAGCGGCGTCGCATCGATGAGCTTCGCCTCGCCCGCGATCGCGCTAGGCTGCGCGACGTTCAGATCTCGCAGGTTCGACGTGCCGAGCCCCGCCTGGAACGCCGCCCAATCGAACCCCGGCGCGCGGGCGGGCAGGTCGGCGAAGGTCATCTTGTTATATCGCTTGTCCGCGTCGCGGCTTTCCACCCGCGTCCAGTGCGCGCGCGCGATCGCGGTCTCCAGCGCGACGATCCGCGCCGCATTGCCCTCGGGATCGACATAGTCCGCCAGCCGTAGCATCCTGGCAATATGCGTCGCGTACTTGGCGCGCGTGTCCTTATAGTCAGGCTTGTCGACCAGATAATAATCGCGGTCTGGCAGCCCCAGACCGCTCTGCTCGATCTCGGCCAGATACGCGTCGGGGTTCTTGTCGTCGACGCCGATGCCGAAGCCGAACGGCGTCTCGACCCCCTCGCGCGACAGCTCGCCCATCACACGCGCCAGCTCGCACGTGTCGCGCACTGCGGCAATCCGCGCGATCTCGGCCTTGAGCGGCCCCGCGCCCTTCGCCTCGATCGCGTTCTCGTCCATGAACGCGTGGTAGTAATCTCCCGCCTTGCGCCCCGGCGTACCCGCCGCCTGGCTCGCCGAGGCTTCGAGGATCGCGCGCGTGCGCTCCTTTGACAAATCGTCCAGTTTGATGAACCCGCCCGCGCTGCTGCGGTCGGGCGCGATCTGCGTCGTCCGATCCCAGGTGCCGTTGGCGAACCGGTACCAGTCATCGCCCGGCTTGACACTGTGGTCCGCGCCCGCAGCGTCATAGCCATAGTCGCCGAACGTCGGCCCGGTGGGGGCGGCGGCGATCAGCGTCGCTGCGCCAAGCGCGAGCGCGGCAAGCGTCAATTTGCGGGTAACCTGCATCGATGTCCTTCCTTGCGTTTGCGACGAAGTCTAGCGCGGCGCGAACCCAATCGAAAGAGGGACTTAGCGGCGGCTAGCCGTCACTGCGCTTCGGCCGCCTTCATCGGTGGCCCGAGCAGCCCCTCCCACTTCGCGATCACGGTAGCGGCCACTGCATTGCCCACCACGTTCGTCGCGGTGCGGCCCATATCGAGGAACTGGTCAACCCCCAGGATCAGCAGCAGCCCCGCCTCCGGGATACCGAACTGCCCCAAGGTGGCGGCGATTACCACCAGGCTCGCGCGCGGCACCGAGGCGATACCCTTCGACGACACCAGCAGCACGAGCAGCATCGTCACCTGCTGCCCGATCGACAGATGCACCCCATAGGCGCGCGCGATGAACAGCGACGCGTAGGTCGTGTACATCATCGATCCATCGAGATTGAACGAATAGCCGAGCGGCAGCACGAACCCCGCGATGCGCGGCGGGATGCCGAACCGCTCCAACTGTTCGAGCAACTTGGGAAACGCCGCCTCGCTCGTCGCAGTCGAGAACGCGATCAGGAACGGTTGCTCGATGAACTTGGGCAACAGCCGCAACTGCCGCCCCGCCACCAGATAGCCCGCGCCCAGCAGCAGCCCCCACAGCAGGAACAGCCCCGCATAGAAGCTCGCCATGAACCGCCCGAAGGTCACCAATATCCCTGGCCCCTCGGTGGCGATCGCCGCCGCCATCGCCGCGAACACCGCCAACGGCGCGATCCGCATCACATAGCCGGTGATCTTCAGCATCACCTGCACCAGCGCATCCAACGCCCGCGCGATCGGAGCGCCGCGTTCGCCGAGCGAAGCCAAAGCCACGCCGAAGAAGCAGGCGAACACCACGATCGGCAGCACCTCGTTCTTCGCCATCGCGTCGAGGATCCAGGCGGGCACCAGATGCGTGACGAATTCCTTCGCATCGAAATGCGCGTGCGCCAGCCCGGTCGTTGCGTCCGCCGCAGGCATCGGCAGGTTCAGCCCCGCGCCGGGATCGAACACATGCACCAACGCCAAGCCAACCGTGAGCGAAACCACGCTCGCCCCCAGGAACCAGCCGAGCGTCCGCACCCCGATCCGACCCAAAGCGGCCGTATCGCCCATGTGCGCGATGCCGCTTACCAACGTGGCGAACACCAGCGGCGCGATGATCATCTTGATTAGCCGCAGGAACAGCGCGGTGACGATCCCCAGATACCCCGCCGTCGCCTTTTGCCCGGCGGCGTCCATCCCCGCGTGGATCGCCATCCCCGCCGCGATCCCCAGCAGCAGCCCGATGAAGATGAACAGCGTCAAGCGTTTGGCCATGGACCGGTTGTGCGAGTGGCCTTTGGCCTTGGCAAGGCACATGGAACCTCGCGCCGCAACCGTCCGTTACGCCGCTCTCACGATTAGGAGGACAAGGCCATGAAGGGCGGACTACTCTGGCTGATCGGTATCCCGATCCCGGTCATCATTCTCCTGTACGTATTCCACGTTCTGTAACGCTTCATACTCTTCGCGGGTTCGGGCCAGTGGTGGATCGCCCGACCTGCGGCGGCCCGGATGGTTGCGAGGAAGATACGGTTTACCCGTTCGCTCCAGGCAGATTCGATCCAGTTCGTCGATAACCATCATGCGCGCGTCCTTCCCCCGTTTTCCAGCTAGGAACTTCGTCCTTGGGGGAAGGAGTAGCGGTTTGCACCGCTCCGTATCTTCCACTCCGTCGCATGGTCAACAGGTGCATGGCGAGCCGGTCCGAGTAGTCGCGCATCGTTGCAACCACCTTGTTTCCGCGCACGATCGGTCGCTCGACCCCTTCGATCACTCGCCGCCGCAACACCGCTTCCAGTTCGTCCGTTGCTTCGTCCAACGCCGCCGCCCAGCTTGATGCGAACTCTGCGTCGCGCGCTCGTAACCTGTACGCGCTTGTCGTCGATAGCTCGACCGCCCGAGCCGCCGTGGTCACGCTGCACGTAGCGCGTAGAACCTCGATGAACGTCTCGCGCCGGGATGTCGTCCAGCCATCGTGGCGAGCCTGGACGAACGCGAAACCTTGATCTGTCATACGCTGAACGAACCATATCGGTTCCTACATGGCAAGCGCTGAATCGGCTCGGCGTCAGCGCGGCCTTGCGCGCGCTTGCCCGTCGCCAGCCGCACGCTCTAGACCCGGGGCAACGGAGATATGTTATGACCGCCACCGGCCACGATAGCCTGAACACCCGCCGCACGCTCACCGTCGAGGGGCGCGACTACGGCTATTATTCGCTCCCTGTCGCCGCCCGGACATTGGGCGACATCGATCGCCTGCCGTTCAGCATGAAGGTGCTCCTTGAAAACCTGTTGCGCTTCGAGGACGGCGACACTGTCACGCACGACGATCTGACCGCGATGCGCGACTGGCTGGCGACCGGCAGCCTCGAGCGCGAAATCCAGTATCGCCCCGCCCGCGTGCTGATGCAGGATTTCACCGGCGTGCCCGCCGTTGTCGATCTCGCCGCGATGCGCGACGCGATGGACAAGCTTGGCGGCGATCCGCAGCGGATCAACCCGCTGGTTCCGGTCGATCTGGTGATCGATCATTCGGTAATGGTCGACGAGTTTGGCACGGTCGATGCCGAGCAGCATAACGTCGACCTCGAATACCGCCGCAATATCGAACGCTACGAGTTCCTACGCTGGGGCTCCTCGTCGTTCAAGAATTTTCGTGTCGTCCCGCCCGGCACCGGCATCTGCCACCAGGTCAATCTCGAATACCTCGCGCAATCGGTATGGACCTCGGCCGACACCAATGGCGCGGAGATCGCCTACCCGGACACGCTGGTCGGCACCGATAGCCACACCACGATGGTCAACGCGCTCGGCGTGCTCGGCTGGGGTGTCGGCGGCATCGAGGCGGAGGCCGCGATGCTCGGCCAGCCCGTATCTATGCTCATTCCCGAAGTCGTCGGGATGCGCTTGACCGGCAAGCTCAACGAGGGCGTGACCGCGACCGATCTCGTGCTCACCATCGTGCAGATGTTGCGCGCGCACGGCGTCGTAGGTCGCTTCGTCGAGTTCTTCGGCGACGGCCTCTCCGCGCTGACGCTGCCCGACCGTGCTACGATCTCGAACATGGCCCCTGAATACGGCGCGACCTGCGGCTTCTTCCCGGTGGATGCGGTCACGATCGAATACCTCCACTTCACCGGCCGCGATCCGCACCGCATCGCGCTCGTCGAAGCCTACGCCCGCGCGCAGGGCATGTGGTATTCGGCGGGCGACGCCGACCCCAGGTTCACCGAGACGCTCGATCTCGATCTGGCGAGCGTCGTGCCTTCGCTGGCGGGTCCTCGCCGCCCACAGGATCGCGTTGCGCTCGACGGTATCGACGAGGCTTTCGCGTCAGATCTCACCAAAATCTACCACCACACCGGCAACGAAGCCCGCGTCGCGGTCGGCGAGGACGGCCGCCACGATCTCGGGGACGGCGATGTCGTCATCGCCGCGATCACCAGCTGCACCAATACGTCCAACCCGAGCGTACTGTTCGGCGCGGGCCTCGTCGCGCGCAAAGCCCGCGCGCTCGGCCTCGAGGTCAAACCCTGGGTCAAGACCAGCCTCGCGCCGGGCAGTCAGGTCGTCACCGATTACCTCGCCAAGGCGGGCCTCACCGACGATCTGAACGCGCTCGGCTTCGATCTCGTCGGCTATGGCTGCACCACCTGCATCGGCAACTCCGGCCCGCTCGCCGAGCCGATCAGCCACGCCATCGGCAAGAACGATCTCGTCGCCGCCGCCGTATTGAGCGGCAACCGGAACTTCGAAGGCCGCATCTCGCCGGACGTCCGCGCCAACTATCTCGCCTCGCCGCCGCTGGTCGTCGCCTATGCGCTCGCCGGAACCGTCCGCCGCGACATGGTGAGCGAACCGTTGGGAGAGGGGACCAACGGCCCCGTCTACCTGCGCGACATCTGGCCAACCTCGTCCGAGATCGACGCGATGATCCGCGATTGCGTCACCTCGGACATGTACCGCTCGCGCTACGCCCACGTCTTCGAAGGCGATCACCGCTGGCAGGGCATCAAGATCGAAGGCGGCGCGACCTACCGCTGGAACCCCGCCTCCACCTACGTGCAGAACCCGCCCTATTTCGAGGGCATGACGATGACCCCCGCGCCCATTCAGGACATCGTCGACGCGCGCCCGCTCGCGGTTTTGGCCGATAGCATCACCACCGATCACATCTCGCCCGCAGGTTCGATCAAACTCTCAAGTCCCGCCGGTAACTACTTGAACGAGCGCCAAGTTTCCCGCCCCGAGTTCAACAGCTACGGCGCCCGCCGCGGCAATCACGAAGTCATGATGCGCGGCACCTTCGCCAACATCCGCATTAGGAACGAGATGGTCCCCGGCACCGAAGGCGGCGTCACCAAGCACCTTCCCACCGGCGAGACGATGGCGATCTACGACGCCGCGATGGAGTACAAGCGCGAAGGCGTGCCGCTGGTGGTGATTGCCGGAAAGGAATACGGCACCGGCTCCTCGCGCGACTGGGCCGCCAAAGGCACCACACTACTAGGCGTGCGCGCGGTAATCGCCGAAAGTTTCGAGCGCATCCACCGCTCGAACCTCGTCGGCATGGGCGTCCTCCCGCTCACCTTCGCGCCCGGCACCGACCGCCGCACGCTCGAGTTGGAAGGTACCGAACTCTACACGGTCGACCACGTCGCCGCGCTCCGCCCCCGCCAGACGCTCACCGTCCACGCCAAACGCGCCAACGGCGAGGCGTTCGAGTTTCAGGCGCGCTGCCGCATCGATACCGAAAACGAGCTGGCCTATTTTCACGCGGGCGGAATCTTGCCCTATGTGCTGCGTCGGCTGGCGGTTTAGCACTTCAGCCCCGTCACAGGTAGCCAGCGCGGACGATCAGCCCTGCCTAGGTGGGACGCTGGACGGCTTTCGCGCGAACTTCGGTAATCAAACCCGCACAAACGCGCGCAGCACTCCGAGCGGGCCGGCGGAGTGCGCGAGCGGGCGCACCGTATAACCGCCAACGGCTGCGGGCATGATCCAGGTTTCGGCGTAGTGGACTTCGAAGGGGGCGAAGGCGTGCGTCGGGCTTTGGACCAATGCCGCTTCGCCCTCGACGAGGTTCAGCACGTTGAGCGTGCCTTGCGTGTCGAATGGCATGGGACCGGTGAACCATGTCCGCTCGGTTTCGATGAACTCCAATGCGTGGAGGCCGGTGCGCTCGATCCGGTAGCCGGCGGTCTGCGCGATCGGCGTCAGCGTGTTGACGAGTTCGGCGCTGGTGAACGCCTCGCGCCGGTCCCAGGCGAGGTTGGCGAGGCCGTGGTCGAGGTGGATCGGGCGCGGGCGACCATCGAGGCCGAGACGCCCCCAGTCCCAGAGCTTGAAGGTGAAGATGTAGGGGGTCGCCGAGATTTCGAGCACCATCGCGCCCGCGCCCGAGCAGTGGATCGTGCCTGCGGGAATGAGGAAGTGGTCGTGCTTGTAGGCGGGCAGGACGTTGACGTAATCGGCCGCCGGGAACGCCGGGCCGCCCGTCTGCGCGGTACGAAGCGCGGCGGTGAGCGCGGCGGGATCGGCGTCGTCGCGCAGGCCGAGGTAGACGACACCGCCCGGCTCGGCGTCGAGCAGATAATAGCTTTCGTCCTGCGTGTAGCTCAGCCCGAAGCGCTCGCGGGCGTATTCGGCGCGCGGGTGGACTTGGAGCGAGAGATTGCCGCCGTCCATCGTGTCGAGCAGGTCGAAGCGGATAGGGAACTCGGCGCCGAAGCGGGCGAAGACGTCGTCGCCAAGCAGCGCGCGGGGTTGGGCGAGCACCAGATTGAGCGCGGGCAGCTCGACGTCGACGTCGCCGAATCCCAAGACGAGGCTGTTCTCCTCGGGAACGCAGTCGAAGCACCACGCGTAGTTCTGCGGGCCATCGGGTAGGCCGAAGTGCTCGCGCATCCATTGGCCGCCCCAGGGGCCGGGATCGAAGAACGGCACGAGGCGGATCGGGCGCGTGGTGCAGTGGGCGAGCGCAGCGCGCCAGACTTCGCCCGCGATCATCTTGGGCGTCGCGGCGTTGCAGTCGATCACGTGGTCGATGCGCGTGATCAGTGCGGTCTTGATGCGATCCCCCACGCGCCAGTCGACAAAAAAGGCGCGCTTGTAGAGCGCTGCCGCGCCGCTACCCGCTTCCGTGCCGTCCGCGCCCAGGCTGCCGATCTCTCCGCCACGCTGGCGTCGCTGCAGCTCCCAGCGCGCCATCGAGACGTGCGCGAGCCGGTCCCAGCTTTGAGCAATGTGCGCCGCGCCAGGGCCGATGACCGCGACCGGACCCGGCGCGTCGGCGAGTGTCGCGCGCGCGTCCTCGACGCGGGCGGCGTCGAGGAACAGGTCGATCCCGATCGGCTCGAGGCGGCCGAAGACGCGGTCATCGGTCAGCACCGGCGCAAGGTCGGCGGCGATGTCGGCGGGGTCGCGGAACAGCGCGCGCGTGTCCAGAACGCGCGTGGCGGGGGCGTGCGCCGCCCACGCGGCGACCGCACCGCCGACCGGCGCTCCGGGGTAGCATTCGACGACGGTTATGCCCGGACCGGCAAGCGCGGCGACGATCGCGGGCCAGCCCGTCGTCACATCGTCGGCGCGGTTGGACACGCGCACGCGTGGCTGGAGGTCGTAGTTGGAGCGCCTCATGCGGCGATTGCCAGCGGCTGGGCAAACAGCGCCTCCGCGCCGAGCAGCGCGGCGTCGCTGCCCAGCGTTCCCGCGACGACTTGCGGAGCGCCGCGTGCGATCCAGCCGTGCCGCGCGATGTGGGCGCGGATCGCGGGGAGGATTTCATCCGCCGCGCGGAGCACGCCGCCGGTTACCAGCACGACGGCGGGATCAAAGGCGTGGACCATCGTCAGCGCGGCGACACTCCAGACGTGGAGGCAATGGTCCCGCACACGTATCGCGCCCGTGTCGCCCCCGCGCGCCTCCCGGAACACCGTCTCGAAATCGAGCACCGGCGCGGCCCGGAGCGCCGCACCCGCTTCGCCGAGTTCGGCGGCCAAACGCGGCAGTGCCCAGGTCGAAGCTTCGGCCTCGGCGCAGCCGATGTTGCCGCAGATACACAGGGGGCCGTCGAGCGACACGGTCACGTGCCCGCCGAGCACCGAGGCCTGCCCGCTGCGCCCGCGCACGAGCGCGCCGCCGATGAGCGCCGCCGTGCCGATGCCGGTGCCGATCGCGAGCAGCACCGCATCGTCCACTCCAATGAGCGCGCCCGCGTGACGCTCGCCCAACAGCGACATGCGGCCGTCCAATTCGAGCCGCACCTCGACCCCGAGCCGCGCACGCGCCCAGCGTACGAAGTCGAAGCCGACCGCGTCCTCGTATTTGCCCCTGGGCGTCGACAGCACGCGTGGGCCGAGCGGATCGACGAGCGCGGGGAAAGCGATTGCCAAGCCGTCCGCACCGCCGCCCATCCGCACGAACGCCGCCTCGATCGCGGGCGTCAACGCAACCCACGAGCGCGCGTCGGGCACGGGGATCGTTTGGCGCGCCACGATCGCGCCACGCTCGACCAGCGCGCAGCCGAGATGCGAGCCGCCGACATCCAGCGCGTAAAGCCGGCTCACGCGCGGGCTTTGGACTTGATCCGCCCGCCGCCGCCGATGTGCGCCTCCATGTCTTCAAGACGGACCCCCTTCGTCTCGGGAAAGGCGACCAGCACCAGCACGAACTGGACCAGCATCGCCCCCATGAAGATGAGGAACGGCAACGACGCCGAGCGCGCCGACAGCACGGGGAAGATCTGCGCCACAAGCGCGTCGAACAGCCAGATCGCCCCCGCGCCGATACCCTGCCCCGCCGAGCGGAAGCGCGTGGGGAAGATCTCACTGAGATATACCCAGATGACCGCACCCTGCGTGGTGGCGAAGCTCGCGATGAACAGCACCAGCACGCCGAGCAGCAGCGATTTGGGCAGGTGTCCCATCATGACGAGCGCGGCGACACCCATCATCGCCGCCATCGCGAGCGCGCCGCCGATCAGCAGCGGGCGGCGGCCGAGCCGGTCGATGACCGCCATTCCCAAGAACGTGAAGACGAGGTTGGTCAGCCCGATCGCAATCGACTGGAGATCGGCCGATAACCGCCCGAAGCCCGCTGCGGCAAAGATGTCGTTTAGATAATAGAGGATCGCGTTGATGCCCGTCATCTGGTTGACCGCCGCCAGACTGACCGCGAGCAGGATCGGCCGCTTCGCCTCGCGCCACAGCCGCGCGGGGGTGATGCGCGCGGAATCGGCGGCGAGCACCTCGCTGCGCTCCTCGTGATCGGCGTGGCCGTAGAGCGCGGTTGCCGCGAGGCCCGCCTCGGCGTCGCGGCCGCGCGCGCGAAGCCAGCGCGGGCTTTCAGGAACGACGAACATCGTGGCGAGGAACACGAGCGCGGGCACCGCCGTCGCGCCCAGTTTCCAGCGCCACTGCAGGTCGGGATCGGCCACCAGCGCGCCGACGCCCGCGTTGCTCACATAAGCGAACAGGATGCCGAGCACGATGTTCAATTGGAACACCCCGACCAGTCGGCCCCGCCGCGCGGCGGGCGCGATCTCGGCCAGATACACCGGCGCGAGCACCGATGAGACACCGACTGCCAGCCCCGCCATCACGCGAAAACCGATCAGCCACTCCCACCCGGGCGCGAGCGCGCAGCCGATTCCCGAGAGAACGTAGAACAGCGCCGTCAGCCGCAGCCCCGTCCGGCTTCCCAAGCGCTGCCCGAGCACGCCGCCGGCGACCGCGCCCACCAACGTCCCCCAAAGCGCGCTCGACACCGTGCGCCCAAGATCGTCGGGCGACAGTTGGCAAACCCGTCGCAGCGCATCGGTGATCCCCGAAATGACCGCAGTGTCGAACCCGAACAGGAAGCCAGCCAGCGCCACCGCGGCGACCGCGTAGCCGAGCCTTGGTCTACCGGCCGCGCCGCTCATCGCGCGCCCGCCGTGATCGCCCGCATATGCCACGCGCACCCTCGGCCGCGCGTACCGCCCCGATCACCGTCCACAGCACGCGCGCTTCTCCCCGGAAGTCGCCCGATCCTTCGGGCGATCGTCGCGACTATACCATTCGTAGAAGCCGTTGTTAGCGATAACTCGCGTCACCATCGGTTTGAGCGATCCTCGCGCTTCGGCCAAATAGCCGGAGCGCGCGAGATCGCTTACCATCTAAGCGCCGAACCACGTCCAATCGCCACAGTTTTGGTAGCTGTAAGGTACTATTTGCGGGTTCCTGAACGCGCCCGCCGGATAGGGCGGATAGAGCGTCAGGCCGATCGACGCCGCCCCGGCCGCGCGCACGCGCCGCTGCATCTCGCGGTAGGAGGCGAGCACTTCGGCGTGGGTAAGGATGCCCGCCTCGATCGCCACCATCACGCTGCCCCGCATCGCGGGGCCGATCGCCGACTTGATTCGCGCCGGAGCGATGCCGCAGAGGTCGCTTGACTGGATCTGCATGAAGCACCACGCCGAGCGGCATTAATCGGGCGGCCGATAAAATAGTCGGCATTGCTTAACCCGGACTACTCGAGATGGAACGGCGGTTCGGGGCGCGGCGGAGTGGCAGTAGGGGCGAACGCAATCAAACCCACCTAAACTACTTACTGGCCTGGGTTGCCTGGCGCAAGAGAATAACGAGTATTCGCCGGAGCCGCCATACCACTTCCAGATATAGGCCTATCCTTCTTATCAAGGATAACGGCTCGATCCGTGAAACACGATCGTCGTTAGATAGGTCCGCCGTAACAAACGTATTTTACTTAAAGTAGTCCACACCATCCACGTTGAAAGTCGTCATTGCTCCTGCAGCAAACGCATCAGTGTCATTTCCTTTAAAGACTTGACCACGTTTAGACCAACATAAAGCGTTCATCGGATCTGCATCATCATAACTGTCCGGCGTGTAGTATACTTCACCCTCGAAGTAGCGCGGGTCTTTGTACGACCCGCCTCCTGCATAGATCACTGATAGCGTGTCATTGTGTATGATCAGTCAAAGAGCTTCGAGCAATACTGCTTCCCAATCCGGATTCGGATTAGGATCTGGGCGAGCAATTTCCGTCATATCATCGCTAACCGAGACAGGACTGTTCATGCGACGATAAACAGACCTTGACCGTCCGTAGCGTATAGCATGTAAGTACCATTCATTCGAATACTGTTGCGTCGTAAGAACCGATCGCCAGATCAATCTCGTGGTAAACTGATCGGCAGGACTCGAGCTGGTCGCAACGCGTATATGAGATCATCTGGCAGTTCGTTATAATAGTAAGCGGAATAGGTTCCATCAAAATTGAAAGTCTCGTTACCATGACTCATAGGTCCTGATCGACCTTCCTGACCGTCCGTTATAGTGGCGAAGCTTAGCGCAAGCGTTACGAGGCTACTTTACGACTGAACAGAAATACCGTTAAAACTCCCGGTTCCCGTAAGATAGTACCTATTATTATCGACCAATATACGAGGATCCGGAAAACCAGCAGGAAGTTGGGTTGGAAAGACATTAGACTGAGCCATTGCTCCTGGGACATCAAAGCGACGGTAGAGATTGCAATAAGTAAGGATCGATGCGTTATACATGAGCCTTTGATTACTAAGTTATTCTCAGTTGAACGACTATCGCGCCTTTGTTTCCACGTGTTTGAGAATTGCCATAACTAGTTGTGACTACAACGATCGTTAACCGATTGGTCGTCCGTGCGGCTTACTGGCGTCAACAGGATTATCAACGCGTTCACTGGTGCGAACGCGCTCTTCGACGAAAGGCAGGCGGTCGTGATCGACCGTAACCTGATCACTTCGCTTTCCCGGGCGAGATTCCGGAGTTCTCGGCGGCTTTGAAGGCTTTCGGGCTGGAAGCGGTGGCGGCGTGGTCCTCCTGACCGGTGCCACGGGCAAGGTCGGGGGCGAGCTCGTGAAGCTCGTCGCCGCCCGGCACCTGCCTGCCCGGGCGTTGGCCTGCAGCGCTCATGGTGTGGCTGAACTGCGTCGGCTCGGGCTCGACGTGGTTGTTGGCGATCTTGACCGCCCGGAAAATCTCGCTGCCGTGCTCGACGGGATCGAACGCGTGTTCTTCCTTCCGGCGAACGGTCCGAGCCAAGTCGCGTAGGGTGCCAACTTCATCGCTGCCGCGCACGCTGCCGGCGTCAACTAAGTAATCAACGTGATCGCGTTCCTGCCCGATGCCGCGTCGGCAAACGCAAATGCCCGGTGCCGCTGGCAGACGAACGAGGCGCTACCGAGGCGGCGCGCGACCTCGGCCGCCACGGTTTTGCGGTCGCTCATCGCCGCCCTTGCTATCCGCAGCGTCGCGAGGTTCATCTCACGCGCGCGTCCGCCCATGTGCCCGCGCGCGCGGGCTGCCGCCCGCGCGCGCGGGCGGCAGCGAGGCCGGCACGCGTGCGCTCGGCGATCAGCTCGCGCTCGAACTCGGTGAAGGCGGCGAAGATGACAAAGGCGAGACGGCCGTTGGCGGTCGTGGTGTCGATCTGCGCGCCCGCGCTCGGTTCGCTATCGCTCGCCTTCGGGCGCAACCGCGATTTGTTGCCGGGCGTACCTACTTCTGGGCCGGGCACATTGAGCGGCTTGCGGCGGGATCGGCAACCGTCGGCTGCGCGCGGGGACGGCGGCGATGTTCGCCTATGTCGGCGCGGAGGTAACGATCGGCACGCTGCTCACCAATTATCTGATGCGGCCCGATATCCTTCACGCCGCGCCGGTCGCGGCGGGTCGGCTGGTCAGCGTTTACTGGGGCGGGGCGATGGTCGGCCGCTTCGTCGGCGCGGCGCTGATGCGCTGGATCGCGCCCGCGCGGCTGCTGGTCGGCGTGGCGTGCGACGCGACCGCGCTGACCATCGCGGCGGTGTTCGCGCGCGGGATGTTCGGCGCGGGCGCGCTGCTCGCGGTCGGGCTGATGAACGCGGTCATGTATTCGACGATCTTCGCTTTGGCGTTGCCCGACAACGCTAAAACTGCGCCGCTCGCTTCGATGTGGCTGTGCATGGCGGTGGTCGGCGGCGCGGTGGTGCCGGTACTGACCGGGGTGGTCGCCGACGCGTCCGATTTGCCGCTGGCGCTCATGGTGCCCGCGATCTGCTATTTCGGTATCGCCGCGTTCGGCAGGTCCGCCAAGCCCCGCGCCGTATGAAGATCGTCACCATCAAGGATGTCGCGGCGCGCGCGGGCGTCTCGCCAAAAACCGTTTCGCACGTTATTAACGGCTAGCGTCACGTGCGTGCCGAAGTACGCGATCAGGTGCTGCGCGTGGTGGCGGATCTCGATTATCGTCGCAACGCCTTTGCCCGTAGTCTGTCGAGCTCGCGGTCTTAACTGCTCGGTCTGTTCATCGACGATCCGACGACGGGCTACGCCGCAGACATCCAGCTCGGTGCCATGACGCGCTGCCGCGAGCGAAGCTACCATCTCGTCATCGAGCCGCTCGATCGCACCGCGCCCGACCGGGCGGACCTGCTTGCGGCAATTGTACACGACCTGCGGCTCGATGGAGCGATCCTTGCGCCGCCATTGTGCGACGACGCCGCAATACTCGACGTGCTTGACGCTGCGCAGCTGCCCTATGTGCGCATCTCTCCCCACAGTGAGGCCGAACGCTCGGGCCTCATCTCGATGGACAAGGCTGCAGTGCGCGAGATGACCGCGTATTTGATCGCGCTCGGCCACACCGACATTGGCTTCATCGAAGGCGATCCCGGCCACAGCGTCTCCGCCGAGCGTAGGCGTGGGTTTATCGCAGCCATGGAGTCCGCTGGTCTGAACGTAGATCCGGCGCGTCTCCTCATCGGCGATTTCAATATCCGCTCGGGTTTGGCGCTCGGGGACCAACTGCTTGCCGGGCCGGACCGCCCGACTGCGGTGTTCGCCAGCAACGACGAAATGGCGTTGGGCGTGCTCATAACCGCCATTCGCCTGGGGATCGCCATCGCGTCAGACGTGTCAATCGTCGGCTTCGACGACGCCCCACTCGCGCGGGCCGCATGGCCGCAGCTGACAACCGTGCGCCAGCTAAAAATGCAAATGGCGGCTGCGGCGGTGGATGTGCTCGTCAATCCACACTATCGCCACAATATCGCTGCGGCCGAGTTTAAGAAGCTGCTCGGCTACGAGATCGTCTTCCGGCAGAGTGCCGGAGCTTCGCCGCAAGTCGCCTGCCTCGTTCGGGTAAACCAGGTGGAGCACGATGCCTAGTGCGACAACAGGTAATCAGAGGCTCCTTTTAAACTTATTGCGCGCAATGAGACAGGCACTGTGACCGCATCTTCAGCGTTCTTTGGAAAGCATATTAATTGGATGTTGGTGTGCAAAGGGTACAGGGCGCGCTAATGGCCCGCTTGAGCCGAAAGAGAGTGCTGAACGGATAACCGGGTTCTGGCATCGGCCAAAACGCTCTACGGGCATATTACCCCCAAGGGCGGCATCCGGCCTGACGGTAAAAAAGTTGCTGGGGCGTAAGAGCAGACAAGCATGATGCTGTGGACGAGACCTCTGCAAGCAGCATCGCCGTCATCGTCGCCCCTTTCCACGCCGGCACTCGTTGTTCTCGCGTCGGGAAACGACCGCACGCCTTACTGAATGTTGGCCGTTTGGATGCCTTAGATGCCACCGGAGCCGACACGTCATTGGTCGAGATCGCGTCGGTGGATGCTTTACGGGGTAGATCGGTCGAAGTTTCGAGGTCATGCGCCGGATCGCCGGTGCGGTCACGGCAGCGGTAGTATCCGCAAGTTCCCGCTCGTTCTCGCTGGAAATTGCAACGCCAATGTCGGCACATTCGCCGGTCTTGACGATGCAGATGCCGGGATCGTCTGGTTCGATGCGCAGCACCGGGCGGACTAAGCACGGACGGGCTTGCCGCGTGTATGGCGGTGCTGACGTCCCAACTTAAACCAACTGCGATGACGGTCGCATTGTTCAATCCCGATCTAATGGGCAGCGCCGCGATCGCGGCTGCGGTGTCCGCACCATCCAAACATAGCGAAGGCTGGCGTTAATCCTGAGCGCCGCCGCACACGGCGGTGTTGGGCTTAGCATACGTTTTGGCCCGCTTCTTACCAGCCCCCAGCTAGCGGCGGCGCCAGCGAAGCCTTTCCGCGAGGAGCCTCGATTGTCGATGGGTTCAGTTCACGCTTGACAACTACAGCACCGATTGACGCATCGCCGGAACTGACGGAAATGACGGCCGAGGCGGTCGAGCTTCCAGATCGCGAGCGTATTGCCGGGCTGAAACGCCTCAGACAGGCGGTGAGCTCCGGGTGATCGTCTTTCCGTCCCGAGGCGAGGTCGTGGTATATCGATTATATTTACCGCTTTTTACCCTCCGATGGTGGCAGGGATATTGCCGTCGTGGTGTCACCGCTCGCCACAGCCTGGGTGGAAGCATATCGCGCTCACCGCCGATTATAGCTGGACCGACGACGATCGGCGCGTGCGGGCGAATTCAGGCCGCTAAGGACGGGCGTCGTTGCTCGATGCGGCGTAAGGCGCGTTAGTGATCTGTTCTACCTTAACATACATTTGCGTCACTTTCGTGCAGTGACCTTTCAACGCCGAAGTGAGCGCGCTGGCCACTATGCCGTAGACTCATAAGCGCGCAGCCATAGCCGCATAGACGCGAGATGGACCGTGGCGAGGAAGTTTTTGGCGAACTTGTCATAGCGGGTTGCGATACGATGGAAATGTTTGAGCTTGCTGAAGAAGCGTTCGACCTGGTTGCGCTCGCGGTAAGCGTCCGGCTGAAGCAGGGCTTCCACTTGCGGTTGGATTGGCGGGGAGGTTGGGCACCGCGCCTTGCCCTTCGATCAGGTCGCGGATGCCACCTGCGTCATAGGCCTTGTCGGCCAGCACGATGGTGCGCGGCTCGAGACGGTCGAGCATGGTCAGCGCGACAGGCCGCATCGTGCGCCTGGCCCGGCGTCAGGCCGAGCCGGAGGGGGAGGCCTTGCCGGTCGACGACCGCATGGATCTTGGTCGTGAG
>JAABUQ010006468.1_pt1 | contig 17751 bp, 17 predicted proteins | sample 5560001 | NCBI WGS metagenome assembly JAABUQ01 (sample SAMN10711888, study PRJNA513371) | rock metagenome | isolation source: Antarctica rocks | place: Antarctica: Victoria Land, Finger Mt nord | collected 2015-12-18
CGCTGGCGATGGAATTCCTCGGACTCTCGCCGATGGGCTCGGCCAGCCCCCCCGCGCTCGATGCCCGCAAGGGCGACGCCGCCTACAAGGCCGGCGTTCTGGTCGTCGACCAGCTCCGTCGAGGGCTCACTCCTCGCACGATCCTGACGCGGTTGGCCTTCGAGAACGCCATCGCGGGCGTCGCCGCCACCGGCGGATCAACGAATGCCGTCCTGCACCTGCTGGCCATCGCCCGCGAGGTCGGCGTCCCTCTGACCATCGACGACTTCGACACCGTCAGCGCCCGGACGCCGACCCTCGCCGATCTGAAGCCCGGCGGCCGGTTCGTCGCCGCGGACCTCGACAAGGCCGGCGGCACCGCGCTGGTCGCCCACCGGTTGATCGAGGGGGGGAAGCTCGACGGCTCGCAGAACACCCCCACCGGGCGGACGCTCGCCGAGGAGACGGCCGGCGCCGTCGAGTCTCCCGGCCAGGAGGTCGTCGCCACGATGGAGCGGCCGATCAAGCCGACCGGCGGCCTGGTGATCCTCAAGGGGAATCTCGCCCCCGAGGGCTGCGTCGTCAAGGTCGCCGGCCACGAGCGCCTGCACCACAAGGGCCCCGCGCGGATTTTCGACCGTGAGGAACACGCCATGACCGCCGTCCAGGCCGGCGTGATCAAGGCCGGCGACGTGGTCGTCATCCGCTACGAAGGGCCGAAGGGCGGACCCGGCATGCGCGAGATGCTGGGCGTCACCAGCGCCCTGGTCGGCCAGGGCCTCGGCGAAACCGTTGCCCTGATGACCGACGGTCGCTTCAGCGGCGCGACCCGCGGCCTGATGGCCGGCCACGTCGCCCCGGAAGCCGCCCACGGCGGCCCGATCGCCGCCCTGCGCGAGGGGGATCTCATCACCTTCGACCTCAAGGCCCGCCGTCTCGAAGTCGACCTTTCCGCGGCCCAGTTGAAGGCCAGGCTCGCCGACTGGGCCGCTCCCGCCCCCCGCTATTCGAGCGGCGTCTTCGCCAAGTATGCCGCGCAGGTCTCCTCCGCCTCCGAGGGGGCCATCACCCGACCTGTCTGAGCGGCCCGTCCGGCGGGACGACATCATTCCCGTCGGGGAGGAGGTTAAGCTGCTCCGACGGGAAATCCCAGAAGAGAAGACGAAGAAGGCGGAAGCCGAGCCCAGCCTCAGGGCTTGGCCTGCTTGCGGTAGCCGTCGAGCCAGTCCTTGCCGGTGGCCTTGGTCAGGTCAGAGAAGACCTCGTCGATCTTCGACGATTCGGGCGAGCCAGCCTTCTCCCGCTCGATGCCTTTCTTGACCAGGCTCACGCTCTCGCCCTCCTTCCAGTTCCCGGTGGCGAAGCCGTGAGAGAGCGCGGCGTAGTACAGGACCCGGGCGTCGTTGGCTTTGGCCTGCGCAAGCTTGCCGAAGGCCGCGTTGGCCTCCTTGTACTTCTTGCCCTTGAAGAGCGCGACGGCGTCGCTCATGGCTTGATCGGCCCCGTCGACGTCCTTCGGTTGGGCCTCGGTGGGCCGGGGTGCCGGGGCGGTGTCGACCCCCTTCTTCAACGTGGCAACCTCACGTTTCAAATCCTCCAGGCCCTTGTCGATCGCCTTGACTCGGCCATCGAGCGCGTTGAGCTTTTCAGGGAGCGACTTGACCATCTCGGGGACCTTGGCCAGCTCGTCGACCTTGGCTTGCAAGGGCTTGAGGGAGGCCGCCGGGGTTTCCTTGTCCACCCCGACCTTGCCCTGGATCTCATCGAGTCGCCTCGACAACGCGGCGACCTCGTCCTTCAGCCCCTTCACGTCGTCGCTCGAACCCAGGACCGGGACCGCCGATCTGGGCGGACCATCCGTCGCGACGGCCGTGGGTTTGTCGGCGGACATCAAGGGGGGGGCAGGCCGGGGGGCGGCCTCGGCTTCCCGCTTGTGAATGACCCAGGCGGAAGCCAGGGCCGCGGCGATCAGCACGGAGACGATGACGGGAAAGAGGGTCTTCTTGCCCCTGGAATGCGCGGTTTCGAAGTGTGGCGGGGCGTCCTTCGTCGGTGCCGGTTCGCTTCCCGGCCGGATCTCGGGGAGTGGCCCTTGGGATTCGAAATCTTGCGCCATGGGATCAAACCTCCTGGGTTCCGCGGACCTTGCCGAGCCGGCGTCGCTCGACTCGGTGACCTGAGGATAACCAGGATCGGGACCCGAGACCCAGATGCCAGCCCGGAATTTCCGAGGAGACCTGGTTGGGCACACGCAAGGCGCGCGTGGGCCGGTCGGGCGAGTCGCGCCCAGAATTCGGGCGGGGGCAACCGAACCCATACGTCGAAGGCCGAACGCCCGCGGGACCCACGGTCCGGCGATTGCCGTTTCCTGCACGGCGGAGAGGAGTGCCGAATTCGTCAAGGGATTCGTCGAGGTGATTCGACTCGCAACCTGATCCGTCCCAAGGGAATAAATTGCGACCGGAACCTGTTGCAAGAAAATCAGGCACGCTTGCCTTCAATACAAGCAGAAGAAGCCAACCTTGGGGTCCGTTACGATCCCGCGGGCGCGCAATAAATCCTAGGAGGGCAAGGATTTATCGACGCGAAAAGCGGGAATGCGAAGGGTCCGCGTCGTCAATGGTATGACAGTTTCTCAGGAAGGGCCGATCGGGGTCATCGTTTCGCCGCGGATCGCACAGGATTGTCGAGTTCCCGCTTGTGCCTCAGGCCCGGCGGAACCTCTCCCACCGTTCAGGGCATTGGACCCATCAGGACCTTCTCCTATTGATTTTGGCCCAGGTGGCCGGAGGATCAGCCCAATGTGGCACCGTCGCGTCGCGTGGTACTGTTTGTCGGCCACGATGGGCATGGCCCTCGTGCTGGGCGGGTTCGGCCCAACGGGCAGGGCCGAGGAGGCCAAGCCCACGACGCCCCTGGTGGCCAAGCCCTCGTCCGCGGACCCTTCGGGGGCCGAATCCAAGGTGTCCGGCAAGACGGACGCCAAGGTGGCCGCTCCCACGCCGGCCGATCCGGGCGATTCGCCGACGAGACCGAGTCCCATCGGAGCCTATGTTGACGGGGCGGACGTCAGCGGCAAGTCGACCAAGACCGACGGCAAGGTCACACCGGCGGACGTGGCCAAGGACGTCCACCTCTTGAAAATCAGCGCCAACATCATGTGGGCGATGATCGCCGGCTTTCTCGTCATGTTTATGCAAGCCGGTTTCGCGATGGTGGAGACGGGTCTGACGCGGGCCAAGAATGTGGCTCATACGATGGCCATGAATTTCGTGATCTACGCGGTCGGGCTGATGGGCTTCTGGATCTGCGGATTCGCCTTCGGCTTTGGCAACTACGGACCGATCGGCTCCTTCGACGGGCCAGAGATTCTCAACCAGAAGTATCTCTTCAACATCGCGGGCCATCCCTTCGAGGTCCTGGGCCTGCGGGGCTTCTTCCTGTCGGGGCCGGCCAACGACGCCTCGGTCCTGGGCCTCTTCCTGTTCCAGATGGTGTTCATGGACACCGCGGCGACGATTCCGACCGGGGCCCTGGCCGAGCGTTGGAAGTTCTCCGCGTTCGTCGTGTACGGCTTCTTCCTGTCGATGTTCCTGTATCCGGTTTACGCGTGCTGGGTCTGGGGCGGCGGCTGGCTGGCGGACCTCGGCGTCAATTTCCCGAACCTGGGCCTGGGCAACGGACACCTCGACTTCGCCGGCTCCAGCGTGGTGCATATGACCGGCGGATTCACGGCCCTGGCGGGAGCGATCGTCCTGGGTCCCCGGATCGGCAAGTTCAACAGGGACGGTTCGGCCAACGCGATCCCCGGCCACAACATCCCGATGCTGGTGCTGGGGACCTTGATCCTGGCCTTCGGCTGGTTCGGATTCAACGCCGGCAGCACGTTGGCGGCCACCGACGGCCGCCTGACCTCGATCGCCGTCTGCACGATGCTGGCCACCGCGGCCGGCTGCATGAGCTCGATGCTTTACATGTGGGCGGTCTACGGCAAGCCCGATCCGACCATGTCGTGCAACGGCCTGCTGGCCGGGGCCGTGGCGATCACAGCGCCCTGCGCCTTCGTCAACCCGGTAGGAGCGGTCATCATCGGTGCCTGCGCGGGGCTGATCGTGGTGTGGAGCGTCTTCTTCGTCGAGCGGGTCCTGAAGGTGGACGATCCCGTCGGTGCCGTCAGCGTCCACGGCGTTTGCGGCGCCTTCGGTTGCCTGTGCGTCGGCCTCTTCGCCGACGGTCAGTACGGCAAGGGCCTCAATGGCGTCGCCGACAAGACCCCTCTGGGACTCTTCTACGGCGGCAACGCGGGGCAGTTGACCGCCCAGGCGATCGGCGTGCTGGCCAACCTGCTCTGGGTCTTCCCGGTCGCGTTCCTCTTCTTCTTCATTGTGGAGAAGACGATGGGTAACCGCGTCACGGCCAAGGCCGAGATCGAGGGGCTGGACATCCCCGAGATGGGCGTGCTTGGTTACGTCAACGAAGACCCGATCGAGGTCACCACGGCCGGCATGGACCATCTATCGACTTACGGGCCGGGCGTCCCTCGCGGCGCCAAGAACGGCCATTCGTCAGACAGGCCGAGGATCCCGACCGGCAAGCACTGATCGCGGCCTGTCACGTGGGCAGAGGAAGGCGCCGGACGCCGTCGAGAAGCTCCTCGACGGTGGCCGGCGCTTTCGCGTTGAAGAGGCAGCAGGTCGGGTGGGGGTCCGTGCCGTCGATGATAAGCTGGCGATGGTTCGCGCGGCGAAACCCCTGCTCGCAGGGCTGGTGGCCGGTGACGAACAGGGCGGCGTCGACCATCGCCGCGAAGCGGTCGGCAGTCTCGGGGGCGTCGTCGCGGCCCCAGGTCAGGGCGTAGACCGCCCCGCCCCTCGCCAGCGATTCCGGCGGCCAGGCGTCGGCCTCGAAGATCGCCGGGTCGAACCGATCCAGCGCGTTCGCGTCGGGGATCGTGTGGCAGAGGAAGATGTCGTTGGGGGTTCGGACCGCCAGCGGCAGCGCGGCGAAGAGTTCGAGGTAGGCTTGGTGGATCGCCCTGGCCGAGGAACCGTAGGCCGTTTCCAACCCGAGGCGAAAGAGCTGGTTGAGCGGGACGCCCCCCTTGGTGATCGATCGGCCGGTCAGCTCCGAAAGCTCGTGGTTGCCCAGGATCAGGTGGACGCGGCTGGGCTGCTGGCATTTCAGGGCCGACACCAGGTCGACAAGCTGGTGCGAGCGGTCGCCGCCGTCGTCGGGGTAGGCGTGGGGCCCGTGGACCAGTTCCTGGAGGACGAGGTGCCTGCCGGGATGGCCGGCAAGGTCGGCGATCTTGAGCACCTGGCCGAACGCCGGCAGGTTGCCGTGGAGGTCGCCCACGACCATGACTTCCTCGGCGTCCCTCAAGGCGACGACGCCGCCGGAGCGCCCGGGCGTCTCGCGGAAGAGGCCGGTGGCGCGTCGGATGGTGGCCAGGAGCTTCTGGGGGTCGGGCATGGGTCTTGTGGATTGGGCACGAGCGGGGCCATTCACACGCCCTACGGGTCGGGCGGGGGCCTCGTGACGATCAAGTCAGGCGTTCAGCTCCAGCGCCTCTTCCCAATGCTCGTAGAGGGCGGCGAGCCCCGTCTTCAATTCGTCGTGGCGGGCCTGGACGGAACGCGCCTTGGCGGCGTCACGCCAGGTCTCCGGAAGGCTGAGCTGGCGCTCGATCTCGGCCATCACGGATTCCTTCCCGGCGATCTCGGCCTCCAGTTCGGCGGCCTTGCGGTACGGAAACTTGCGGCGACGGCGCTCGGCCTTGTCGTCGGGGGGGCGGGTGGCGGTTCTGGTGGGGACCGCGGCCGAGGCGGCGGCCTTGGCCGCGGTGGCCTCGGCCTCCTGCTTCGCGAGGCGCTGATACGTCTCGTAATCCCCTTCGACGACCCGGGCGCGGCCGTCGGCGATGACGATGAGGCGGTCGGCGACCTGATTGAGGAAGTAACGGTCGTGGGTGACGACCAGGACGGTGCCCTCGAAATCCTTGATGGACCGCTCCAGCGCGTCGCACGACCAGATATCGAGGTGGTTGGTCGGCTCGTCCATGACCAGCAGGTTCGCGCCGGTGGCGGCCAGCCGGGCCAGGGCGGCCTTGCCCTTTTCGCCGCCGGAAAGCTTGCCGACGACCTGGAAGGCCATCTCGCCAGCCAGGCCGAATCGCGCCAGGAGGTCGCGCACTTCCCCCTCGACCCAGTCCGGGTCGTCTTCCGGCCAGACGGCGCGGACCACGGGGGTGTCGGGGGGGAGGGCCTCCAGCCCCTGGTCGTAGTAGCCGATCCGCACCTTGTGGCCGAGCTTCACTTCGCCGGAGTCGGCCTTCTCACGCCCGATCAGCACCTTGATGAGCGTGGACTTCCCCGCGCCATTGGGCCCCATGATCCCGATGCACTGCCCTCGCAAGACGGACAGGTTGAGCTTCTCGAAGAGCGTCCGGTCATACCGCTTGGCGATCTGCCGGGCCTCGACGACGACGTCGCCGGAGCGCTCGACCTCGCCGAAGCCCATGCGGGGGCCGGCGATCTCGCGCATCGTCTCGACGCGCTCAACCCGGGCCAGCTTCTTCTCGCGGTCGTGGGCCTGTTTGGCCCGCTGCCCCGCGCCATACTTGCGGATGTACGCCTCGAGGTCGGCGATCTGGTCCTGCTGCTTCGCGAACTGCTTCTGAAGGAGCTTGGCCCGCTCCTCCCGGAGCTTCCAGTAGTGGGAGTAATTCCCCGGATACGCCGCGATCTGACCGTCCAAGAGCTCCCAGATCTTGGTGACGACCTTGTCGAGGAAGTAGCGGTCGTGGCTGACGACGACCATGCCGACGGGCTGTCGCGCCAGGTAGTTCTCCAGCCAGGCGGTTGTCTCGATGTCAAGGTGGTTCGACGGCTCGTCCAGGAGCATCAGGTCGGGCGCCTCCAGCAGCAGCTTGGCGAGCATCAGGCGCGACTGCTGGCCGCCGGAGAAGGTGCGGGCCGGGCGGGAGAAGTCGGCGTTGGCAAAACCCAGCCCGCCCAGGATCTCCTCGACACGGTGGTCGATCGCGTAGGCGTCCTGGTGCTCGATGCGCTCGTGCAGCTCGCTATACAGCCGGGTGGCGCGCTCGCGGTCGGCCTCGTCCTCCGCCTCGGCCATCTCCGCGGCGGCCTCTTCCATCCGCCGCTGGAGGTCCAGCAACGAGCCGAGCCCCGAACGCGCCACCGCCATCGCCGACTGGTCGGCAGAGAAGTCCGGCTCCTGCTTCAGCAGGCTGACGCGGATGCCGGGTCGGACATACAAACTGCCGTAGTCGGGCGGGTCGACGCCGGCCAGCAGGCGCATCAGCGTCGTCTTGCCCGCGCCGTTGGGCCCGACCAGGCCGATGCGCTCGCCGGCGCGCACCTCGAACCGGAGGTCGGTGAAGATCGGGTCGCCGGAATACTGGCGGCCGAGGTCCTGTGCGGAGGCGAGGATCATGAGCGGTTCCCGACTCCACCGAACTCAGCCGACCGTGAGCGTCTCGCGCGTCGTGCCAACATGCGGACGAAGTTCATTCCAGAGCGGCTCGAATACCGCGAGGTGTTCCCTCGGGGTCTGGGCGATGAAAGACTCACGCTCGACCTCCCAGTAATAGGCGAGCTTCGGCCGGGAGAAGTCGCGGAGCAAGTCGGGCAAGTTGTGGAGATGATCGGCCTCGATGACGCAGCCGTCGGCCCCCCTGGTCGCGTTGCGGATGCTGAGGATGCCTGACCTGAGAATCTCCAGGACGACGGCGGCGATCTCCGGGGGGCAATTCATGGCCTTCACCTCACGGGCAAGTTCAGGATGGAATTCGAGGCCGCCGCGATCGAATCGAGGATGACGCGGACCTCGACATCCCGCCCCTCTTCCGCCGCGGCCCTGACGGCATGGTGGCCGTCGCAAATCACGCCGGACCGTGTGACCGAAATCGGCGTGAATCTCTCCCATCCTGACAAGAGTAACGCGCGTTGGAACTCCAGACGAGCCCGCACGAGGTCGCGTGTCGCGGGCAGCAACGTTTTGGGATCGACACCCCGCTGCCGCTGACCGGGCGCCGCGCGGATCGGGTTTGCCCATCCCGCAGGAGGGATCATCCGCGAACCGCCATCAAATCCCCTTCGTCACCGAACGTCCGCGGATGGGGTCCGTGGCGCGGACCCCCGTGCAACGGCGGGCGGTCCGTCCGGAGTCCTCGGCGCGGACTCCATCGACCCTGCCGAGGTCCTGTGCGGAGGCGAGGATCATGGATCAAGCTTGGATCAGGCAAGCCGTGGCCGACGGCCGCGGGACCGCCTCATCATGGAGACGCAGCGAGTCGATGTGCAGGGCGATCGCCTCGCGGATCAGGACCTTGGCATCTTCCGAGGTATCGCCGCAAGAAACGCAGCCCGGGAGGTCGGGCACGTAGGCGCTGAAACTCCCGTCGTTGGCCTTCTCGACGATGACCAGGTATTCCATGACCGGACTCACTTCAGGCCCGCCTGCCGGAGGATGCTATTGAGGGTACCAGGAGGGATGTCCCTTGCCAACTTCCCCCCAGCGGCGACCGTGACGGTTCCCGGCTTGGTGGGGTGGCGATATTGCAGGTGGTCGCCCGAGACGCGATCGAGGGCCCAACCGTCCCGTTCCAGCATTTTGATGATGTCGCGGTATTTCATCCGGTACGACCATCCATCAACTCCGCTCGTCGCCGAAGGTCCGCTTCTTGCGGAGCATGTGGTGGTAGTGCTGGGCGAAGCGGTGGGCCTCGTCTCGGACGTATTGTAGCAGGCGCAGGGCGAACGAGCGGCGAGGGAGGATGATGGGGTCGGGGCGGCCGGGGACGAAGATTTCTTCTTCCTGCTTGGCCAGCGAGATCAAGGTCGGCACCGGGACATCCAGGGCGCGGAACGCGTCGAGGGCCGCGCTCAACTGGCCCTTGCCGCCGTCGATCAGGAAGATGTCGGGGAAGGGCTCGTCGCGCTCACGGAGGCCCTGGATGCGGCGGCTGACGACCTCGCGGATCGACGCGAAGTCGTCCACTCCCGCCACGCTCTTGATCTTGTAGCGGCGATAGCCCGGCTTGAACGGCAAGCCGTCCAGGAACGTCACCAGCGACCCGACGGTCTCGCTGCCCCCAAGGTGCGCGATGTCGACCCCGTGGATCGTTCTGGGGAGCGATTCCAGGTCCAGCGCCTTTTGAAGTCCTTTCAGGCCCTTGCGAGGGTCGACGTAGAAGACTTCCGGTTGCGCGTGCTTGGCCAGGTCGCCGCGCAGGTTCAGGGTCTGCAACGCCTTCAACTCGTCGCGCAGGCGGGCGGCCTTCTCGAACTGGAGGGCCTTGCTGGCCTCGCGCATCTCGGCTTCCATCTCAACCAGCACGACATCTTTTTTGCCGTCCAGGAAGAGGCGGAGGCGGCGCATGTCCTTGCGGTAGGTGTCGCCGTCGATCCGCAGGTTGCACGGGGCGGTGCACTGGTTGATCGAGTGCAGCAGGCAGGGCCGGAACCAGCGCCAGCGGGGGTCATCCTCCTGGATGTCGAGCGAGCAGGTGCGGAACTTGAAGATGCGCTGGAGAACCTGGATCGCCCCCCGCAGGCTCTTGGCGCGGGGGAAGGGCCCATAGAGCTTGACCCCGCGCCCCGCGGGCTGGCGGGTGAAATTGACGCGGGGGAAGTCTTCGTTGGTGGTGATCTGGAGGTAGGGAAAGCTCTTGTCGTCCTTGAGGTCGGCGTTGTGCCTGGGCTGGATGTCCTTGATGAGCCGAGCTTCCAGCAAGAGGGCGTCGACCTCGCTCTCGGCCGGCAGGAAGTCCACGTCGACGACCTCGCCGATCCAGTCGCGGATGCGCGTGTCATCGGCGGCCGTCTTCTGGAAGTACGACCCCGCGCGGGCGCGGAGGTTCTTCGCCTTGCCGATGTACACGACGCGTCCCCGGGCATCCTTTAACAAGTAGACGCCGGCCGTGTTGGGGAACGTGCGGGCCTTCGCGGCGGGGCTGAGCGGTGTGGTGTCGGGCGGTGCGTCGGCCATGCGTGCGGACCTCTCGGCTCAGTTCCTGGAGGCCTCCGGCGGATCGGCGGAGCCTTCGGCATAGAGTTCTTTCAGCAGCTTCAGGGCCGCGTCGACCAGGATCTCGCCGGAACCCTCCGCGCAACGGGCGCTGATGACCTCGTAGTTGCCCTGGGGATACGCTCGCCGCGAGGGGATGTAGCCGATGGCGCCATTGGCCAGCTCGACGAGGATGGTGTGCGGGTAGGGGGAGTCGTGCTTGATGTTCAAGCCCAGCTCGACGAAGATCTCGCCGGGCAGCGACACCCAGGCGACCTGCTTGCCGAGGACGACGGCCTGCACCTCGACCTCCAGCGGCTTCCCGTCGCGGTCGGCCACGTCGAGGACCTTGAACGCTTCGACCGTTTCCAGGAAGGTCGGCTGGCCCGCGCCCGGCTTCGCTTCCCGGAACCGCTGGTTCCCGAGTGTCAAGACCTTCACGAACGGCTTCCAGACCTCGCGCAAGATTGGATAAATCAGGGTCTCGCGAGCGGCGGCCTCGGAGACGTCGAAGGGGACCTCGTTGAGTGTGAAGGCCAGTTCGGGCCGGAAATGGTCGCTCAGAGCCAGTTCCGCCGTATCAACGAACGACTCACGCCGCCACCGGATCAAATGCCGTCGGGAGACGTCGGCGACCGAGGCGTAGGATGTGAACGGCAATGCGGTCTCCCTCCCGTTCAGCCGGATTTCGCGACGACGTCCGCGACGTATTGTTCGAGATCCGCGGCCATCCGGTCAAGCTGCGCCTCCGTCCGCGCCTTGATCTCGGCGAGGGCGGCTCGGTCGGTGACGCCTTCGGTGTCGGAGCGAGCGAAGAGGTAGAACTTGATCTTGGGCTCCGTGCCGGAAGGGCGGACGGCGAACCGCGTGCCAGCCGCGGAAAGCTGGAAGATCATCAGGTCGCCGGAGGGCTGGGGAAGCGGTCGCGACGTGGCCCCGCCCGTCAAGGACCGGACCTCGTGGGTTTTGTAGTCGGCCACCTCGACGGCGTCCAGCCCGCCGATGGACCGGGGGGGGCGCTCACGGAAGGCGGCCATCAGGACCTTGATCCGCGCGGCCCCCTCGCGCCCTTCCAGCGTCCGGTTGATGAGGCGCTCGCCGTAGTGGCCAACGTCGATATACAGGTCGTCGAGATATTCCAGGACGGTCTGCTGGCGGTCCTTCACGGTGGCGGCCAGCTCGGCGAACAGTAGCGAGGCGACAGCGGCGTCTTTGTCGCGGGCGTAGGTTCCCTTCAGGTAGCCGTGTGACTCCTCGAACCCGAACAGGAATCCGGCGGGGCCGGCCTCGTCGATCCGTACACCGATCCACTTGAAACCGACGAGCAGATCGTCCTCGACCCGGACCCCTTCGCGCGCCGCCAGCGCCTTGGCCATCTGGCCGGTCACGAGCGTGGTGACCAGGTAGTGGTCGGGCCGGAGCCTGCCCATCGCCTTGGTCTGCTTCATGACGAAGGCGGCAAGCAACGCCCCGATCTGGTTGCCGTCGAGCGTCGTCCATGCGCCCGAAGGGTCGCCGGTGACGGGCACGGCCACGCCAATCCGGTCGGCGTCCGGGTCGCTGCCCATCACGAGGTCGGCGCCGATGGCCCTGGCCCGCTCGATCGACGCGGCCAGGGTCTTGGGGATCTCGGGGTTGGAGACGTGGCCCGGGATGTTAGGGAAGTTGCCATCGGGGGTGCGCTGCGAGGCCAGAATCTCCAGGCGGTCGAAGCCCGCACGCGTCAGGGCGGCGGCGACGGAGGTCTCGCCCACGCCGTGCATCGGCGTATACACGATCGACAGGTCACGCGCGGTGCCGACCGACTCGCCACAGACGGCGGTCAGGTAGGCGTCGTCCAGCGCGGGACCGGCCATGACGATCGAGCCGTCGCGGACGGCCTGGTCGAAGTCGGCCTCGGGGATCTCGCGGTCGGAGGCTGCCTGGACGCAGGCGATGATGCCCTCGTCGTCGGGCGGAACGACCTGGCCGCCGGTGGCGGCGTAGCACTTGAAGCCGTTGTCGGACGGGGGGTTGTGTGACGCGGTAATCATGATCCCGGCATCGCAGCCCAGGTGCCTCGTGGCGAACGAGAGCAAGGGGGTCGACCGCGGCTCGTCGAAGAGGTGGACCGTGAACCCCGCGGCGGCCAGGACCGAGGCGCAGCGCCTCGCGAACTCCGGTGAATTGTGGCGGGTGTCGCGGGCGATGACACACGACCTGGGCGCGCCGGCCCCCTTGCGGGAGGCGACGTAGTCGGCCAGGCCGCGGGCACTCTCGCCGATCGTGCGATCGTTCAAGACGTTCGTGCCGACCGGGTCCATTCGCCCCCGGCGCCCCCCCGTGCCGAACTCCAGGATCGCATAGAAGGCGTCGTCCAGCCGCTTCCAGGCCCCTGAATTGACCGCCTCCGCCAGCGTCTCGCGATACGAGGCGTACGGGCGTTCGGTCAGCCAGCGGCGAATGTTGACCGCGGCCGAGGCGGACAGCGATCCGGCCGCCTCGGCGTCCGAGACTCGCGCCAACAAATCGTCAACCGGGGGCATACGCCTCGTCTCCAAGCGGTGTCGGGTTGGGTCCTCAGCCTATCGCCTGACACGCCCCGGCCGCAAGGTTCCGCCCGGCTCGGGATCGCACCAATTGCGTATTCGGGAGACCCCTCCGGCTAGAAGCATCAATGACTTTAGCCAATTTTTTAGGGAAAATGGCCGTCAAGGCCGTTTTGTAATTCCAGGCTGTTTGTAAGTCTGCAAGTCGCCCCCGCGTCTTTCCTCCAAGGCCGATCGAGGCGGGCGGCACCTGACGCCGGGAGATCCGCGCCGGCCACCCGGTTTTTAATCAAGGTGTGTCAAGAGCTTAGGCGAATTTCGGGAATTTTTCGAAGGGCGAATCTGGTGCTTGGCACGCACCCTGCATTTATGCCGCGACGCCGAGCCATTCCTGACGCGAATCACTTCCAGAAAAATCCTCAAGTCGGAAGGGCGTAACGCGATCGATCGCGACTCCGACGCCGGGGACGCGGTCTCCCTCCTCAGACTCTTCCGCCCTTCTAGGGCGTCTTCGATCGATCATAGGGAGCCCCCAAGATGACCCGCAACGCCCGACGCCGGACGCTTCGAGTCGAATCCCTGGAAGCGCGGGAAGTGATGTCGGCTGGCGGCCCTTCGGGCGAAGTCCAGGCGATGATCGAGCGGATCAACTCGGCCCGGGCCAACCCCGCCGCCGCGATCGATTGGGCGTTGTCGGACGGCCGCCTCAACGACACCATCTCCTACTACGGCGTGGACCGCGGCAAGCTCCGCGAGCAGTACAGCCATGTCGCCTCGCGTCCGCCGCTGGGGTGGGACCCCAGTGTCGCCGCCGCCGCCCAGGGGCAGAGCGACCACCAGGCCGCCATCGGCAAGCAGACGCACGACGGCGCCAACGGATTGGACCTGACCGCGAGACTCCAGGCTGCCGGCTACAACGACGTCACCCGCGACGCCGAGAACGCTTTCGCCTTCGCCCAGTCGCCCGACCACGCGATGGAAGCCTTCCTGATCGACTGGGGCGTCAAGGATCAGGGCCACATGCGGAACATGCTCCAGCCCGACGCGGCCGAATCGTCGCTGACCGATATCGGCATCGGCATCTCCAAGACCAGCAACGCCGGCCTCGGACCCAATGTCATCACCGTCGACTTCGCCCGCCACAACACCGCCAAGGCCCAGCTTCTGGGCGTCGCCTACCATGCGGGGAGCAACGGCACCTACGATGCGGGCGAGGGTCAGGGCAACGTCGAGGTCGACGCCGTCCTGCTCCAGGATGGCAAGCCGATCGGCCCCGCTCGCTCCGTGATGACCTGGGACGCCAGCGGCGCCTATCAGTTGCCCCTCGACCCCGGCACCTACAAGGTCACGGCCTCTTCCGGAGGAAAGGTCATCCGGACCCAGAACGTCAAGATCGAAGCCGACAACGTCAAGGTCGACTTCAACCTGGACGCAACCTGGGATGGATCGTCGCTTCACACCGAGAAGGCCGCCGAGCCGGCCCCGGTGGTCGTCATCAAGAAGGCCGCCGCCCCGGCGGAACCGGCGAGCTTTACCTTCGGCGCCAATGTCGCCAGCTGGTACTCGTATTCCAACAAATAAGGATCGGCCCGCCGGTCCCCCGCTCTCAGCTCCGGTCGGTCTCGACTCGACAGCCCCGCCCGCGGCACCTGCCCGCGGGCGGGGCTGTCGCGTTGCTGGGTCTGGTGGCCGCGACGCTCTCCCGAACACCTCAAGCGACCCTCAGTCGAGCAGCCCGGCCGAGAGTTCCCGGAGGCGATGGAGCACGCGCGACTTGGCGATCAGCACGGCGTTGGAGGTCACGCCCAGCTCGTCGGCGACTTCGCGGGCGGTGGCGCCTTCCAGGGCCAGGCGGCGGAAGGCGGCCCAGGTCTCCGGGCGGAAATCTGGCTCGATCGCACTCAGCATGCGGTCAAGGACCTGGCGATCGTGCTCGCGATCCCAGAGGCGGCTGGGGTCGCTGCAGGGGTCTTCGAGCTGTTCCAGCAGGGGCCCGAAGTCGCCCCAATCGCGCCGTCGACGCTGTTCGCGCCAGGCGCGGCGGAGGCAGTTCGTCGTGATCGCCCGGAGCCAGGCTCGGAAGGCACCGACCCGCCCGTTGTGGCGGAATCCGGGCAGTTCACGGGCCACGACTCCGAGCACGTCCTGGGTCACGTCGTCCGCGTCGGACGCGGGGACCCCGTTGCGCCCCATCCAGCCACGGATCAAGGGGGTATACAGGTCCACCAGCCGGCGCCATGCCTCGGAATCCTCGCGATCGAAGAGGCGTTCCAGCAGACTCGCGGATGTCCCCGACATCCCGACCCCCCTCCGTTTCCGATCGATTCCCCGGGTTCATTATTCGGCCGGACAGTGCCAGGGAGCAAGGGGTCTTCAAGGGGCCTGGCACGTCGGCGAGGGTTTGACAGCGGCCCAACGCGGAGCCACGATACACGTCTCGACGCGGCGACGATTCGACACCCCACTCGGGGACGTGGACGGTATGCAGCCTGCCGACCCACTCCGTTTCCGTTCCGGTTACGCTCCTTACGCTCAGTCATTGGCTTATGGAAATTCGATTGCTTTCGAGAATCCTCTTGCCGCTCGCCTTCGCCATTGAGAGATTCCCTGTCGGCGGGATGGCACTTGCGAAGGTCAGGAATCTTCGAATGCTCCCAGCCGCGCGGAGACCGGGATTTGGAAATCTTCTTGGAAGTCGCGGTGGGACTCTTCGCGGCTCTCGGGGTGGTCTCGGCCGCCCTGATCGCCTACATCGTCGCGTCGGCGTTCTATTACCAGGAGTACCTGGCCCGCGGCCTGCGAAGAGACCTTGGATTCCGCGAGCGGACCGCAGGTCAGCCGGCCGTCAACGGGCGGGGCTACGTCACGTGCGTGTCGATCCATTCCGTCGAGGACAGCGGGGTGCTGGCGCGGGCCGGGTTCCGGCCCGGCGACGTCCTCCCGGATGAGTCGAATCAAAGCTTGTTTGAGAGACTCCATCGTCACCGAGGACGGGAGCTCGAGCTTGCGGTCGTGGAGGGCGGCCCGGGGCCGAACTTCCGGTGGCGGCCGAGGCGGGTCATCCGGTTCGACGTGCCTTTGAGGGGGAGACTCGCTCCGCGAGATCCTTACTTGCAGGCCGATTTCGGCGCGTCGGAATCCCAGTAGGCCCCCGGGCGGTAGGTCCCGAAGTACCATTGGTGGCCTTCCGGGTCGCGGGCCATGTAGCCTCGGGAGCCGTACTCAGCATCGTGGAGTTCGATCACGACCTCGGCGCCGGCGGCCTTCGCGTTCGCGTGGTGGGCGTCCGGGTTGTCGATGCGGACGCAGATCGTCTGATTCACGGCGTGGAGATCCAGGGGGCTCAGCCAGCCCTTGTCGGCCTTCGCCGTCCCGAGCATGATCACCCCTTCACCCAGGCTCATTTCCGCGTGCTCGACGGAGCCTTCCGGACCCAGCACAACGAGCCGCTCGCGGAAGCCAAAGGCCCGGGAGAGCCAGGCGATCGCGGCGGGGGCGTCGCGGTAGGAAAGGGCAGGGAAGATATTCGGCGATTCGTCCGGCATCAGATCTCTCCCGAGTCGGGGGTAAGGCCGCGAACTTTATCACAATACGAGACCGTGTCCAGCGCGATCGCGGGGAGTGGGGAAGTGAAGTTGTTCATGGTCGAGATCCGGGTCTCTGACGCGACCCGCGCCCGCGATTGGTATGTCCAGTCGCTCGGGCTGACGGTGCGGATGGAAGACCCGGCTGGCGGCTTTGTCCTCCTGGAAGGCGGAGGCGTGGGCCTCGCCCTGAAGGCGGGAGAGGCCCACGTTGCCGGTCGGGACGCCGTGCGGCTCGCCTTCGAGGTCGAGGATGTCGAGGCCGAGCGGGCGCGGCTGGTCTCGCGGAGTGTGGAAATCGGGGAGGTGGCGGAGAACACGGCGGAAGGTTACCGCGAGGTCCGACTCCTTGACCTCGACGGGACGCCGATCACCCTGTTCTCGTCGATTCGGCCAGGGGGCTCGCTCTAAAGAGGAGATAGCCGACGACCCCGCCCAGAGTGTTCAGCAAGATGTCGTCGATGTCGGCCACCCGACGGCCCGACAGGTATTGCAACGCCTCGATCGAACCGCTGAGGAGGAGGCACAGGGCCGCAACTTTCCCGCCGGAGGTCGGCCGGGCGCGCGCCAGCGGGGCGAGGAACCCGATCGGCAGAAAGATGGCGAGGTTGCCCACAAAATTGACAACGAATACCCTGCCGCCCTCACGCCAATCGTGGGCGATCGACCGGAAGGGGACGAGGTTAAGCGCCGGATGGTGCCCCTGGAACATCAGCAGTGTCAGGCAGACGAACACCAGCACGTTCAGGCCGAGGAGCGTCGAGGCGAGCATCCTGAGCACGGGGGTCCACTCCTATCGTGAGGGTCTGCGCGAAAGGCGACGACGTTGCGGGTTTCGGAATCCGGCCGCCCAGCCCGCCACACCGGGTCCGATCGGTTGGCGTTGACCGAACCCGCGAATTGACTAGAATTTGGCTCAAGTCGCCGCGAGGGTCCAGCCCGTCCAGACGCTAAGGTCCGTCGATGTCGGAAGAAACGCCCGATTCCCTGGAATCCGTCCGGCGCGGGAAGCTCGCCCGGATCGAGGCCCTGGGACAGGACCCCTGGGGCCGCCGGTTCGACGACCACCGACCGCTCGCCGAGGTCCGTGCCCTGCCGCTGCCCGAAGGCGACGTGCCGGGGCCAACGGTGCGGATCGCCGGGCGGATCATGCTGAGGCGCGGGCAGGGGAAAGTCAACTTCCTGAACCTCCGCGACTGGACGGACTCCATCCAGGTCTTTCTCGGCAAGAACCAGGTCGGCGAGGCCGGCTGGGCGCTGGCCGCGGAACTCGACCTGGGCGACCTTATCGGCGTCGACGGGCGGCTTGGCCGCACCAAGACGGGCGAGATCACCGTCTTCGCCGAGTCCCTGACGTTCCTGGGCAAGAGCCTGCTGCCGCCTCCCGAGAAGTGGCACGGCCTGACCGACGTGGAGCAACGCTCCCGGCAGCGGTACGTCGACCTGTTCAGCAACCCGGAGTCGCTCAACACCTTCCTTGGCCGGTCGAAGATCCTCGCCGCGTTCCATCGCGTCCTCGCCGATCGGGGGTTCGTCGCGGTCGAGACGCCGACCATGCAGCCGATCGCCGGGGGCGCGGCGGCGCGGCCATTCGTCACGCATCACAACACGCTCGACCTTGAACTCTACTT
>JAABUQ010006469.1_pt1 | contig 17749 bp, 18 predicted proteins | sample 5560001 | NCBI WGS metagenome assembly JAABUQ01 (sample SAMN10711888, study PRJNA513371) | rock metagenome | isolation source: Antarctica rocks | place: Antarctica: Victoria Land, Finger Mt nord | collected 2015-12-18
TGCGGCTCGCCTACACCGACCCGCTCGGCGCGCCCTGGCTGCGCGCCAGCATCGCCGCCGGCTACGACGGCATCGGCCCCGAGAACCTGGTCAGCTTCGCCGGCGCGCAGGAAGGAATCTACGCCGTGCTGCACGCCCTGCTGCAGCCCGGCGATCATGCGGTCGTGGTCGTGCCTGGCTACCAATCCGTCGAAACGCTGGCGCTCGGCCTCGCCGACGTGTCCGGCGTGGCGCTGGACGCGGCGGACGGCTGGTCGCTAGACATCGACGCGGTGGCGGCGGCGGTCCGGCCCAATACCCGCTTGGCGTGCATCAGCTTCCCCAACAATCCCACCGGCGCGCTGCTGCCGCCTGAGCGGTTCGCGGCTCTGGTTGCGCTCTGCCGCCGCCACGGGATATGGCTGCTGAGCGACGAGGTGTACCGCCTGACGGAGCGCGACCCGGCCCGCCGCCTGCCAACCGCCGCCGACGCCTATGAACGCGGCGTGTCGGTCGGCGTGCTGTCCAAGGCCTACGGCCTGCCCGGCCTGCGCGTCGGCTGGGTCGCCTGCCAGGACGCGGAGCTGATCGGGCGCGTCGCGCGGTTCCGGCAATATCTGTCAGTGTGCGGCGCCGGGCCGAGCGAGGTGCTGGCCAACATTGCGCTGAAGGCGGGCGAGGCGATCACTCGGCGCAACCGCGACATCGCGGCCGCCAACCTTTCGGCCCTATCCGGCTTCCTCGCCCGGCACCCGGCGCTGTTCGACTGGCGCATGCCGGATGCGGGTGTCGTGGGCTACGTGCGCTATGCCGGCGCCGAGGGGGTCGAGCACTTCGTCGCCCGCATGGCGGAGGCGGCCGGCATCCTGCTGCTGCCGGCCAGCGTGTTCCGCTCGGAGGTGGCAGTGCTGCCCGCCGACCGCTTCCGCATCGGCTTCGGCCGCACCAGCTTTCCCGCTGGGCTGGCCGCCTTGGAGGCGGCGGTCCGCTGACCGGCGACGGCTGGCTGTAACCGAACGCGCATCGCCACGTATAATCCAGTATGCAAGGAGCGGCGCCGGCCTCTGCGCCCGGCATGGGAACGGCGATAGGCGCAAGCAATGGACCTGACGCAAATCCGCTACTTCCTGGCGCTGGCGCAGACGCTGAACTTCACCCGCGCGGCGGAGGCCTGCCACGTCACCCAGCCCGCGCTGACCAAGAGCATCCAGCGGCTTGAGGAGGAGCTGGGCGGCCCGCTCCTGCTGCGCGAGCGGTCGCTGACCCAATTGACGCCGCTGGGACAGGCCATGCTGCCCTTGCTGGAACAGTGCTTTGCCGCGGCCGAGCGCGCGAAGGAGCATGCGTCCGGCATGAAGCGGCAGGCGTCCTCGCCGCTCCGGGTGGGCCTGGCGGCCGACGTGCCGACGCCGCCGTTCCTCCCGGTGTTCGGGGAGCTGGCCGCGCGCCTGCCGGGCTTCGAGCTGAGCCTTGAGGGCGCCGGCAGCGCCAAGCTCTGCGAGGCCTTGCTGCAGGGAACGCTGGATGCGGCGGTCGTGACCGAGGGTGCGGCGCTGTCTGACCGGCTGAACCGCTGGCCGCTGTTCCGGGACGTGGCGGTGCTGATGCTGCCGCCGGGTCACGCGCTGGACACGGGGGAGGCGGTGCCGCTCAGCGCGCTGGACGGGGCGGCGGTGATCTGCCGGGCGGCGGATTGCCGGATGGCGCGGCTCTTGGAACAGGCGAAGGCCCATGGCACGCGCCCGAGCCACCGGCACCGGGTGGAGGCGCCGGGATGCGTGGCAGACCTGGTGCGCGCCGGGCTAGGCATCGTTTTGTCCACCGAGCAGACCCCCGTGCCCGAAGGGCTGCGCAAGCGTCCGCTGGCGGGGCAGGCGGCATACGACGTGTTGCTGGTCGCGGTGGCGGGCCGCCCCTTCACGCGGGCAGCCCATGCGTTCATCAAGCTCGCCCGCGCGCGGGAATGGGGTCTGGACGCGCCCTAAACCACCGTCGCGCCTAAACCATCGTCGCGCCTAAACCATCGTCGCGCCTAAACCATCGTCGCGATTGGGCGTACCACGATCTCGTTCACGTCCACGTCGCCCGGCTGCTCGATGGCATACAGGATGCTGCGGCCAATGGCCTCGGGCGGGATGGACACCTTGCGGTAGCCGACCATCCGCTCCCGTGCGGCCGGGTCGCTGATCGTGTTCGCAAGCTCGGACTCAACCACGCCGGGGTAGACGCAGGTGCAGCGGATCTTGTCGCTTTCCTTCCGCAGCCCTTCGGAGATCGCCCGCACGGCGAACTTGGTCGCCGCATAGACCGCCGCCGTCGGCTGGACGACGAAGCCGCCGACCGAGGAGACATTGACGATGTGGCCGTGGCCCTGCGCCTCCATCCGCGGCAGCACCGCGGCGATGCCGTGCAGGACGCCCCGGATGTTCACGTCGATCATCCAGTTCCATTCCTCGATCTTGAGGGCCGACAAGGGGGAGAGCGGCATGACGCCGGCGTTGTTGACCAGCACGTCGATCTGCCCGAACTCGGACTGCGCGAAGTCGGTGAACGCCGCCACGTCGTCCGGGTCGGCCACGTCGAGCGCCCGTGTGCGGACCTGTCCGCCAGCCGCCTCGATCTCCCCGGCAACCGCCGCCAGCTTATCGGCCCGGCGTGCGCCCAGCACGATGCGGGCGCCGGCGGCGGCAAGGACGCGGGCGGTGCCGGCGCCGATCCCGCTGGATGCGCCGGTGATGAGGACAACCTTGTTCAATGCAGGCATCGGTGATCTCCAGGCTGTTCGGGCGGGCTTGGTCCCGCGCGCAGCCATGACGTGGGGCATCGCCCGCCGTTCGGTTAGGCGCTACAATCGGGATGGCTCGTTGAGCAGGGTGGGATGATGGGTCGAGGCAGCCTTGATGACCTTGCGGCCTTTGCCGCCGTGGCGCGTGCCCACAGCTTCACCCGCGCCGCGGCTGGACTGCGGGTGTCCACGTCGGCGCTGAGCCACACGATCAAAGGGCTTGAGGCACGTCTCGGCGTCCGCCTCCTGCAGCGCAACAGCCGCAGCGTGTCGGCGACGGTGGCCGGGGAGCGGCTGCTGGGTGCGCTGGAGCCTGCGCTGGCGGAGATCGGCGGCGCGCTGGATGAGCTGGGCCGCGAGCGCGGCCTGGTTTCGGGCACGGTGCGCCTGACCGCCACGCGTCACGCCTTTGAGACGGTGATCCGCCCCGTGCTGCCCGGCTTTCTTGCGGCGCATCCCCGCGCCGGGGTGGAGGTCCTGATCGACTACCGGTTGCGCGACATCATCGCCGAACGCCTCGACGCCGGTATCCGGTTGGGCGAGAAGCTGGGGCAGGACATGGTTGCCGTGGGCGTCGGGCCGGCGCTGCGGCATGGCCGTGGTGGCGTCGCCGTCCTACCTGTCCGCGCATTCCGCGCCGCAAACGCCGCAGGCCCTGATGGGGCACCGCTGCATCAATTACCGCGCAGCCGCCTCGCGCCAGACCCTCGACTGGGAGTTCGAGCGGGAGGGCCGGGCGCTTGGCATCAAGGTGGCGGGGCCGCTGACCTTCAACGAGCCGGAGCTGATGCTGGAAGCCGCGCTGGACGGCCTGGGCGTGGCCTACATCGTAGAAGAGCAGGCCGGTCCATATTTGGCGGCCGGGCGCCTGGTGCGCCTGCTGGAGGACTGGACGGCACCGTTCCCCGGCTATTTCCTTTACTACCCGTCCCGGCGGCAAGTGCCGGCGACGCTGGCCGCCCTGATCGCCATTCTGCGGCGCGGCCGGCCCGCTTGATGCCCGGCCGTCGGCGCAAGGCGCTCACCAACGGGTCAGCCGCGGCAGCGCCAAGCGTCCGAGCGCCGTGACGAACCCGCAGCCCACGGCGTACCAGACGGCGATGTAGAGCGGGTCGTCGTAGGGACAGGCGAACACGAACACGAACGCTCCCCAGGCGCCCGCGGCGATGCCGGAAGCGAGCGCCGCGCCGCCGCTGTCGGTCGCCGCGCCGCGCCGCATCAGCAGGCCAAGGCCGAGCATCGCCGGCACCGACAGCGCCACGATCTTGGAGGCGCATTGCATCCCGTCGTGCCAGTTCACACGTGCGGCCAAAGCAGGCCACCCGTCGCGGGACGCATCGACCACCCAGCCGGCCGCGAAGCAAAGGGCGATGATCGCGGCCAGCCAGCGCAGTCCCCGGCGGGGCGAGCGGACGGGATCGAAGGACACGACCGCGACCACAGCACCCACCAGGGCGATGAGGCAGACGCTGCCGAGCTTCCACCAGAACGACGGCTGTTCCATCGCCACGGGCATATCCGGCCGCATCGCGCCCAGGCCCAGGAACAGTGCCAGCTCGACCAGGCAAAGCAGCCCGAGCAGCGCCGCGTCCCGCCCGGCGCTCCGCCGCCGCACAGGCTTAAGGTCGCGGGCGAGGCGGTCGATCAGGGGGTCATTCGCCATCGCGCTGCCTTTGGACCAGGGACGCCAGCCGGCCCAGCCCCCGGTGGATGTTCACCTTCACCAGCGAAACGGACTGGCCGGTGCGGGCCGCCGCCTCTTCGATGCTGTGGCCCTGCAGCTTGACCAGGCGGATCACCGCGGCCTGCGCCGGCTTGAGGTCCCGCAGCAGGGCCTCAAGCGTCCAGGCGCTGGTGACGGCGTCGCCGTGGTCGGCCATGGGGATATCCTCGTCAAGCGCCTCCGTGGGCGCCGACCGCATCGCGCGCAGCCGGTCGATCCATTTGTGCCGCGCGACCGCCATGAGCCAATGCTCGAACGGGCGGGCGGGGTCGTAGGTGTGCCGCTTCTGGTGGACGGCCAGGAGGGTGTCCTGGACCGCGTCATCGACGACGCCCGGCGGCAGCCTACGGTCGAAATAACGGCGCAGCCGCGCCTCGGCCTCGGTCAGCAGCCGATGGTAGGCGGCTGCGTCGCCCGATTGGGCGGCGGCCATCAGCGCGCTCCAGTCACTGACGGCCATGCCAACCCTGCGCAGTTTCAGGCGTCGCGCTGAGGCGCGCAACATGGTGCGCGCCGCCATGCTGGCCCAGCCTGCCGTGTCTGAACCCATGGCCGGTCATTCCCCGGAACCCGGCCGCCGGTTACAGGGGCCGGGTGAAAAAGCGGAGATGGGCGTGCTTGGTCAGGACCTGGCCCACCGCTTCGCAGGGACGGACGCTGGATGGCCGATGCCGCCGGCCGTCATGGCACCCGGCGGAAGCGGCCTCCGTCGAAACGGCGGCATGGCACCGGGTCATGCCGCTCCGAACGGCCAACGCGAATTCGCACCCTCGGCGCGAGCTGCGACCAGCAGCTTGGCCATGACCTGGTTGGGGCCTGGCCGCGACGCCGTTTGCTCGATCTCGGGCCAGTCGAATTGCACCGTGTCGGCGGCCGGGTCCCATTGCGCGGCCGACTTCGACGGCGCCGCCGTAGTCTCGGCGGGGGCGAGCGTCGGCTCGGCCGCGCCTGTTGGCTCGGACATGGGGGCGGTGTCCGGCTCTGTTGCGGTTCCGGCATCCTCGACGCCCATGCTTGCCGCCATGCTGTCTTCCGCGGGTGGCTGCAGCATGGTTTTCGCCCGGGGCGGACGGCCCCGGCGGGCTGGCGTGGATGTGGGCGTCGCATCCAGCACGGCGGCTTCGGCGGCGCGGGTGGCCTTCGGCTTGCGAGGCATTTAAAATCCTTTTGTTGAAAAGCGCCTCATACGCGAGACGCGCCGCGTTGGAAACAAGGGATGCACGGTCCCGAAGCGAGGCTGCATGGCGCCATGGATGCTGTACGGAGCGAACGGCTACACCGGGCAACTGATCGCACGAGAGGCGGTGCGGCGCGGTCTCGCGCCGACGCTGGCCGGGCGCGATCCCGATAAGGTCGGCGCGATTGCGCAGGAACTGGGCCTGGCCCATCGGGTGTTCGCCCTGGATCGAGCGGAGGACTGGCGGGGTCAACTGGACGGCATGGCGCTCGTGCTGCATTGCGCCGGGCCGTTCTCGGCGACGGGCTTGCCCATGATGGAGCGCTGCCTGCGGAGCGGCGCGCATTACCTCGACATCACCGGGGAGATCGACGTGTTCGAGCAGGCCCATGCCCGGGACGCGCAGGCGCGGGCGGCGGGCGTGCTGCTGTGCCCCGGCGTCGGGTTCGACGTGGTGCCGACCGATTGCGTCGCCGCCGCTCTGAAAGATGCGCTGCCGGAGGCGACGCATCTGCGGCTCGGCTTCGATACCCGTTCCGCCGTCTCGCCCGGCACCGCAAAGACCGCGGCGGAGGGCATCGCGCTCGGCGGGCGCGTGCGGCGGGACGGGCGGATCGTCCGCGTGCCGCACGGCCACCGCACCCGGCGGATCGACTTCGGCGCAGGCCTGCGGACGGTGGTGACAATCGCCTGGGGCGACGTCAGCACCGCCTTCCACACCACGGGGATTCCAAACATCGAGGTTTATGCCGCCGTCCCGCCAGCGGTGGCGCTCGCGGCGACTTTTGGCAATCTGCTCGGCCCTTTGATGGCGCTCCCGCTCGTGCGCGACGCCGTGGCCCGGCGTGCCGGAACAATGCGCGGCCCGGACGCCGATGCACGGGCCGGGCGGGCGGCCTTCGTTTGGGGCGAAGTGGAGGGTGCTGGCCTGCGTCGGACCTGCCGGATGCGGACCGCGAACGGCTACGACTTCACCATCAGCAGCGCGCTCGGCGTCGTCGCCTCGGTGCTGGGCCGCCCGCCGCCGCCTGGGTTCTGCACGCCGTCGCGCTTGATGGGCCAGGATTTCGCTTCCGGTTTGCCCGGATCGAGTGCGATGGTCATGACGTAGGCCGGCTGTTCACGCCCCGGTGTTTCACGCGATTGCGGGCGACGCGCCATGCAGCCATCCCGCCGCCATGATCAGCACGCGCACCCACGCCATAACCGACAACCTTTTGCCGCTCGGCATCGCGGCGCTGGCCGTCAGCGGGCGGTTCGGCGGCCCGATGCGGCGCATCATGCAGGTCGGGCCGGCCCGGCATCTCGGCTATATCCTGTCAACCCGCGACGAGGGCGGGGCCGTGCCGCTGCTCAGCATGCGGACCCATTTGGCTTGCGATGCCGCGGGATCGCTGTCGTTCCTGGGCGCCGTGATCCCCGTCACCGGCGGGCGTCCGGTGCTGTGAACGGCGCGCCGCATCGGCCGTGGCACGCTTGCCTGATCCTGGCGGCCCTCCCATGTGAGCGATGAACAGGGCCGTAGCCGGTGCAGTGTTTGCGTTGCGCGGGCGTGTCGGTCCCAGTCAGGGCTTGCGCCGCGTGGCGGCCCGGCTGCTTCGAGGATTGAACGCCATGCCCATCCATATCCCATTCGACAACACCTATGCCCGCCTGCCGGACCGTTTCTTTGCCCGCGTCGAGCCGACCTGCGTCGCGGCGCCCTGGCTGCTCCGGGTCAACACTGCCTTGGCGGAGCAGCTTGGGATCGACCCCGGCAGCCTGAATGGTCCCGAGGCGGCGGACGTGTTCGCCGGGAACACCGTGCCGGAGGGCGCGGAGCCGATCGCCCTCGCCTACGCCGGGCACCAGTTCGGCGGCTTCTCGCCGCAGCTTGGGGACGGGCGGGCCATCCTGCTGGGCGAGGTCGTCGGGCGGGACGGCCGACGGCGGGACATCCAGCTCAAGGGTTCCGGGCCCACGCCGTTCTCCCGCCGGGGCGACGGCCGCGCCGCGCTGGGGCCGGTGCTGCGCGAGTACATCGTCAGCGAGGCTATGGCGGCCCTGGGCATCCCGACGTCCCGGACGCTGGCCGCGGTCGCCACGGGGGAGGAGGTCGTCCGCGAAACCATGCTGCCCGGCGCGGTGCTGACCCGCGTCGCCGCCAGCCACGTCCGCGTCGGCACATTCCAGTATTTCGCCGCCCGCGGCGACGTCGAGGCCGTGCAAGCATTGGCCGACTACGTGATCGCCCGGCACTATCCGGACGCGGCGGGCGCCGAGAACCTCTACCGCGCCCTGCTGGACGGCGTGGTCGCCCGGCAGGCGGACTTGGTGGCGCAATGGGTGCTGGTGGGCTTCATCCACGGCGTGATGAACACCGACAACACCGCCATCTCCGGCGAGACCATCGACTACGGCCCGTGCGCCTTCATGGACGCCTATGACCCGGCCGCGGTGTTCAGCTCCATCGACCAGGGTGGGCGCTACGCCTATGCGAACCAGCCCCGGATCGCCCACTGGAACCTCGCCCGCCTCGCCGAGGCCCTGCTGCCGCTGCTCGGGGACGGCCAGGACGCCGGCTTGGCCTCCGCCCAGGAGGCACTGGCCGCCTTCGGCCCGCGGTTCGAGGCCGCCTACTTCGGGGGGCTAGGGCGGAAGGTCGGCTTTGCCACGGAGCAGGAGGGAGACACCGCCCTGGTCCAGGACCTGCTGACCCGCATGGCGGAGAACGTGGCCGATTTCACGCTGACGTTCCGGCGCCTGTGCGCGGCGGCGGCCGGGTTGGAGGGGGACGATGCCGTGCGGATGCTGTTCGCTGACGGCGGCGCGTATGACGGGTGGGCCGCAAGCTGGCGCGCACGGCTGGCCGCGGAACCCGCGCCGCCCCAGGCGCGCGCCGCCGCCATGCGGGCGGTGAACCCGGCCATCATTCCGCGCAACCACCTCGTCGAGGCGGCGCTCGCCGCAGCCCGGGAATGCGACCTCGGCCCGTTCGAGGCCTTGCTGGACGCGACGGCGCAGCCTTTCGAGGATCGGCCGGGCTTCGAGCAGTATGCCTTGCCGCCGACGCAGGTTGATCCGTCATACCGGACGTTCTGCGGGACGTGACGGGTTCGGCCGGGCACGTCGCCTCCCCATCAGAAAGCAGCCGCATGCCGGACGACAGCCGCACGCCCCTTCCGAGCCGCCGGACCGCCCTGGTGCTTGCCGGCGGCATCGCCCTCGGCGCTTACGAGGCCGGCGCTTACGCCGCGTTGCAGGAAAGTGGGGGACCGCTTCCGGATTGGACCCTGGGAAGCTCAATCGGCGCCGTGACCGCCGCGATCATCGCGGGGAACGCGCCGGAGCACCGCGTCGCCCGCCTGCGGCAATTCTGGCAGACCGCCACGACGGACCCGACGCCGGCCGCGTCCTTCTGGTTCGGCGTCCCGGACGCGGGTCTCTGGCGACAGGCGCACAACCAGGCGAGCGTGCTGGAGACGCTGGTTTTCGGCCGCCCCGGCATCTTTCGTCCGCGCCTTTCGCCCGGACCGTGGGCCGGGGCGGGCGACGTGTCCGCCCTGTACGACCTGGCGCCGCTGTGCGCGCAGATTACGGAGCTGATCGACTTCGACCGCCTCAACCGAGGCGGCGTGCGCCTCAGCCTCTGCACGACCGATGTCGTCAGCGGCGAGCGCGTGGTGTTCGACACGGGCCGGGACACGCAAGTCAGGCCGGAGCATATTCTGGCGTCCTGCGCCCTGCTGCCCTTGTTCGCTCCGGTCGAGATCGACGGAAGGCTGCTGGGCGACGGGGGATTGGCTTCCAACGCGCCGCTCGACCTCGTGCTGGATGACCCGGCCTTTGACGGTTCGCTGTGTTTCGTCATCGACCTGTTCGCGCCGGAAGGCAGCCGTCCGCACACGCTGGGCGCCAGCCTGTCGCGCGCCACCGACCTGATGTTCGGCAACCAGACGTGCCGGCTTTGGGAAGCGCAGGAACGGGAGCAGCGGCTGCGCGCCGTGATTAGCCGCCTCCGCGAGGCGCTGCCGCCCGAACTGCGCGGCCGGCCGGACATCGCGGCGATGCTCGCCGAGGGCCGCCTGCGGCAGACGGAGATGCACCACCTCAGCTACCGCGCCAGCCTCGACGAGGCCGGTCCCGCCAAGGTGTTCGACTTTTCCCGCGCAACGCTCGCCGACCGCTGGCGCGCCGGGGAGGAGGCGATGCGGGCCGTGTCGCAGACCCGCGGGCCGGCGGGGCAGGGAGCTAGGGTTTCGACCCGCGGGCACTCAGGCGCCTGAGCCGCGGCAGCCGATGGGGGGGCGGACTGTCCCCTCTTGTCGATAGCGTCCGCCCCGGCGGCCGTCAGCGGATGGTGCCGTTCGCCTGGTTCGGCAGGAAGCCGCCGCCGGTGCTGCGACCGTTATAGACGATGTTCAGCACCTCCGTGGTCGTGCGGCGGTACGCGAGCGAGTCGCTGTCCGATGGCGAGGTGTTGATGGACAGGTTGGGGAGCGACAAGGGCTGCTCCTTGCCGTTGCCCGCGGACGCGCGGACGGCGGAGATGGCGTTGGCCGCCGCCTGCTGACCGAGGCTGCCGAGGACGGTGCGGACCGTGCCGGCGTGGTAAGCCTCGATGGCGAGAATGCTGGCGGCGGCGGCCAGGTAGTCCTTGTTCTGAATCAGCTGCGCAGCGCCGGCATAGGCGGTGACGCCCACGTCCTCGAAGATGAACGCGCCGAGCAGGAAGCTGACCTCGTCGGCGAACGGGTTGAACTGCGTGGTGGCGTTCGGCACGAGCTTCGCCTCGAACGCCAGGGCGTTGAAGCTGTTCAGCAAGTCGATGTTCGGCTGCGCCACCGCGGCACGGCCGAGCACGCGCCGCAGGAAGCGGACGTGGTTGACCTCGTCGATGGTGATCTTCTGCGCGTAGGCGGCGATGGACGGGGTCTTGAACGGCACGGCCGAGCCGCCGAGCACGAAGCCCGCGTTGCCGACGCCGTTGGGATCGTTGATGTCGGTGGCGTCCAGGCCGCGGCCCAGGAAGGCGCGGATGTAGTACTGGGCCTCGACGTACTCGAGGTTCAACGCGAAATTCAGGATATCGGCGTCGGTGATGCCCTGCGCCTCCGCCGGCAGGCTGGTGAGCGTCACGCCGGCGGTGGCGGCTGCGCCCACGGCCATGACGGCGGCGGCGGTCTTGCCGAACTGGCCGATCAGCGAGCGGCGGTTGACGCCGTCCCGGGTCGGCTCGTTCGAGGCAACTGGATTGTCCATGAAGGCTGGCTCCCACGTTATGCGCGGCGATTCGTTTGCCGCCCGCGCTATACGGGCAAGTTCATTGCGTGGATGCAGGAATGCAATATGTTTCGATGTTAAAACTGTGTTGAGTGCGGATTGTTGCTTGAACTGTGTTTTGGCCGCAACACAGGATGTCAGGCCAAGGTTCAAGGTATGCCCGGCATGCGCAGGCTGCGTTGGTTGTGCCTACTGAGGGCTGCTCGACATCATCGGCGCATGCTTAGAATCATAAGTCGCGAGCCGGAGCATGGCCGACCTGCAACCCGAAGCGGACCCTCGGTAGCCGAGAGGGTTGCCGTTCGTGCCCCGCAGCGGCAGCTTCCCTTTTGTTTCAACGCGAGCAACGACATGATCAGGCAGACCATCTCCTCTGGCTATCCATTCGAGGACACGTATGGCTATTCCCGAGCCGTCCGCGTCGGAAATCAGGTGTTCGTTTCAGGGACCACGGCCCGGCCCCCCGAGCTGGAGGGCGACGCCTACGTCCAAGCGAGGGCAGTTATGGAGATCGTCTCCGACGCCCTCAGACAGGCCGGCGCCGAACTTCGCCATGTCGTGCGAACCGTGGTGTACGTGGTGGACATGTCCGATGTATTGCTCGTGGCGCGTGCCCATGCAGAGAGCTTCGGAACAATCCGCCCAGCAAGCACGCTGGTCCAAGTCGCGGGGCTCACGCCTCCCACGGCGCGGGTCGAGTTTGAGGTGACTGCCATCGCCGCTGATTGAGAGGCTGGCAAGCTCTAATAGGCGTTCACCGCGACGTCGGCCTCGACGCTGTGACCATCGCGACCGAGCGTGAGCCGACCATGTTCGCCGGGGGTTCCGTGCAACGCGTCAAGTAGGCCGTTCCGCGTTCTGGGACAGGGCCGACTTGCTGATGGAAGGCTTCGCCGCAGCGCATCGGGGCCTCGGCCATTCCGTGCTACGATATGCAAGACGGAGTACGCAGTGTAGTTCCGCGCCGCACCGCTTCCCATCCCCGCCCCGGGCACCGTAAAGGAACGGCAGGCCCGGGCCGGCGCCCGGGCGATCCGCCGAAGGAACCTGCATGGCCGGCCCATTCCGCAGCACCGTTTGCCCGCATGACTGCCCCAGCACCTGCGCGCTGGAAGTGGAGGTGCTGGACCGCACCCGCATCGGCGCGGTGCGGGGCGCCGCAGACAACACGTACACCGCCGGGGTGATCTGCGCGAAGGTCGCGCGCTATGCCGAGCGGGTGCACCACCCGGGCCGCCTGCTCCGTCCGCTGATCCGCACCGGTGCGAAAGGCGGGGGCGCCAAGGGCAGTGGCGCGTTCCGCGAGGCCGGCTGGGAGGAGGCGCTGGACCGCGTCGCCGAGGCACTGATCGACGCGGCGGCGCGGCATGGGCCGGAGGCGGTGTGGCCCTACTATTTTGCCGGCACCATGGGCCTGGTGCAGCGTGACGGCATCAACCGGCTGCGCCACGTCATGGGATACTCGCAGCAGCACAGCACTATCTGCTCGACGGCCTGCGAAAGCGGCTGGGTCGCGGGCGTCGGCCGCTATGGCGGGCCGGACCCGCGGGAGATGGCGGAGGCCGACCTGATCGTCATGTGGGGCGGCAACCCGGTGTCCACCCAGGTCAACGTGATGACCCACGTGAGCCGCGCCCGCAAGCAGCGGGGCGCGCAGTTCGTGGTCGTCGATCCCTACCGCACGCCCAGCGCCGCGAACGCCGACCTGCATTTGGCGCCGCGCCCCGGCACCGACGGCGCGCTGGCCTGCGCGGTCATGCACGTCATGTTCCGCGACGGCACCGCCGACCGGGGTTACATGACCGAGTACGCAGATTGCCCGGACCGGCTGGAGGCGCATTTGCGCGAGCGCGGCCCGGAGTGGGCGGTCGGCATCACCGGGCTGACCGTCGCCGAGATCGAGGGCTTCGCGGCGCTGTATGGCTGCACCGACCGGGCGTTCCTGCGCTTGGGCTACGGCTTCTCCCGCAGCCGCAACGGCAGCGCCAACCTGCACGCCGTCACCTGCCTGCCGACTGTCGGCGGCAAATGGCGGCACCGCGGCGGCGGCGCGTTCTGGAACAACCGCGGCAACGGCATCTATCATTGGGACAAGACGCTGATCGAGGGCCTCGATGCGCGCGACCCCGGCACCCGCCGGATGGACATGAGCCGGATCGGCGCCGTGCTGGACGGCGACCCGGCCGAACTCGGAAACGGCCCGCAGGTCGCTGCCCTGTTCATCCAGAACACCAACCCCGTCGTCGTCGCGCCCGACAGCAACCGGGTGCGCCGGGGCTTCCTGCGCGACGACCTGTTCGTCTGCGTGCACGAGCAGTTCATGACGGAAACGGCGGCGCTCGCCGACGTAGTGCTGCCGGCCACCATGTTCCTGGAGCACGACGACCTCTACGGCGCGGGCGGGCACACGCATTTGCAGGTGGGGCCGAAGCTGATCGACCCGCCGGGCGAATGCCGCTCGAACCATGAAGTGCTGCAAGGCCTGGCCCGGCGGTTGGGCGCGCGGCACCCGGGGTTCGAGATGACCGCGATGCAGTTGGTGGATGCGACGTTGCGCGCCTCCGGCTGGCCCGGCGCGGAGGAGGTGATCGCCCGCCGCTGGATCGACGCCGGCGAGGGCTTCGAGCGCAGCCATTTCCTGACCGGGTTCGGCTTCCCGGACGGGCGGTTCCGCTTCGCGCCCGATTGGGCCGCGGTCGGCCCGCACCATGCCGGCATGCCCGCGCTGCCGGACCACTGGGCCGCAACGGACGAGGCGACGCCCGACCACCCGTTCCGCCTGGTCGCGGCGCCCGCCCGCAACTTTCTCAACACGAGCTTCACCGAGACGCCGGGCAGCCGCAAGCGCGAGGGCCGGCCCATGGCCCTGGTCCACCCGGACGACGCGGCACGCCTCGGTATTGCTGAGGGCAGCCGGGTGACGCTCGGCAATGCCCGGGGGACAGTCACGGTGCATGCACGGCTGGCCGCCGGCCTGCAGCCCGGCGTGGTGGTGGTCGAGAGCGTGTGGCCCAACGCCGATTTCACCGGCGGCATCGGGATCAACGTGCTGACCAGCGACGCGCCGGCCGCACCCAACGGCGGCGCGGTGTTCCACGACACCGCCGTGTGGATGCGCGCCGAACCCGCCTTGGCGCTGGCTGCGGAATAGTCTGCTCTGCTAGGGTGGCAACATGGCGGACACGAAATCCAGGGACGCGATGGGATGGACGCAGATGCCGGGCGGAACGGCACGCGCGGACTACCATCGCGACCAGTTTGGCTGGATGGTACAGCAGGCCGAACTGCTGCGCGCCGGCCGCCTCGATGATCTTGACCGGCACTCGCTGGCTGAGTTGCTGACCGACATGGCCGGTTCGGACAAGCGTGCCTTTAAAAGCGCCATGCGCGTCCTGTTGCAGCACATGCTCAAGGTGATCGTGCAGCCGGAGAAGCTGACCCGAAGCTGGCTTTATTCCATCGCTGTGCAGCAGGCAGAGGCCATTGATCTGATCGAAACGGAGCCGGGGATGCGCTCATTCCTGCCGGGCCTATACGCCGCCGCTTATGCGGACGCCCGCCGCCTAGCATCCGTGGAGACCGGCATCGCGCTCGCCCGGTTTCCGACCGAGAACCCCTGGAGCATGGAGGAGGCGCTGGCCTATGTGCCGCCCGCGCCCGCCCCCCGCGGAGCAAAGCGTCGAGAAAAGACGTAGTGCTCCTTTACCCAACTGCGTGCCGCTGCAGGTCCTCCAGTGTGCAATGCTCCAGCGCAGCCGCCTCCGTCGCGTGAAGAGCGACGCGGGGGGCGCAGCCGGCTAGGAACGCTTCCTGCCAGCGCGGCGCGCAGAGGCACCAGTGGTCGCCGGGGTTGAGGCCGGGGAAGCCGTATTCGGGCCGCGGCGTCGAAAGGTCGTTGCCCCGGCTGCGGCTGAACGCCAGGAACTCGGCCGTGACCTCGGCGCAGACCGTGTGGCTGCCCTTGTCCTCCGGCCCGGTCTCGCAGCACCCCGAGCGGGTATAGCCGGTCATCGGGTCGAACGAGCAGGTTTCCAGCGTGCCGCCCAGGACGTTGTAGCGCGGGGCGGCGCGGCGCCGGTTGGGGTCGGTGTCGTCAAGCGGCATGGCGAGTCTCCCTGTGGAAGCAACGGACATGTGGCTTCCCAGCCGGCTGTCCATTGCTTCCACCAGAAACGGATGCTTGAGGCTGGCGTCAACCTTCCTTTGGCGCGTAGGCCACGCAATAGCCGTTCGGGTGGATGACGCCAGCAACGATCTTGCAGGCATTCGGCTCAACCCATTGCGCGCACTTGTTGCACTGCTGGCCGTCCTTGGGCATGTTCTGATACTGAACCAGTTCCTGCGCAATCTTCTCGTCCTCGGCACGGGCAGACGACGCAGTAGCCACGCCGGCCACGCCTGCGGCGATCATCGCTCCTTTGCGCAGCATGTCACGGCGAGACGTCCCGTTACGGTTTTGCATCAGCAAGATCTCCCTGGTTGCGATCCCACCAATTGGAAGGACCAAATAGCGTCGCACAAGTTGACGTGCGCTCGGGCACGCGGTTGCATCATGCGACGCGCTTGAGGCTCAATTCCGACCAGATCGCCGACAGCGAACCGACGAGGTGGGCGATGTCGGCGTCGGTGTGCAGCGGCGACGGCGTGATGCGCAGCCGCTCCGTGCCGCGCGGCACGGTCGGGTAGTTGATCGGCTGGAGGTAAACGCCGTACTGTTCCAGAAGCCGGTCGCTGATGTGCTTGCACAGCGCGGCGTCGCCCACCATCACCGGCACGATATGGCTCGGGTTGTCCATGTGCGGCACCCCGGCCGCGTCGAGCGCCGCGCGTACCTGCGCCACCCGGCGCTGCTGCCCTTCGCGCTCGGCCGAACTCGCCTTGAGGTGCCGGATGCTGGCCAGCGCGCCCGCGCACACCGCTGGCGGCAGCGCCGTGGTGAAGATGAAGCCTGACGCGAAGCTGCGCACGAAGTCCACCATGGCGGCGGAGCCTGCGATGTAGCCGCCCACCACGCCGAAGCCCTTGGCCAGCGTGCCCTCCATCACCGTGATACGGTGGGACAGGCCCTCCCGCTCCGCGATGCCGCCGCCGCGCGGGCCATACAGACCCACCGCGTGCACCTCGTCCAAATAGGTGATGGCGCCGTGCTTCTCCGCCACGTCGCAGATCTCGGCGATGGGTGCAATGTCGCCGTCCATGGAATAGATGCTCTCGAACACCACCATCTTCGGCCGCGCCGGGTCGAGCTGGTCGAGCTTGCGGTCCAGGTCCTCCGGGTCATTGTGGGCGAACACCATCTTCTCCGCCCGGCTGTGGCGGATGCCCTCGATCATCGAGGCATGGTTCAGCGCGTCCGACAGCACGACGCAGCCCGGCAGCCGCGCGCCAAGCGTGCTCAGCGCCGCCCAGTTCGACATGTAGCCGGAGTTGAACAGCAGCGCGCTTTCCGCTTGATGGAGGTCGGCGATCTCCTCCTCCAGCATGACGTGGTAATGGTTGGTGCCGGCGATGTTGCGGGTGCCGCCGGCGCCGGCGCCGCACTTGTCCAACGCCTCGTGCGACGCCTCAAGCACCAAGGGGTGCTGCCCCATGCCGAGGTAGTCATTGGAGCACCAGACCGTCACGTCGGAAGGCGCCCGCCCGCCCAGGTACACAGCGGTCGGAAAAGCGCCGGCCCGGCGCTGCAAGTCGGCGAACACGCGGTAGTTGCCACCCTGCCGCAGGGTGTCAAGCTCGTGGCGGAAGAACCGTTCGTAGTCCATCGGCGACTCCAAACCTCAAAAGGTTGCGGCGGCAGTGGGACGGGGGCGCTCGGCCTTCGGCAGGGCGGGCCGCCGATGCGTCAAGACCCAGTTCCACAACTTGTCGAATGGTATCGGCAAGATAAGGACCCAATGCTCGATCACCGCAAGGGCCAGCATGGCAATGACAAAGGTCAGCCCGGCGGATTGGGCGTCGCCAAGGCCCGGGGTTGCGGCGCGCTGCAGCAGGACGACGATGCCGGCGGTTCCCACCGTCACGGACACCGGGAACAGCGCGTTCATCGGGCGGCGGCGCAGGTAGCTGCCGAGGTAGGTGAGGTGGGGAGGAATGAACTGCTCGCCCAGGTTCAGCACGCCCAGGAAGAAGTTGAGCTTGGCGCTGGCCCGCATCCCCCACAGCACATAGAAGGTCCAGGCGCCGACCTGGTTCACGCCACCCCAGGTGGCATAGGCGATGACCGCGGCAGTCGCGATGATGGCAAGCTCGTGGTAGAGGCAGGCGTTTACGCCGTGCACGAAGCGCCGCCACTCGCTGGCGCCGGGCGGGCTGCCGATGCGGCGCGGGCCGGTGACGTAACCCATGAAGAAGCCCATCTCCTGCCAGCCCCAGGCCAGCACGGCCCAGGTGAAGGCGGCATAGGCGCCCCAGACCGAGCCGTCCGAGGCCGTCGCGCCGAGCTGCCACAAGGATACGCCGAACAGCGCGGTGCCGCCCGACATGCTCCAGCGGAAGGTGCGCGGGTGCAGGTTGTCCAGCCAGATGATCAGCCCCGTGCTGAACCACCAGACGAACAGCGCGTAGGACGCGGGACCCACCCAGGAAGGCATGGCGGCCGGCTACCAGGCAGGGACCAGCCGGACCTGCTCCGGCGTCGCGTTGGTCTTGGGGGGGATCAGATAGAGCCGCGCGAACGCCGCCGCCGCCGCCGCGGTGAGCGCCGCGCCCTTGATCCGGCCCATCACGCCGCCCTGCCGCCGGGCGGCGCCTTTGGCCACGGTGATGGCGCGCAGCCGTTCGAAGCCACGGGCGAAGCCGGGATGGTCGAGGTCGAGCGACACCG
>JAABUQ010006471.1_pt1 | contig 17747 bp, 15 predicted proteins | sample 5560001 | NCBI WGS metagenome assembly JAABUQ01 (sample SAMN10711888, study PRJNA513371) | rock metagenome | isolation source: Antarctica rocks | place: Antarctica: Victoria Land, Finger Mt nord | collected 2015-12-18
GCGCGTTTGCGGGACGATCTCCGCAACGCGTAGCGGGTAAAAAGCGCCGGCTAGTGGGCGATCTTCAATGACACTTGAAATAGTCGAACGGCTCCGCACACGTGTTGCAACGATAGAGCGCTTTGCACGGCGTCGATCCGAACTCGCTCGTGCGCGCCGTATCGGAGGATCCGCAGCGGGGACACGAGACCGGGCGGCTCACCCAACGCCGCAAGAAATCCAAACCCGCTTCGTACCCACCGTCACTGCTCAGTCCGGCCGGCGGCGCAATGCCGTACGCACGTAGCTTATCCCGAGCAGACGCCGAGAGCCAATCGGTCGTCCACGGCGGATCGAGTTGCGTGTGCAGGCGCACGTTCCGAACCCCGCGATCGTGCAGCGCGTGAACGATATCGCGGCCGATGACGGCCGTCGCCGGACAGCCCGTATACGTCGGCGTAATCGTCACGTCGAGCGCTGCCTCAGCGCCATCCGAGCTCCAGGCGACATCGCGCACGATGCCGAGGTCGACGACGGACAGCGCAGGGACTTCGGGATCGGGAACGTCGGCCAGCCACTCCCACACGCGTTCGAGACAGAGCGGTGCGCGCGTTACCATGCGACTCCGGGCACGCTGCGGCGCACCCACTGCATCTCGGCCAACAGATAGCCGAGATGTTCCGAGTGTACGCCGCGCTTGCCGCCGCGCTGCATCCACGCTTCGGGGGGCTGTACCAGCGTCGCCTCGCTCAAAACTGCGTCGACCCCGCAGGACCAAGCAGCGCGTAACGTCGCTGGGTCAAAGCCGATGCCGCGCGCGATCATCGCGGCATCGACGTCGTCGCCCTCGAACAGTTCTCCGACGTAGGGCCACAGCGCATCGAGCGCCGCCTGCATGCGCGCTCGGCTCGTCTCGGTGCCGTCGCCCAGGCGCACGACCCAGTCCGCGCTGCGCCGGGCATGATACGCGGCTTCCTTGCGAACTTTGCGCGCGAGCGTCGCGATGCGCGCATCCGACGACGCACCCAACTGCTCGAGCGCCAGGACGTGCCACGCGTCGAAGAGGAATTGGCGTCCCAGCGTATCGGCAAAATTGCCGTTGGGCCGTTCGACGAGCAACACGTTGTGGAACTCGCGGTCGCTGCGCGAAAAGGCGAGCGCATCCTCGTCGCGGCCGCGGGCCTCACACTGGGCGGCATACGAGAGCCAGGCGCGCGCTTCGCCGATCAGATCGAGCGCGACGTTGGTGAGCGCGAGATCCTCTTCGACGACCGGCGCATGTCCCGTCCACGCGCCCAGCTGTTGGCCGAGCACGAGCGCACTGTCACCGAAGCGGAGCAAATACTCGACGAGTGGATCGAGCCGCGTCGCCGCCGTCACAGATGCTTGACGCCTTCGGGAACGGTGAAGAAGGTTGGATGGCGGTACACTTTGTCTTCCGCCGGGTCGAAAAAGGCGCCGCGATCTTCAGGCACGCTCGCCGCGATGTCGGCGGCGCGCACGACCCAGATGCTGGTTCCCTCGTTACGGCGCGTGTAGACGTCACGCGCGTTTTGCATGGCCATCGTCGCATCGGCGGCATGCAGGCTGCCGACGTGTTTGTGCGCGAGACCGTGATCGCTGCGGATGAAGATTTCCCACAGCGGCCAGTCACGCACGCCGCGCTCGTTTTTCGGCATGGGCGAGCGCTGCTTCGCGGACCCACGCGCCCTCTTTCCAGGCGTCGATGCGCGCGCGCAAGCGGTCACGGTTGCAGGGACCGTCGCCGCGCACGACGCGATAGAACTCATCCCAATCGACGGCGCCGAAATCATAGTGGCCGCGCTCCGCGTTCCATTGCAGGTCGGCGTCGGGAATGACGAGCCCGAGCGCATCGGCTTGCGGCGCAGTTTGATCGATGAAGCGCTGGCGCAGATCATCGTTGCTGAACAGCTTGATCTTCCAATGCATGGACTGCTCGCTGTTGGGTGAAGCGCTGTCGGGCGGCCCGAACATCATCACCGCCGGCCACCACCAGCGGTCGAGCGCGTCCTGGGCCATCGCTTTTTGTTCCTCGGTGCCGCCGCACAGCTTGACCATCACGTCGAAGCCTTGGCGCTGGTGAAAGCTCTCTTCCTTACAGATACGGGTCATGGCGCGCGCGTAGGGCCCGTACGAGCAGCGCGTCAACGGAATCTGGTTGATGATCGCCGCCCCGTCGACGAGCCAGCCGATCGCGCCGACGTCGGCCCACGTCAGCGTGGGATAATTGAAGATGCTGGAGTACTTCGCCCGCCCAGCCAGGAGCGCTTCGGTCAGCTCATCGCGCGACACGCCCAGCGTTTCGGCTGCGCTGTACAAGTACAAACCGTGGCCGGCTTCGTCTTGCACTTTAGCGAGCAGGATCAGCTTACGTTCGAGCGATGGTGCGCGCGTGATCCAGTTCCCCTCCGGCAGCATGCCGACGATCTCGGAATGCGCATGCTGCGAGATCTGCCGCACGAGCGTCTTGCGATACGCGTCGGGCATCCAGTCCTTGGGTTCGATCGTGATGCCGCGATCGAGTTTGTCGTCGAAAAGCCGCTGCTCGTCACCGGCCGCACCGGCGGCTTCGACGTCGACCATCTGCGTATACACTGATCACCTCCGCTTCGCTACGGTGAGAAGGTAAGTTGAATGTCACCTGCGCTTCGCGCAGGCGAGTCGCTTCGCGACGGTTCCTCGGGCGATGCCTCGCTGCGGTGAGCGTTCAATGTTAGAAGATCGTAGGCGGCGACGATCTCGTCGTGTTGGTTCGTCACTTCGACGTCCCAGCGGACTTCGCCGTACTCGGGCTTGCGCGGGGTTTTCGACTTGACGGTGAGACGCACCCAAATCGTGTCGCCGGGTTCGACGGGCTTCGTAAAGCGGAGATTGTCCAGGCCGTAGTTTGCGAGCACCGGACCGGGCGTCGGTTCCACGAACAGGCCGGCCGCGAAGGCCAGTACGAGATAGCCGTGCGCGACGCGGCCCGGAAAAAACGGGTTGGCGCTGGCCGCTTCTTCGTCCATGTGGGCGTAGAAACGGTCGCCGGTGAACGCCGCGAAGTGTTCGATATCCTCAAGCGTGATCGTGCGCGGCGCCGTGTGCACCGTCTCACCGATCTCGAGGTCGTCGTACGGGCGCCGGAAGGGATGGGCGTCATGCTCGATCTCGGTCGCGCCGCGCGTCCACGTGCGCGTGAGCGCAGCCAAGCGCGTCGGCGAACCTTGCACGGCCGTGCGCTGCATATAATGAAAAACGCCGCGCAGGCCGCCCATTTCCTCGCCCCCGCCGGCCCGCCCGGGGCCGCCGTGCACGAGCCCAGGCAGCGGCGACCCGTGGCCGGTCGACTCCTTCGCGCAATCCCGATCGATGGCGACGATCCGCCCGTGATAGGCGCCGAGACCAAGGATCAGCTCGCTTGCGACGTCGCGGTCGTAGGTATAGACGGACGCGCAGAGACTACCGTCACCTCGCGCCGCGAGCTCGATCGCTTCATCGATGCCGTCGTAGGCCATCAGGGTGCTGACGGGTCCGAACGCCTCGACTTCGTGGATTTTCGTCGCGCCCAGCGGCCGCTCGCATCCGAGCAGCAGCGGCGCCAGAAAAGCGCCGCGCTCCGCATCGGCGCCGCGCAAGTCGACGTGTTCGGGATCACCGCAGATCGCTTCGGTCTCACCGCGCAAGATCGCGACCGCCGCGCGCACCGCATCGCGTTGCCCCAGGCTCGCAAGCGCTCCCATGCGGACGTCGTCACGGCGCGGATCGCCGACGACGATCCCGCCCAGCTTCTTCTGCAACGCTTCGGCCGCCGCGTCGTAACAGGCGCGCGGCACGAGCGCGCGCCGGATAGCCGTGCACTTTTGGCCCGCCTTGCTCGTCATTTCGCGCATCACTTCGGTGATGAATAAATCGAATTCGGGCGAGCCGGGACCGGCATCGGGTCCGAGCACGGCGGCGTTGAGGGAGTCACGTTCGGCCACGAAACGAACCGCGTTGCGGCCGATCGCGGGATGATCGCGCAATGTAAGTGAGGTCGCAAGCGAACCGGTGAACGAGACGACGTCCTGTCCGCCGAGGTGGTCGAGCAGATTGCCCGTACCACCGACGATCAATTGCACCGCGCCGTCTGGTAGAATGCCCGACGCTACGATCATCTCGAACATGGCCTGCGTCAGATACGAGGTCGCCGTTGCGGGCTTGACGATCGCCGGCACGCCCGCGAGCAGCGCCGGGGCCAGCTTTTCGAGCATCCCCCAACACGGAAAGTTGTACGCGTTGATGTGCACCGCGACGCCGCGCAGCGGCGTCATGACGTGACGGCCGACGAATGTGCCGCCCTTCGAGAGTTGCTCCTGTGCGCCGTCGAGCGCGAAGCGCTCGTCGGGCAGTTCCCGCCGCCCGCGGGAGGCGTAAGCGAACAGCGTGCCGATGCCGCCGTCGATGTCGAAGAAATGGTCGCGTTTCGTGGCGCCGGTTTCGAACGACAGCGCGTACAGCGGCTCGCGCCGCTCGTTGAGGTACAACGCAACGGCTTTGAGCAGCGCAGCGCGCTGATGGAACGTCAAGGCGCGCAGCGCCGGACCGCCGACGCGTCGCGCATGGTCGACCATTCCGGCGAAGTCCAACCCACGGCTCGAAGCCGCCGCAATCGTGCGGCCGTCGATTGCGCTCGGCAATTCCGCCGGTTCACCCTCCCCGGCGACCCAGCGACCTTCCGCATAACTCGGCAACGTGGCGATCACGGCTGGTTACTCCTTACCGAATGGTTAGTCAGTGCCTCGACATATCCTCCCCGCGACGGCCCCGGTTAATCCAGAGAACGCCTGATTGACCAGTGCCGCGGCCACATCCGCCGCAGCCAGGCGACCGCCGGGGCGGTACCACTCGACGAGCGAGTTGCACATTCCGAAGATCAACCGCACCGCGAGCGAAGGGTCGATGTCGGCAGGGACGTCTCCGTCGCGCTGCGCTTCTTGCACGAGTGCCGTCGCCGCGCGGTCGAACGCGCGCCGCCGCCCGATCGCCTGCCGTTCGGTCGCCGAGTTGCCGCGCACGCGCACCAGCACGGTTAAGTCGGGCAACACCTCGAGTGCCGTCTCGGCCACTCGGCGCACGAGGTGGCGCAGCCGGTCGACCGCCTTCCCCTCCCGCACTGCTGGTTCATCGAGCGTCGCCGCCAGCGCATCCAAGGCGCGCTCCAGCCCGCGCGCGAGCAGCGCTTCCTTGCCGGCAACGTGGTGGTAGATCGCAGCTTTGGTGATACCCGCGGCGGCCGCGACATCGTCCATCGTCGCCCCATCGAACCCGCGTTCCGCAAACACGCGCAGCGCCACGTCGGTCAACCCATCGAGATCGTACGGACGCCGGACGACGCGCTCGTTCACCGTGACGCTCGGACGCTGCACCGGCGCCTCGGCACGCTTCGAAGCTTTGGCTCGCTCCCGCCAAGGGCCGCCAAGCGCCACGCGGCTTCGCGGGCGATCAGCGCCTCGAGCCCCGCACGAACGAGACCGGTTTTTCCCCGAATCCCGGTCGCCGCGCGAGCACGCTCCAGGAGGTCATCGTTGAGCGTAAGCGTGATTCGCATATGCATCAATATGTCAGTCCGATACGCTGCGTCAAGCGTTGGTCGTTGCGTACAAGCACATTATGGGTTCGCCGAACGTCGAGGCTCCGGACGCTGCCGTTCGGGGAAGGAGTCACACGTGAACGAACCCGGCGAGCGTACCGTGCACGCGGTAGCATCACTCGAGCTCCAGGCTGTCTGCTGACGTTGCGAACATACCGTATCGAGCCGCCCACGCGCCGTGAAAGCGAACGCCGCCGTGCGTTCGACCAAGCCAACCGGCTCACGAAGTGGTTAAAGATCGCGCTGCTGGTGCTCATCGTTTGGCTGCTGTTGGAAAAGCTGACGACGTATTTTCGGTACGTCGGGTTTGCAGCACTCATCGGGGTCGGCGGCTTGTTCCTGGCATACCTCGTCTATCCGCTGGTGCGCGCACTCAATCGAAGGCTGCCGCTCGGCCCGAGCGTCGTCATCGTGTACGCGTGCTTCGCCGTCCTGGTCGGCCTTGCGGCCTGGTTTCTGATTCCGATCCTAACGCTCGACCTGGAGCAGTTCGTCTCGACCTTGCCGCACTTACAAACCGAGCTGCGGCGCCTGATCTACAACACGAATCTGCCGTTCATGCAGCACGCCTCACCGCACGCCCGCGCTGCGATCGATCAAGCACTGACCCAGTTTTCCACCAACCTGCGAATGGGTGCGTTGTTTGCGACCAGCGGGGTGCTGCAGGCCGCGCTTTCCTTCGCGTCGCTCGCCGCGCTGCTCATTGCGATTCCCGCGACGTCGATCTACATGTTGCTGGAAGCGAATACGACCAAAGATTTCTTTCTCGAAGCGCTGCCGCACCGTTACCGCGACAAGGCCGACAGCATCATCTGCCAAATCGACGTCGTCCTAGGCGGCTTTGTGCGCGGTCAAGTCCTCGTCGCGGTGACGGTAGCAGTCATGGTCGCCGTAATGCTCGAGGCACTGCGCGTCCCGTATGCGATTTTGATCGGCGTCTGGGCGGGCGTCCTCGATCTCATTCCGTATCTGGGTGCTGCCGCGGGCGCCGTACCGGCGGTGCTCGTCGCGCTACTGACAAACGGCCTGCTCGACGCGGCGCTGGCATCGCTCGGCTTCGCGATCATCTTCGAACTCGAAGGGAATCTGATCGCGCCGAAGATCGTCAGTCACACGGTGGGCGTCTCGCCGCTGGCCGTGATCTTCGCCGTGCTTGTCGGCGGTGAAGCATTCGGCTTCGGGGGCATGCTCGTCGCGGTGCCCGTCGTCGGCGTCATCCGCGTCATCATCGAAAACGTGAAGCCGGGTCCGCATCCGCCGGCGCTCGAGGCCATTCTCGGAACCGAAGGGAGCGACGATTCTGCGCGCTAGGAGCCGACGGATTCGAATCCTTAGCATCGCATGATCTTCGATGCGCTCGTCGTGGGCCACGTCCGCGATGAGGCGCTGCGGGCGCTGGTCACGCTCCTCGCCGTTGCGCTCGGCGTCGGCGTCGCGGTTGCGATTGCGCTCGCCAACGCAACCGCAGTCCGCTCGCTGCGCAGCGACGCGGCGCTGCTGAGGGCACCGACCGATCTGCAGATCGTCGGCACGGGAAACGGTCTGGACGAGCGCCTGATCTCCCGCGTGCGTTACCTTCCCGGCGTCGCACAAGCGCGCCCGGTCATCGAAGGCGATGCGTTTTTACAGAGCGGTGCTACGCGCGATCTGCGTCAGGCCGCGGTCGGAGAAACGGTGCACGTCATCGGCGTCGACGCGTTGCAACCGCTACCCAGGATCGGCAACGGTGCCGGGGTCGGCAACGTTGCCCAACATGAACCCGGCGCATACACCCCGCGGGGTGTGCCGCTTGATCCCGGGACGATGATCGCCGAGCGCGGTGCCGTCGTGTCGGCGCGAGTCGCGCAACGCTACGGGTTACCGTCCGGCGCGATGTTTGCCGTCCTCGTCGGAGCACGAGCCGTGCCACTACGCGTCGCGGAGGTGCTGATGCCCAGCGTGACGGGCGTCGATTCGAGCGTCGTGTTCGTCGACGTTGCAAGCGCGCAGACGATGTTCGCTGACGCGGGTCGCCTCGACCGCATCGACCTCGTCGTCACAGGCCCGCTCGCGGCGGTGCGACGGCAGTTGGCCGCTGTGCTGCCCAGCGACGCCCACGTCCAGACGCCGAACAGCAACACGGGTCAACTGGGACGACTGCTCGCGAACCTCCAATTCGACCTGGAGGCGCTCGCCGCCGTCGCCGTCGTGCTTGCCGCGACGCTCGTGTACGGTGCGGTGGGGACGTCGGTCGCGGCGCGCCGTGCCGACATCGGCGCATTGCGCGGCCTCGGCGCCACACGAGCGCAGATCTTTGCAGCTTTCCTCGGCGAAGGCGTGGTGTTCGGTGTGCTCGGGTCGCTCGGAGGCATCGTGTTCGGCACGTTTTGCGCAAACGCCGTGGTCGCGGCGCTCGTACCGCGCACGGCCGCCGGCGCCCACGTCGATTTCGTGAGCGACGTACCGACGCTGCTGCGCGCGCTTGGACTCGGCATCGCGATCGCAGCGCTCTCCGCCGTCCTTCCCGCGCGCGCCGCGATGCGCGTTCCACCGGTGCAAGCCATGGCGGCGCGCGGATTCGAAGAGCGGAGCGGTTCGCGCGTTGGGCCACTTCTCGGCGTGTCGTGGCCCGCGTGGCTGGCGCTTGCGGCTACGAACGTTGCCGGCGCGCCGAGGCGCATGATCGTCGCGCTCGTCGCACTCGTCATCGCGGTTGCCGCCACCATCGGATTTGCGACGGCGAATGCCTCGTTTACGGTCGCACTTCGCGCGTGGGCCGAGCAGGCGTACCGCGGCGATCTGGTCGTTCGTCCGCAAACGCGCGCGCTGTTCGATGCGCGCACGATCCGGCAGGTGCGCAGTGTGGCGGGAATTGCGCGCGTTGAAGCTTCTCGCTCGCTGCCCGTCACCTTGCGTGACACGATCGTCACGCTGCACGGTGACGATGGTTTCGACCGCCGCCAACCCGACGCAGCCGCGAGCGCTGCTCTCGCCGAGCGCTTCGGCTTGCACGTCGGCGACCGCATCGACGTCCGCGCTGCGACGAACCACGTCGCTCTGCGCATCGCGGCGATCCGTGCTGATTACGCCGATCCCGGCGGCGCACTGTTTGTCGCGCGCACGGTGCTTGTGCAGCAGTATCACGAGCCGCACGCCGACCGGCTCGTGCTCTTCTTGCAACCGCACGCCGATGCGGCGTCCGTGCGCACGCGACTCACGAGAACGCTGGCGCCCATGCGGCTCGGCCTCAGTACGACCCGCGAGCTGCGTGCGCAAGCGCTCGCGCTCTTCGAGCACACGTTTGCGCTCGCCGATGCGCTGGCTGCAATCTCGCTCCTCATCGCGCTGCTCGGTATCTTGACGACGCTCGCGGCGCTCGTCCTCGAACGCCGCCGCGAAATCGGGCTGCTGCGTTATGTCGGAGCAACGCGCGACACGATCCGGGCGATGGTCATCGCCGAAGCTGCGCTGCTCGCGAGCTTGGCGTGCGTTTTCGGTCTGCTGCTCGGGCTTGCGCTCGGGACATTCGAACTCGATGTGATCGACCCGCGGCTCTTGGGGTCGCCGATCGCGCTACGCGTTCCCTTCGGCGGCATCGGTATCGCGCTCGCCGCAACGCTCATCGCGGCGCTCTTCGCCGGAATCTATGCGGCACGTCTCGCCGGCCGCATCGCAACCGACGCCGCTCGCACCACAACGTGATGCACCGGACCATCAGGCTGCACACCATCATGCCGGCATGCGCCACGGTCTGCACGCTTGTCATCGTGCTGCTCTCGCTTTCAGCCGCTGCGCGCGATGCAGCGGCGTCGCCGCCACAAGCGTGGTGGCGCGTTTTTGGTCATCTGCACAGCGCCGACGGTCGGCGGTTCGACTTCAGCGTTTCGTTCTTTCGCTTTGCGCTTCCACGCGGTGCGAAAGGCGACGCAGGCGTGGTCAGTGCCTGGCGGGGTGCTGCGCTCGTGCCCGCGACGTTCATCATCGTCGACGAGCGCACACGTCGCGCGTACACGTCCACGCGGCTCGAACGTGAAGCGCTCGGGCTTGCGCAGTTCGCCGCCCGGCGACCGCAGCTTCGGATCGGGAATTGGTCGCTCGAAGGCAACGCCTCCCCCTGGCGGCAGCGTCACTTCACGTTGCACGTAGTCGAGCACGACGTTGAGCTCGAACTCGAACAGACGCCGCTCAAGCCGCCGGTCCGCTACGGCTCCGATGGAAGGCTGCAAACCGGCTCCTGTGCGAGCTGCTCCGCACACGAAGAAGCGTACACGCGGCTACGCGCGAGCGGGACGCTCGAACTCGGCGGTACACGTTACGCGCTCACCGGAACGACGTGGCTCGACCACGAGTCGTCATCGCACGAACTGGGACCGGGCGACGTTGGTTGGGATCGCTTCGCCATCCAACTCGACGACGGTCGCGACGTCGACCTGCGAGTCGTGCGCCGCCGCGACGGCAAACCTTCGATCGCCTCGAGCGGGATCGTGGTTACCGCAGACGGTCGTACCATGCGCTTGCGCGCTACCGATTTCAGCGTTGAAAACCCGCTGCGGACGCGCTGGCGCAATCCGCGCACGAACATCGCCTATCCGTCGTTGTGGGAAATCTTCGTCCCGCGAGCGCACCTCGATCTCGCCGTGGTGCCGCCACTGCAGGCCCAGGAGATCTCCGCTGCCGACGGCCCTGCTTACTACGATGGCACGATCGACGTCGAACGCGCGCCTGCGCCCGGCGGGGATCCGGGTCAAGGCTATGTCGAACTGACCGGCTACGGCCGACCGCTACGGTTGTGAAACACTTTCAGCTCCTAACTATTTACCTTCATCGACGTCAGCAAATCGGTAGCATCGCCAGGCCGGGTACGCTGACGGGCGAGATGTTCAGCATGCGACATATTAACAACGATGAGTCCACCGTACGGTCCTCTGCCGTGACGAGGCAGAACGTGCTACCATGCGGTAACGGTGTGCGGGGGCGCCGGCGTGCGGCGACGTCCTGCGCGGCGCGTTAGGCGCAAATGCGCGCCAGCCGCCGCATACGCGCGCGCTGCGTTGCCGGTACGCGAGCCGCCTCGGCGTAGGCGGGAGCGCGGTCTTCGAGTGCCTGCTGCGCCGCAGCGACGGCGGCACGAACCGGCGGAGGAAGCGTGGACGGAAACGGGTTCCAAGAAATCAGAGGAGCCCGCAGGGTTGGTTCAAGCGCTGCGCAAGCACTTCCCGGCGCAACGTGGCAAGGGTGCCAGGTACATTTGCAGCGCAATCTGCTCGGGCATAGCCCGGTGCGCGAACGCAAAGCGGTTGCCGATTCAGCGAAACGCGTCTTTCACGCAGCCGACGTGAGCGAGTCGCGTCGTCAACGCGATTGCTTCGTGGAAACCTTTGCAAAGACCGCGCCAAAAGCCGTGGCTTGCCTTGAGGATGCGTTCGATGACGCGATGGCAGTGATGTGCCTTCCCGAGAAATACCGAAAACGCTTCCGCTCGACGAATATGAGAACGCCTCAACGAAGAGATCCGGCGCAGAGAGCGCGTCGTTCGCGTGTTTCCCAACGAAGAGTCAGCCCCGCGTTTGATCGGGGCGCTGCTTGCGGAGCAAGCCGAGACTTGGCAGGAGCGCGTCTATCTCGACTTTATGGCTATATGACCCTGACCCGGTTCGGAGGACTAGTAGTTAGACCACTCGGTTACGTTTTGTTTAACCACCGTAGTAGTCGTAGTAGTTCGCTGTGGATAACGAGGATAGCGTGGATAACGGCGCCGTTACGCGACCTTCTCGCGATCGAGCGACTCCTGCGCTTCAAACGCGATCGGGCTCTGGTAGCCCAACGTCGAATGCAGTCGTTTAGTATTGTACCATGTCTCGATGTACTTGTAAATCGCTGCGCGCGCTTCTTCGCGCGTATTCCATCTTGTACGATGGATTAGCTCCGTCTTGACCGTCGCGTTGAAACTCTCGACGACGGCATTGTCCCAGCAGTCGCCGCGGCGGCTCATGCTGCATACCATTCCGTGATCGCTTAGCAGCTTTCGGCATGCCTCGCCGGCGTACTGACTGCCGCGATCGGAGTGGTGCACGATGCCCCGGCCTGGCTGACGCCGCGCAAGCGCCATGCGCAGGGCATCGAGGACGATCGTTTCCTGCAGACTCTGACTCATCGACCAACCGACGACGCGGCGCGAACGCAGGTCTAGGACAACCGCAAGATACAGCCAGCCCTGCTGCGTGTCGACGTAGGTTATGTTGCTTGCCCAGCAACGATTGACGGGGCCGATCTCATCGACTCCGAATCGGCGCGCAACCAGGTTCGGCGCCACGGGATGGCCGTGCTTGGAGTTCGTCGTTACCCGAAAACGTCGACGGATCTTCACCACGATGCCGCCGCTCTTCATCAGCCGGGCAATGCGCTTCTTCCCGACGCGAATGTTCTAGTTTCTGAGTTGGGCATGGATGCGTGGGCTGCCGTAGGTTTCACCACTGGTCGCATGGGTGAGCTTGATTCGCGTGAGCAAACGTTCGTCGTCCTGCGCACGTTGGGATAGGAGCGCGATCTCGCGATGCGTAGTACCCGGCCTTCGACACCCTGAGGAGACGGCACATCATGCTCACGCGGAACTGCCCCACGTGAGCGGCGATGCACGCATACCTCAGCGCGATTCTTTGGCGAAGAAGGCCGTCGGTTTTTTAGGAAATCGCGTTCTTCGGTGACACGCTTGAGGTTGCGGCGCAGCACGTGCAGCTCCTCATCGTGCGAGTTGATCTTGCCGTTGCCGGGGAACGCGGCGAGACCGCCGCGTTCGAAGTCGCGGCGCCATTTGTGCAGTTGATTGGCTCGAATACCAAGTTCGCTGGCAACGGTCGCGACCGATTTGGTCCCTTCGTTGCTCAGCCGAACGGCTTCGAGTTTGTACTCACGCGTGAACGTCTGCCGCCGACCGGACTTTTGTCTCGATTTTTGCACTGAACACTCCTTCGCCCATCTTCGATAGGCTTAACTGAGTGTCCACCAAACCGGGGGAAGACCAATACTCTGCGTAGGCAACGATTCTGGCTCCCATCTTGACCGCTTTCTTGGCTTGCATGTGAAATGCCGATCGGTGCTCAGTCGCCAAGGGTTCTGACTCGTAAGCCGAGCGTTTCTATTGCTCAATAAAGTCTCGTCATCCCGTAGCGGCATTTGGAAGAGGGAGATAATGGTGGAACGGAATGTAGCGGGCGTTGATACGCACCGAGATAACCATAGCATCGTGATCCTCGATCCTGTCGGTCGCGTGTTAAAACAGTTCACGATCGCAGCGACGCTCGATGGTTACCAACACGCAATCGATGAGGTTGGCCCTTTCGGTGAGGTGATTTTGGGAATCGAGGGGACGGGGTCCTATGGCCGTGGGCTTGCCGACGCGCTGCTGAAAGTTGGAACCGTCGTCTACGAGGTGCCAGGGACGCTGACAAAGCGTCACCGCAAGCACGCAAGTCGGCGAGGAAAATCCGATGTTCAGGACGCTCAAGCTATCGCAGAGGTTGTGCTGCGCGACGCCGAGCGTCTTCCAAAGTGCGAGCAGTCCGATGAGCACGAGGCGATCCGGCTCCTTTACGATCGTCCTGATCGTTGCGTGCGAGCCAGGACTGAGGCGATAAATCGCTTGCGAGCAGGGGCATTGCGGCTCACTCTGCGTGATCTTCCCATCGATCTCACTACAGGAACCGCACTGGATCGCTACGAGGTAATGCTGCTCGCGCTTTCCAGCGTAAGCTACACGACCGACGTGTTGGTTGAAGAGATGAAGGAAACAATTGCGGACGTTCGTCGACTAAATGCGACGATCTCAAAACTGGAGCGTCAACTCGGCCCTTTTGTTAAACGGCTCGTTCCGGGCCTGCTGTCGCTGCGGGGCATCTCGACGGTGGTCGCAGCGGGCATACTCGGGCACGCCGGCAATCTCCGAAACTGCCGCGATGCAAACGCGTTCGCGATGCGCGCCGGCGTTGCGCCGGTGCCCTGCTCGAGCGGGCGCAGTCAAACCGTGCGCCTTAACATGGGCGGCGATCGCCAGTTGAACCGTTGTCTCTACGTTATCGCCACGACGCAAATGCGATCGGAAGGCCATGCCGGTCACGCATACTACGAGCGCAAGCGGAGCGAAGGAGAGGCGCACCGCAGCGCTCTCCGTGCCCTGAAGCGGCAGCTCGCGACGATCGTCTTTCTTCGGCTCAGAGACGCAACGCGCGCTGCCAATCAGGGGATTCCTCGACCGCTAGCTGCGTAGGGCTTGACTAAGCCGCTCATGTAAGAGTTTCGCGAATGGCAGGCGGCTCAAGTTGAGGAACGGGACGCGCTGACGACCCTACCGATCGCGATCTAACATGCGATCAACCGAGAATCAAATTACAGAATTCCCGGGACTTGACAGGCTGAAGCGCGCTGAGCCTTTAGTCTATGTTGCCGACGGTAGTCGCCGCCGCTCCATCGGTGTGCTCGCGACAATGGGAATAGAAGGCAACAAATACTTCGATGGCTTGGTCTATAGTATTATTCACGCGCGCGCTTGTGAGACGATTGCGACCACCTAGGATTCTAGGCCAGATCAAGTCTTCACTGAACAAGCCGAGGAACTGAAACGCGGCGAGTCTCAGATCGTCAGCTCGCAATATGCCGCGATGGCTCAAAAGTCGGAAATGCGACACCATGCTGTCGATGAGGCGTGCATGGCGTTCCGCATAAAGGTCTTGGGTAATCCTCCGTAGGGCACCGTTCTGCATCACCATCATTCGAATAAAGGCAATCGAAGTTGGCTCGGAGAGCGACCGGACGACCCAATGTGCAAGCGCCTTAAGCCCTTCGCGCACGTCCTCTGTGGGCAGATCGCCGGTCGGTAACGGAAACAACGACTCCGCTAAGTCTTCAATAACTGCGCGATACAGCGCCTCTTTGTTGGCGAATTGATTATAGATCGTGCGTCGCGCAATACCGGCTTCATCGGCAATTTGATCTAAAGACGCGGCATCATAACCTGTCTCTAGAAACGTCGCCGTTGCGGCCTTTAATAGCAACTTCCGCTTTGAGCGGGCCTCATGGTTTAACGGCGGTGCATGTGTCACGCGACGAGTGCTTTGCGTGTCAACGCGGGTCGCGGCGCGCTAAGCAGCTTAGTATCTTGGGCGACCTATTGGCGTCTTGAATTGCAAGCTCACGATTGCGAAACGTGTCGCCAGCACTATCGGATGGGTGTGCGGCACTCTTGGCTAGCTTGCTGCTGTAATAGGAGCTTACTGCCACGAGCTTGCTCGGTTACCAGCAGAGCAAAATAAATTCCTTTTCCACGCTTTTCTGAAGGTCAGACGACTAAATCGGGATTGACAGCAGCCGGCAAATGGTGGACTATTGCACTGTACAGTATAGTGCAGAAAGCAGCCCCTCAAAGGAGCATCGCATCGTGCAGACTCGTACTCGTCTCTTCACCCTTTTAGCGCTCGCTGCAGCAGTTCCGACGGCCGGTGCCACAATGACGGTCGCAGTAAAAGCACAACCGCAGGCATCCCGACCAGCAGCACCTCAACAACGTGTCGTCGTGCCCGGCCAGCCGGCAATGCGCCAAGCAACAGCTCAACAACGTGTTGTCGTGCCCGGCCAAGTGATTCCGCACTACGTCAGCGGATGTAACAACTACTATTACTCGATCTATACCACCTCGACACCGAATGGAAGTACAATCACGTTTGGCGGAACGACAATTTGTAACGGCTCCAATCCGTTCATAAGCAACAAAGTTCAGCTCTATACTAGCGGGAAGGCCGGACCGTCAGTATCGGGAAGCGGTTATGGTCAGGTCAACCTTACCCGGACGGTCCCATGCTACGGAACCTTCCAGGCCTATGAGGTGGTAACCAGCAACGTCGCACCGCCTGTCACGAGCCCCACGGGGACGGCGCATTGCTAGACCTCGTTGAGACCCGAGGTTCGCAGTAAAACTTGCTTCAAGGAATCGTGCCGCCACGCAAAGCGCTCTGTGGCGGTCCGATTCCAAGAACAATCAGACTGGAACCGCTGCGCGCGCAGGCTTCCCGTATTATGACGCCGTCGCTTCAGTCGGCAGACGAGGCGAGTAGAAAGCTCGGTTTTTCTGATTGCGACAGGGCCGGCGGTTAAACAAGCTTTCAAAGTGATCTCAGCGACTGCGGGACGGAAACAGCATGACGCGACGCCCTCAGCGCGAATGACCCGGCGATGACGTGCCTGACCCTTCGCTTGAGACTTCCCGTTGCGGTCGGCATGGTTGCCGTGCTCGTGTGTTTGATGTCCGTTGGGCAGCCGGCTGCGGCCGCCGGCCCGCTGACCAATATCACGGTAACGGCACAACCCAACGGAGGCGCGATCGTGAGCGTCTCCTTCGGCAGTGGCATTCCGCGCTATCAAGTGATCGGCGGCGGCACAGCGCAACCATCCGTCTTGCTAAACAACACGACGGTCTCTTCCCAGGTGCCCCCAGCCTTCGCAGGCGCCGGTCCGATTGCAAGCGTCACGATCACGCAGAGTGGTACGTCGACACGTATCGCGCTCAACCTTGCCGCAGTGACGCCGGTCGTAGTGCGCCCCGCGGGCAACGTGCTGTTCATCGACGTAGCCGCGGTCAACGGACAGCAAGGCGCCCAGAATTTTGGGCCAGCTCCTGCGCCGGCAGCGCTTCCGGTGGCGCCGGCGTCGCAACAAACCGTCGTCGTGCTCCTCAAATATGCAGACGTGAGCGAAGTCGCTGGCGTGCTCGTGTCAGGCTCCAACGTCGCGAGCAACGACAACTTCATACCGCAGCAGTCCAACATCGGGACCTCGTCGCTCGGCAGTTCCTTCGGCGGCGGTTCGACTTTTGGCGGCGGCGGCGGATTCAACAACGTGCCGCAACAGCAGAACTTCGGGGGTGGGAACGCCTTCGGTCAACAGCAAGGCGTCGCGCAGCAGGTCAGCAGCAACGTCGCAATCGACCGGCGTCTCAACGCCGTCATCTTGACCGGCACGCCGGACGTCATCGCGGCGCTGCGCGATACAATCGACAAACTCGATGTCCCGGTGCCGAGCGTGATCCTGGAAACGCAGATCGTCGAATTAACCGACACCGCCGCGCGCAACATCGGGCTCGACCTTTCGCCGAGCGGCTCCGGAGTCATCATCAACGGGACGGGCGGCGGCACCGACACGACCGGCGGTGGCTTCATCTCGCGGACGGGGCTGTTCCCGACGGGGCAGCTTTCTTTCTCGGCCAACCTTTACGCGCAAATTAGTGAAGGCAACGGGCGGGTCATAGCCACGCCGCGCATTCTCGCTCAGAGCGGACAGCCGGCCTCGATCCTCACTGGCGACGCACTGCCTATCTTAACGTCGATCATCCTGTCTGGCGGTACAAGCACGACGGCCCAACAGGTGAACTATGTTAACGTCGGCGTCAATTTGCAGATTCAGCCCCGGGTCAGCTCCGACGGTTTCGTGACCTCGCACATCTATTCCGAAGTCTCAAGCGTGACGGGCTTCGTCCCTGGCAACATCCCGCAGATCAGCCAGCGCACCGCGAGCACCATCGCGACGGTCCGCGACGGCCAAGCGATCGTCATCGGCGGCTTGCTGCAAGAAAACGAGATACGGAATCTGAGCCGCCTGCCATTTATCAGCGATATCCCGCTAATAGGGTCATTCTTCAAGCACGTGAGCACGACCAAGACGCAGACCAATCTCTACATCATCGTCACGCCGCACATCGTACCGCTCGGCGGACCGACGTCACCGCCGCCCACCGGTGTGCCGCTCAACCGCGCGGCGCCGCTTCCGCAGAGTACGCCGCTGCCCGGGCCGGTCACGCCTGGCGCAAGGCCGCCCGGCCGACCGAAACACTAGTCGTTGGCCACAACCTCGACCGGACTGCCCGCGCCCGCTGAGTTCACAAGCTCGGCGGGCGCTCGCGCGCGAGTCGAACTCACCCTGCGCGGCCTGCTGCTCGGAGCCGCGATCACGCTGGTCTTCACTGCGGCCAACGTCTACCTCGGACTGAAAGTCGGCTTGACGTTCGCGTCGTCGATTCCGGCGGCCGTCATCTCGATGGCCGTCCTGCGCGCGTTTCGTGGCGCCAGTATCTACGAGAACAACATCGTGCAGACGGTCGCCTCGGCGGCGGGCA